>Ga0207689_10004760_pt1 | contig 12243 bp, 10 predicted proteins | sample KBSMisM52_FD_184312 | JGI IMG/M metagenome (GOLD analysis project Ga0207689, IMG submission 184312) | Miscanthus rhizosphere microbial communities from Kellogg Biological Station, Michigan, USA - KBS Miscanthus M5-2 (SPAdes) (version 2) | ecosystem: Host-associated > Plants > Roots >... | reverse complement strand
CTGCGGACGGAGCTCCTGCGCGAATCTCCATCGAAAGCCGTCTTCGGTCAGCTTGCGTAAATGGCTCGCCGGGGTCTCGCCGGGCGGCACCAGTTCTTCCGGGTACTCGTAGCGCAGGCTATCGAGAGAGAAACAGCAACGCTCGGCTACATTGAGCGTCTCGATCAACAGCTCGGGAGGATAGAGGCGGCCCAGCCGTTCGCGGCTGCGTAGATAACGTTCACCGTTGGGAAAGAGAGCATGGCCGGATTCGGCGACCGAGGATTTCAGCTGGATGGCGGTGAGCGTGTCCTGCAGTGCGCGGCGCGCGCGTACGTGCATGTGCACATCGCCCGCCGCTACCAGCGGAATATCTGCCTCAAGGGAAAACGTTTCAAGAGCAGCCAGCCGGGCACGGTCGTCTGGGCCGAGAAACAGTTCTGCAGCGATCCAGCAGCGACCTTCGAAACGCGACTTCAGCCAGAGGGCGTATTCGAGGTCAGGGATGGATTCAGGCAGCAGCAGAGCGAGGCAACCAGGCAGACCTTGTTCGAGATCGCCACAAGTCAGCTCGTATTTGCCCTTGGCTGCCCTGCGTCGGCCGCGGCTGATCAATTCGGCAAGATTGCCGTAGCCGTTGCGATCGGTGGCGAGCAGGACAAGGCGGACTGAAGTCCGTGATTCGTGATTGGTGATTCGTGATTGGTGTCGTGGTACGTGGTACGTGGTACGTGGCTCGTCGCTTGAAGTCCGTGATTCGTGATTCGTGATTGGTGACTCGTCGCCGCGCGATTCGTCCTTCCCCTCTCGCCTCTCGCCTCTTGCCTCTAGCCTCGATATCGATATCGTCAGCTCTGTCCCTATGATCAGCTTGAGCCCTGCCTCTTTGGCTGCTACATGAGCGCGTACCACGCCAGCAAGCGAACACTCGTCGGTGATGGCAAGAGCTGAATAGCCAAGCTTTGAGGCACGCTCGACCAATTCTTCCGAATGCGAGGCGCCGCGCAGAAAGGTGAAGTTGGTGAGGCAATGAAGCTCGGCGTAGGACGGGAACATGGCATAGCGTACAAATATGCTGGGGTTTTAGTGCTACGAAAACAAACCCTGCAAGTACCAGGACGTGCTGTTGTGCTCGCGAAATATCCAGCAGCGCGTTCCACTCGTGTCCTCTGCGATAAAATAATCGCGGCCTACGTCGTTACCATCCCACCAGCCGCTCTCGATACGCTCCGGCCCTGTCAGTAAGGTGAGCGGACCGTCCAGCGCGGGCGCATCGTCTAAGATCTGCAGCCGACGCGGAGTTTCCAGTAGCCATAACGGCGGAGCCGTTGACGACGAACGCGGCGGCGGAGCCGTTGACGATGAACACGGCGGCGCAGCCGTTGATAATGAATCGGGCGGCGCAGCCGTTGACGATGATCTGCGCGGCGAAGCCGCTTCCCGTCCTTCCAGATCGTTGCGGCCCGGTTCGCACACGCGCCAGGAAAGCTCCGGTCGATGGTCGGGATGGGAAGCGATGCTATAGACGGCATCCACCCCGAGACGGGCGCGCAAGTGCTCGATGATGAGCCACCGTTGTTCCTCAGGCAGGCGATCTTCCGGAAACAACGATAAATTGCGCGAGCCTAGAGGACGAGTTTCTTCGCTCACCAGGGTAATGGCCTCGACGCGGTCAGGTAGCTTGAAACCATGCAGTTCGAGACCGGATAGCCGTTCGCGCAGGAGCGTCAGGATACGTTGAGGGTCGCGGCTGGGCACGGCAAATCCCAGCTTGACGATGGTGGGCTTGCTGTCTTCGTGATGCAGCGTGAGCTTGAGTTTGGTTATGCCAGCCTGTTTCATTCGCAGGAATCCTGCGAGTTCCATAACCAGCCGTTTCGTCGCAAACAGCAGAGGTTCGGTTTCATACACAGGCGCAGGCAACACTAGGCGAGCGGTGTAGCGAGTGGGCGGCAGGTAGGGTTTGCGCGGATCGGGCAGCTGGTCCAGAGCACGGTCCAATTCGTCCACGAGTGACTGGCCGAAACGGCGCGCAAGCCCGTCACGAGGCAGGGCGCGGCATTCGCCGATCGTATGCACGCCCATCACCGCAAGCATATGAGTGGTCTCTTCGGGTTGGTCCAGCAATATCAGTGGCAGTCCTGCAAGCATGGGTTCGAGCCTGGCGATCTCGGTCACAGTGGAGTTCATGCCAGCACGAGCCAGCAGTCGTGCGCCGGTTGACGTGGGCGCGGTGGCGATGGTCGCGGTGTAGCCCAGATCGGATAAACCCGCGCTCAAGTGCAAAAGCAATGAACGCAAGCCGTTGAACAGTCGCAAGCTGCCTTGGATTTCCAGCAACAGGGCATCGGGTTGCGCAAGGCTCAACCTCGAGGTGAACTGACCGGCCCAAGCTGCGACGCGCTCGAGGGCGTGCTGCTCGGCAACCAGATCGCGCGGACGTTGGATGAGATCGGGTGCCAGCGCGACGGCGGCGGACACCGTCATGCCCGGCGCGATGCCGTGACTGCGGGCTGGCGGATTACAAGAAAGGACTTCCGGTCGGTTTCCACCGGTGGTGATGACAGCCGGGCCCGGATCGCGCAAGCCTTGCAGCCAAAGCTGCAAGGAAAAGTCGGAGAGGTGCATGCAGACCCAAAGCATGATCTGTGTTCAAAAGTCTTCTTTGCAATGTGGTGCAATGTGCTGCGCTTATTGCAACCTACGAGATCACGCGAGACCCTGACGAAGCCGATGCAGGCGAGGAGAGGGGCGTGTCGGCGTGGCGTAAATACCAGGTATGTTGGTTGCCGCGCGCTCGATCCGATTTCTCTGCGAGCGATTTACGTTCAGTGACAGCGGTGCGGCCCAGCCACCACCTCGGCGTTTGATGATCTGGAGTTGGAGTTTTTCGCGGTCAGCGGTGAGTTGGATGCGCAGCGGTGCGGGGGAGGGAAGGGCGGCATTGCGTGTCGGCCCAAAGACCACACCAAAGCCTTTGCCCTCTTCAGCGGCGAGTTGCATACGCCGTATCGTCTGCTGCGAACCGGCGCCTGTCCAGGCGAGCACGGCGGCACAACTACCCGAACGCAGGCAGCGCTCCGCTGCCCACAGACTCTCGGCATCCGACTTTGTGCGCACGAGGACCATGCGAGCGAGATTCAAACCCAGCGATTCGAATCCTGGCGCATACGGCAAATGAGGCGGCGCTACGAGCACTATCCATTTCTCTTCGTGAGACAGACGAACCAAGGCAGGGGCGAGCAAGCGCAGTTCACCGATACCTCGTTGGTTGGTGAGTATTTCGGTCAGCGCAGCTTGCGGCCAGCCACCGCCTGGCAATTGCTTATCCAGTTCGACGAAGCCTGTGGGAACACTTTCGACGGCAACCTTGGCATATTGATCGCCGCGCCAGATAGCAGGGTTTTGGAGGACGAGATCGAGGGGCATGAGGCGTGACAGGACAGGAAAGCGTGACAGAGAGGCGGGAGGAGAAAAACGTGACAGGAAGGCGTGACAGGAACTGCGTGACAGGAGGTGCGAGAGAGGGCGACAAAGACTCGAATACTGCGTTACCCGCTTTTTTGTCACGCCCTTCTGTCACGGCTCCCCTGTCACGATTTCCTGTTTACGCTTTTATCAATCTATCCTTGCCCTGCTGCCGCACTACCGGCCGCTGCGTTCTTCCGGGTTGGATAGCGCGGTGTGAAGCCTTCCGGGGCGGCCATCTTGCCTAGTCTTACCAATCGAGCCTCGACGGCGAAACGGCTGCGCTTGTGCAGATCAGCCAATTGCTCGATGGTCTTGCCTGCTTCGAAGGCTTTGCCGAGCTGCATGTCTTCTTCTTCGGACCAGGGGCGGCCAGCGTTGGAAGGTGTCCCCTCCGGACGCGGTGTTGCCTGTTTCTGTGGACGAGTCGCCGGAGTTTGCAGCTGTTGCACGGCCCAGAACAACGCCCGGACGGTGTCCGGACGCTGATAAGGACTCTCGAATGAAAACGCCTCGCCGGTGGCAGGGTCGATGCCGTCGGCGAGGGTTTTCAGGATAGAAAGCGCTTTGTCTTGCTCCATGGTCATCTCCTTAGGTCGGTCAGGATGGGTGCGCAGGCGCAGAAAAAATTTCGGCGTCCTGCTGAGTGCTAACTCTGACTGATGCTCTGGCTCAACTCGTGAGCCATGCTTGCATTTATCATCCTGTCTTTGTCTGCAACACCGCGTTAGAGCCCTTTCCCATTTCGAATGATCCCCACACCGATCCCTTCGATCACCAGTATTTCGCGCTTGGTATCGATCACGATCGGATCGAAATCGGGATTCTCTGGCAGTAGTTGCACAACGCTGCCTTGACGTCGGAAGCGTTTGACTGTGACTTCATCCTTGATCCTCGCCACCACGATCTGGCCGGAGCGTGCCTCGCCGATACGATGCACGGCGAGCAGATCGCCATCGAGGATGCCCGCATCGCGCATGCTCATGCCCCGCACCTTCAGTAAATAGTCTGCGCGCGGCTTGAACAGTCCAGGGTCGATCTGGTAGCGCCCCTGAACATGCTGTTCGGCCAAGATCGGACTGCCGGCAGCGACCCGTCCCACCAAAGGGATGCCCTGATTTTCCGCCAGCCGGATGCCGCGAGAGGCGCCAGGCAGCATTTCGATGTGGCCTTTTCGTTCCAGGGCCCGCAAGTGCTCCTCGGCGGCGTTGGCTGAACGGAACCCCAGTTGTTGAGCGATTTCGGCGCGGGTTGGGGGAAAACCAGTGGTCTGCAGAAAATCGGCGATCAACTGCAGGACTTCGGCCTGACGGGGGGTCAATTCATCCATGTGATTTTCTCCAGTTACTGTAATTATATACAGGTAGGGGAGGTGCGCAAGTAAAACCGATATCAAGTGAGTAAGGTCAACTCGCGGAGAGGCTTCAAATTTCGACGCACTGATTGCGTGCGTCACCTCTGAGTTCTCGCACTTTAGAGGTGCATGCGAGCTAATCTTGCATCTCAATCAGCCATTAAGATGCTTATAGCCAGAATTTATAACATAATGAATAAAAACACTAAATATGGATTAAAATCTGCTCTTTGAAGGCTCGGCACGCTTGTTGCGAAGCAGTAACGCCGTGCGGAAATAATGCCCTAAATCCGCATCAAGACCGTGCATTCGGGTCTATAGACGGCCTCACAGCGCACCAAATTTTCACTTACCTTTCAGGGGGAAGCTCTCAATGCAAAGACGCGACTTTTTAAAGATCTCAGCTGCCCTTGCCGGCGCCACGACCCTGCCGGCTTCCATCGAAGCCTTCGGCGCCAAAGACCCGATCAAGGTCGGTGTGCTGCATTCGCTTTCCGGCACGATGGCAATCAGCGAGACCGCACTGAAGAACACCGCGCTGATGGCGTTCGAAGAGATCAATGCGAAAGGCGGCGTACTTGGCCGTCCGCTCGAACCCGTCGTCGTGGATCCCGCTTCTAACTGGCCGCTGTTCGCCGAAAAGGCCCGCCAACTCATCACACAGGACAAGGTTTCGGCAGTATTCGGTTGCTGGACTTCGGTATCGCGTAAGTCGGTTCTGCCGGTGTTCGAGGAACTCAATAATCTGTTGTTCTATCCGGTTCAGTACGAAGGCGAAGAGTTGTCGCAGAACGTGTTCTACACGGGTGCAGCACCCAACCAGCAGGCCATTCCTGCAGTGGAATATCTGATGGGACCGGATGGCGGCTCGGCCAAGCGCTGGTTTCTGCTGGGTACCGACTACGTATACCCGCGTACCACGAACAAGATCCTGCGCGCCTTCCTCAAGTCCAAAGGGGTTGCAGAGAAAGACATCGAGGAAATCTACACGCCATTCGGCCACAGCGACTATCAAACCATCGTCGGCAACATCAAGAAGTTCGCTGCCGGCGGTAAGACCGCCGTTGTGTCGACCATCAACGGCGACTCCAACGTGCCGTTCTACAAAGAACTGGGCAACCAGGGCCTGAAGGCTACCGATGTACCGGTCGTCGCGTTCTCGGTAGGCGAAGAAGAATTGCGCGGCATCGACACCAAGCCGCTGGTAGGCCATTTGGCTGCGTGGAACTACTTCGAATCGGTGAAGAACCCAGTGAATGACAAGTTCATTGCCGCCTACAAGGAGTGGGCGAAGAAGAACAGCGTACCGAATGCCGACACGGTAGTGACCAACGATCCGATGGAAGCCACCTACGTCGGCATTAACATGTGGAAGCAGGGCGTGGAGAAGGCCAAGTCCATCGAAGTGGATAAGGTGCGTAAGGCCGTAGCCGGCCAGATGTTCGCGGCACCTTGCGGATTTACTTTGAAGATGGATGAGACCAACCACCACCTGTGGAAGCCGGTGATGATTGGTGAAATCCAAGGCAACGGTCAGTTCAACGTGGTTTGGAAGACGAAGACCACGATCCGCGCTCAACCGTGGAGCCCCTTCGTGCCAGGTAACGAGAAGAAGCAGAACCTGTAAGGAATCAGGCGGCGCGGGGCTCCGTTGGAGTCCCGCACCGAAGGCTGCGCGAAGCTGCGTAATTCGGGCCCTGCGCCCAAACTACAAAAGAACCCGAAATCTTGGCCTTCTTGCATACCTCAGCACTACGCGTGCTGCTGGCGCTCGTGTTCGTACACGTACTGCTACTCGGCGCGCCGGCGTACGGTATGGACGCCGGGATCGTCAAGAAGCTGGGCACGGGAGAGGTCGCCGACAAGATCGAGGCGATCGAAGCATTGACGTTAACCGCTGATCCAGCGGGTCTGCCGCTGCTGGAAGCCGCCAGCAACGGCCAACTCAGTGTCACGCCCACGGCCCAGGTAGTCATCGTCGATGGCAGTGTCGTCAAAGACGCCGTGACCCTTCAGCCGATTCAGCCAGCCCCGACCGGACTCGAAAGCGTGACAATGAATAATCGGGTGCGTGGCCAGCTCGAGGCGGCGCTGTCTGCATTCCGCCTGTTCTCCGATGATCCCAAGGTGCGCCTGGCGGCGGCCAAGAGCCTAGGATCATCTGCTCAGTCTTCGGTACGGCCGATCTTGGACAAAGTGCTGGCCACGGAGACGAATCCAGACATCAAGACCGCGCTGGCGCAGATCAAAGCCAGCATCGACTTGAAAAGTCCGGATGCGCAGTTGCGGCTGTCGGCCGTCAAGATTCTGGGCGAGAGCAATCAACAGAATACCAAGATCCTTCTATACGGCCTGCTGGAGAAGAATTCTGCAGGGGAGTATTCGGAGCCCGACGAGAAGGTGCGCGACGAGGCCGCTTTCGCCATCAAGATGATCGACCGCCGTCTTGCGCTGGGCGATTACGCCGCTCGGTTGTTCACGGGCATCAGTCTTGGCAGCATCCTGCTGCTCGCGGCCCTAGGGCTGGCCATCACCTATGGCCTGCTGGGCGTGATCAACATGGCGCACGGCGAGATGATCATGATCGGCGCCTATGCGACGTTCGTCACCCAACAGGTCTTCAGGAATCACTTCCCGGGCCTGTTCGATTGGTACCTGGCATTCGCCGTCCCGGTGGCCTTCCTTGCAGCTGGACTCGTGGGCATGGCGCTCGAGCGCAGCGTCATTCGCTGGCTGTATGGGCGTCCCTTGGAGACCTTGCTTGCCACTTGGGGCATCAGCCTGTTTCTGATTCAACTCGTGCGCCAGATATTCGGTGCACAGAACGTTGAAGTGGCCAATCCTTCCTGGATGTCGGGAGGAATCGAGTTTACCAATCTGACCATTCCTTATAGCCGCATTGTCATCATCGTATTCGCGATGGTGGTATTGATCGCCATGTGGCTGGTGCTCTCACGCACCAGGCTTGGCTTGTTCGTGCGAGGTGTTACGCAGAACCGCACAATGGCCTCGTGTGTCGGGGTACCAACAGGCCGGGTGGATTTGCTTGCCTTCGGGCTTGGCTCCGGGATCGCCGGATTGGCCGGCTGCGCGCTGTCCCAGATCGGCAACGTAGGGCCTGAGCTTGGACAAAGCTACATCATCGACTCGTTCATGGTGGTGGTGCTTGGCGGAGTAGGGCAATTGGCCGGCACTGTCTATGCCGCCCTCGGTCTGGGCGTGGCGAGCAAGTTCCTCGAGCCGTTCATCGGGGCCGTCCCCACTAAAATTCTCATCCTCGTTCTCATCATTGCCTTCATCCAAAAGCGCCCACAGGGTCTGTTTGCCCTGAAGGGCCGATCGGTGGAGGCATGAGGTCATGACTTCGGGATCCCGCCTTATCGTTTCGCCGTCGTCACAGTCCTTGTTCGGACCCAAAGGGTGGGCTGCGCTGGGCGCATTCGTACTCGTGGCTGTCGTCGTAGTGCCGGTGTTATTCATCGTTGTACCAGCAGACAGCCCGTTCCACCTCTCGGCCTATTTCGTTACGCTCGTCGGCAAGATGATGTGCTACTGCGTCGTAGCGCTCGCGATGAATCTGATCTGGGGCTACACCGGCATCCTGAGCCTTGGCCACGGAGTGTTTTTCGCCCTCGGCGGGTATGCCTTCGGCATGTATCTCATGCGCATGATCGGTCACGAAGGGCAGTACCAGAGCGATCTGCCGGACTTCATGGTGTTTCTGGATTGGAAGGCCTACCCTTGGTACTGGTCTTTCACTGACCACTTCTGGTATTCGGCGCTGCTGGTCGCGCTGGTGCCAGCGATCCTGGCGTTCGTATTCGGGTTCTTCGCCTTCCGCTCGCGCATCAAGGGCGTGTATTTCTCGATCATCACCCAGGCGCTGACTTTCGCTTTCATGTTGCTGTTCTTCCGCAACGATACCGGCTTCGGCGGAAATAACGGCTTCACGGACTTCAAGCGCATTCTCGGGTTTCGTATCGCCGAGCCCGGCACGCGCGCCGCGTTGTTCGCCCTGACGGCGCTATATCTGATGGGCACTCTCATTCTGTCGAGGGCAATTCTGCGTTCGAAGGTCGGCCGGGTGCTCACCGCAATCCGTGATTCGGAAAACCGTCTCATGTTCTCGGGCTACAACCCGCTGTGGTACAAGTTGTTCATCTGGACGTTGTCGGCGGTGTTGTGCGGAATTGCGGGCGCACTCTACGTGCCGCAGGTAGGGATCATCAACCCAGGGGAAATGTCGCCGGCGAACTCGATCGAAATCGCAATCTGGGTGGCGGTCGGCGGACGTGGCACGCTGCTGGGACCGGTGTTAGGCGCAGGATTGATCAACGGGGCCAAGAGCTTCTTCACCCAATCCTTTCCCGAGTATTGGCTGTTCTTCCTGGGCCTGCTGTTTATTCTCGTCACGCTGTTCCTGCCCAAGGGCGTAGTCAGTATTCCGGCGATGCTAAAGAGGGCGAAGCCGTGAGTCGGCCCAGTGTTACCTCGTCCGACGACGTTAGCGCGACTGGTGGACGCGTCTTACAGCCTGGCGTTGACGTCAGCCATCGCGCCATCCTCTATCTCGACGACATTACGGTCAGCTTCGATGGCTTCAAAGCACTCAACAAGCTGACACTGACGGTGGATGCAGGCGAATTACGCTGCGTAATCGGCCCCAATGGTGCTGGCAAGACCACCATGATGGACGTGATAACCGGCAAGACGCGTCCTGATCTGGGCACGGCATTCTTCGGTCAGACCATCGATCTGACCAGATTGACCGAACCTGAGATCGCAGACGTTGGCATTGGCCGCAAGTTTCAAAAGCCCACAGTGTTCGAGAACCATACCGTGTTCGAGAATCTTGAATTGGCGATGAAGACCGACAAACGGGTACGCGCCAGCCTGCGGGCCAAGCTTGAGCCGGCTCAGCGCGACCGCGTCGCGCAGACGCTCACGCAGATCCAACTTGCAGCCGACGCGGATAAGCAAGCCGGCTTACTGTCTCACGGGCAGAAGCAATGGCTGGAGATCGGCATGCTGCTAATGCAAGAGCCCAAGCTCCTGCTGCTGGACGAACCCGTCGCCGGCATGACCGACCAGGAAACCGAGCGTACCGCCGAGTTGTTCAAGAGTCTTGCGGGTCAGCACTCGGTCATCGTGGTCGAGCATGACATGGAATTCATCGGTAGCATCGCCAATCTGGTTACCGTTCTGCACGAAGGCAGCGTGCTCGCCGAGGGCACTCTCGACAAGATCAAGAACGATGAACGCGTAATCGAAGTGTATCTAGGTCGCTAGCAGTGTCCTCTCCCATTAATTCGCGGCCGAAAACCGAGCTAGAATCGACCTTATGCTGTGTTACGAATCCTCACCAGGTGTGCGCACCGAAGCGTGGAGCAGGGGCCCCTTGGGGGATGGGACCGCGTAGGTGCGCACAAGAACGCGATTCAGCCGGTGCGCTTGCATCTCGCTCCCGGGTCGCATCCCCGCAAGCGAGGCCCCTGCTCCACTGTACGCGGGCGCACCTGGTTCCGGTTCGTGCCTTGCCTGAGGCCAATTTCGCCGGTTTTCCAACCAACTTTGGAGTATCGACGTCAACACTTGACCAGGCAATTTGGCGCGCAACACTTAGCCCACGAATTAATGGGACAGGGCACTAGCAATGCTCAGCATCGATCGACTGAATCAATACTACGGCAGTAGCCACACGTTGCGCGATGTCACATTCGACGTCCCGAAGGGTGGATGCACGGCGCTTCTCGGCCGCAACGGCGTGGGCAAGACGACACTGCTGAAGTGTCTGATGGGTGTGGTTCCGGTTGCCAGGGGCCGCGTGACTCTCGACGGCCAAGACATCACATCGATGCCATCCTTTGCACGCGTGAAGCTCGGCGTCGGGTACGTGCCGCAAGGACGGGAAATTTTTCCTCGCCTCACGGTCGAAGAGAACCTGCTCATGGGACTCGCGAGCAAGCGAAGCGGCGGCGTTGGTGATATTCCAGGCGAAGTGTACGAGATGTTCCCGGTGCTCAAGCAGATGCTTGGGCGGCGCGGTGGTGACCTGTCCGGTGGTCAGCAACAGCAACTCGCTATCGGGCGAGCACTTGTCATGAAGCCGAAACTCCTGATCCTAGACGAACCCACCGAGGGCATTCAGCCTTCGATCATCAAAGAGATCGAGCGCGTCATCAAAGCACTCTCCGAGCGCGGTGATATGGCGATTCTGCTGGTGGAACAGTACTTCGATTTCGCGCGCGAGCTGGCCGACCAGTTCGTCATTCTTCGACGAGGCGAGATCGTCAAGAAGGGGCTGGGATCCGAAATGGACGCCGAGGAACTGCGCAGCTTCCTGGTGGTGTAGTTCGGATATTTCGTCAGGCCAGTTCGGGGTTCACGTCCTCGTGGAATGAGGAACGGTACAGCACCAGCGCTTCTCACCTGGTTTTATTCGTGACGACTCGACTCATGGTTGTCCGAGACACCGGGTTGCGACCTCGTTGTGCACCGTCGTTCTAACTCGCACAACCCCGGTGCGGTTTTCGTTGCATTCCTGCCCATTCCCACGTGGTCTGTTGTACACAATTTAGGCGCTACTTGGCAGTAACACTAAGATTAAGAACGAGATGTTTTTAGCGTCGACAATATGGGCACGGCGGTTGCAAAAGAATAATTGTCGGCAGGACGTCAGGCAGTAGTAGCAGGGCACAGTGAGACGAGTCCCGCCTGGAAGAATTTACGGTGTCTGCCAGGGTTGGCCTGCGGTTGACTTCGCGTCCCGCAGGCTCTTTTTTTTGGTGGGGCACTCTGAGCTACTTTCGCGCTCTAATAAAAAAGCCCGGACAGGCCGGGCATTCATATTGTGTGTGCTCCGCGTAGCGGGCCTCGGAGATTCGATCAGGGCAAATAGTTTGGGAACTGGTGGCCTTTGGTCTCCCACTCCCGCATACGACGCTCGAGGTCTGCAGCATTGGCGCTGTGCGAGAGGTAGTTTTCCAGTTCGCGCGACTCAGCGTGATCGATCCAGTTGAGAAGATTCGTTATCCAGCGTTTCATATGTCTACTCCTTTTCACGGACCTGCTATCAGGCAACGCGGGGAACGGCTAAATCTACCCCGTTTCGTCTTAACAGGCCTCTCAAAAAGCCCCAATGCGGGCCATATCTGTTGCAACGCAATATGTAGGCCAGAAGACCGGATTTCAAGCGCTTTGGCGAAGTGGGACGCCCCAATCTGGACACCCAGACTAGGGGTCCGTAGACTGAACCGTTTAGGGTATTTTGGGTAACACGACGATGCTGCATTCTGATCGACGCCAATTGTTTGTGGCCTTGTTCTTGGTTAGTGTCTTCCTGACCAATCCAGCTTGGTCACAAGCGCTTCCTCAAGACGGCATTGATCGCAATCTGCTGCAGCGGGAAGCACGCCAGCGAGAGTTCCACGCCAGCCTGGAAG
>Ga0207689_10004759_pt1 | contig 12246 bp, 11 predicted proteins | sample KBSMisM52_FD_184312 | JGI IMG/M metagenome (GOLD analysis project Ga0207689, IMG submission 184312) | Miscanthus rhizosphere microbial communities from Kellogg Biological Station, Michigan, USA - KBS Miscanthus M5-2 (SPAdes) (version 2) | ecosystem: Host-associated > Plants > Roots >... | reverse complement strand
CTGCTGCTGGGGGCGGGCTCCGAGACCACGACGCACCTGATCAGCGGATCGGTGTTCGAACTGCTGAAGGATCCGGCCAGGCGCGACTGGCTGGCGGCGGACTGGAGCCGCGCCGGGCTCGCGGTCGAAGAATTTTTGCGGTTCGTCTCGCCGGTGCAATTCTCCAAGCCGCGCTACGTGCGCAGGGATGTCGATCTCGAGGGCGTGAAATTGAAGAAGGGCGACCGGGTGATGGCGATGCTCGTCGCCGCCAATCTGGACGCCGACGCGAACGCGTGTCCCGAACGCCTCGATCTCGAACGGCGGCCGAACCGGCATCTGTCGTTCGGGACGGGAATCCATTTCTGCCTCGGCCACCAGCTCGCGCGCATCGAAGCGATCTGCGCGCTGCAGGCGTTGTTCACGCGCTGGCCCGCACTCGAGCTGGCGGTCGAGCCGTCGCAGGTTCATTGGCGGAAGCGGCCGGGCATTCGCATGATCGCGGAGCTGCCGGTTACGGCGGGTGTTTGATCGGCGTTGCGGATCTCAGCGCTGCGGTTGTATCATCTGATTTGACACGTGCGCGATGCGCGTGCAGTGTGATCGCTTTAGGGTCGTTGGGGTAATGACGCATGACCCAGCTTACTCTTGCATTGCGCCTGTTGCTTGTTGCCGCTCTGTCCACCGTCACCATTTTCGGGGTGGCCACAGCACAAGCCATTGATATCACCACCTATCGCGGCGCCTGCGACGGCTCGGCTGCGGTTGCGCTCGATCGGGATCGTTTTGCCGTGGCCGATGACGACAGCAATGTCCTCAACGTCTACCGAAGGGGACAAGAGGCAGCCATCCTGGAACTCAACCTGGATCAGTTCCTCGAAGCTCCGAAAAAGAAGAAACCCGGGCCTGATGGCAAGCCGGTTTTCAAGGAAGCGGACATAGAGGGGGCGGCGCGTGTCGGTGATCGCATCTATTGGATCGGTTCGCACGGCCGCGATTCCGATGGCAACGCGGAGCCGGGTCGGTCTCGCCTGTTTGCGACCCGCATCGTATCGGATCCGGATGGACCTCGTCTGGAGCCGATAAAGCCAGGTGCGTACACGGCGTTGCGTGAAAACATGTTCGACGACCCGAAGCTGAAGCCACTGAAGCTCTCCGAAGCCTTCGCGTCCGGTGAAAAGAATGGGCCGGCGCCCGAAGCCAAGAACGGTTTCAATATCGAAGGCCTTGCCGCGACGCCCGAAGGTGGCCTCCTGATTGGATTTCGCAATCCGCGTCCCGGCAAGCAAGCCATCGTGATCCCTCTCAATAATCCGGCCGACGTCGTGGACGCCGGCAAGGAGCCTGTGTTCGGGAATCCAAGACTGCTCGATTTCGAGGGGCGCGGCATCCGCAGCATCGAATGGATAAACAATGTCTACGTCATCGTCGCCGGGCCGTACGGCAAAGCCAGGGAGTCGAAGATCAAGCCGCCATTCGCCCTCTTCACCTGGAGCGGGAACGAGGCCGACGTCAAACCGCGCATGATGAAGAAGGTCAAACTGCCGGACGATTTCTCACCCGAAGCGGTATTTGAAATTCCGGGAAGTTCAAACATGATGCTGTTGTCCGACGATGGAACCGACAAGTGCAAGGACGCGGACAAATCCAAAAAATCTTTTCGGGCTTTGACCATCCCGGTGCCGAAATGACTTGGCATGGTGCACTCGCTCGATGGCGCGTGAGGCATGCTGGCGTGCTGTGACGTTTGAGACCGCAAGAAAGGATCAGTGATGTCATTTCAGGACGAGCTTATTGCGCGTGCTCTCGAGCAGTGGGAGCGGTTTGGTCGCGACGAGGACAGGGACGACAAGTTCATCGACGCGGAAGGGAAGACGACAAAGGACAAAGCAACAAACGGAGTGCCGAACAGGCGCAAGGAAACCGTTGAGCCGTTCTCAGGCCGGGTCGCAAACTATTGGCTGGCCATTCCGAGCAAGCAATATGACGACCTCGTCAAGAAATTCGCCAAAGCCAAGGGCAGGCTCGATGGGACGATCGATCTGGCATGGTCGGCGGCATTCATTTCCTATTGCATGCAGATGGCCGGGGCCGGGTCCGCATTTCCCTATTCGTCGGGCCATGCGACCTGGATGGTTCTGTCGATCAAGAACAAGAGCACCGGGAAACTGAAGGCGTCGCTTGTCGGCTTTCGGCCGGGTGAAATCCCGCTCAAGCCCGGCGATCTCGTAGCGAGGCCGCGCCAGGATGGGATCACTTACGACAATGCGGTGGCGAAGGGCTGGTTCATCAGCCATTCGGATATCGTGGTGGAGGTCGACAAGGAGAATAAGGTTGCCTATGTGGTCGGTGGCAATGTCGGGCAATCGGTCAGCAAGGCGAAGGTGACGATCGACTCCGACGGAAAGCTGAACGATCCGGACGGCTGGATGGTCCACATTCAGAATAACATCGAGATCAAGACACCACTCGTTGCGTCCGCGCCGACCAGTGAAGCAAAAGTCGGATGACGCGGCGGGTAAGGGGCCCTGTGAACGGCATCCATCCGTTTCACAGGATTGAGCGGGCACGCCAGCCGATTGATCGCATGCCCGACACGAGCCCTAGGGAAGTGGCAGTTTATCGTCTCCGAGCGCGACTGAATCGAACACGCCCTCGTTCATCAGTGTTTTGACACGGTCCCGCACTGTCCTGCGCCGCGATAGATAGTCGGGCGCCCCGACTTCGAATAGCGCATCGAGCTTGTCCTCCAATGTCGGCTGCTGCAACGCATCCTTGATGTCATCCTTGCTGCCGCGTCCCTGGTGGGTGATATCCGACACCCAAATCGCGAGTTCGGGCTGCTTGCCGACGAGATTGTGAATGCCTGCCAACCGCTTGACCTTCCTGCGCATGATGTCCAGCGCTGTGGACACCGAAGCCTTGACCGCATCCGGCTCGCTGAGGAGCCAGTGCATCAGCTTTGCCGTGTTCAGGGCTTCCGCATCGCCGACGGCTGTCGTGTCCGGGTTCAGATAGGTCATGAAGGAGACCAGCTGATTTTCGATCTTTCCGTTGGGCCGGTGAACCGTTGTGACTTCCTCCAATGAATAGGAGTGCCCGTCAGCGACTCGATGCAGCCGTCCGGATTCGATCGCGAGGTCGGGGAAGTAGTTCTGCGCGGTCGGTAGTCCGATCAGTTTGCGAAACAGAAGAATCAGGTTGTCGTCGGGCGTGTGCGCGGCCAACTGATAAAAGCCAAACGTAAATCGAGCCCGGTCATAGCTGTTGACGAGAAGGTGGTGGCCGCCGGCGCTCTCCGCAACGACCGTCGGCCAGATGAAATGCGCCCATAACCCAAAATCGTGGCTGGCCTCGTGGCGATCGTAGAAAAGTTTTGGAAGCTCGCTGATGAATTTCGTCTGCGCGAGGCCTTTATGCGTTCCGTCTCCATCGCTGAATGGAACGGTGTAGGCGACGAAGAACTTCTTGCTGCTCCCGGCTGGTTTGGCGAACCATTTGGTGAACTTCGTTTGTGGCTCACCATCCCGGGTGATTTTGAAATCGATCGCGGCCATTGACTATCCCCATATTCGTTAAGACCAACGCCGGATACCCGTCGCGTTGGTCAGGCGCCCGGCCTGATGCTTGCGAGCCTTCGGAGAACGATCGCCGTCAATTTATGATAGAAGGGAAAATCTGGGCGACCCACATCGGCACTCCCCGGGCCCTCTCATTGTCGAGGATGAACCAGTCAGGACTGGGGCGCTTCGCGCTGCGAGGCTGTAAAGCCATGTCCTCGTGAAGTACGACGCTGAAGAAAGCCTGCTCGGGAGGAAGACCATGAAACTTCACCGGCTTCTTGTCGCTCTCACCGTTTTCAATCTCGCCCTGCTGGTGTTTCTGCTGGCGCAAATCGAGGTGCGCTTCCTGGGATTCCGCTTTATTCTTCGATCGCCCGAGGTGAACAGCGCCGGATCGGTGCTCCGGGGCCGCGGGCTCGAAATCACCGACGAAGCGGGGAGAGTTCGGGCGAGCATCAAGCTTCACCCGGCATCGGTCCTGCCGGACGGCACGGCCTACCCGGAAACCGTCCTGCTGCGCCTGATCAGTTCGCAAGGCCGGCCCAACGTGAAAATCGCTGCGACCGAGGACGGCTCAGCGGTGGCCCTCGGCGGCGAAGCCGACCCGACGCATGTGGCGATAGCGGCGAGGGGAACGAGTGCCTCCTTGACGTTGGTCGACAAGGACGGGCGGCAGCAGCTGATCAAGCCGTAGAAATGGTGGCTGGGGTTGTTCAATACGTATCGAACTCTTTGCATTGCGCCGAATTCGAAAATTCTCGCTATATTTGAGCAGGTTAGATCGAGCGACCCGTTCCCGTGACGCAGAGGCAGGGCCGCAATAACGTCGGCGCTCGGCACGCGACGCGTGCCTGCTACGAAAAGCGCTCCAAGGGTAGGCTCGGTTCGCTGCGCTGATCGTTTGGTGAGCGCGCAAACTGCCGCCCGATGTTATCAACGCCTGACGTATCCGATGTCTCATGATCGCTGCGATTTCCGTGCGCTCAGTACCGTCAGGAGAGCGAGCGCCGGGCCGATCGGCCTGTGCTCCTGCCTCGAGAGGCACGCCAAGCCACGATGTTCTACGACATTGTACGATGCAGCCTCGGGTTCGGGAGCGAATGTCGCTCGATCGCGGGTTGATTGCCCAGACTTTCTGCGGAATTTTGTTGCTAGGAGAGGCTGCCTTCGTCCACCTGACAGGATCAACCACCAAACACTTTGGTGAGGAGGAACCAGATGATCCCAGCTCACCATTACCTTGCTATGAAGAGGCGCGGCGTTCAACCGATCCGGCGCTACTGACTGCTACTTCCGCTTTTCTTGAGTTTGGCTTTTCCTTTTGAACGGGGGGTGGGTTGCGCAGGCTGCTCGGCAGCCAAGGGGTGCGAGGGAACCTGAAGGCGATTCGTACGGACATCGTCCCGAAGTGCATCGGTGTCCATCCTCGTACCGCGCTCGACGGAATCGCGCTGCGCCGAGGCTGCAGACGCCGCGCACAAGAACACTATTGCCGCACTCGCCACTGCAATGAACCGATTCATGAGCAATCCCGTTGCTGGTCATTCAAAAGGCGAAGTCGAGCCTCGGGCCTATCTGCACATCCGTGTAGTGGCGCAAGGGAACGTTCGATGTTCGCGCTTCGTAAATGACGTTGGTGGTGAGCGATATATTGCGGGCGATATTGTATTTCAATCCGAGAGATACCGAATAGATCTGATCTTGCCGGCCGGCGTTGAGGCCGTCAGTGAACCAAAATGCCTCGATGAACGGTGTGCTGACAATCGACCATTTCGGATCTAGCTTGACTTCAATCCCGAGCAACGCATCGAAACGCCAGCGGCGGGCTTCGGCAAGGTCGGAAAATCGGTAAGTGAGCAGCGCGAGCGGGGAGAGCGTCACGTTGCCGAACTGAAAGTCTCGGCCAACTGAACCCATTATATCGTTTGAGGTGAAGGCCAGATCTCGATAGATGCCGTCGAAATCATATCTGTTTTCGTACTGACCGGTTATTCTCCAACCGTAAAGATTTTGCGTCAGTCGCGCTCCCAAGCGCGCGATCGCGGCGTTGCCGAGGTGCTCGGTTGCAAACGATTCGAATTGTGCTCGGGCAAAGATGCGATAGGTCAGATCCGGCGACAGATTGCCATCCAACCTCAAACTGACATCAGGCTCATAGAAGAAATCGCGGCGTCGGTCGTCCCGGCTGAACAGCGCGTTCTCGGTGTATGTTGGCGACAAGGATCCGACCAGACTCCAGGAAGGCGACATCGACGTATACTCGATTTTCGAGTACTCGATTTTCCTGGGCTCGATGAGATCCAACTCGGCGGCGAATGCGCCACTCGCGGTGAAGAGTCCCAAAGCGTGCAGCAGGTTTTTAAAACTGCGCATCCGGTATCTCCCGACGAATCATTCACTGGTTGCCGGATAGCATGACGCTATTCTTAGGTTGTCGGTTGTCAAGGTCAGGCTCGCACGCAACTCAAAAAATCGAACGGCGTGGCAGGCAAACCACATGGTGTTCGAGCGGCGGGAGATGGCCCGCTGTTCCTCGCTTGGCCGATCCCCCTGCGTCGTCACCGGGGGTGGAACCGACCGAATATCAATCAGCGATCGCGAGCGCGGGAAACGCCTTGCGATCAGGCGCTTCTCATCAGCGCCGCATGCGTGCCATCGCGTTTGCCGGCAGGCGATAAGTATCGGCCGCCAAATTCGGCCAGGGACCGACACGCAAGCTCTCGTTAAACGCCTCCAGGCCAGGCTCCTGGACGGCTTCCCATGCGTGTCCTGAAGTGGCTGATGTCGCCGCGAGGATAAGAGCTAGGCTAAGAACTCTGAGCTTGGTCATTGCTGGCTCCTTTCAGGTTGTGACGTCGGAGTGACAGCCATATCAGCTGCCAATGGAGTCTCGATCGGCATTAGTAGTCCACCGCATCGCGGGTAACCGGGCAGGTCATGCAGTGTCCGCCGCCGCGCCCACGTCCCAACTCGGCACCGACGATGGTAATGACCTCGATGCCTTCCTTGCGCAGCAGGGTATTGGTATAGGTGTTGCGATCGTAGGCGTAGACGACACCCGGCGATGCACAAACGAGGTTGGCGCCGCTGTCCCATTGCGTCCGCTCGCGCTGGTAGTCGCTGCCGCCGGCCTCGACGACGCGAAGTTTCTTGAGGCCAAGCGCTTCCTCGACCACGCCGACAAACGACTTGTTTTCCGCACGCAACTCGATGCCGCTGGGCCCGTTGCTTGGACGATAGGAATAGGTGCGGGTCTGGTTCATGAAATCGGGCGCGAGCAGCACGCAGTCGCGGTCGGCGAAAGTGAACACGGTATCGAGATGCATGGCGGCCCGTATCTTGGGCATTGCGGCGACAATGACGCGTTCTGCTGCGTCTTTCTTGAACAGCGTCGCCGCAAGCTGACTGATCGCCTGGCGGGACGTGCGCTCGCTCATGCCGATCAGGACCACTCCCTTACCAATAGGCATGACGTCGCCGCCCTCGAGCGTCGCCAACCCGTGGTCCTGGGTGGGATCGCCCCACCAGACATTGACCTTGCCCGCAAAGTCAGGGTGAAACTTGTAAATGGCCGCGGTGAGGATCGTTTCCTCGTGTCGTGCCGGCCAGTAGAGGGCGTTTAGTGTCACCCCTCCATAGATCCAGCAGGTGGTATCGCGCGTGTACAGCGTGTTCGGCAGCGGCGGCAGCAGGTACTCGGTGGCACCCGCCGCTTCCTTGACCATTTTGAGGGCGTCGCCGCCGTGTGTTTCAGGAAAGTCATGGGTCGACAGACCTCCGATCAGTGTTTCGGCGAGTTTGCGGTTGTCCAGGCCCGAAAGGTAGCTTTTCAGTTCATCGATGAAGCCCAGCCCCACCTGATTGGGCACGACCTGGTTGTCGAGGATCCACTTCTTTCCTTCCGGCACCGCCACCGTCTCGGCAAGCAGATTGTGCATGTCCAGCACTTCGATACCCCGGTCGCGCATTTTGGTGACGAAATCGAAGTGGTCGCGCTTCGCGTTATCCACCCACAGCACATCGTCGAACAGCAACTGATCGCAATTGGATGGCGTAAGACGCGTATGGGCGAGACCGGGCGCGCAGACAATCACCTTGCGCAGCTGTCCAACCTCCGAGTGGACGCCAAATTGCGCGTCTTTTTTCTTGGTCATGTTGTACTCCCATGCGTCTAAATGGTGATGTAGCCGGTGACGAGGCCGTGAATCCCGACAACGCATCCGACGACCGCTACACCGAACAACAGCCACTCTGCGGGGGTGAAGAGCTGCTTTCTCATCTCCCTTCGCGTGATGTAGTAGAGGATCGTTCCCGGGGCGTAGATGATGAATCCGAGCAACAGGAACTTCGTTCCGCCGGCAAACAGCAGGAAGATCGTGTAGATCGTCGCCAGGACCGCAATGATGGTGTCTTTGCCGATGTCGTCGCGATCCTTCTCGTAAGTCTCCTTCCGAAGCACCAGCATCAATGCAAAGGCCGCCGAGAGGAAATAAGGGATTAGCGACAGATGGCTGCACAGCGACAAAGCGAAAGTGAAGGCGTCGTCGGAGAACAGCGTGGCGATGAGCACGATCTGAATCAGGAGGGTGGTCATCAGCAGCGCTGCGGACGGCACCTGGTTGGCGTTCTCGCGCGCCAGGAAAGCCGGCATGTCCTGCCGCTTTGCCGCGACGGATAGCACCTCGGAGGCCATCAGGGTCCAGGCCAGGTAGGCACCCAGTACGGAGACAATGACGCCGGCGCCGATGAACACGGCACCCCAATGGCCGACGGCGGCCTCGAGAACGCCACCGACCGACGGCTGGCGAAGCTGCGCGAGCTCCGTTCGCGGCAGGATACCGTAGGACAAGATCGATACGGACGCGAACAGCGCAAGGACACCCAGGAAGCCGGTTACTGTGGCAATACCTACGTCTTGGCGTCTTTGCGCGAGCCGTGAATAATTACTTGCGCCCTCGATGCCCAGAAACACGAAAACTGTCACGAGCATCGTCGACTTCACCTGCTCGAACAGATTTCCGTAGTCTCCGGCCGCTCCGCCCCAGAGATTGGCCGCGAACACGTCCGGCTTCAGGAAGAAAATCGCCAGCACCAGGAACAACAGCAGCGGAATGACCTTGGCGATGGTCACGATCTTGTTGATGGCCGCCGCTTCCTTGACCCCGCGCAAAACGAGAAAATGAAACGCCCAGATGCCTATCGAAGAGATTGCGACCGCGATCACCGTGTTGCCCTGACCCAGGGCAGGGAACAGTGCGCCGAGCGTGGACTTGATCAGGATCCAGTAGGATACGTTGCCGACACATGCGCTGGCCCAGTAGCCAAAGGCGGAGAAGAAGCCGACATAGGGTCCGAACCCGGCTCGCGCATATGCGTAAACCCCCGCATCGAGATCGGGCTTGCGATTGGCGAGGGTCTGGAAGACGAGCCCCAGCATGAGCATGCCGGCGCCGGCTATGCTCCAGGCAATGAGCGCCCCGTAGATGCCGGTGGCCTGCGCAAAGTTGCGCGGTATCGAGAACACGCCAGCTCCGACCATGCCGCCAACCACCATGGCCGTTAAGGTCCACAGCGGCAGTTTTTGTTGGCCTGCATCGGTGCTCATCGTGGGAGTCTATGTGCACCTCCAGGATGCTTCGCGATATCAGGTGATCACCCCAGTTGAAGAGGAGGAATAACCCTTGCGGGAAATCGAGCCCGACCACGAATCGGGCTGCCAGGAGAAAGAGCATCTTATTGACCGCTGCAGCCGCGAGATTGGCCGGTAATGAACCGACGGGCGGCTCATTTGGTCGACGGCAATGCCGTTTCTCTGGACGGTTGGGTACGGACCCGCCGACTGCCAAAGTGCGGATGCCTTCCACCATGATGACGCCAGGAGCGATGCTTGTGCGGGGTCATAGTCGTATTCGGTGTTGCGCCCTTTGGTGCAGACGCCCTTGGGTCATTCGATTGGGCCACCGACAGGTTTTGAGGCGCTGCAACCGCCGTCAATGCGCCGATAATCAGGGCGCTGCATACAAGTCGAATATTCATGCTCGTCTCCGTGGATTGCGGCAATCTGCCAAAGTAGCGATAACCGTCGTCAAAACGACCCGAACACCGTGCCGAGGATCAGGACAGCGGCAAGTGCAATGACGCAGGTGACGATCACGGTCATCACCATATCGAAGTAGCTCTCGCGGTGGGTCAGCCCGCTGATCTGAAACAACAACAGGACTGTGCCATTGTGCGGCAGCGCATCGAGCGTGCCAGCGCCAATCGTGGTCACCCGATGCATCAGCGCGGGATCGATGCCGTGCTCAGCGGCGAGCTTCATGTAGGTCTCGCCGAGTATACCAAGCACGATCGCCATTCCCCCGGATGCTGTACCGGTAAGCCCGGCGAGCACGTTCATGGCGACCGTAAGGGAGATCAGGGGGCCTCCGCCAATCGAGAGTAGCGCGTCACGTACGTCCGCGAACGCCGGTAGCGCTGCAACCACAGCACCGAAGCCAACAAGGCTGGAGATCGTCAGGATCGGTAACGCCGAGGAAATGGCACCGGCATCCAGGCTTTCTCGCAACGCCGGGAAACGCCTGAAGTTGAGGACAATGACAGTCAGGGTCGCAGTCGCGAGCGCAATAACAACCGACCAGACGCCGGCCACCGCGCCGATCGTGGTTTCGCCCCACACCTCCTGGGCCAGGAACGAGAAATCCAGCCGTGGGAGGATAACCAGCGACATCAGGAAGTTGGTACAGATGACCACGACGAGCGGCAGGGCCGCGATAACAACGGGCGGCAGGCTGGCGCTGTGCCCGCCATGCTGAATTTCCGCTGGATCAAAATCACCGGCCGCGGTCGCCCGCACACGAACTGTCTCGTCGATGGCGGGAGACACCTCCGAACCAACACCATAACCCTCACCGGCCTTTCGCGCGGCCGCCTCTGCGCGGCGCAGCCACCACATGCCGATCACCATAATGATGATCGAGGCGATGATGCCCAGACCCGGGGCCGCGAAGGTGGTTGTGCCGAAGTACGGCATCGGAATCGCATTGTTGACAGACGGCGTTCCCGGCAATGCCGACATGGTGAAGGTGAACGCCCCGAGACCGATGGTCGCCGGCATCAAGCGACGGGGGATGTCCGCGGCCTGGAACATCTCCTTCGCCATCGGGACCAGCACGAAAAAGGCAACAAAGACGCTGACGCCGCCGTAGGTAACCACGGCCGAAGCCAGCACCACCGAGAGTATCGTGCGGCGCGTTCCCAACCGTTCAGTCAGGAAACGTGCGATAGAGGTGATCGACCCACTGTCGTCCATCAGCTTGCCGAACAACCCGCCAAGCAGGAACATGGGGAACCACTGCGTAACGAACCGACCTGCGGCGCCCATGAATGTCTGCGTCCAGTGAGCGAGAAGCGGCTCACCCGAAATCACAGCGGCCAGGATGGCAGCAGCCGGCGCCACGATGAGTACGCTCCACCCTCGATAGGCAAGCCACATCAACAGAGCGAGACCGAGCAGTATCCCGACGAGTCCCATGGTTCAGTCCTCCGCCAGCAACAACTTGAAATCCAAGACGCGACGACGTCCGAATTCGTCCTGGGGCACTACGAAACTTGGGTCGGGCATGTGAGCTTCCAAAAGAGCAAGGTCTAGGTTGTGCGCGCTGTCGTGGCATCGCCTGTTGCTGTCGACGCTGGCTCGAAACACTGGCGTGGAAGAAGGAAGATCCATGTGACGAGCACAAACGGCGCGGTAAGCGCAGGGATGGCGAGGGGCGTCAAGGCAACGTTCAGTGCTGCTTGTGCGATGACCGTAAACAGCGTGCCCAGCATGGCGTAGACCGCGACCCGCCAGCTCGGTCGGTAGAACACGGCACCGAGCGCGATCGCCGTCAGAACCGGGCTGAATCCGAGAAGACCGCCGGTGATCAGCTCGCTTTCGGCACCGAAAAGATGGGCCGTCAGGACGGCCAGTATCGCACCGGCCAGAGCGAATGCGGCGGCAGTCAACGAGTTCACAGCCAGGCCAACGAGCAGCAGAAGGGCGGCCACGCCGTTCGCCTTCAGGAACACCTGTGAGATGCTTTGAAGCACACCCTGGAGGAGGTCGATCAGCTTGAGTGGGCTGGCTTCGTAGCGCTGAAACGCAACGACAACGTCGCCAGCCGGTAGTGCAGCCCCTGTGAGGCCGGAAAATCCATACGTGGCGAGCAGAAGGAGCCACGTCGTGAGCACGAACGGAAACGTGAGGCTGGATACACCCCAGGGCTTAAGGGCGTTGACAGTCCCAAGCATCGCGATGACCGAAACTGACGCCCCCAACACCACATAGACCCACATGAGTGCGTTCGGAGATAGAAACGTCGCCAACGCAATTCCGACAAGGACGCCGTTGTATCCATAGAGCCCGGCATGGAGCGACTCGCGATCGGCGTTAAGCCATTGGGCCGTCAAGTTTGCCACGACGACCGCGAGGATGCCGGCAATTGCCACTCGGGGGACGCCAGCCGCGTATGAACCCCAGGCGATCGCGGCCAGAAAGAGAAGCCCGGTCAGCGGGTTGTTCTGAAGCATAACTTGCCCGATGCTGCGCAAATTGATGTCCAGGAACCGCACCATACCTGACGACGCAGAGAGGCTTTCCCACTTTGCCAGGATCTGTTCCACTGTTGCCTCCTCGAACGTGTCGACGTCAGCCGTTGGAGATCAC
>Ga0207689_10004758_pt1 | contig 12246 bp, 8 predicted proteins | sample KBSMisM52_FD_184312 | JGI IMG/M metagenome (GOLD analysis project Ga0207689, IMG submission 184312) | Miscanthus rhizosphere microbial communities from Kellogg Biological Station, Michigan, USA - KBS Miscanthus M5-2 (SPAdes) (version 2) | ecosystem: Host-associated > Plants > Roots > Rhizosphere... | reverse complement strand
CGCGGCCGATGCTACATTGCCGATTGCCATCGAAGAAGGAGTGCTGTCGCGCCTGGCCGCTACGCGACTCGATGGCGTCGATCCGGCGCGGACGCCCGGAGCCGAGGCCGCACTCGGACTCTCCATCGGCGAGCCGCTTGCGGCGGCGGCCCCTGACGAGGCGTCTCGCCGGCTGAAGGCGTTCTATGCCGGGCTCGGGTATCGAAACGCCGCGGTCACGCACACGCTCACAACCGCGAAAGATGGATCGGTCTCGATCGCGTGGGCCGTGAAGGAAGGTCCGCTTTACGTCGTCAAGGACGTGAACGTGGTCGGAGCGGAAACGACGAGCGGTCGCCTGGTGCGGAAGGCGATCGCCTTAGCGCCTGGCGATGCTGTGAGCCAGAGCGCCATCGACACCACGCGCCGCAATCTGTACGACATCGGATCTTTCCGCCGGGTCGATTTCGACTTCGGCGACTCGGCGATTCAAGGGGAGAACGGCGACGAGCTGCCACGAACGTTGACGATTCACGCGGAGGAGCAGCAGCGGTTTCAGTTGAAATACGGCGTGCAGTTCAGCTTCGATCGATCGTCGGATAGAGGTGGCGGGAACGCCCTGGGCGGCTCAGTGGAGTTGCGGGATCGCAACTTCATCGGCCGGGCTGTGCAGGCGAGTGTCGGCGCGCATTGGGACCCTGACCTGCAGACCATTGGGCTGCTTCTTTCTTCGCCGCGCATCTTCGGCAAGCACGTGCGCACGAACCTCTACGCCCGCGATCGGCGCGAGCAGGACGTCCTCGAAAGTACCTCTTCGCTCGACGGGGCAACGCTGGATGACCAGCGTCGTGAGCTGACCCTCGAGCAGCGCTGGCGGCCGGTGTCCGCGTTCGAACTCGTCTGGGGCTACAACTTATCCTCGCGTCGGTTTCTGCTGGATCAAGTTGCGCAACACAGCGATGGCGGCGGGCTGCTCGCAGGCCCAGTGGTGTCCGTCATTCTCGATAGACGCGACAGTCCATTCGACGCGACTCGAGGACTCTTCCACAGCTCCAGCTTTCAGTTTGGCGCTGAGTCGCTTGGCTCTGACTTGAATTACGTTCGCTATCTCCTCCGGCAGTCGTACTATCAACCGCTCGGCAAGCTCACTGTGGCCGGCAGCATTCGATACGGCACGATGCACCGTTACTCGGGCAGCACGCCGCTCAGCATCATCGATTTGTTCTTCAACGCTGGTGGAACGAACTCCGTGCGTGGATATCCGGAGGACTCGCTCTCGGCCATCAACATCGCGGGTTTCGCGCTCGGCGGTACCGACCTGCTCGTGCTCAATAGCGAGCTGCGGTTTCCGATCACGAAGCGGGTGGGCGCCGCCGCATTCTTCGATGCCGGGAATACGTTCGGCGCCTTCAGCAAAATCACACTCGACGGCCTGGCGTTGGGCGGCGGCCTGGGCGTGCGCGTTCGCACGCCGCTGGCACCGCTACGCCTCGATGTGGCGTATCCGTTCAGCAACGAGTATGGCCGGAACGGCGTGCGCGTGCACTTTTCGATCGGGCAGATGTTTTAATCAAGCAGTCGGCGCGACAACCTCAACGGACCCGAGGTCCCGGCATGACACCGGCCACCTTCATGCGGATGCGATAGACGTGATCGCAAGCCGTGACATAGAGGCTTTTCGCGTCGAGATCGCCGAATGCGACGTTGGTCGCGCAGATCTGCCGCTTCGGTTCGCCGCCGACGATCGGAAGGTTGAGGTAGCCGAGGAGCGTCCCAGTTGGTGACGTGATGCGGACGATGCCTGGGCCGGCGCCGCTGGTGGAGTAGACGTTGCCAAGCGTGTCGACTTTCATGCCGTCGCCGATGCCAGGTCCCTGCGTAAACAGGCTGCCCGGGCCGAGCGAACCATCGCCCTTCATTTCGTAGCGCATCATCCGCTGTCCGGCATTGGCGTAGAGATACTTCTCATCTGGCGACAGTGCAATGCCGTTCGGGATGCCGCCCAGCACCATGGCATCGAGGACCATCGTTGACTTGCCGTCCTTGATCCGCCAGATGCCGTTCGGCAGTTGCTTGTCCGGATTCTGGCCGCCGTCGCGCAGGCCGAAGTCATTGTCGGTGAGATACACCGCATCGTCTTTCGCGACGACGATGTCGTTCGGTCCGCTGAAGCGCTTGCCATCGTTCGACCCCGACGAGAGCACCGTGCGAGTCGTGCCATCTTTCTCGAGGCGCATCACGGCGCGATCGTTGTCAGCACACCAGATCAGGCGGCCCTGCGAGTCGAGGCTGGCGCAGCTTGGGCCGATGAGCAGCACATGCGAGCGGCCGCTGCGCGTCTGCGTGCCGGTGTGATTGATATCGGTGCCGCTGTAGCCAGCTTTCTCCATGAACACCGACACGGTCTTGTCGGCGGTGACCTTGTAGATCACGTTATCGAGCAGGCCGCTGACCAGCAGATAGCCTGACTGTCCCTCGCGCACCCACACGGGGCCTTCGTTCAGGCCGAAGCCCGAGGCGATCAGTTCGGCCTTCGCATTGGCGGCCACAACCGCGTCGAGTCCCGGATCGGATCGCGTGACGTTGAACGGCTTCGGCGCTGGTGCCGGACCGTCGCCGCGCATCGAAGGCGCCGGCGCGGCGGACTGCGCCGAGAGTGCAACTGTCGCGAGCATGGTGGCGGCGACGAAGGCGACAAACAACCGGAGGCGTCGGATCTTCATGAGGCGGATTCTATCAGCCGTATCTATCTGCAGGTGTCGCGCAAACGACTAGCGGTCCCTCGCGTCCAGAGTTGCCCGCTCCAACGGTATCTGCACCGCACCGACAGCACGGCTGTCGCTTCGCTCCGGTTCGCACCGTGGAAAAACACCTCTCCGGCGTGGAGCTGACGTTGGCTGCGGCGGCTGGGGCGATCCGCGCGCTGGTGAACAATCGCGTCGACAAAGAGCTAATTCGTCCACCAGTGGCGAATCGGTGCCGCCGCAGTTGGTGGGCCTGCGAGGCTGTTTTACTCCCTGTCGCTGATCACGGTGCTCACAGTCGCTCGCACCAGCATGCCGTCGTTGCGGTTGAGTACGCATCGGATCAACGGGCGAGCCGGGACGCGAGCGACCTGCGAGCAGCGTAATCCGGCTCACTAAATCGGGCCCGTAAGCGGTCGAATCGCCGTCGCCGCCGATTCGCCACCCGGGGTCGGAATAGCTGGTTATCGACTCGATTCCTCACGGTCGTACGGATTACGCCGAAGCGACGGCGTGATCGTGAGCGCCAGCGCCGGAGGGCTCGATTTACCACGCTGCGAACGGGAGCCGCGGTCCGGCCGCCCGGTGAGCCGATGCCCCCCCGCACCACAATGACGCATGATGGTTGGTGCGAACCAGCGCGAAGCGCCAGCGTGCTGTTGTTGCGGTGGACATGCCATCGGCGCGGGCCACTGGACCCACGAGAGGATGTCTTCACCGTGCGACGAGGGGGTGCCCGTATTCTGCCCTGCCAGCAAGACAATCCCCGTCACCAGGCCGAGCGCGATCTTCATGGCCGTCATCATCCGACGGCGCCATTACAATGGCCCTGACTCATGCTCGACCTCAGTGGCTATGAGATCCGTGGCTTGCTCGGTGCAGGCGGAATGGGTGAGGTTCACCGCGCCTACGACAAGCGACTGGGCCGAGAGGTCGCAATCAAGCGGTTACCCCAGATCTTCACTGCCGATCCAGACCGGCTGGCGCGTTTTGAAAGGGAAGCGCGAGTCCTTGCCTCGCTGAATCATCCCAACATCGCCGCCATTTACGGGATCGAAGGCACGTCCGAACCCGAGCACCGCTCGTGTGCGCTGATTCTCGAGCTCGTCGACGGGCCCACGCTCGCCGAACGGATCGAGCGCGGACCGCTGAAGATCGCAGAGGCCACTGACGTGGCCATCCAGATCGCACGCGCCCTCGAGGCGGCGCACGAAAGCGGGATCGTGCACCGCGATCTGAAGCCGGCAAACATCAAGATTACGCCGCAGGGCACGGTCAAGGTCCTCGACTTCGGCCTCGCGACGCCGGTGCAGCATGCGTCGACCTCGCAGACGGACGTCGTCACGGTGATCGGCCATAACACCGAACCGGGCACCATCATGGGAACGCCGTCCTACATGAGCCCGGAGCAAGTGCGTGGGCTGTCGATCGATCGGCGAGCGGATATCTGGGCATTCGGATGTGTGCTCTTCGAAATGCTGACGGGCAAGCCGGCATTCTCCGGCGCGACGACGTCCGATATCGTGGCGAAAGTTCTGGAGCGCGATCCGGACTGGGCGTCGTTGCCGGCTGCAACACCCGATGCGATGCATCGCATCCTGCGTTGGGCATTGGTCAAGGATGTTCATCGCCGGTTGCGTCATGTCGGCGATGCGATCCTGGAGCTCGAGTCGCCTCCTTCAATCGTTCCGCGTCGCGACACCGAACCTGTGCGGCGCACGCGGCCGATTGTGTTCGCGGTGGTCGGTGCGGCGATCATCGCCGGCACGATCGGTGCACTCGGCGCACGATGGCTGCGGCCCCAATCCGCAAACGCCCCGCGGGCGACTTCGCGCTTCACGATTACGGTCGCGCCGCTCGAGGTGTTACCCCAGAACGTCGCCATCTCACCCGACGGCCGTTACATCGCGTACCTCGGTGGTCCACCGGATCACAAGCGAACGTATCTTCGTCATGTCGACAGCCGGGAGTCACGGGTGATCTCGGAACTGCCGATGCAGGCGCCGCAGCCCTTCTTCTCTGCCGACTCGCAGTGGCTGGCATTCTTCGATGCGGGCAAGCTGAAGAAGATGCCGGTCGAAGGCGGCTCTCCGGTCACGCTGGCTGAAGCACCAACGCCGCGCGGCGGGACGTGGATCAGTGACGGATCGATCGTCTTCACGCCCGTCTCACGCGGCGGGCTGATGTGGCTGCCTGCCAGCGGAGGTCCGCCGCAGCCGCTCACGTTACCGGATGAAAAACGCGGTGAGACATCGCATCGACAGCCAACCTTCCTGCCACAGACTCGCACCGTCCTCTTCGTGACGGAGTACAGCGCTCCGGATGAGCGCTCCTTGCAGGCCGTCTCGCTTGACACAAAAGAGATTCGCAGCGTCAGCCCCGGTGGCGCGGTCCTGCCACGCTACGTCCCGACCGGCCATCTGGCCCAGCTGAATGATGGCAAGCTGGTCGTCACGCCGTTCGATCCGACGACGCTCCGGTTCACTGGCCCGCCAGTCACGTTGTTCGAAGACGTGAACTCCTTCTCCTTCTCGAACGAGGGTACGCTCGTCTACAGCGAGTCTCCTGCCTACAACGTGCGCACGTCGACGCTGGTGTGGACGAACCGGGAGGGCTCTGTGAACCCACTGCCGTTGCCACCGGCGGTCTACGATCATCCGCGACTGTCGGCCGATGGCCGGAAGATCGTGATTCACCGCGCCGACGCCAAGGCGGTCGACGGCGCCGGCGCGCCGGCGTCCGGCGGGCTGTGGCTGTATGACATCACACGCGAGACGCTCAGCAAGTTGACGTATGACGCGGCCACCGATTGGCCCATCTGGAGTGCCGATGGGACGAAGATCATTTATGGTTCCAATCGGCCTCGAACGCTCTGGGACATCCGGGTGACGCCGATCGACGGCAGCGCCCAGGCGGGAGACCTGCTCACGCTTCCGTTGATCCAGATTCCCCGCGCCGCATCCCCACTTGGCGACGTACTCATCTACCAGGAACAGTATGCCGATCGGGAAAGCACGTTGTGGCGGCTGCCCTTGCGCGGGGGCGGCGAGTCCAGGCCCTTGTTCGCCACGGGAGCTGGCGAGATGATGCCGACCTTCTCACCCGATGGCCGATGGGTGGCTTACGTCTCGCGGCAGTCCGGACACAACGAGATTGACGTGCGAGCGAGTTCTGGAGACGGAAGCATCTGGCAGATCTCGAACGGGGCTGGTGTGGAACCAGTCTGGTCCCTCGACGGGCGTGAGATCTTCTATAGGGCTGACGACAAGATGATGGCGGTGGATGTCGTGCAGTCCACCCCGATGTCCTTTGGCAAGCCGCACGTCCTCTTCGAGGGGAGTTTCATCTTCGGGGGGACAGAATCCCAGGATTTCGACGTCTCGCGCGATGGTCGTCGCTTCCTGATGCTCAAGCCGCAGCGCGTCTACGAGCCAATCCCGTTGAGTGTGATCGTGAACTGGTTCGACGATGTGCGACGACGCGCGCCGGTCTCGCCGTGATAAGACGTAGCGTCTTTTCACCGAAGGAGGGTTCGTGCCTATCGATCCGGCTCACGTGACAACGGCGTTTGAACTTCCGCAGGCTCGGATTGTTCGCAACATCGGCCTCGTTCGCGGCATCGTCGTGCGCTCGCGCAGCATCGTCGGCAACATCGGAGCCTCGCTGCAGACGTTGATCGGCGGGAATATCACGCTCTACACAGAGTTGTGCGAGCGGGCACGTTCCGATGCGTTTCGGCTCATGCTCGAACATGCCGCCGAGTCCGGCGCCAACGCCGTCGTGGGGGTTCGCTACGACGCGAACGAAGTCACCGCCGGCGTGACCGAGGTCCTGGCCTACGGCACGGCGGTGATCGTGGAACGAGCGAGCTAGCGCGCTTTTCAAATCGACGTAGCGCGAGTCCCTGGGCCTTCGTTCTCGGTCCTTGGTCCGTTCTGTGGTCCAAGGTCCTCTGTCCTCGGCCGCCGCAGCGGGACCAAGGACGAGGCACCAGGGACGGACCAGGCGCTAAGGCCTCAGGACGAACGAACTCTAGCGGCCGTAGAGGCGCATCTCCTTGCCGTCGGCCAGCATGATCCGCTCGAGCCGGATGATCTTCTGGCCGTCGGAAAATTGAAAGCCGGTTCCCGTGATGACGTCGCCGACCTTGACGGTTGTCTTCGTCCAGCCATTCGCCTCCATCCGGTTGATGGCGGGCCCACCGACCAACCACTTCTCCACCTTTCCGTCATCGGTGCGGACCTCGAGAGTGATCATCGGATGCGGGTTCTCCCAGGCGAACTCCATCACGGTGCCCTTGACCGTGACGAGCCGCTCCATGTTCACCGGCCACGAGTGGTGCGCCAAGAGCGGGACAGTGCCGAGGACTAGTGCTAGAGCGATGGTTGCCGGCACAAGTAAGGCCTTCATCGTGACGTCCCTCCTATGAGGGATTCTAGGACAGAACCGGCCTATTTCTTCGCCGGCTGACGGGCGATGACGAGATCCTTGATCTTGTCGTAAGTGGCCTGTGGAACGATCTTCTTGCTGACGAGCTCGTCCTTGCGCGCATACGGGCGCCCGTCGATGATCTTCTGGGACAGGGCGTCACCGATCCCGGTGAGCGTCATCAATTCGGATTTCGACGCCGAGTTCAGATCGATCAACGTGGCGGCGGCCGCGGGCTTGGCCGCTGCGGCGGCCGGCTTTGCAGGCGGCTTGGCAGCTGGTTTGGTTTGCGCCAACGCCGGCCCGCCCGCCAGCATCATGGCCATCATCGCGGCTGTGATTACGAGCATGATTCGCTGAAGCTTCATTGGATCCTCCAAACTTTCGCGAATCTTACTCTCCGCTGTGACGGCGATCCTTAACGCGTCGTTAATGTGTACAGCGGCTGCGCTATCATCGCCGAGCCATGGTCGAACGGCTTCTGACGCTCCGTCATATCGGCATTACGTTCGCTCTGATGTTGTGCTGGACGCTCGCGCTTGCTCAGGGCAAGCCTGATCGACCGTCCACGTGGACGCAGCCGATGACGGCCTGGGGTGAGCCCGACCTGCGCGGGACGTGGCCGTTGAATCACCTGATCAGCACGCCGTTCCAGCGTCCCGAGAAGTTCGGCGATCGCCGGTTCCTTACCGATGAGGAGTTCGCCGCGGCGCAGAAAAGCGCCGAGGATCGCAACGCGCGCTTCCTCTCGGGAGCGATTCCCCAGGCCGACGCCGGCCAGGCCACGCGACAGACGTCGCTGATGATCGATCCGCCGAACGGGCGCTTTCCCGAGCTCACCGCCAGGGGCAAAGAGCTGTACGACCAGATGCGCGGCAGCTACAAGCCGGGACAGACCGTCTTCGATACCCCCGAGGATTTCGACAGCTGGGATCGCTGCATCACGCGCGGCCTGCCAGTGTCGATGCTGCCGCGCAACTACAACAACGGCATTCGCATCATGCAGTCCCCCGGCTACGTCGTCATTCTTCTGGAGATGGCGCACGAGGCGCGCATCATCCCGACCAGCGGACGTCCGTCGATCGATGGCGCGATCCGGCAGTACCTGGGAGAGTCGAGAGGACGCTGGGACGGCAATACGCTCGTCGTCGAAACCACGAACTTCAACGGGAAGACGGCGATGACCAACCTCGGTGTTCCCGGGTCTCCGGCGCTGACGCCGTCGACACCGAACCTGCGCTTCACGGAACGCTTCACGCGCACAGCCAACGACACGATCGAATATCAGATGACGGTCGAGGATCCGGAGGTCCTGACGACGGGAAAGTGGTCGGCAGCGTTTCCGATGAAGCTCGATAACGATTACAAGATGTACGAGTACGCCTGCCACGAAGGCAACACGGCGATTCGCAACTACATCGAGACGTCGCGGTTCGAGCGGGCAAAGAAATGACTTGGTCCTTAGTGCTTAGTTCTTGGTGCTTGGTCCGTCACTTAGTCCTGGGTCCGTCCTTAGTCCTGGGCCTTAGTGCCCACTGAAGGTCCGACCCACCACAACGGACGGACCAAGGACCACGGACGGACCAAGGATCACGGACGCACCAAGAACCACGGACGGACTGAGAACCACGGACGGACTGAGAACCACGGACGGACTAAGAACCAAGCACTAAGGACCAAGGACCAAACCTGGCCAACTGGTGTCTGATTAGTCACGTCTAATCAGTCCATGCCAGGGGAGCGCTCATGACTTTCTTCCAGGACCTGCGCTACGCGGTTCGCCTGCTCCTGAAAGACCGCTGGTTCACTGCCATTGCGGCCCTCGTGCTGGCACTCGGGATTGGCGCGAACAACGCGGTCTTCACGATCGTCAACGCCGTGCTGCTGCGGAGCTTACCGTTTCCCAATTCCGAACAGCTCGTGGTGCTGCTGACTCGCGACGCCCGCGGCCGGCAGTCTGGCGTCTCGCTCGCCGATTTCGATGACTGGCGGTCGTCGTCGCGGACGCTGTCCGGAATGTCGCTCGTCTTCGGCGGCTCCTTCAACGTGAGCGAGGAAGGCCGCATCCCCGAGCGGTACGCCGGGTCCTACGTCTCGGGCAACTACTTCAAAATGATCGGCATCACGCCGATTCTCGGGCGCGATTTCGGTCCCGAAGACGACGGTCCGGGCGGACCGCCGGTGGTCATGCTGTCCAACGCCGTGTGGCAGCAGCGGTACGGCAGCGATCCGAAAGTCCTGGGGACTCAGATCCGCCTCAATGGCATCACTGCGACGGTAGTCGGGGTGGTGCGGCAAGGCCTCGGGTTCCCGCAGCAGGAGCAAGTCTGGCTTCCGATGTCGCAACTGCCGCCCGCGTTGCGGCAGCAGCCGCGCCAGGCGCGAAATTACTTCGGCATCGGGCGGCTCGCGAGCGGCGTCACGCTCGAACAGGCGCGGGCCGAGCTCAACGCGATTGGCACTGCGCTCGCCAGCAAGTATCCCGACACCAACAAGGAGCTCGCGCCGTATCCCGATTCGCTCCAGGGTCTGATCGTTGGACCGCAGATCCGGCTGCTGTTCTGGGCGTTGTTGGGCGCCGTTGGTTTCGTGCTGTTGATTGCCTGCTCCAACGTCGCCAACCTCCTGCTCGCGCGCGCCGCGCGGCGAACGGGTGAGATGAGTGTGCGCGTCGCCATCGGCGCCAGCCGCTGGCAGATCGTTCGCCAACTGCTGACCGAGAGCGTGCTGCTCGCGTTTGTCGCCGGTGCTCTGGGCCTTCTGCTCTCGCTGGCAGGCATCCGGTGGTTCGACTCGGAACTGCAGAACGTCGGTCGGCCGTGGTGGATGGTCTTCACGATGGACTGGAGGACGTTCGGATTCCTCTTCGCCATCTGCATCGTGACCGGCGTGTTGTTTGGTCTCGCACCGGCGCTCCACGTCTCGCGCACGAACGTCAACGAGACGCTCAAGGAGGGCGGACGCAGCGGATCGACGGGGATCCGCGCGCGTCGCTGGGCGAACGGCCTCATCGTGGCGCAGCTCGCGCTGACGCTCGTGCTCCTGGCGGGCGCTGGCTTCATGATGCGCAGCTTCTTCGAGATGTACAACCGCGAGATCGGAATCGAGACGTCGCGGGTACTGACGATGCAACTGATTCTGCCGGTGCGAAAATATCCTACGACCGAAAGCCGTACCACGCTCATGGAGCGGGCGGAGGAGCGGCTCTCAGCCGCTCCCGACATCGAGGCGGTATCGTTTGCCACCAACCTGCCAGGCGGAGGCGGCGGCTCGGGGCAGATCGAGTTCGCCGGACGGCCGGACGTGGCCGAGAACGAGCGGCCGAGTGTCACCCAGCTCTCTGTCGGATCTCGGTACTTCGATGCCATTGGCGCGTCGGTGTTGCGAGGGCGTGCCTTCAACGAGTCTGACGGCCTGCCAGGACGCGAGAGCGCGATCGTCAACCAGCGGCTCGTCGACATGCACTTCAAGGGTGGGAACCCGCTCGACGGACAGATCCGATTTGTCCCGACGGGACCGGGTCAGCCGCCTTCCGCGTGGCTGACCATCGTCGGCGTCGCGCCAAATGTGCGTCAACGCATCGACAACCAATCAGCCGAAGCGGACCCGATCGTCTACATCCCGCACCGGCAGGATCCAACGCTGACGAGCGGCATGACGCTGATCGCGCGGACGCGCGCTGGCGCGGCCGGGGCGGGACAGACACTGCGCGAGGCCATGCGAGCAGTCGATCCCGACCAGGCGCTCTTCAATCTCCGCACCCTCGACGAGGTGATGGGCCAGCAGCGATTCATATACCGGGTGTTCAGCACGATGTTCAGTGTGTTCGCCGGGATCGCGTTGATTCTCGCCTCAGTCGGGCTATATGCGGTCACGGCGTACGCGGTCACGCAGCACACACGGGAGATCGGTGTACGCGTCGTGCTGGGCGCTGCACCGGGCCAGGTGATCGCGCTGTTCCTGCGACGTGGCGCCGTTCAACTGGGGATCGGCCTGGTGATTGGCGTGGCCGGCGCCTTCGGCGTGGGCCGGCTGCTGCAGGCGCTGCTCGTTCAAACGAGTCCGCGTGATCCGTTGACACTCATCTCGATCGTCGCGCTGCTGACGATCGTCGCCGTCGTCGCGTGCATCATTCCCGCGCGGCGCGCCACGCGCGTCGATCCGCTGCACGCGCTGAGGCATGAGTGAGCCTATTGGTCCTTGGGCCTTGGTGCTTCGTTCTTAGTCCGTCCCTGGTCCTTGGTCCGTCCTTGGTCCTTGGTCCGTGCCTGGTCCTTGGTCCGTGCGGGGTCCTTGGTCCATCCTTGGTCTCTGTTCCGACTGCTCCGGCTGTCGCCGGGCTCCAACGTCGCCTGCCATCGCCGAAGCATCTTCGCAATGCTCTCGTTCAAGCGAATCAGATCCTCAGTTTCGGCGGCTGAGAAGTAGTCACGACCCGCGGCGGCGTAATAAGCGGACTTCAGTTCCCCATTCGAAGCGAATGCATATCGCAGAAACTGCAACGTCTCCTTGTCTCGACGTCGCAGAAATCCCTCACTGATGTTGAACATCACCGAGAGCGCGGCATCATTCATCTGCTCCGACATCTGGCGATCGCGCTGAAACGCCTGCTGTTTCAGCAGGGCTCCCACGCGATCGCATTGCTGTTTCGCAGCCTGCCAGACGCGCAAATCCTCGAATCGATATACACTCGCCATGCATCGGCAGTGAGCATGTTCGATGCCAGCTGAAGCTTCGGACCAAGGACTTAGGACGGACTACTAAGGACGAAGCACCAAGCACCAGGGACCAAGTCGATCACGTCTTCCCATCGATCGTCGCCGATCCTGAACCCCCGAGATCCATCTTCCGGCCGTCGGGGAATCGCAGCTCGCGAGAGCTGGCGCGCAGTGAGCCGTCTTTCGCCTGGAAGCCGACGACGGTGACCTTCGTGCCCGCGGGCAGCGAGTCGCGGTTCCATCCGAGCCGAAACAAAACCGATGGCGATCCTCCTTCGATCTTCCACCGCTCGACGGATCCATCAGGCTTCTTCACATCGATGTGCAGCCATGAGTGCGGGTTGACCCACTCCATCATCACGACCTCGCCCTCGAGC
>Ga0207689_10004752_pt1 | contig 12250 bp, 11 predicted proteins | sample KBSMisM52_FD_184312 | JGI IMG/M metagenome (GOLD analysis project Ga0207689, IMG submission 184312) | Miscanthus rhizosphere microbial communities from Kellogg Biological Station, Michigan, USA - KBS Miscanthus M5-2 (SPAdes) (version 2) | ecosystem: Host-associated > Plants > Roots >... | reverse complement strand
ACCGTCGCGATCTCCCCAACGATCTGACCTACGGTGCGGTGTCTCCGGTGAATCGCGGAATGGGCCTGCTCGGCAATCGCCTGTTCCTCCCGACGGCCGACGCACATATCGTCGCGCTCGACACCGCAAGCGGAAATGTCGTGTGGGACACGGCGCTCGCGGACTACAAGATCGGTTACGCCGCAACCGCGGCGCCACTGGTCGTCAAAGACAAAGTCATAGTCGGGATCTCGGGCGGTGACTTTCCGACGCGAGGATTTCTCGACGCCTACGATCCGGAGACCGGCAAGCGGATCTGGCGGTTCTATACGGTGCCGGGCCCGGGTGAAGCCGGCAGCGACACATGGCCTGGCGCGGATGTCATGGCGCGTGGCGGCGGCGCGACGTGGGTGACAGGGGCCTACGATCCCGAGCTGAATCTCATCTACTGGGGCACGGGGAATCCAAACCCCTTGTACTACGGCGAAGATCGCAAGGGCACCAACCTCTATACCGCATCGATCATTGCCATCGACGCAGACACCGGCACACTGAAGTGGTACCACCAGTTTACGCCGCACGACACGCACGACTGGGACTCGAATCATGTCCCGGTCCTCGCCGAGCTCCCGATCGCGGGGCAACAGCGCAAGGTCGTGATGGTGGCAAACCGGAACGGATTCTTTTACGTGTTCGACCGCGCCACCGGCAAACTGCTGGTCGGCAAGCCGTTCAGCGATACCACCTGGGCTCGCGAGCTCGACGCGAACGGCCACCCGATCGTGGTCAATGACGGAAGCAAGGGCTGCCTGCCGGATCAATGGGGCAGCACGAACCATATGCCGCCGTCGTATGACCCGGCTCGCCGGCTGTTCTTCGTCACCGTGCGGGAGACGTGCGCCGCGTACCTGCCGGTGAAAGAGGAGATCGTCGCCGGGCGCATTTCAAATAGCGGCACCGTGCGGCGCGATGCCGATCGCAGCTATGGCGTGCTGCGCGCGATCGATCCGACCAACGTCGAACGGAAGTGGGAATTCAAGTACCCGACACCGACGATGGCGGGCACGATGTCGACGGCATCCGGCGTGGTCTTCGCAGGCGACAACGAAGGCAACTTCATGGCCTTCGATGCCGCCACGGGCAAGAATCTCTGGTTCTATCCGACCGGCGCTCCGATCTGGGGCGCAGCGGCAATGAGCTACATGCTCGACGGCCGACAGTACGTCGTCATTGGCTCGGGCACGAACGTCACCGCGTTTGCCCTTCCACCGCAGTAGACGCAGTGAGCACGAATCTCAAGAACGTCTCGCAGATTGCACAACCGGCGCGTGTTGCACACTCGCCGCTCCTCACGAAGACGTGGTACGCGAACTACGTCCTCGGTGCGCTCACGCTCTGTTACGTGCTCAACACTGTCGATCGCTCGCAGATCCTGGCGGCGTCGCTCCAGGCGATCAAGAAGGAGTTCGCCGCCAGTGATTTCCAAATGGGTGTGCTGACCGGCATCCCGTTCGCGCTGTTCTATTCGTTCATGGGGATTCCGATCGCGGCGTGGGCCGACCGCTCGAGCCGGCGCAACGTCCTGGCACTTGCGGTGGCAAGCTGGAGCGCCATGACCGCCATCTTCGGCATGGCGGTGAACTACGCGATGTTGTTCGTCGCGCGCGTCGGCACGGCTGTTGGCGAAGCAGGAGGAAGCCCGCCTTCTCACTCGCTCATCTCTGATTACTTTCCCAAGAGCCGACGTGGCACTGCGTTCTCCATATATGCCCTGGGCGTGCCGCTGGGCAGCTCGCTCGGCGCCGCGCTCGGTGGCTGGGGCAACCAGAATCTCGGGTGGCGGATGACGTTCATTCTCGCCGGCGTGCCGGGGGTGGCGATTGCGCTGCTCCTGTGGTTCACGGTCAAGGAACCGCCACGCGGACTGTCCGATGGCGTCTCGCGTGTCGCTGCAGACCGGACGCCCGTGCCCGGCATGTTCGAGGTGCTTCGCACGCTCTGGCAGCGCCGGTCGTTTCGCCACCTGACGCTCGCGGCCGCCCTCCACTCAGTTGTCTGGTACGCGAGCAGTGCGTTCAACAACGCATTCCTGCAACGCTCGCATCAGATGTCGGTCGCCGAGGCCGGCTACTGGATCGCCGTGCTCTCCGCCATCGGCGGATTCGGCACGTTCCTGGGAGGCTTCGCAGCGGATCGACTGAGCTCTCGTTTCAACGACCGGCGGTGGTACCTGTTTGTGCCAGGCCTCGCGACGCTGCTGTGCGTGCCATTTCAATTCATCGCCTATCTGTCACCCGACCGCGCAGTGGTGCTGCCGTCGTTTGTCGGGCTCATGTTCATGGCGGCAGTGTTCTTCGGCCCGTCGTTTGCGATGACCCAGGCGCTCGCCACGCTGCGGATGCGTTCGGTGGCGACCTCGCTCCTCCTCTTCATCCAGACGCTCATCGGCAACGGCCTTGGACCGTCGGTCACCGGGCTGATCAGTGATCTCCTCGCTCCTTCCTCGCAGCAGAACTCGCTTCGCTACGCCCTCGTCATCATTGGCGTCGTCAACATCTGGGCGGCAGTGCATTACCTGCTCAGCAGTCGTACCGTGCGGCAGGACCTAGAAGCCACTGAGCGGCTCGCGACGGCTTAATGTTTGGTCCTTGGTTCCTTTGTTCTTGGTCCGTCCTGTTGTCGAAGGTGCCTTGGTCCCGGTCTACCCGACACGCGACCACGGACCAGAGATTAGTCGGTGGCCGCGACATACCGCGCTCTGTCTTGCGAACGCGCTGCAGCCGTGCGGAACCGTATGTCACGAAGCCAAACCGTAGGGCGTGTATTGGCACAGCTCGTTGGTTGGCCGCGAATGCTGAGATGTGCGGCTCAAGGCCGGTTTGGCGGCGTGATATACGGTTGCGCACGCGAACCAGCTAGGATCAGTCTGGGTGTCGAACCACGAATACGACGTCGTGATCGCTGGAGGTGGTGTCGCGGGACTGACCGCAGGGCTCACGTCGGCGCGCGCCGGGCGAAAGACTCGTGTCCTCACGGGTTCAGCTCTCGGCGGCCACCTCCTGAGCATTGAACGCATCGACGGTTATCCAGGTTTTCCCGACGGCGTTCCGGGCTACGACTTGTGTCCCATCATCCAGGAGCAGGCCGTGGCAGCCGGCGCGGAGTTCGCCGCTACTGAAGCGACCGCTCTGCACGCGGACGAGGGGACGTGGCGCCTTACGACGGGTACTGGCGAACTACGCGCACGGGTCGTCGTAATCGCGACCGGGACGACGCTGAAGACGCTCGGGATTCCTGGCGAGGAGCGGCTGCGCGGCAAGGGAGTGAGTCACTGCGCGAGCTGCGACGCTCCTCTCCTGCGCGGCCGCGTCGTCGGTGTCGTCGGCGGCGGAGACTCCGCGTTGCAGGAAGCGCTGACGCTGGCGCAACACGTCTCGCGCGTGATCATCCTGCATCGCGGCAGCGCATTCTCTGCGCAGGCTGCGTATCGCGAACGCGTGCGGGAAAACTCGAAGATCGAAGTGCGTTTTGGCGCGATTGTCGAAGAAGTGCTCGGCAACGGGGGACTGACTGGCGTTCGAACGCGGACTGTCAGTGACGGCAAAGTCGAAGATCTCGAGCTGGCCGGTCTGTTCATTTACGTCGGGCTAGCTCCCGCGGCGACATGGGCGAAGAATGTCGTGGCGCTGGACGCCTCAGGACGGATCCGGGTCGATGACACGATGCGCAGCTCCGTGGCTGGTTTGTTCGCGGCAGGAACCGTCCGATCCGGATCGCCGGGGCGGGCGGCGTCGGCTGCAGGCGATGGGGCGACGGCAGCGGTGTCCGCCGATCAGTATGTGAGAGACGGAGTGTGGATCGCTTGAACGTGTCAGTCCGGCTAGAGCCGGACACTACGTCTGCCGGTCCGGCTAAAGCCGGACACTACGACTGAGGACCCTATGACGCAGCAGATCACGGTGCACGATCCTCGCGGCTATCCGCCGAAAGTCGTCGGCAAGCGTCTGGCACCGCGGCTTTCGATGCTGGACGGCAAGACGATTTACCTCGTCGACTGCCTGTTCGACAACTCGGAGGTATTCGTCGAACAGCTGCGCCAATGGTTCGACGAGCATCTGCCTGCCGTCAATGTCCGCACGATCAAGCCCAAGGAGACGTGGGCCGACGATCCGGAGATGCGCGCGAAGATCGCGGCTGATGGCGATGCCGCGATTCTCGGCATCGGTCTTTGAAGCACTTGTAGCCCGACGGTCGTCGGGCTGGCCGCGGCGCTGGAAGAAGGTGGCGTACCGTCGGTCGCCGTTCACACGCGACAATTCGCACGGCTTTGCAAGGCCACAGCCCTGTCCATGGGCATGCCGACTCTGCGCCAGGCGTATACGCCACATCCAGTCGTCGATCGATCGGCCGCCGATCTGCGCGCGTACATCGACGGCACCGACCCGATCTCGGGGCGCCCGTTCATGCAGGAAGTGCTGGAGGGCCTCACGGGCGCGTTAGACGAAGCGGACATCCAGGGGCTCTCGTTCGAGCGAACGACACCGCGTTTGCTGGAGGCCGACACCGAAGACAACCTCCATCGGCTGTTCGACGAGAATCGCTGGACCGATTGCCTTCCTGTTGTGCTGCCGACGGAGGATCGCGTCGAAGCGATGCTCAGGGGGACGAGTCATCCGCGCGACAAGATCGTTGGCCGGCTTCGCCCGACCGTATTCCGCGAATCATGGGAATTCACCGTCGAGAAAGTGGCGGTCAACGCCGTGATGGCGGGTGCGCGCCCCGAGTATTTTCCAGTCATCCTCGCGTTAGCGGCCAGCGGGATCACCGCGCGATCGAGCAGCACGACATCATTCGCGGCGATCACGATCGTCAACGGTCCCATCCGCAACGAGATCAAGATGAACTCGGGGATCGGCGCGATGGGTCCCTATAACCACGCCAACGCGACGATCGGCCGCGCCTACGGTCTCCTGTCGCAGAACCTCCAGGGCGGGTCGGTCCCCGGGGAAACCTACATGGGTTCTTCTGGGAACTGGTACGCCTACACGGCGGTCCTCCCCGAGGCGGAAGAACGCAGCCCATGGCAGCCGCTGCACGTTCAGAAAGGCTTTAAGCCAACGGAGAGCATCGCGACGGTGTTCTTCGGAGGCTGGTACACGCACGCGGGGTACGGCCCGCGCGCCACCTGGAAAGAGAAGATGCGACACGCCCTGGCGGCGGTCGAGCAGTACAGTCCGCCGCTTTTCGTGATGGATCCCATCGTCGCGCGCGGATTCGTCAATCTCGGCTTCGACACGAAGGAAAAGCTGATCGACTGGTGTGCCGACAACGCGTTGCTGACCGCGCGCGAATACTGGGACAATCAATCGATTCAGCTGCTGCGGCCGAAGGCTGTGGCTGGCATCGAGCCGTACGCGTCGCGTCTCAAGGCCAGGCCTGACGACGTGATCAAGATCTACGAGCCATCGGACATTCACATCGTCGTTGCTGGTGGCGAGACGCAGGGCGCGTGGAAAATGATCAGCGGTGCGTTGCGCGCAACCGTCTCAATTGACGCGTGGCGCTGATGGTCTCAACGTCGTAGTGGCCGCCTTCAGGCGGCCCAGGGAAACGATGCATGGGTGAACAGATAACGGTTCACGATCCGCGTGGTTATCCTCCCAAGGTTGTCGGCAAGCGCCTGGCGCCCCGGCTGTCGGCGCTGGACGGCGCTACCCTCTACCTCGTCGACTGCCTGTTCGACAACTCAGACGTGTTCATGGATCAACTGCGGCAGTGGTTCGGAGAGCACCTGCCAGCAGTCGATGTCCGCACCATCAGGCCGAAAGAAACGTGGTCCGACGATGAGGAAATGCGGGCGACGATCGCAGCCGACGGTGACGCCGCGATTCTAGGCGTCGGCCTTTGAAGCACCTGCAGCCCGACGGTCGTCGGGCTCGCGGCGGCACTGGAGCAGGATGGCATCCCGTCCCTCGCGGTGCACACGCACGTGTTCGCGCGCCTCTGCAAAGCGACGGCGCTGTCCATGGGCATGTCGAGTTTGCGACAGGCATATGTGCCGCAGCCGGTGGTGGACCGTTCGCCTGCCGATCTTCGCGCCTACATCGAGGGCCGCGATCCTGTTTCTGGCCGGCCCTTCATGCAGGAGGTGCTCGACGGCCTCACCGTTCCACCCGACGAAGCGGATCTCCAGGGCTTGTCGTTCGAACGGACGACCCCGCGGTTGCTGGAGCCGGACACTGACGACAGTCTCTATCGGCTCTTCGAGGAGAACCACTGGACCGACTCGCTGCCGATCGTGCTGCCGACGGAGGCGCGCGTCGAAGCGATGCTCAAAGGAACGAGCCATCCGCCGGACAAGATCGTCGGACGGCTCCGTCCGACCGCGTTCCGCGAGTCGTGGGAATTCACGGTGGAGAAGGTGGCCGTCAATGCCGTAATGGCGGGTGCACGGCCCGAGTACTTCCCCGTCATTCTCGCGATGGCGTCGAGTGGCATCTCGGCGAGATCCAGCAGCACGAATTCATTCGCCACGATCACTGTCGTCAACGGACCTATCCGCAACGAGATCAATATGAACTCTGGGATCGGCGCGATGGGTCCGTACAACCACGCCAACGCGACCATCGGCCGCGCCTACGGCTTGTTGTCTCAGAATCTCCAGGGCGGATCGGTTCCCGGCGATACCTACATGGGCTCGCTCGGTAACTGGTACGCGTATACGGCGGTCCTCCCCGAGGCGGAGGAGCGCAGTCCGTGGCAGCCGCTGCACGTGCAGAAGGGTTTCAAGCCGACCGACAGTATCGCCACGATTTTCTTCGGCGGATGGTACACACATGCCGGTTACGGGCCGCGCGCGACGTGGCAGGAGAAGATGCGCCGGTCGCTTGCTGCCGTCGAGCAGTACAGTCAGCCGCTGTTCGTGATGGATCCAATCGTCGCGCGTGGCTTCATCGATCTTGGCTTCGACACCAAGGAGAAGTTGATCGCCTGGTGTGCCGAGAACGCGCTGATGACGGCGCGCGAGTACTGGGACAATCAGTGGATTCAGTACCTGATGCGGCCGCGCGCGGTTGCGGGCGTCGAGCCGTACGCCTCGCGCCTCAAGGCTCAACCAGACGATGTCATCAGGATCTTCGAGCCATCGGAGATCAACATCGTCGTCGCCGGCGGCGAGACGCAGGGGGCGTGGAAGATGATCAGCGGCTCGTTGCGGGCGACCGTCTCCATCGACGCGTGGCGTTGAGGCAGGTGAATGACGCGGAGTCGGGCGAACGCGAGGCGTTTAGTTCGTGGGCACGAGACGCGTCAATTCCCCGCTCTCGTAGAAGCGCGTGCTTGCCAGACCAAGGGGTCGCTCGGCCGTCTGCTGGATAGTCGCGCGTCGCGTCGCCGGTCATTCGCAAGACGCCGAATCGAGGCTCCGAGACGCCTTGCGGAGTGCCCGTCGACCGGCGCAGTATACTGGCGCTGGCGCATCGGGGCGTCACCCACGTCCGCGGAAAGGACTGCGTCCACCCCGACATCGGTCTTGTCGTCGTCAGGATGATCTCTTTTCCCGCCCGGGGAGCGGACAACGGGCGCGCAGGGCTGTGCCGTAGGCATGGCCGGGAGAGGAGCTCGTCATGACCGTTCGCCGGACGCCCGGTCTCCCGGAACGCCTTAGCGGCGTTCCTCACCCGCCCACGCGCGCGATGCGCGAGAATCCCGACATCGATCAACTGCGGCGACAGGCCAGGGAGCTGCTGGAGGCGTATCGCGCGCAGTCGCCACACGCCGTCGCCGAGGTCGGTGCTTACCATCGCACCGCCACGCCGGAAACCTTCGCCCTGCACGACGCGCAGTTCGTGTTGGCGCGCTCGTACGGGTTCGAGAGCTGGCCGAAGCTGAAAGCCGCCGTCGAGGGTGTCACGACGAAGCGGCTGCACGAGGCCGTGAAGAAGGGCGACCTCAGCGCGGTTCGGGCGCTGCTCGCGCGGAGGCCGGAAATCGTTGATCTCCTGCGCGAGGGACCGTCTGGCTTCGAAATACGCGCCATCCATATCGCGGTCATGGCGCGTGACGTCGAGATGACGCGACTGCTGCTCGAAGCGGGAGCGGACACGCGCGACGGCATCTGGCCCAACCGCGACGCGACCAGCCCGCGCACGATCGCCGAGGAACGCGGGTACGACGAGATCGTCGCGCTGATGACCGCGCAGGAAGAGAAGCGCGGCGCGCGCAGCGTCAACGCGCATGGCGATGGCGTGCGTCGTCTCCGCGACGCCATGATGACCGGCGGCGAGGAGGCGGTGATCGCCGTGTTCGAGTCCGAGCCCGGACTTGCCGGCATGTGCCCACCAGACGGCGTGACGATGCTGCACCGTGCGGCGCAGTACGGCCTCCTGCGGGTGGCGAAATGGCTGCTCGACCACGGGGCCGATGTGAACAAGCAGTCGCAGCCTGACTTCTGGCAATGGAAAGGACGGACGCCGCTGGAGTTCGCCGTCTGGGAATATGCCGCGGATTCGGGCCGGTCGGCGAGGGAGGCGATGGCCGCGCTGCTCATCGAACGTGGCGCCGAACTGACTCCGCTCGCGGCCGCTGCGCTCGGCCGCTGGGACTACCTCGCGTCATGCCCGTTCGATTCGCTGCAGGGAAAGGCGGTGCTGCAGGCGGCCGTGCGGGGCGATCGTCCTGACGTGCTGCGTCGATTGCTCGAACGGGGTCTCGACCCGAACGAGCGGATGCAGCTAGGCCAGCTCGAAGAGCAGACGTTCTCGACGGGCGGCCCGCTGCTCGAGGCGGTCAACACCGGACGGATCGACATGGCTCGCCTGCTGCTCGCGCACGGCGCCGATCCGAACGCCTCGGTGTACACCGCCGGCTCCGCCACCGGTGCGGCCTATAACGGTGGCTCCCCGCGTACGCACCCGCCCGACCAGGCCATGATCGATTTGATGGTCGAACACGGCGGCTGGATCGACGCCGGCTCCGCCGGCTACATCCGCAACGTGGAACTGGCGCGCCGGATGCTGCAGGGCGAGATCGACCCGCATCTGGAGCCGGGCGCGTCCTCGGGTCAGACGGTCGAAGCGATCCTGTGGGGCGGCGCCAGCGGGCGCAGTGCCGAGATTGTGCGCATGGCGCTGGAGCGGATCGACTGGCCGCGGGACGACCCGCGATGGTTCTGGATGCTCTGGCGTCCGCTTCCCGGGCATAAGGACCTGACCGAGGACGAACAGGCGGACAGCCGTGCAACGTTCCGGCTGATTCTCGAGCGCTGCGATCCCAATCTTCGGGCGCCGGAATCCGGACAGACGATGCTGCACGAAGTCATCGCGCGAGACCATGGCGTGGGCGTATCACTGGCGACCATACTGCTGGAGGCGGGTGCGCGCACGGACATCCGGGACGAATTTCTGAAGAGCACGCCGCTCGGGTGGGCGTGCCGTTGGGGCCGTGTGGCGCTGGTCGAACTGTTGCTGGCTCGCGGGGCGGATCCGATCGAGGCCGGAGCCGAGCCGTGGGCCACACCGCTCGCGTGGGCCGAACGGCGGCACCATGCGGGGATTGCCTCGATCCTCCGGCAGCGCGGAGCTGGCCGATAGCGGCAGGCGGACGAGGTGTGGTCTAGCAGCACTGCGTGCTCTGACGACGCTGGTCCCGATGCCGGGTGTTTGTCACGGCTCACCTGGCACAGCAGGCAGTCGCCTTAAGGCGTACCACACGATGAGCAGTGTCAACGCGAACTCAATGACGCCGAAGTACATGTAGGTGTAGGTGCGAGGTGGCCATGCGCCCACCGTCTGCGCCACGGCGAAGAGCGCGTGCATGCTGCCGACAATGATGTTGAGCCAGCGATTCACTGCGGACGGTACAAGGAACGTTGCCGAGATCATCAAGCCCGGAATTGACATCAGGACTGCCGATCCCATCAGCAACGGCATGGTCGTCGTCCATGCCCCCATGCGACCTTCAAGGACGCCCTGCAGATGTCCTGGAACGAGAAACGCAATTATGTCGGCGTAGACATAGGACATCATGGCGCTGACCCACAGGGCGGCGATCGTCGTTCGTGCCTGAAACTCTTGGGGTGTCACGTCAAGCACTCCTTTACTGATTGGTTGCGCGCGACCACGCCGAATATGAAATGCGTGGCTGTAATTTGTTCTGCATAAGAGAACATACGGCGCGATCTGTCAACAAGTTCGACCGCTTGACAATCACGGTTTAGTATGTTCTGTTGTGCAGAACAAATGCCGCGCGGAGAGTTCCTTGGCTCGCTCGAACAAATCGTGATGCTCGCCGTCGTGCGGCTGGGCAGCGATGCGTATGGCATGATGGTCCGCCGTGAGATCGAAGAACGGACAGGTCGGGAGATTTCGATTGGCGCGGTGTATGCGACGCTGGAACGGCTCGAAGCCAAAGGCTACGTCGGCTCCTTTACCGGCGAGCCGACGGCGGAGCGCGGCGGACGCGCGAAACGGCATTTCGAGGTCAAAGCCGCCGGACTTCGAGCCCTGAGCGCATCTCAGGAGGCTCTTAGGAACATGTCCATAGGCCTCAGCCGCCGGTGGAAGCGCGCATGAGTCCGTCGACACTTGTCCGCGTGCAATGGATTTTCACGTGGCTGATGCCGTCCGCTTACGCGGAGGCTCTGCTCGGAGATTTGCTCGAAGAGCGCCGGCTACGGCTCCATGTGAGCTCTCCGACCAGTGTTGCCCGCTGGTACTGGATGCAGCTCGCCTCGTCCCTGCCAGTGTTGCTCTGGGCCTCGTTATATCGCCGCTCGTCGTTGCTCACTCTCCTCATCGCCGTCGCCAGCTACCTCGCCGCGGGCGCCGTTGCGTTCGTTCTCCGGGCGGCGCTGTCGCCGATGACGACATCGACGTTCGTGCGGACTGTCATCGACGTGCTTCTCTGCGGCGTCATCGCGATGACGGCCGCGGGATACGTCGCGGCGTTGATCCGTCCCAATGCTGCGCCTCTGCTGGCAGTTCTCGTGCTTGTTGCCGCGCCGCTGATGATGGCATTCGACCCCGATAGTGTCCCGCTTTGGTACGAGGGCTCGTTCCTCGTGCTCGGCTCTCTGGCTCCGATCGCGGGCGCGGCGCTCTCCAGGCGGTGGCGAAAGGCGTGATAGCCAGACTGCGCATTGGCAGGGCCGCCGGCGTCGGTGTGTGCGGCTGTTCGTGGCGATCGCGCTGGCACAGGCGCCGGACGGCGGACTGCCGCGGGCACTCGGTGTCGCGCTCGTGCTGCGCGCACGTTCCTGGCTGTGCCTTGCCAACTGGTCCGACCCTTTCTCCGTACCACTGACTCGTGTTCCTCGCGGTTGCCGCTGTCCTCTCCTTCAGCCCAACCGCAACGCAGGTCCCGGCCTTAAGCGGATAGATCGACACTTCTCATCACGTGCCCGATGCATGGACCGGCTACGCCGGAGACCGCAGCGTTACGACGACACATCGATCATCGAGCAGGATCATCGTGTCAGCGAACGATAGGACCGGGCACCCGTGCGACGTGTACTCCCTGGGGCACCGAGGCCCAGGCGAAGGCCCCCTGCTTCCTTCGCGGTGTCTCTGTCCCTGCGGGTCCGATGGGCAACTCACGTGCATCGTGCGATCAGGTGGGCCGGATGCGATCCAGTTCTGGCTGGACGAACTTGTCGTAGCAGGACGGGCAGACACCATGACTGAACGACGCTCGACTACGTTTGCTGATGTACGACTCGATGCCTATCCACTGGTTCTGCTCGTCACGGATCTGTTTGCAGTACATGCAGGTAGGCAGAATACCTTCGAGATGTTTCACTCGGTTCTGAACGCCGATGATACGTTCCGCGACGATCAATCGGGCTTTGAGTTCATCCGGATCCAAAGGCTTTGAAACGAAATCATCGGCGCCGGCAGCCATACCTTGGAGATAGGAAGGCTTTCCGTGCAGGGCAGTAACAAGAATGATGTACGAATAGCTCGGTCGATCGCTCGCTCGAATCCGACGGCACAACTCGAGACCATCCATCTCGGGCATGAGCCAGTCCGAGAGGACGACCGAAAACTCCCCGGATTGGAATGCCTGCCAGCCCTTGATACCGTTCCATGCGGCAGTGACGTCATGACCGTCGAGCTCCAAGAGGGCTTTCAGCACGTCGCGGGATTCATCGTCGTCCTCGACGATCAGAAGCTTCATAGGAGTCTCACGAGAAGGATACTGCCCGCACCCTCAGCGGTCATCATGCGACTTTGCCGACTCGACGCTTTCACACGCTGAGCTTGGCGATTCCGTT
>Ga0207689_10004751_pt1 | contig 12253 bp, 7 predicted proteins | sample KBSMisM52_FD_184312 | JGI IMG/M metagenome (GOLD analysis project Ga0207689, IMG submission 184312) | Miscanthus rhizosphere microbial communities from Kellogg Biological Station, Michigan, USA - KBS Miscanthus M5-2 (SPAdes) (version 2) | ecosystem: Host-associated > Plants > Roots > Rhizosphere... | reverse complement strand
ACACCGACCAGTAGACGCCGAAAAAGGCGAACATCGAAATGAACGTCGTCGCCTTCGTGAGCACGAGCAGCAGGAACTTGAGCTTTCCGATGAGAAGAACCGCGATGCTCACGATCGCCGCACCGCCACGCCGCCACCATCCGCCTTGCGCAGGAGCCGACACCTTGGCGGACGGCGTCGCTTCCATCCGCTGCGTCAGCCCAGTGACCGTCGTCCGAATTCGCTCGTGCTGCCGCGACTCGACGGGTAGGAATCGTAACGCGCTCTCCCAAAGGTCGCGCGCTTTCGCCAGGTCGCCAGCCGCACTCGCCTCGTGCGCGCTTGCCGCGATCTGCTTCAGCCTTTCCGCGTGAACGAGCGCGCCGCACGCGGGACACGCGAGCGCGTGCGGCGCGAGCTCCGTACCGCACTGCTCGCACCGCCCTCTGTCACCTGCGAATCGCACAGCGCTCGACGACATGCCTAACCAGATGCGGAAGCCGGACCCGTGCCGACGTTGTACGGACCGGAGATCGCGAGCCCGGGCGCCGCGGTCAGCTGCCACGCCTGGCGCATCCCGATGAAGATGATCAGCGCGCTGATCAACCCGAACGGCAGCGACCGGAAGATCGCGACCACCGGCAGGGCGAACACGAGGAGCAGAAGTGGGCCGACCATCTTTACCACGTCGGCACCGCTGACATTCCGGCCAACAGGGCCCGTCTGAACAGGGCCCGTCTGTACGATTGAATCCCCGACGACGGTTTCCGCGCTTGGCCGCGTTTCTCCCGCCACTCCCTTGAACGCCAGCGGCGCGTATGCGAGCCCGACGGCCCAGTACGTCAGCACCACCGCGAGGATCTGAAATCGACGGCCGCCTCGGCCACCGGCGCCCTTCCGCACCGCCCAGCCGACCATGTAGCCGATCAGGATCGCGACGATGCCGATCTCGAGGTTCGCGATGGCGATCACCGCATAGTAGATCGCGGCACCCGCGACCGCGGCGCCGAGCCCGAACAGACCCGCGAGCAGCAATGGGCCCGCCGAGCGCGGTGTTGCCGCGGCCGACGTCACGGCGTCCCGGCAGCTGGCGCAAATCGGCTTGTCGTTCGCCGTGTAGTACGAGGCCCCGACCGACCGGCCGCACACGGCGCAGGTCACGGTGGGCAACGCGGCCGGGTCCCCCGATGGATCCGTCGTCTCCACGCGATCGAACTGGAGGTCCTCCGGCTCGTTGCGACTGTCTGGTGCGTCGTCTGGGGACATGATGTTGGCGTCGAATGGGGATCGCTCTTTCCCACGCATCGGCGGAAAACTAAGATGTGACGCGACTTCCTAACCCACCACCGGAGCCAACGTGGCCCTCTCCCGCTCTCTCGGCGTGGCGCTCGTGCTCGCACCCGCCGCGCTCTCGTCTGCCGCCCTGGGCGCGCAACGCACTCCGCGAACCGCGGCCGCCAACATGAACACCCCCGCGGCGCCGGATTCTGTGACATTCCGCGCGCTGCAGTGGCGCCTCGTCGGCCCGTTCCGCGGTGGGCGCGCGAACGCGGTTGCGGGCGTCACCAGCAACCCATTCGTCTACTACGCCGGCTACACCGGCGGCGGCGTATGGAAGACGGAGAACGCCGGCGCGTCGTGGCGCAACATCTCCGACACGTTCTTCCAGACGGGGTCCATCGGCGCGATCGCGGTGGCCGAATCGGACCCTAACGTGATCTACGTGGGCACGGGCGAGCACGCCGTGCGAGGCCAGTCGTCGTCGTACGGCGACGGTGTCTACAAGTCCACCGACGCGGGGAAAACGTGGACCCGCATTGGCCTCGAGGCCACGAAGCAGATCTCGGAAATCCGTGTGCACCCGTCGAATCCCGACCTCGTCTACGTCGCCGGCCAGGGTGACCGGTGGAAGGGCACGCCCGACCGCGGCATCTATCGCTCGAGCGACGGCGGGAAAACGTGGACTCAGGTGCTCAAAGGCCAGAACCTAACGAGTGGGCCGAGTGACCTGTCGATGGACCCGACGAACCCGCGCATTCTGTACGCGGGGTTCTGGGATCATCAGCGGCTGCCGTGGCAGGTGCGGAGCGGTGGTCCGGGCAGCGGCATCTGGAAGAGCACCGACGGCGGTGACACCTGGACGCGGCTCACGGAGGGGCTGCCGAAGCTCATGGGAAAGATCGGCGTCGCCGTGTCGCCCGCGAACCCCGACCGCGTGTTCGCGATCATCGAGGCCGAGAAGGGCGGGCTCTATCGCTCGGATGACGCGGGAAAGACGTGGCGTCTCCTGAGCGAGGACCGTGAGATCCAGTCGCGGTCATGGTACTACATGAACGTCACGGCCGACCCGGCGAACGCGGACGTCCTGTACATCATGAACGCGCCCATCAGGAAGTCGATCGACGGTGGGCGGACGTTCACCACGCTGCCCGCCATGCACGGCGACAATCACCAGTACTGGATCAACCCGAAGGACTCGCGCTACATGGCGAACGCCAACGACGGTGGCGTGTCGGTCTCCGTGGACGGCGGGAAGAGCTGGAGCACGCAGGACAATCAGCCGACGGCGCAGTTCTATCACGTCATCGTCGACGACACCTACCCATATCGCCTCTACAGCGGTCAGCAGGACAACAGCTCCGTGATCATCAAGACACGAAGCGACGGACCGAACATCTCTGACCGTGACTGGCAAAATGGCCCGGGCTGTGAGAGCGCGAACATTGGCGTGGACCGGAAGAATCCGCGTTACTCGTATGGCGGCTGCTATCAGGGCATCTTCGAGGAGATGGACATGGAAACCGGCCTCACGCGGCAGATCATGGCGTGGCCGGCGCTCGCGCTCACCGAGCCGACGAACGAGATCAAGTATCGCTTCAACTGGACGTCGCCCGCGGTCGTGTCACAGCACGATTCGAAGGTGATCTATCATGGCGGCAATGTCCTCTTCCGCACGGCCGACCGCGGGAAGACGTGGGCCCCGATCTCTCCCGACCTGACACGCAACGACAAGGCGACGCAGGGCTGGGGCGGCACGCCGTTCACGAACGAAGGCGCGGGCGGCGAGGTATACGGTACCATCGTCACGATCGCGGAGTCGCGGCATGACGCCAACACGATCTACGTGGGCACCGACGACGGGCTGGTGCAGCTCACGCGCGATGGCGGGAAGAGCTGGACGAACGTCACGCCGTCGGGCGTGCCGGTGGGGCTCGCGAACGAGGTCGAGGTCTCTCCGCACGATGCCGCCACCGTGTACCTCGCGTTCCGGCTCGATCGACACGGGGACTATGCGCCGTACGCGTACAAGTCCACCGACTACGGAAAAACGTGGACGCCCATCGTGAAGGGATTGCGCGCGGGCGAGCCGGTTCGCGCCGTGAGAGAGGATCCCGTTAGGCGCGGCCTGCTCTACGCCGGCACGGAGACTGGCGTCTACGTCTCGTTCGATGCCGGCGCAAACTGGCAGTCGCTGTCCCGGAACCTCCCGGCGGTCCCGGTCGCCGATCTCGAGGTCCGGCACGACGACCTCTACGCGGCGACGGAGGGGCGCGCGTTCTGGGCGCTCGACGACCTGAGCGCGCTGCGTCAGATGACCGGTCAGGGCATGACGGACGCCGTCCATCTGTTCACGCCTCGCGCCGCGATGCTCGCCGGTGGCCCGTCGCCCGCGACGACCTCCGCGGGTCGCAATCCGCCGGCCGGCGCCAACGTGTACTACTGGCTCGCCGCCGCGCCGGACTCCGCGGGCACGTTCAAGCTCGAATTCCTCGACGCCGCCGGGAAGACGCTGCAGACCTATGAGCGCTCGTCAGGCACCGCCGGCCCGCCGGCAGGAGGTGGAGGAGGGTTCGGACCGCCGCCGCGCCCACGACTCCAGCCCAAGGCCGGCCTCAATGCGTTCCAGTGGGACCTCCGCGCCGAGCCGCCGACGACACTGCCCGGCAACATCTCGATGTTCGGCGGGCCCACGAACGGCTACCGCGTCGCGCCGGGCAAGTATCAGGTGCGCCTCACGGCCGGCTCGACGGTGCTGACCCAGCCGTTCGATGTCGTTGGGGATCCGCGCCTGACCATCCCCGCCGCCGAGGTCGCGGCTCACGACTCGATGGCCCGCGCGATCAATGCGCGTGTGGCCGAGATCAATGACGCGCTGATCAGGGTACGGGATGTGAAAGACCAGGTCACGCGGTTCGTGGACCGCTCGAAGGATGCGCCTAACGCGTCGGCGATCTCGGACAAGGGCAAGGCGATCGGCCAGAAAGCCGACACGCTCGGCCCGAAGCTCTCGACGAAGGCGGCGAACGGTCAGGACATCATCAACTTCCGGAACGGCATCAATGCGCAGTACGTGTTCCTGCTCGGGAATTTGGAGGGGAATGACGTGGTGACGCAGCCGGTTCGGGATCGGTTCGCGGAGTTGGAGAAGCTCTGGTCGGCATTGAAGGGTCAGGTGGACGTGCTCGAGATGCAGGATGTGCCGGAGTTCAACAAGCTGCTGGGTGAGGGGAAGGTCGAAGGGGTGATTGTTCCGAAGCCGAAACCGAAGGTTGTGATGTGACTGACCGGAGGACGGCAGACGGCAGACAAAACAAGACAGCAGACGGCAGACAGCAGACGGCAGAGGCGAGGATGTGCTGTTTCCTCTGCCGTCTGCGCTCTGCCGTCTGCCGTCTTCAGTTCGCTGCCGTCGGCCGTCTTAGCTCGACCCAACGGAGAACAACGATGCGCCTAACGATTTCTTTCATCGCCGTTGTCATCGCGTCGCCGGCCATTGCCCAGCAGCTCCCCAGTGATGTCGCGAGCCGAGTCGATAGTGTCTTCGCCCGATTCGCCCGCCCCGACTCGCCCGGCTGCGCCGTCGGCATCTTTCAGAACGGCGCGATCACCTACTCGAAGGGCTACGGCTCCGCCAACCTCGAGTACGGCGTGCCGATCACGCCGGCCACGCCGTTCATCTCCGGCTCCGTCGCCAAGCAGTTCACCGCCGCCGCCATCGCGCTGCTTGTGGAACAGGGCCGCATCTCGCTCGACGATGATGTTCGCAAGTACATCCCCGAGCTGCCCAGCTACGGTGCGAAAATCACGATCGACCAGCTCGTGCACCACACGAGCGGCCTTCGCGACTTCTGGGCGCTCGTGCAGGTGGCGGGCATGCGATTCGACGACGGCTACACCGTCGGCGACGTCATTCGCCTCGCCGCTCGGCAAAAGCACCTCAACTTCCCGCCGGGCACCGAGTACGACTACAGCAACACCGGCTACATCGCGCTCGGGCTCATCGTGCAGCGGGTGACCGGTAAGTCGCTCCGGGACTTCACGGCCGAGCAGATCTTCGGGCCGTTAGGCATGACGAGCACGCACTTCCGCGACGATCACACGATGCTCGAGCCCGGGCGGGCGTCGGCGTACTCGCCGCTGCCCGAGGGCGGCTACCGGATCAACGTGTGGAACAACGACATCGTTGGGCAGGGTGGCCTGATCCTGACGGTCAACGATCTCCTGAAGTGGGACGAGAACTTCTATACGGGGAAGGTCGGTGGCCCCGGGTTCCTCAAGCGCCAACTGCAGCAAGGCAAGCTCGCGAACGGAAAGACGCTGTCGTACGCGTTCGGTCTTACGGTCGAGGAGTATCGTGGCCTCCCGCTCGTGGAGCACGGCGGCGCCAGCGGCGGTTATCGCACGATCATCTCGCGCTTTCCGACGGCGCACACAAGCGTCGTCGCGTTATGCAACACGACCGAGGCGAATACCACCGTGCTCTCGCACCAGGTGGCCGACATTGTGCTCGAATCGAAGCTGTCGGCGCCGGCGCAGCGCGCCACGCGCCCGGACACGGCGGCCACTCGCGCCACGGCACCAGCCACCCGCGATCTGACCGGGCTGGCCGGTCGCTATTACTCGACCGAGCTCGACGCCACGTACGACGTCAGTGTCACCGCCACCACGGTGACAGCGAAGCGCCCTCGTGGCGAAGTGGACACGCTGCAGGTCGTCGGCCCGCATACGTTCCGCGCCGGCGGTTTGACCTATCGCTTCTCATCCAACGTTGCGGGTAAGGCGCCAAGCTTCGCCGTGGACATCGGCCGCGCTCGTGGCATGGAGTTCGATCGCGTGCCGAATTCCCCGCGGCCGGCATCTCAGACGAAAGAGTGAACGGATTCTGAATCCGTTCTAACCTTCGTCTGCGTGGCCAGCCTCTCCGGCCACCCGCCAACAGCGTCACCTCGGGCTCGGTACTGCTGTATTGTGCCTGGTTCCCAAGCATCGCTCTGAGGCTGGTTGTAGATGCCAGCCGGTTCGACGCGTGCGTGCGTCCTGCTCCTCGTTGCGTGTACCGCGTGCGCAACGTTCCAGCCGAACCATCCACTCAGCCATGCTGCTCCGGACGCGACCACCCGCCACACGATCCGCGTGGGGGGCCTGAACCGCAGCTTCTACCTCCACCTCCCGCCCCACTTCTCGGCGCAGGGCAGGTATCCGCTCGTCATCCTCCTTCACGGGCACAACAACAACGGCTCCAACGTCATCGGTCAGACGAAGATGGACGCCGTGGCCGATCGGTACGGATTCATTCTCGCGGCGCCTAACGGGACCGGGCGATTTGGCCGGTTCGGTTTGACCTGGAATGTGGGCACATGCTGCGGCTCCGCGCAGGAGAAGCACATCGACGACATCGGGTTCCTCGCCACACTCATCGACACGCTGAAGCGCGTATTTCCGATCGACTCGACCCGCATTGCCATTACGGGCTTTTCGGCGGGCGGCATGCTGGCACTCCGCACCGCCTGCGATCGACCGGAGATCGCCACGGTCTACGTGAACGTCCAGGGCACGATGCCCGATACCGCGTGCGCCGCCCATCGGCCGGTCTCGATGCTGCTGTTCGCCGGCGATGACGACGAAGACATGCGCACCGAGCACGAGGAGAACAAGCATCGGAACAATCATCGGTACGCGACATCGGCGATGGGGACGTTCCGCTTCTGGGCAGAGCACGACGGGTGCGCTCGTCACTTCATCATCGAGACGACCGACGCCTATGTCGACCACATCGCCGTCGAGTGCGCAAACGGCACCGTGACGCGCCTCCTGACCGTGCACGCTCACCCGCACGCGTGGCCCGGTGGGCACAAGACGTGGTTGTTCTCACCCACACCCAATCCGAATCTCGACGCCAGTCTGATGATCGCGGAGTTCCTGAAGAATCAGCCGCGGCAGTCGAGTGAGGCTCAGCCCCGCCTGCTCGGGATTCCCTCAACACTTGATACAATTAAGCGCGTGCGGTATCCTCTTCCGTTATCACCACCGGGCGACCTGTCATGTCCCTCCCGCGAGAGACTCCACGTTGGCGACGCTACCTTCGATTCTGGGGACGCGATGTGCGCGCGGACGTCGACGACGAGCTCGCCTTTCACCTCCAGGCACGAATCGGCGACCTTGTCGAGCAGGGTGCATCGCCTGACGACGCACGAACGCGCGCACTCGAGGAATTCGGTGACGTCGAGGAGTTTCGAGCTCGTCTGACGACAATCGACGACCGCATGGCCCGTCGTGACCGGCGAACCGAGTGGCTCGACGGGTTGCGACAGGACGTCGCCTACGCATTGCGCGGACTACGACACTCCCCGAGCGTCACGGTCTCGGTCGTGCTGACGCTCGCGCTCGGGCTCGGCGTCAATGTCGCGATGCTCACCCTGCTGAACGCCGTGTTTCTCCGACCACCGGCAGGCGTCGATCGTCCGTCACTCGTTCGCCGCCTCTGGACCGAGGTCGCTTTCCAGAGCGGGTCGGACTACTGGCCAGGCTACGACTATCAGCAGTACGAAGCGGTCCGTGACGCCGTGCGCGGGCTCGCGGACGTCACGCTCTACCGACAGGGCGACGACGTGAAGGTGGGCCGAGGGGCCGCCGCATCCCGCGCGATGTTGGCAGGTGCACCCGCAGACTACTTCCGGCTGCTCGGCGTCCGGCCAGCGTTGGGTCGCTTCTTCTCGGACGACGAAGATCGCCTCGGGGCAGGCCAGCGTGTCGTCGTCGCAAGTCATGCATACTGGCAGCACGCGCTCGGCGGAGACTCCACGGTGTTGGGCGACGAGATCCGCATCGATGGGGCGCCATATATGCTGATCGGCGTGGCCGACGCGGCGTTCACCGGCGTGGACCTGAGCAGCGTTGATCTCTGGACGCCGCTCGCATCGGAACAAGGCTACAGCGACAAGCCGTGGTGGATTGACTCGAGGGTCGACGGGTTCCAGATCCTGCTTCGACTCGAGCCCGGCGTCACGGACGCGGCGGTGGACTCGCGGGCAACGCTCGCACTGCGTCGCGCGGACGTCGCCCGGTTCACGAACAGCGCCACGGCAGTCACGCGGGTGGGCTCGATCATCACCGCGCGCGGTCCGGGAAAGCGGCTGCAGGAAGTGGAGATCGCCACGAGGCTCGCTGGCGTCGCGCTGATCGTCCTCGTGATCGCCTGCGCGAACGTCGTGAGCCTGCTGCTGGCGCGTGCAGTCCGGCGGAGGCGTGAGATCGCGATGCGACTGGCGTTAGGCATCTCGCGCGGGCGGCTCGCCCGGCTGATTCTCACGGAAAGCGTGTTGCTGGCGACGCTCGCCGGCACGGCGGCGGTCGTTGCGGCACTCTGGGGTGGACTGGCACTTCGATGGCTCCTGCTTCCGGATGTTCACTGGGCGCAATCACCCGTCGACTGGCGCGTGCTCGTGATCGCCATTGTAGCAACTCTGGCGGCCGGCCTGACGGCCGGAGTCGTTCCGGCGGTGCAGTCGGGACGGATGGAGCTCAGCGAAGCGCTCAAGCCCGGCGGTCGAGGCGTGGCCACGCGACGGTCTCGTCTGAGGTCGTTTCTCGTGATGGCGCAGGTCGCGCTGTCGGTGGTGTTGCTCGTCGGTGCCGTCCTTTTCGTACGCAGCCTCTCGAACGTCCGAGGACTCGACCTCGGGTTCGATGCCAGGCGACTGATGTTCGCGCGGGTGGGGTTCGATACGAAGGACGCGCGGCGTGATTCGCTCATGCCCGAACGGCTGATCGAAGCGGCGGAGCGCATTCGCGCGATCGGCGGCGTCGAGTCGGTGGCGTTGACCGCAATGCGTCCCATGTACGGCTTCACCACTACCTTGTACTATCCCGACGCCGACACGCTGACGCACAAGAAGCCATGGGGGATGTACTGGGCCGTCTCACCGGAATACTTCAGTACGGCCGGCATGGCGATCGTTGCCGGGACGGGGTTCCCTAACGCGGCCGGAAGTGCCATGCCGCCGTCGGTGATCGTCAACACGGCCATGGCGGCCGCGTTGTGGCCGGGCGAGAGTCCGATCGGCCGGTGCGTGCGCTTCGAGAAGCCGGGCGAGCGCTGCAACACGGTCGTCGGTGTCGCGGAAACGGCACGCTGGGGCGAAGTGATCGAGGAGTCCACGCCGCAGTTTTACTTGCCGCTCGCGAACATGCCGTTCCCGGGACAGCCGCGGGCGATCGCGATCCGAGTCGAAGAGGCGATGGCTCCGGCGGTCAGCCGTGACGTGCGGCGCATCCTGCTGCGCGAGTTCCCCGACGGCGACCCGGCCATTCAGCGCATGACGACAGTGCTCGAGCCGAAGTATCGGCCATGGCGTCTCGGCGCAATGCTGTTCTCGCTGTTCGGCGTGCTGGCGTTGGTCGTGGCGGCGTTTGGTGTGTACAGCACGGTGTCCTACGATGTCAGCCAGCGCACGCACGAGTTCGGCGTTCGTGCCGCGTTAGGCGCACAGATGGCGGACATCGTTCGCCACGTGCTGCGCGACGGGCTCAAGACCGTTCTGGTCGGTCTTGTGGCAGGTGTCATGTTGGCTATGGGCGCCGGCCGTGTCGTGGCGTCATTACTCTACGGCGTCCCCCCGCGTGACCCGCTGGCGCTCACGGTCGTTGCTGGCGCACTCATGGCCGTCGCGGTGGGCGCGGCGCTCGTACCGGCGTGGCGCGCATCGCGCGCCGATCCGCTCCTGGCCTTGCGTAACGAGTAGCAGGACCGCGTGCTGGTGCTCGCAGTTTTCGCCGCCGCCCGTCGCCAGCCGCTCATGGAGTTGGCTGAGCGCTCTTCTCAGAGCTGACCACCAGACGCCCATCGTTCCCGATACGAAAGCGCGTGCGAGACGGCCCGGAGACGACAATCTCGTAGCACCCCGGCTCGAGCGCGCGCGGACCGGTGCGGGTCACGAAGCCAGCCGGGGTGACGCCGTAGGCGATGCGACTCGGCGCTCCGCCAAGTTTTTCGTTGCTGATCGTCCACATGTCGCGCCCGCTGCAAGTCAACACGCTCAGCCCGTAGACGAGATCGCGGCTCTCGAGCGCGAACGTCACCGTGCTCGGCGCCGGCGCCGGCTCGATATGTACGAGGTTGGACACGTTGGTCTCACACGCCGCGCACGTTGCCACGGCCGCGAGCACACACCAACGCAGCAGGATCACAGCAACGTGCCACGGAGCACGAGAAAGGCGACCGTGAAGTAGATGATGAGGCCCGTGACATCGACCAACGTGGCGACGAATGGCGCCGACGCGCTCGCCGGATCGAAACGAAGTCGCCGAAGCAGGAAAGGCAGCATCGAGCCCGCGAGCGAACCGAACGTCACCACCCCGACGAGCGCCGTCCCCACCGTGAGCGCGACGAGCACAAAATGCGGCCCGTAGTTGTACCAGCCGATCTCCTGCCACAGGAGGATCCGGATCACCCCGACCGTCCCCAGGATCGTGCCTAACGCTATGCCGGATGGCAGCTCGCGCAGCGCGACGCGCCACCAGTCCTTGAGCGTGATCTCGCGCAACGCCATCGCCCGGATGATCAATGACGTCGCCTGCGACCCGGAGTTCCCGCCCGAGCTGATGATCAGCGGAACGAAGAGCGCCAGCACGACCGCTTTCTCGATCTCGTGCTCGAAGTGCCCCATCGCCGTCGCCGTCAGCATTTCGCCGAGGAAGAGCGCGGTGAGCCAGCCAGCGCGCTTCCTGATCATCGCCCAGAAACCGATCTCCGTGTACGGCTGATCGAGCGCTTCGACACCGCCGAACTTCTGGACGTCCTCCGTCTGCTCGCGAACGATCGCGTCGATGACGTCATCCACCGTGACGATGCCGAGCACGTGGCCGCCTTCGTCGACGACGGGAACCGCCAGCAGGTTGTACTTCGAAATGAGGCGCGCGACTTCCTCACGGTCCGTTAGGGGCGTGACCACGATCGGCGTCCGATGCTCACTCACGTCTTCGACCGTCTGGTTCCGGTCGGCGAGCACCAGCTCGCGCAGCGACACGACGTGCACGAGCTGTTGCGTGTCCGGCGCGACTACGTAAATGGCGTACACGGTCTCTTTCGCGCCACCGACTTCGCCGATGTGGCGGAGTGCGCGTTCCACCGTCCACGTCGTGGGCATCGAGACGAACTCCGTCGTCATGATGCCACCGGCCGTGTCGGGTGGATATCGCAGCAGGAGTCGAAGTGCCTGCTGCGTCGGCGCGTCGAGCTGCTTCAGGAGTCTCGAGCGATCCTTGTCCGATAGCTCGCGGAAGAGGTCCGCCTGTTGGTCCGCGGACATCGCGTCGACGAGCGGACCGATCGAGCGCTCGTCCATGTGCTGGATGATCGCGCAGCGGTCGTGGACCAGCTCCGGCTCGTCGAACACCTGGACCGCCAGATCGAATGGAAGCGCCGCCAGCACTTTTGCCGCGGCATCCGGCTTGAGCTGGCGCAATGCCTCGGCGATGTCCGCCGCGCGCATCCCGGACAGCGCATCGGCGAGGTCCGCCGGGTCGCCGTGGAGCAGGTAAAGCAGCTCGGGCGTCGAGTTCGGTGGTGATGGCACGGCGCTGGTTGACATCGATCTCCCCTCCCAGAGCTGGTGGACCGCGTCAGAGGGACTTCGCTAGCCCGCTCCCGGCGGCAGTCTGAATATCGCCACTTGTGGACGTCGTGATGCCTCCAGCGCCGCGCCGGCTGGCGTCGCGAACCGCACCTGAACGGGTCCGCTCCCGGCAGGTGTGTCGATGCGATAGTACGCCACCGTACCGGGGAGTATCGAAGCACTCACCCCCTGATTCGCCGGAATGCTCTGCACCACGATTGGAAACGCGCGTGGCACATCGGCGCTCGGCCCCGCTGCCCGGAAGAGCGCCGCGTACATCTGGCGAAGGTTTCGCGTGACGAACCGGTCGCGCTGTGGAATGCTCGAGCGCGCAACGCCAGCGATACTGTCGGTGTAGAGCGCGATCCCGAAGTCCGCGA
>Ga0207689_10004746_pt1 | contig 12256 bp, 5 predicted proteins | sample KBSMisM52_FD_184312 | JGI IMG/M metagenome (GOLD analysis project Ga0207689, IMG submission 184312) | Miscanthus rhizosphere microbial communities from Kellogg Biological Station, Michigan, USA - KBS Miscanthus M5-2 (SPAdes) (version 2) | ecosystem: Host-associated > Plants > Roots > Rhizosphere... | reverse complement strand
CGTTCTGTTTTTTTACGACGGCCCCATTTCTCGCGCTGTTGCCTTCGAGCGCCTCCTCGGACGGGGCGAGGATCTCGCCCATCGTCTCCTCGGCGCATTCGAGGAAGGCCGCACGCATCCGCAGCTCGTCAACATTGCCACCGACGGCGAGACCTATGGTCACCATCATCGCAACGGCGACATGGCGCTGGCGTACGCGCTCGACTACATCAACGAGCAGAAACTCTCGCGCATCGCAAACTACGGACAGTTTCTCGCGGACGTGCCGCCGACGCACGAGGTCGAGATCGTCCCGAAGACCGCGTGGAGCTGCAGCCACAACCTCGGACGATGGGAGCGCGACTGCGGCTGTAGCACCGGCGCCGGACCTGGTTGGAACCAACAGTGGCGGACGCCGCTGCGCGAGGCGCTGGACTGGCTTCGCGATGAGTGCATCACCATCTTCGAGAACCTCGGCGCGGGTCTTCTGCACGATCCGTGGGAAGCGCGCGACGACTACATCAGCGTCGTGCTCGACCGATCCGAAGACAACGTCGACCGTTTTCTGGCGAAGCACGTGGTCGATGAAAGCGGCAACGTCACCGCGCTGGAGCTGCTGGAGATGCAGCGCAACGCCATGCTCATGTACACGAGCTGCGGCTGGTTCTTCAACGACCTCTCCGGAATCGAGACCGTGCAGGTACTGCACTACGCCGGACGCGTGATCCAGCTCGCCGAGAAGGTCTCGGGCCGCAGTCTGGAGCTGGCCTTTCTGGAGCGCCTCGCCTTCGCGCGCAGCAACCTCGCCCAACACGGCGACGGGCGGCAGATTTACGAGCGCGAGGTGCGGCCGGTGCGGCTCGACCTCCGTCGCGTGGCCGCGCACTACGCCGTCGCTTCACTCTTCGACAACTTCGCGCATGACGATCGGGTCTACTGCTACCGCGTCCAGCAGAACGATTTCGAATCATTCCGTGCCGGCCGCGCCAGGATGGCGATCGGCTCGATCGGAGTCACCTCGCTCATCACCAGAGAGCAGGAGTCGTTCGAGTTCACGGTCATCCACCTCGGCGAGACGGAGCTGACCGGTGGCGTTCGCCGCGTCTCGCCGGCCCAGCCGTACGAGGCGATGAAGCGCGACCTCAGCGAAGACATGCGCGTCAACGGCATTTCCTCGGTGATCCGCGTGCTCGACGAATACTTCGTCGACGAGCCGCTGCTCTCCATTCGCGCGCTTTTCCGCGACGAACAGCGCCGCATCCTCAATCTGCTCTGCGACGCCACGCTCAGCGAGGCCGAGAGCGCCTTCCGCCAGCTGCACGAGCGTTACGATCCGCTGATGCGCTTTCACGCCGCGCTCGGCGTTCCGCTGCCGAAGGTACTGCGGACGGCCGCGGAGTTCGACGTCAACATGCAGGTCCGCCGTATGGCCGCGGCCGACGAGCTTCCGCTTGGCGATCTCGAGTCGCGTCTGCGCGAATCACGCGACGAGAAGGTGGTGCTCGACGAGACCACGCTCATGTCACTGACCAACGCCGTCGCCCGCGCCGCCGGCGATTTCTCGCGCGATCCCGATGATCTGGAATTGCTCGAGCGATGGGAGTCGCTCGTGTCCATCGTCCGCGAAGCCGGCGTGGCCGTCGATCTGCGCCGCCCGCAGAATGACTACTACCGTCTCAAGAAAACCGTCCGCCCGGTGACCGCGGCAAATGCCGGCAACGGTTCATCGACCGCCAATCGCTGGCTGCAGCATTTCGATGCCCTCGGCGAGAAGCTTTCGATCAGTCCGGAGGCGAGGGGATGAAAGGCAAATGTTCAATGTTCAATGTTGAATGTTCAATGTTGAATGCGGGCAAGGCAGCGGCGATTGTTGCGTCTCATTCAACATTCAACATTCAACATTGAACATTGAACATTGAACATTCAACATTCAACATTAATTATCGATGGCCCACACCTCGGTTCCACAACAAGAGACCACCGCCCGCACATCTGGCGTCCTCCTCCATCCGACCAGTCTTCCCGGCCGTTTCGGTATTGGCGACCTCGGCGACGAGCTTCTTACGTTTCTCGATTGGGCGCAGTCCGCTGGCCTGCGCATCTGGCAGGTGCTGCCGCTCAACGCGCCGGGCTACGGCAACTCGCCCTACGGTTGCCTGTCGTCGTACGCGGGCAATCCGCTGTTGATTTCGCCGCAACGTTTGGTGGAGTCCGGCTTGCTTCCGACCGATGCGCTCGATGATTTTCCGAAGCTTCCCGAGGATCACGTCGATTTCGATCGCGTCCAGACACTGAAGCTCGATCTGCTGCAGCGCTCCCACCAGCACTTTGCGGAGCATGGCTCGGATGATCAACGTCACGCCCTGGCCGCCTTCGTCGCGGACAACACCTGGCTCCGCGAATGGGCTCTCTACGCCGCGCTGAAGAAAAAAAATGACGGCCGGCCGTGGACGGCGTGGCCCCGCGGCCTGGCCGATCGCGCGGACGATGCCATTGCGAACGCGCGCTTCGAGCTGGCGGATGAAATTCGATTCCACGAATACATCCAGTGGCTCTTCTTCGCGCAATGGGCGGCGGTGCGCGAGACGGCGCACGCGCGCGGGATTCGCATCATGGGCGACGTGCCGATCTATGTCGCAGGAGACAGTGCCGATGTCTGGGTGAATCGTGAGATTTTCCAGCTCGACGAGCATGGCGAGCCGACCGTCGTTGCCGGCGTGCCGCCCGATTACTTCAGCGAGACCGGGCAGCGCTGGGGCAATCCGCTCTATCGTTGGGATCTGTTGCGGGAGACGAATTATCGCTGGTGGGTGGCACGCGTTCGAGCAGCCCTCCAATTCGCTGACGTTCTTCGCGTCGATCACTTCCGCGGCTTTGCTGCGTACTGGGAGATCCCGGCCGCCGAGCCGACGGCGATCAACGGCCGCTGGATGCCGGGCCCCGGCCGCGATCTTTTCGACGCCATCCGCGCCGCGCTCGGCGAGCTTCCCATCGTCGCCGAGGACCTCGGGTTCATCACGCCGGAAGTGCATGAGCTGAGGAAAGCTATCGGCGTTCCGGGCATGAAGATCCTGCAATTCGCCTTCGCCCAGAACAACAGCGCGCATCTGCCGCACAGCTACGATCCAGCGACCGTCGTCTACACCGGCACGCACGACAACGACACCGCGCGCGGCTGGTACGAAGAAGCGTCCGCCGAAGAGCGCGACGCGGTCGCGACCTACCTCGGCGTCACTGACGCCGCCGACATCGCCTGGACGTTGATCCGCGCCGCGTACACGTCAGTCGCCGATACCGCCATCGTCCCCGCCCAGGACATCCTCAACCTCGGCACCGCCGCGCGAATGAATATGCCCGGCGAAGAGCATGACAACTGGTCGTGGAGGCTCGGTCCTGGCGCGCTCACGGCGGAACACGCGGAACGGCTGCGGCGGCTGGCGGAGGTTTCGGGACGGCTCGAGATTTAGTCAGCAAAGATCTGGTCGAGCGGAATCTCGAGACCCGGGAAGAGAGACGACGTGAGCGTGTCGTCGGCGGACAGTTCAGCGGAGAGCTCATAACGTTCCAGCGCACGATGGCGAAAGACACGAACGGAGTTCCGAACCGGATCGACGATCCAGTACTCAGGGACGCCGGTACGTTCATAGAGCGCGCGCTTCGTGACTTCGTCGTCCTTGCGATTTGAGTCCGAGAGGATTTCCACGAGGAGATCGGGCGACCCTTGTATATTTTTCTTGGTAAGAATCTCGCGCCGCTCGTTGCCTACGAAGATCAGATCGGGCTCGACGACGTCGTACCGCGAGAAGACAACGTCGAGCGGAGCGTGGAAAAGCTCACCGACCGGATGCTCGCGAAGGTAAAAGCTGATCTCGGTGATGAGTCGCATGGAGATCCGCTGATGCCGCGTAATCGGCGAGGCGTTCACGTAGTGCTCCCCATCGATGATCTCGTGACGTAGGCCGTCCTCGGGGAGGAGAAGCAAATCCTCATAGGTCCATTTTGTCGAGGTCACGTGCGACATGGCCAAAATTCTACACCTTCTCCAATACCGCTAAGGGGAACCTCTCGAAAAGAGCACGGATGGGGATCGCTGGGCCGTCGTGATTCTCCCCGGTGAAGAGTCCACGCCAAGTGCCGGAAACGGCGAGTGAGGCGTTGCCCCACACATCGCCGATCGGCAGTTTGCCGGGCTTGACCAGACTGGCGATAAGCCGCGGCACCGCCACGAGCACCGCGTCGTCCTCGTGGCGGCGAATAAATGCGCAGATATTCGGACCGGCATCGATCGGCTCGTAGCTGCCGTCGCGGAAGAGATCCGCATGGCGGGCGCGCAGCTCCAGAAGTTTCCAGGTGACGAACATCTTGATCCGGCCGTCCTGCCAGCGGCGGATGAGTGTGTCGACGGGGACAGTCTTCACTTTCTTCAGCATCGCGGCGCGGCGCTGGTAGTCGACAGGCCGGCGATTGTCGGGATCGACGAGACTGAAATCCCACAGCTCGCTGCCCTGATAGAAATCGGGCGCGCCGGGCGCGGTCGCTTTCAACACAAGTTGCGCGAGCGAATTGAGGAACCCGTAGAAGGCGACCGGTTTCTGGAAGCGTACGAGCTCGGCGCAGAACTTCGGATCGTCGAGGAGGCTGTCCGCGAAAGCGAGCAGCGTTTCCTCGTACGCCGCGTTTGGCGTGATCCAGTTCGTGTGCGTCTTCGCCTCGCGCGCCGCCTTCTCCAGATACTGTTTCAACCGATCGCGAACGGTGGGCAGCTCCGCTTTATCGAGCGGCCACATGCCGATCAGCGTTTCGTAGACCAGCAGCTCCATGTTGCGATCGGCGAATCCGTAGCGCTTCGACCAGCGGCGCACCTGCCGCTCCCACGTCGGTGCGATCTCGGAGAGGACGTCGATCCGCGCGCGCACGTCCTCGCTCCGTTTCGTGTCGTGTGTCGATGTGGCGTTCATCGTGTGCGGCCAATCTCGCTGCATCCGCGCGCTGCGCTCGTGAAACTCGGCTAGCCCATCGAACTCGCCTCGCCCCGGATTGCCGCCGACTTCGTTGAGCGAGATCAGGCGGTTGTAGTTGTAGAACGCCGTGTCCTCGACCCCCTTGGCCATTACGCGGCCGGTGAACTGCTGCCAGCGCATGACGAAGTTCAGCCAATGCTCGCGCTCCGACGAAATGTACGGCGGCAGATCGACCAGCAGCACGCGCTCGAGAAAGTCGAAGAGCCGCGGATCGAGCGTCGATGCCGCGGCACGTCGCGCGCAGGCGATGGCCGAGCGGATCGTCTGTTCGTCCGACTCGGACATCTCCCCCTCGCGGACATACGTCCGGTATCTCCCCATGCACACGGTGACCTCGGTGAGCGCCGCGGTGAGATCGGGCAGCGCGAAATCGCGGCCGTCACGGTCCGACATCGCCGCCGCGCCGAGGCGTTTGGCCAGGCTGAGCATCTCGCCGGAGAAGACCTCGCGGACGATCTGCTTCTTTCGCGCGTAGGCGATGTCATCGAAGGATTCGGTGACGCCGGTGAATTGGCGATAGAAGCGATCAAGAGTTCGCAATCCATTTGAGTCGACGAAAAGCGCACTGACGGAATCGAGAAAATCGTAGCCGGTCGTGCCGCTGACCGGGAACGCGCGCGGAAGCTCCTCGCTCTCGCCGAGGATCTTTTCCAGCACGAGGTAGAAATCGTCGCCGAGGCGGAGTTGGAGCTTGCGAAGATAGGCGATTGGATCATTGAGACCGTCGATGTGATCGATGCGCAGACCGGTCACCTTTCCTTCGGCGATCAACTCCAGCGTCCGGCGATGATGCGCCTCGAACACCTCGGGGTCCTCGATCCTCATGCCGACTAGATCGGTGACGTCGAAGAAACGCCGGTAATTGATTCTCTGTCTTGCCGGCAGCCAGTACGCCAGACGGTACCTTTGTGATTCCAGGAGGGTATCGAGCGCGTCGAGGTTTGCATTGATTCGCGCGATCACGGCATCGAGAACATTGCGAAAGGTTTCGTCCTGGTAGAGGCTCCACAGCCTCTCCTTGGCGAACTTGATGTTCCGTTCCGCGGTGTCACTTGCGAGCAAATCGTGTAACTCGCTACTCGCGCCATCGGCACACTCGCGCAGAATTGCCCCATACGACGCGGGCGCCATCGGCAGGCGCCGTTCGTAATAGGTGAAGTGAAACCCGTCGGCGTCGAAATGGAGCTGGATCTCCTGCGACGCCAGCGCCTCGCCGTAAGGCTTGCCGAGAATGGGAAGCAGGATCTTGTGGACGCTTTGACCGGTCGTGGTCAGATCGAGATCGAAGTAATGGAAGTAGCGCGAGTGCTCGCCGTTCTCGAGGACGCTCATCCACCAGACGTTCTCGTCGCTGGCAGCCATGTGATTCGGCACGATATCGAGCAGAAGCCCCATCTGCCGGCCTTGCAGCTCTTCGTGCAGCGCGTTGAAATCGTCCTCCGTCCCCAGCTCCGGATTGAGCGCGCCGGCATCGACGACGTCGTATCCATGCGCGCTCCCCTTGCGCGCGCGCAGGATCGGCGAGGCGTAGATGTCGCTGATGCCGAGGTCGGCGAGATAGGGGACGATCGCCCGCGCATCGGCAAAGGTGAAGCCGGCGTTGAACTGAAGGCGATAGGTCGCTCGCGGGACGCGGAACATGTGCGAGCTGAGCAGTTGCGAAAGGGGTGCCGGGTAAAACCGTTAGAACCACAGAGGCGCAGAGTTCACAGAGAAAGTCTCTGTGCCCTCTGCGTCTCTGTGGTGATTTGCTTTTCGAAAAGCAGCGCAAATGACTCTGCTGCCATTTCCAGCGAACTTGGTTCGAACGGCAACGCGATCGTTTGCCCTTCATCGCTGAAGTTCAGCGCGAGCAACGTATCCCCGCGTTTCACGAGTAGCGTTCGGCGCTCGTCGTCCGCATGTGTTTCGACGGCATCGAGATCGAGCGAACGCAGGGCGGGGATTTCGCGGCGGAGGCGGAGCAACTCGCGGTAGAGATTGCGCAGGTCGTCGAGCTCGATTCGGGAGAGTTTCGAGCGGAGGAACGTCGCTTCGTCGTGGGGATCGGGCGGCTCGCCCGTCCAATCGAAATCGTCGAACTCCTCCAGTCTCCCTTTGCGGACGGCTTCGATCAGATCCGCGTCGTCGTGAGAGGTGAAGTATTGGAAGGGGGCGGTTTCGCCGTACTCCTCGCCCATGAAGAGCATGGGGATGAAGGGGGAGAGGATGGTGATGGCGGCGGCGAGGCGGAGTTTGTTGGGTGACACGATCGTCGACAGGCGCTCGCCCATCATGCGGTTGCCTACCTGGTCGTGATTCTGGGCGAAGACGGTGAACTGTTTGCCGTCGCGCGTCCTGGGGGTCAGGCCGTATTTGCGGCCGTAGTAGGGCGAGTGCTGGCCGGTGTAGAGATAGCCGGTGGTGAGGGTGCGGGCAAGGTCGCTGGTGCGGCCGTAGTCGGCGTAGTAGCCGTCCTTCTCGCCGGTGAGGAGCGTGTGCAGAGAGTGATGGAAATCGTCGGACCATTGCGAATCGAATCCGAGGCCGAAGTCGTCTTTCGGTGTGATCATGCGGGGATCGTTTAGATTCGATTCAGCGAACGTGTAGATGGGTCGGCCGAGTTTCTCTGCACGTTCGCGGACGGCCGAGGTCAGATCCTGCAGGAACGGCTCGGCGGAACGGTCGGCGATGGCGTGGACGGCGTCGACGCGGAGGCCGTCGATGTGAAACTCATCGATCCATTGCAGGGCGTTGTGGATGAAGAACCAGCGCACGTCGTCGCTGTGCGGGCCGTCGAAGTTGAGCGCGTCGCCCCACGGCGTTTTGTAGCGATCGGTGAAGTAGGGCGCGTATTCGGAGAGGTAGTTTCCCTCGGGGCCGACGTGGTTGTAGACGACGTCGAGGAGGAGCGCGAGGCCGCGGGCGTGGCAGGCATCGACCAGGCGTTTCAAGCCCTTCGGTCCACCGTACGAGTTTTGCGCTGCGCCGATGTAGACGCCGTCGTAGCCCCAGTTGCGCGTGCCGGGAAATTGTCCGATCGGCATCAGCTCGATGGCGGTGATGCCGAGGTCTTTTAGATCGTCGAGGTGGGGGATGACGGCGTCGAAGGTGCCTTCGTTCGTGAAGGTTCCGACGTGCAGTTCGTAGAGGATGTAATCCTCGAGCGGGACGCCGGGCCAGTTTTTATCGGTCCAATCGAAATCGCGCGACACGATCTCCGAGGGGCCGTGAACGCCTTCCGGTTGAAGGCGCGAGGCGGGATCGGGACGTTCTTTTCCGTTGACCACGAAGAAGTAGCGCGTACCTTCGTTCGCATCGACGATGGCCTCGTGATAGCCGTGGGCGTTTTTTCGAAGGGCGATGCGCCGGTCGTCGGGCGCGACGATGTGTAGCTCGACGTTGTCTACGTACGGAGCCCAGACGCGGAACTCGCAGCGTCCGGGTTCAATCACATTTGCGCCGAGCTCATTCATCTGCGGACAAAGGCTCATCCGCAGATGACGCAGATGTACGCAGATGATCAGGCTCATTCATCAGAAACACCGCCCCGAGCGGCGGCAGCGTCAACGTCACGGACCACTTCCGTCCGTGCAGCGGGATCGGAGCGGCGTCGATGCCGCCCATGTTTCCCTGGCCGCTGCCGCCGTAGATCACGGCGTCGCTGTTCAGAACCTCGGACCATCGTCCTCCGGTGGGAACGCCGATCTGGTAGTTGTGGCGCGGGATCGGGGTGAAGTTCAGGGCGATCACCACCGGCGGATGCGATTTCGATTTCCGCATCAGCACCACGATGCTGTTCTCCGTGTCGCAGCAGTCGATCCATTCGAAACCGTCGGGCGAGAAATCGAGCTCGTGCATCGCGGGGATATCACGGTAGGCCTTGTTCAGATCCTCGACCCAGCGTTGCAGGCTCGCGTTCGGGGCGGCATCGAGCAGGTTCCAATCGAGGCTGGCGTCGTGATTCCACTCCCTCCATTGGCCGAACTCGCCGCCCATGAACAGCAGCTTCTTGCCGGGCTGCGAGTACATGTGGGCGAAGAGCAGCCGCAGGTTGGCGAAGCGCCGCCATTCGTCGCCCGGCATTTTGCGAATCAGCGAGCCTTTGCCGTGGACCACCTCGTCGTGCGACAGCGGCAGAACGAAGTTCTCCGAAAACGCATACATGGCCCGGAAGGTCAGATCGTTGTGATGAAACTTGCGATGGATGGAATCGAGCGCGAAGTAGCGCAGGGTGTCGTGCATCCAACCCATGTCCCACTTCATCCCGAATCCGAGGCCGCCCACATACACCGGCCTCGAGACCATCGGCCACGACGTCGACTCCTCGGCGATCACCTGAACATCGGGATGGACTTTGTAAACGTCTTCATTGAGCCGGCGCAGAAAGTTGATGGCTTCGATGTTCTCGCGGCCGCCGAATTCGTTCGGGATCCACTCGCCCTCTTTGCGCGAGTAGTCGAGATAGAGCATCGAAGCAACGGCATCGACGCGCAGGCCGTCCGTGTGGAAGACGCCGAGCCAGTAGAGAGCGCTCGAAAGGAGAAACGATCGCACTTCGTTGCGCCCGAGGTTGAAGATCAGGGACCCCCAATCGGGCTGGAAGCCTTTGCGCGGGTCGGCGTGCTCGAAGAGATGCGTGCCGTCGAAGTACGAGAGACCGTGGCCGTCGGTGGGAAAGTGCGACGGCACCCAATCAAGGAGGACGCCGATCTCGTTCTGGTGCAGGACGTCGATGAGGTACATCAGATCCTGCGGCGTTCCGAAGCGGCTGGTGGCGGCGAAATAGCCGGTGCACTGATAGCCCCAGGAGCCGTAGAACGGATGCTCCATGACCGGCAGGAGCTCGACGTGCGTGAAGTTCATCTTGCGCAGGTAGTCGGACAGAGGTTCGGCGAGTTCGCGATAGGTCAGCGGCCGATCGCCATCGCGTTTCCACGATCCGATGTGCATCTCGTAAATCGACATCGGCGCGGTGAAGGCGTTGCGTTCGGCGCGGTCGCGCATCCAATCGCCGTCGTGCCATTCGTAGTCGAGATCCCAGACCACCGAGGCGGTGGCTGGGGGAGTCTCGTGAAGGACGCCGAATGGGTCGGCTTTATCGACGCGATAGTTGTTGTACTTGGAGCGGATGTGGAACTTGTAGTGCGCCCCTTTGCCGACGTGCGGGACGAAGCCTTCCCAGATTCCGGACGGGCCGCGATCCTCGAGCGGATGCTGATCAGGATTCCAGCCGTTCCAGTCGCCCATCACGCTGACGGACGCCGCGTTCGGAGCCCAGACGGCGAACATCGTTCCCTTCACGCCGTCGCGGGTGACGACATGCGATCCGAGTTTTTCCCAGAGCCGGGTGTGGCTACCCTCGTTGAAGAGGTGGAAGTCCCAATCGCTGAGGAGGGAGGTGGCGTCCGCGTGGAGGTCGACCTCGATGGTGACCGAGGGGACGATGTCTGCGCCGACAGCCTGCAGCTCCTCAGTCATTTGTTGTTCTTCTTTGCTCACGTTCGCCATCGTGTCGCTCGGAGGCTTCGATAGCAAGCGCCTTGCCGTTGACTGCGAATCACCACAGAGACGCAGAGGACGCAGAGAAAACCTCTGTGCTCTCTGCGTCTCTGTGGTGATTTTCTATTTGGACATTACCCGCAGCACTTCCCCAACGCTCCACGCCTGCGCGATACATCCGCGTGGCGTGTGCGGCGCATCGCCGTCGAAGATTTCGCTGATCGTGCCGACGCCGGCTTCCGCGAGATGCGCTTGCATGTTGGCGAGGAGAGAGGTCCCTGCGTCGCCGCGATAGCGAACCAGCGCGTCGATGTACGCGCCGAGGAGCCAGGGCCAGACGGTGCCCTGGTGATAGGCGGTGTCGCGCGAATGCTGATCGCCGAGGAGCTGGCCGCGGTAGCGCGGATCGGAGGGGGCGAGCGTGCGAAGGCCGGCCGGCGTGAGCAGCTGCGATTCGCAGACCTCGAGAATGGCCTCGGCGCGCGCATCGTCAAACAGCGGAAACGGCAAGGCGATGGCGAAGAGCTGGTTCGGCCGGATCGAGGCGTCGTTCGGGTTCACCACATCGAAGCAGCATTGCGCGTCGCGATTCCAGAACGCGGTCTCGAACGCTTCCCGCACCGCATCGGCGCGCGAGGAGAGCGCGGCATCGCCGGTGAGTGCGGCCACGATGCGGAGGGCGTTGTACCAGAGCGCGTTGATCTCGACGGGCTTGCCGCGCCGCGGCGTCACCGGCTCGCCGTCGACAATCGCGTCCATCCACGTCAGCGCCACGCCGAGCGCGCCGGCGTAGAGGAGGCCGTCGAGATCGACGTGGATGTTGTATCGCGTGCCGCGCTCGAGCCAGTTGATGGCGTCGCGAAGAACGGGCAGCGCTTCCTCGCGGACAAACTCGTCGTCGCCGGTCGCTTCGCGGTAACGCCAGACGGCGATGAACAGCCAGAGGCCGGCATCGACCGAGTTGAACTCCGGCTCGCTCGTGCCGTCAGGGAAGCGATTGGGAATCATCCCGTTGCTCGCCGCGGCCAGCCAGCGGCGCAGGATTTGTCTGGCATCGTCGAAGCGGCCGGTGGAGAGGCAGAGCCCCGGCAGCGCGATCATGGTGTCGCGCCCCCAATCGGTGAACCAGTGATAGCCGGCGATGACGGTCTTGTCGCCGTCGCGGGTGATGAGGAACTGGTCGGCGGCCAGGGTTAGAGCGGTGCTCGAAACCAGCGCTTCGCGGCGTTGGCGTTCTTCTTCGATCATCGCCAGCGCATCCCACTCGCGGTCTTCGGTCGCAAGAACGACCGGCAGCAGGTCGCCGCGGCGAAGCGTGATCACGTAGGCGCCGGGCGTGAAGAGATCCTCTTCGCAGTCGAGGCCGCGCTCGCGCTCGCGGTCGTAGACGAAATTGTTCCAGCGATTCGGCTTCGCTTCGAACGTGGCTCCGGGGACACTGATGTGAACGTAGGGGAGCGGCGCGTCGGTACCGTGAATCAGCGAGTGATAGTCGCGGCCGGCCAGGAACGGCGCGAGGCGCAGTTCGAATCGCGCATCGCAATCGACGACGTCGTACAGGACGATGGTGACGTTTCTTCCGTGGATCGCGATCACGGTCTTGCGCAGCGTGACGCCGCCAACCGCGTACTCCCACACCGGAAACAGATCGCGGCGGAACGAGACCAGATGCTCGAAGCCGCGCGGGTGGATGGCGCCCGGAAAGCGATTGGCGGCGAGATCGATGTCGTCGATGGTCTCGTCGAGCTTGGCCACCAGCACCGTTCGCTCCGTGC
>Ga0207689_10004745_pt1 | contig 12256 bp, 15 predicted proteins | sample KBSMisM52_FD_184312 | JGI IMG/M metagenome (GOLD analysis project Ga0207689, IMG submission 184312) | Miscanthus rhizosphere microbial communities from Kellogg Biological Station, Michigan, USA - KBS Miscanthus M5-2 (SPAdes) (version 2) | ecosystem: Host-associated > Plants > Roots >... | reverse complement strand
ACTATGGCCAGTCGTTTATTTCATCTTCAAAGGCGAATTTTAGTTCTTCCCAAATAGTAGTAGTTGGTGTTGTATTTGTGGAACTATTAGCTGCTCGCATTTCGGGGGTGGGATTGTGGACTAAACAGCGTATGCCGCTGTACATTTGGTCGGCGCAATCTTTGCATAACTCCCAAACGGTAAGCTCACGCCTAGTTGTTCGACGTGTCTGTTGTTTATCGGCCTTGTGTTTGTATTTTGGATATTTGCGTAAGTTAGTCATTCTTCTTGCCGGACAGATATGTCTCAATTGTGATTATTGATAAAGCGAAGAAAAAACCAAATTGCCATTGCCATTCTGGCGACCATTTTTCTTTCACGCCACGGTAGAGCACATTTGCGCTAATCATGGGAATAAAAAGCGCGGCAAATGTAGCACAACCAATGAAGATAACGTACTTACACCACCATCGGGCCAGGATATTTTGAACTGCATCAACAGCCAAATTGCATAAGTCATAAAACCTAGCCATATTATCAGTGTGGTTACTACGAAACCCCATATTAGCCAATCCTTCCCGCGATAAATCAGAGCAGTAGAAAAACCAGCGAAGAACAATAACATTAGTGGTATTGAGTGTGTAAACGGGAGTACGCAACCAACTATTGTTAGGTGGCAAGTATCGGACGTATCCATTAGAGCGGTGTATAGTATTCACACTCACGTATTGGAGAGTTGTAGGTGCTGGAAACCCCAGCACCTAACCATATTCCGATAATCAATCCAACAAGAAATTTTATCATGACTCTTGCTTCCGTTGTTTTTCTACAAGAATCCAACAGATTGAAGCGAGTATGGTTATAGCAAAAGAAATGAATACGAATATCGTGAGTAAGATTTGTTGCTCTGACATTAGGCCAACTTCCCCCGCAGTTTTTGTAGTAGTGTACGTGAATCGTAGTGAATACCGTTAGTGTGATTGGTCGAATTTGCTTGTTTTCTGTCCAGAAGATATGCGCCGACGTTTGGTAGTTCTATCTCGTAAATCTCCCCGCCGTTGCTATTGAACCATGATTGAATCAAACGTACTCGTTGTAAATCTGATTCTGTGGCGTTGTTGTTTACCCATATCTCCCATTCCTGAATCTCGCGCACTTTTTCGATGGGATTAGCGGTGGTGTTGATTGGCAATAGTTCTTCTTGGGGGATTGATCTAACGGTGACTGGACTGCTAGGTTTTTCTGGTTCTACGTCAATGATAGTAGTAGTTACTTTTGGTTTTGTGGATTTACTACTAGCAGACTGTAGTAATTTAGAGGGATCATTTTCGAGAGCTGATAACGCAACTTCTGGCATTGGTTGTGGTGTTGCTTGACCGATGGTTGCGGAATAACCATTAGTCATATCAGGTGGTTTTAGCGCGTCGTTACCACGACTTCCAATGCCCGCCATTCCCGGAATTTCAGCATCGGAACCAACCATATCAACGCCCGCGCTAGTGGCTTGTCGATGTAGGCTATCGGTATTATAGCTCTTACATACGGTCGGCCACATTGGTACCCATACGGTATGTGAAACCTGATCTTTACGCCCAATGCTAGACTCCGATTCATAGTATTTTCCGCGAAATAACTTGAGTGTTGTAAACGGAGTCATGACAATCCATTCATCAACTACACTACGAACGCGCACATTTATGTGAGAGGCAGCGTGAGCAGTAAGGATTACCATGACTTTATAGTGGCGTGTTGCGGCTATCCAGCGTGCTACTTTGCGCTGGTCGCGGTCAACAAAATTCCAGGCATTTAGCCATACTCCAGCTTCATCTATTAGAAGTAGACCATCATATGCCTTGGTAATCATTTCATGTGTACAGTTGAGATAGATCGGCCCATCGCCAGGTAATTCTAATTTTTCGAGATTGGTATAGACTGGTTTGTGCGGATTGAAGTTGCGCCACCTTCGAGCGTAAGTTACAGCAGTAAAAGACTTTCCCGCGCCGCGTTTACCGATGATACCTACCATACCATGTTGCATGGCACTAATGGGCGCTAATAGTTGATCGGCCGCCCATAGAACAAATCCAAGTAGGGCGCAAAATGCAATAACGATAGCTATTAGCTTGAGACTATCGGGTTGCATGATTGTATGCGGAGTTGGCAGAGAGAATGATGGCAGAAAACTAGGCGCAGGGGTTGGTGTTGGCTGGATGACTGTTTGTGCGAAAGGTTGCATGTTTATTCTTGGTGTTCTCCGTTGTCTAGTTCATGTAGTCGGCGGGCCATTGTTGTGAGTCGCGGGTCGTCGAATTGCTCGTTTAGTTGCGATAGGCGCTCCCTGTCATTCATTAGTAGTAATAGTTTCTGATCTAGTAGTGAATTTATTACTGCTAATGATTCTTGATCGAATACACTACTAGGCGACTTGGTTCTCTGTTGGTTGAGATTGACCTGCACATTCTGTGTATTTACGTTAGTGTTGGCCGCAGCTTCGGTACGAAAACGCATAAATAGGTAGGTGATGATTGCACCAACAAAAACCCCAGCGATAAACCCAGCGATTCCGCCGCCTTGAGCTACGGAGTACGCGAAATAGAGAGTAACTACCGTGATAGTTATAAATAATCCGCGCCACATATCACCACTTCACTTGTTGCCAGAATAGCAGTAGTATTCTCACGATGAAGAACGCAGCTGCAATTGCAAGTAGACAACCGACGACAAAGCCAAACCAATAGAAGTCTATAAGGAGCGGAAATGGTGTTGCATTGACAAGAGCAGCTATACCAGTATTTCCGTGTGTATCGCGTATCGGGATTGGCGCGGCGTCGATTAGTGCGGTTATGCTTACAATCATCAATGTAGCGCAGCATAGTGTTCCGCTTGCTGCGCCATTGCCAGTAGCTACAACTGTTGACGCTGGCAGTAATCCGACTATTTTGGTGAGTATTGTTGAAAGAAATGTAATTACTGCATCTGTAATCATATGACTTCCGATTCTACTCCTGCCGTTTCCGATGGTTGATCGCTTGATGGGGAACCGCCCTTTACAAACGAGATAACCATACCTGTAAGTGCGAGAAGTCCGAATAAGACTATTGCAACACTGATAAGCGGCCTAAGTATGATAACAATTGGGTTAGTACTATCTATCACTATGCAAATTGGCGGGTCTGGCCCTTCGGGTTGAGTGTATCTATACCATGTTGATACGCCGCCACCAACGGTAAAAGTTGCTGGTATGTCAAATCTGAAGCATGGTTCCCATTGTGTGCCAGCAGTACCAAGCCCGAACATTCCACCGCTTATGTCGCATGGCTGAGCACTATCTGTTCTGTTGCATATATAACCGATGATAGCAAAAGCGTCCGAAAAGCCTACTCTCGTTTGTAATTCTGCAATTGCACCATCAAGGATTGTATCTATTGAAATGGATGGTATGAATAGACACTGAAGCATTGCCGACAGTGCGCCAATCGGTGAATTTGCAATGGTAGTTTGACCATTCGGACCAGAACATACACCAACGGCTATTGGTGTTGAGCCGCCGATTATCTCACCTGTTGTAGTAATTGGTGCTGGTAGTGTTCCGCCTATTTCGACTGGTTGCGTAGTCTCTTGTAGCGGATACGTGTTAGTTACTACTACTTCACCAACAGTTGTTGTGAATCCGCCAGTGCCTATAACGGCAACTGTAGTAGTAGTTTGTGCTGGTATTGTGACAGTAGTAGTATTTGCATTTCCAAATATGGGCGGATTTTGGTCGTCGCTCACCAAGACCGTTGACGATGAACCGTTAGGATTAGTCAAGTCGATAGTAAAAGTATTTGTGTAGTCTCCGCCAGGGAGAAATGGTTTATCCACAACTCCGCCAGTAACACCGATTGGCCCGAACATTGGAACCATTAGTGCAACTGCTACGGTACCAAATGCACCACCACCACCTGTACCGCCAGGGTTGCATGGTAATCCTATTCTGTTTAGGCATGGTACCTGATAGCCAGTAGAACCGAAACTTCCGCCGCTTATATGCCACCATGTAGAATTTGGTGCTTGTGGCACGACATATTGAAAGTCTAGCGATAGATTTTGCAATGGTCCTACTGGCGGAATTTGCACTAAATAACTACCACCAAGCGGATACCACCCTGAGCCAGCACTTGCATTAGGGCCATATTGGGCTATCTGAACAGTAATAGTTGTCCCGAATTGAACATTTGCATTGAAAGTGTAGTCTCCTGAGCTATTCGTGATGCCAGTACCAATATTTGAATTGTTGCTACTAGAAGCGATAATAAGACTACCAACCAAAGGATGAGGCGCTTGTGCATTTGTACAGTCCGGTTGAGCTTGTGTTGTTGGATTGTTTGCTACTACGCACGCACTTCCGCTAATTACAAACGTTCCTATGCCAGACGCTCCAGGTTGGCCACTAATTTGGCTAGAAGTTAGTGCTGTATTGTAAATAGCAACATCACCTATTCGGCCATTGAATGGAAAGTCAATGGTGCTATCACATAAAACCATTCCGCCTATTGTCATCATATCGCCGTTAGAAGCGAATGTGGCATTTGTTGGCGCCGAAAATGATTCAGGGTTATTATCGTTATCTACATAAATGGTCCATGTATCAAACGTGTGAGAATGGACTGCTGCTATGTAATGTGGTTGACCGTCATTGATAGCCTTTGCTGATGTTGCGGTAGCGCCGTTAGCGGGTACGCCGTTTGTGTCCCTATATGCAATTTGTGGAAATCCACCACTTATTCGTAACGAAACAAATCCAACAACGCAGCCGTAATTTGTAAATACAACTTGTGTGCCATTTGATGTTGTAGCAACCCATGCGGTTATAGTCATATCATAGCCGAATGAAATAGCACCGTCATTTCCAGGCGCTCTGCCTACAATTACAGAACTAGTTGTACCAACCCCAGGAAATGATGCAACTGTCCTACCGGAGCTATTTAGTGGAGCTATTGGTACTCCAGATTGTACGCTACCACCTTTTGTCATATTGTAACTGTATATTCCGCCACCGAATCCATTACCGTCGTTATTATATACCGTGCATTGGAACTGTGGGGTTGCACTAATGGCAAAACCGACACAACCGTAATCGTGCATTGTTGTGTTTCCAGAGCACTCCGCAAGAGGCCAATAGAAACTTGGTTGATTCGATATTATTGATTGAGCTATCGAATCCGTTGGAAATGGATTATTACAACTAGCAGTAATTGTTGCTGGTATTGGCGTTGGTGTAATTGTTGGTGTAGGGGTAGCAGTTGGGGTGATTGTTGGTGTTGGTGTATTTGTAGGCGTACTTGTTGGTGTGTTTGTTGGTGTTGGTGTTGGTGTTGGTGTGCTTGTTGGTGTATTGGTTGGTGTTGGTGTTGGAGTAGGGGGAATTGCGGCACTGTAATGATTTGAAATTTGTGTAGTTGTTAGCGCATTTCCGTACCACGCAACATCTGATACATAACCATTGAAGTTGTTACTTGCCGTAGTTGAGCAGGCTCCCTGCATGTACTGTGCGCCAATAACAAAAAGTGAAGCATTTTCAACTAGATTACCGCCGAATGTTGCCGAAAATGTTTCTGGTGATGAAAGTCCATCAACGTATAAGGTCCATTGATTAGATGATGAACTATGTACCCATATGACGTAATGGCCATTTCCGTCATTTACTGTTTTTGATGACGTGTGTGTTCCAGTTGAACTACCGCCATGATCTCGCCAAATTAGCTTTGGGTGGCCACTATCTATTTGTAATCTTGCGTATGCAGCACTACAGTTATAATTATCAAAGTATGTGTTTGTTCCGCTTGATGTTGTGGAAACCCATGCTTCTATTGATATATCCTGCCCAGATACTCCCTGCGGATTAGATGCGCCACGAAATAAATACGAAGCACTGGTTGTTCCCGTCCCAGGGAATTGCATGGATGTTCGACCAGTGTAGTTCAGTGATGGTCCCGAAAGGGTTATATTTGCACCTATTGTTAGCGGATAAGCGCCAGTGTAGCCATTATTTGTTGGTGAGCATGGTATTCCCGTATTTGGCCTACCGCCAACAACACCATTTAGGCATCCCGCTTCGCCAGCAGTTGAGCCAGTTGTTTCTTGCATTGGCCAATACCATGCAGGAGCATCAAGCTCTACAGCGGTGGTGTATTGATCGGATGGACCGCCGCCGGTAGCATGTACAATGTTAGTGGTAGTTTGGAGCAAGCCACAAAGTGCCAAGGCTAGACTTGCCAGTACCCTTAGTCCTGTTTTCATTCTGTGGTTCACCTCAGACTCATTAGTAGTTTGTTTTTCATTAGTGAAACTAGTAGTAAAAGAATTGGCCCAACGGGAGGGAGCGCAACCGTTGGGCCAATCTTTTCACGCTGGGATTACTGAGTTATCAGTGTACCCAGCGGCGCAGAAGTCGCACACCAAAGCGGAACAGAACAAGAGCAACGAAGATGCCCAGGCCCGCAAGGATGTACAGCGGAAGTGCCGTTGCGAAAGCTGCGGCTGAACTGGACACTACCGTATCCAGATCGACGTAGTTTTCGACCTGAGTTACAGTCTGCGCGAAGGCAAACTGCGGAATCAAGGCGATAACCAAAGCGAACGCAACGATGTAAGCGCGAAGGTTGAGTAGAAGGTTTCGCATCACATTTCCTTGTGAAGAATCGTGAATGAATTTGCAGCGCGATATGCCCACTGCACAGCGTTTTCGTAGGTGGCATTTGATATCACCCCCTTTTAGAAGTCAGATATTCTGGCATACAAGGTAATTAGCACAATGATAATTACCGCTGAGTATGCCGTACCGATGTAGTCGAGCATATCCCCAGGCGTTAGGGGATTCATCGCCGTTCCCAATCTCTAATATATTCAACGATTAGTCGCCATCCGATAAGAAAAAACATTGGCGATACCGTTGCAAGTAGCAACATAGAAGCAATTGCGTATGTTTCATTGGCGCCAGCCAGCCAATCAATCATGACTTGAACCTCAACACGGCGGTAATAAGTAGAGTAAAGACAACCAATGGTGCCCACCAATCGGCGTGAATGTCGGCTCTTGCATGGGTATCTTGAATCACGCAAGAACGCCAATTATTGGTAGGCGTTGCATACGGACCATCATAAACGCAGCCAGAGATACCAGCTATAACCGTAGCAGTTGTTGCGATCATAGCTTCTCTTGTTGTTAGTGTTGGTGTTGTCGTTGGTGTTGGCGTTACTGTTGGGGTTGGAGTCCACTGTCGCATTGTCAGACAAATAGACTGTGAATTTTGATCCCCATAGCAACCATAAATGTCTGGCGTTTGAGTCGGTAGAGCCATTAGCGTGGCTTGCGCCGAAAGGATAGTGCAAATGACGTATGTATTAGCCGCGCTGTCATATGCATAATCACTGGTCGATCCCGAGCCAGGAGAAGAACACGACTGCGCGTTAGCAACAATAGGCTGCATTGAAAACAGTAGTAGTAGAGCTACTGGAAGTGTAACTACTACTATTTTATACATGCGTTATCAGTCTGCACATTTCCCATGTTCCCAACGCATAATAGTACGGATCGTTGGATGCGGGGGTTAGGGTAGGCGTTGGTGGATTGATACATATGCCAGGGGTTGCGTTAGGGGTTACAGTCGCCGTGGGGGTTGGAGTGTCCGTGGCAAAAGGGAGTCGGCGTTGCCGTAGGTACCGCCGTTTCTGTAGGTGTAGGTGTTGGTGTATTCGTCGGTGTTGGTGTTGCGGTTGGTGTATTTGTAGGTGTATTTGTTGGGATAGGTGTATCGGTCGGCGTTGGCGTTGGTGTTGGTGTGTCTGTTGGCGGAATTGGTGTTGGCGTGTTAGTTGGTGTTGGCGTTGGTGTGTTAGTAGGCGGAACTGGTGTTGGCGTATCTGTTGGCGTTGGCGTCGGTGTTGGTGTGTTAGTAGGTGGTACTGGGGTTGGAGTATTTGTTGGTGTTGGCGTTGGCGTTGGGGTGTTAGTCGGCGTTGGCGTTGCAGTTGCTGGCGGATCGTAAATAACACTGAAAATATAATGGTCGTATAATTGCCGTACCAATGCACTGTTGCTAGCGCCAGTTGCTGGGCTAGTTTGAATTGTTAGAATGATTCCAGAGCCAGACAATGCTTGATCTATCGTTGTGCCAGTTGTACCGATTAGTGTACTTGGCCCTACACCTGCATCCCTCAAAGAAATGTCACCACTCCAAGCGGTTACCCCTGTAATAGTGGTTGCATTTTGCAATTTCAAGGATGAAGCTGTACTAGCATCACATGGTATTGGTATGGTAGACGAGCATAGCATTGGTCGCCAACTTGAACCCGCCGTTCCAGTTGTAAAGGACTGAGTTTTAGTTCTTGCGGTAATTGTCAGTCCAGTAACAGTTGATCCAGCTGGCAACCCTAGCGATGTATATGTAACTGTTGGGCTCTTCCAAAGAGATGTTGTTGTAACGTTTCGGCCACTACCAGTTGCTGCTAGAGAATCCGCCGCAGGCGATCCATCGGTGGTAAATAGGGTGGATGTTGTTCCACTACCTGTTGTTGTGCCAGTCCAACCATCGGTTGTAGTGGCAAAATCCCAGGTTTGGGATACTGTGGCGGCATAAGCAACCTTGGTATTTTGTGGTTGCAAGACTACCGACAGTAGTAAAACCACTACAGAAACAGAAACTAGTAGTAATTTGAGAATGGGTGGCAACAACGCTACAGTAGCTTGGCCCGCAGAGAGAAGCTTTTGCATCATCGTTACCACCCAGGAGTAGTATAAACGGTTACAAAGCGTCATGCAATAGATCGACTTGACACCGTTCTGTAACATCAACTATACTCTAATTGGTGGTAGCGCCTAGCGTTCTAGGCATTAGATTAGACTTGCGTCTGGTCGGCTTTGCTGTGTCAATTTTATGACGTGGTATGACGATTTTCTAGGTAATGAAGATGAAGAATCGCCAGAAGAATTACCAGAAAATCTAGAAGATTTAGAATTTCCTGACGCAGAAGATTGGGAAGAATTAGACGAAGAATTACAAGACATTGAAGATGATGCGGAGGATGATCTAATTTTCGATGCCCCTCCCGATGGATTTGAGTATGCTCACCATTTTGATTTTGTCGTGGACGCTCTCAATTACGCGCATGACCCGCATGTACCGCATGGTGTTCTTGTGGTTGTTATCAACGATGATGGGACGGCCGATGTATATAGGACTAACAGCGAATGATTGGTAAAATAGTATTAGATCCACTAATGGAACCCAAACTAATACTAAAATCATTGCCTACGCCGACTGAGCTTTATGAGAAATATGAGTCGGACTCTAACGGAATATCGTATGGCAACTACTCTATTAGCTCACCGCGCAAGATGTTCCAATGCAAAGAGGGATATCTGACTAAGCGCGCTTGCGTTTTCCGTCATTTGGTCACACTCCCAGGGACAGATATTACCGATACTCAGACTGCCTTTACACGTTGTTGGCTGAAGTCGCTTCCGCCGCGCAGGGTACGAAAAACACAATGGGAGGCATTTTTACAAGCTAGGCCACCGATGTATTGCAAGCCAGCCATATCAAACAGTGAGGCATTTTATGTGGATATTGCTTCCGCCTATCACTCAATATACTCACGTTTATGTTGGAAGGTGGAATATCTCAGAGGACAATACTTCAGTAATGACAACGATAAGCTTGTTTTTCCCTTCCCTACTGAATGGAAAACAGCACGTTCTTATGTTGTTACTGCCGCTTTACCTGCGTCTAAGCGACTCATTTTCAACGGGAGAGTAGTTGAAACCCCATCAAAAAATCCATACTTCAACTCACCATTAGTCTGCGCCGTTTGGGATGTTCTTGGGGCGATCGGTAGGTACGCTGTCGATGTTTACGGCGCACATTACTACAATGTTGACGGTGCGATAATTGGGGAATCACAGTTCTATAACTATTGCAGTTTTCTCGATTCTCTTGGCCTGAATTATCGAGTGAAATATCGCGGAAATTCTCGTATCAAGAACCTTGGCTCATGGAATATAGGGGAACACCAAACTGCTCGATTTGATGCTCGATCTGCCGTTATGTCCGTCGATGCTATCCCGCTGTCAATGGCGGATGCAGATTGGGTGCTGGGTCGCTTTGTACTGCTCTGATCCTGTATACTGTGAACGGGCCGAAACTGTCGGCCAAGGGGTTTGACGTGCAGGATACGCAGGAACGGACAGAGGAACAGCTGCCCGAAGGTACGGACGCGGAAGCGTTGATCGTTGACTGGTCGGAAGTACAGGCCAAGACTGGCGTACAGGCCAAGCGCAAAGGACTTGCCGATTACAAGGGTCGATTTATCAAACTGTCGAAATTTGCCGACGAAAAGCGCGGAAAGAAAAACGTGCATTGGGTAATGTCGGCGGTCGTTAGTGCCGATGGTGAAGATGATCGGGTTATCATTGTGCCCGACCGATACGCGAACAAGTTGCGCGAGTACATCAAGCGACTTGGTGAACGCGCTAACGGCCTGGAATTGACTGGCACTGTTGAGCTTTCCCCAAAGGGCTCGATCATGATTCGGCCAGCCAACAAGCCAGCCGTTTCACCGAATGGTACGACAGGCCGACGTGGCCGACCACGCAAAAATACCACGCAGGCCGCCTAACAAATGGCACGAAAAACCGCCCGATCACTTGATGGTAATCGGGCGGTTTTTTCGCCGCTATCAGGAGAGAAATAAAGCCGTGAAGGGTGGTGGTAGCTCAGGCCCTAATCTCGTTGTCCCGACCGCTGGTCAAAGTATAGCACGCCGCAAGTCAGGCAGTCGAAACAGAAAAATGACCATGCTTGACGTTCTAGAAATAGGTTCTACCACAATGCCGATGATGGACACTCAAGCCTCACAAAACACCAAGCCTAGCCTTTGGGACCAAGCGGTTTCTAAAGCTCGCGTTTATACCGCGCCAGAACTAAAGCCCGCAACAATCGAAAAAGCTGGCGATATTGTTGGCAAGTTGGTTGTGTTTGTAAAGGTGATACGCGAAGCACAATCACAATATGGCAATAGTTCGCTCTTGGGCGTGATTGTCAACGGGCGCAACGAAACCGATACGCTCTGGCTGAATGAGAAAACCGTTCTTTATCGCCAGGTTCTTGACGAATTGAAGAAGGGACCATTTGTCGCTCTTATCGGTGAAGTTGCATCGGTAGCTCACCCAGGACAGAGTTACTTCACCCTGATTGATCCGAACAATCCCGACGCAGTAGAAGCGCGTTCCGAATCACTGGACGATATCCCATTCGATAAATAGCCATTCTTGCGCTGGCAGACCGCAAATAGTCTGCCACTACTACTTTCACAATTACAAAAGGAATTACTACTATGAATTGGGCTAATTATATTGGACGGACCATCGTTCGCGGCGTGATATATCAAGCGATTCGGGCCATCTTCCGGGGTTTCAGATAGTGGATACACCAACACGCGATCAAGCACGCGATAATTCATGGTTTTCACTCGATAATCCACTAGACAAACTAACGCCGCGCGCATACCACAACATCGGCTTTGACGCGGGCGCGCGTTGGGCAATTCTTGCGGGTTCCGAACTATCGCCATACGTGAGTCGCTTTATAGAAATGCTTATTTTGATCGGAATTGCCGAACAGAATCCCCCGTTATTTCCCGACGAACGCCACAAATCAAATGCTAAATGCGAGCTTCCCGACCACCATCAAGGCCCATGCCTTCGCTCATTTTCCGATATCACGCCACAAATAGAATACTGGCGATCACGCGAGAATACAGGCATAACCACTCCTGAACAGCCGCCGGTTCCATCCCAAACTTTTCCCAGAAATTATCAAATGGGCGAATAGCCACAAGTGACTTTTTGTAGTAGTAGTTTCACCATAGCAACACAAACTACTACTACATTGAGTCTGAACGCCATGTACTTGGTACAAGCATATGCTAATACGGAAGTCAATGTACTGACTTTTGTACTGACTTTTTTGTTCTCAGAGCTAATGTACCACCAAGATCAAATCGCCATATTTGTACCAATCTATCGGCTCTTGACAGGTTTTCAAGGCAATATAAGGTAGCGGCATGTCTAGCTTCATCTCCCCCGCGCACAGCGAGCGCCCTTCTCGCACCGTTTTTTCAACACTGGCCAATACTGGCCACACTCGAATCTACCGATTCGGCCTTCACAGATTGGAGATTCATACGCACCTTGGACGCAACCGATTCTCAGGATCACGCAACCGTTGGGTATCAAT
>Ga0207689_10004744_pt1 | contig 12258 bp, 9 predicted proteins | sample KBSMisM52_FD_184312 | JGI IMG/M metagenome (GOLD analysis project Ga0207689, IMG submission 184312) | Miscanthus rhizosphere microbial communities from Kellogg Biological Station, Michigan, USA - KBS Miscanthus M5-2 (SPAdes) (version 2) | ecosystem: Host-associated > Plants > Roots > Rhizosphere... | reverse complement strand
CCCGCCGCGACGTTTCGCCCCCTTCACGAGACTCGCGCCGTACAGGAACGCTACCACCGCCCCCGGGACCGCGCCAGCCGCGGTTGCCGTCACCCAAGACGCGAGAGGACGCGGATGCCGTGGCCATGTCGAATGGCTGATCCGGGTAGCACGGGCACATGACCGGCCTGGCGCCCGCGCTCTCCGAGCGCAACGAGACCGCCCTCGAGCGATCCGACCGTCACCTCGCCGAGCTCCTGCAAGAGGTGCGAGTCGCGCAGACCGGCGTCCAGGTTCTCTTCGGCTTCCTGCTGACCTACTTGCTGCAGCGGGCACAGGCGTTTCTGCCCTTGAATCCCCAGAATTTCAACGCGGGCAATGTTCCTCCGGACCTCGCGTTCAACACGGCGACCAGCTTCGTCACTAACACCAACTGGCAGGCGTACTCTGGCGAAGCGACGATGAGCTACTTCGTGCAGATGGCCGCTCTGACGGTGCAGAACTTCGCTTCGGCAGCGGCCGGCATCGCGATTGCCGTCGCTCTTATCCGAGGCTTCGCCCGGCAGGAAAAGAAGACCATCGGAAACTTCTGGGTGGATGTCACGCGAGCAACGGTATACGTCCTGTTACCGCTCTCGATCGTTGCTGGGTTGCTCTACGTCTCCCAGGGAGTCGTTCAGAACTTCAAGCCCTATACGGGAGTCACCACAGTTGAGGGGGCCAAGCAGATCATTGCTCAGGGGCCGGTGGCTTCGCAGGAAGCCATTAAGCAGCTAGGCACCAATGGCGGCGGATTCTTCAACGCTAACTCAGCGCATCCGTTTGAGAATCCGACTCCAACGAGCAACCTGCTGGCGATGTTCTTGATCTTCTTAATCCCTGGGGCCCTTACTTACACCTTCGGAAAGATGGTCGGGGACACACGGCAAGGCTGGGCGATTTTCGCCGCTTTTTCGGTCATGTTCCTGATCGGCGTGTTCGTCTGCTACCACTTCGAGCAGGCTGGCAATCCCAACCTCGGGAACCTGGGGATCCAAACAGCCGCCACCTCGGGGCAATCGGGCGGCAACATGGAGGGCAAGGAAACCCGCTTCGGAATCGCAAACTCCGCGCTGTTCGCAACGGTGACCACCGACGCCAGTTGCGGCGCCGTCAACGCGATGCACGACAGCTTCACGCCACTAGGAGGCCTGGTCCCGATGTTCAACATCATGACGGGCGAGGTAATCTTCGGAGGCGTGGGTGCCGGCCTGTACGGGATCTTGCTCTATTGCATCCTGGCGGTATTTATCGCCGGACTGATGGTGGGCAGGACGCCGGAATACATCGGCAAGAAGATCGAAAAGAAGGAAGTCAAGATGGCGATGCTGGCAGTAATCGCCACTGCCTTCAGCATTCTAGTCTTCAGTTCTCTCAGCGCGGTGCTTACCTTCCCGGCCCACGGCTACTGGAATCCTCAAGGGGCGGCGACAGCGAACTTGAACAACAGCGGTCCTCATGGCCTGAGCGAGATTCTGTATGCCTATGTCAGCGGAACGGGCAACAACGGCAGTGCCTTTGCGGGAATCACCGTGAACACGCCCTGGTACGATCTCACAATCGGACTGGCGATGTGGATAGGGCGGTTCCTGTTCCTGATCCCCCTGCTGGCGGCGGCGGGAAGCCTTGCCGTCAAGAAAAAGATTCCTTCCACGGCAGGAACATTTCCGACCCACGGGCCCCTATTTGTGGGATTGCTCGTCGGCACTGTAATTATTGTCGGCGCGCTGACCTTCTTCCCGGCGCTTTCGCTGGGACCGATTGTCGAACATTACGTGATGAACACGGGGAAAGTGTTTTAGGTGACTACCATGCCTGCTACGACCAGCGCACCAAAAGCAACTTCGCCGATTCCGCCAGACGATCCGACGTCGCTTCTGCCGAGAAAGCTGGTGCGGGCGCGCGCGCTGTTCGATCCCGAAATCGTTCGTCAGGCATCCGCGGCATCCTTCGCAAAGCTGAATCCGGTCACTCTCATGAAGAACCCGGTGATGTTTGTGGTCGAAGTAGGCGCCGCGATCACGACAGTCTTTCTGATCCGCGATTTGTTCACTGGCGGGACAGTTACTGGAGGGAGCATCGGTTTCCAAGTCCAGATCTCCGTGTGGCTCTGGTTTACGGTTCTGTTCGCGAACTTCGCCGAAGCCATGGCGGAGGCACGAGGCGAGGCCCAGGCAGATGCCCTGCGCAAGACCAAGACTGACGTGACTGCAAAGCGTTTGACCGGAGCCGGACAGATCGAACACGTGTCTGGCTCTCTGTTGCGGATCGGCGACGTCGTGATTTGCGACGCCAACGACCCGATCCCCGGAGACGGAGAGGTGATCGAGGGCGTCGCGACTGTGGATGAATCGGTGATCACTGGGGAAAGTGCGCCGGTCATTCGCGAATCTGGCGGCGACCGCAGCGCGGTTACGGGTGGCACTCGCGTGCTGTCGGATCAGATCAAGATCAAGATCACTTCCAATCCGGGAGAGACCTTCCTAGACCGGATGATTGCCTTGGTAGAAGGCGCGCAACGCCAGAAAACGCCGAATGAGATTGTGCTGAACATCCTGATCGCGGGTCTGACGCTGATCTTCTTGCTCGCGGTGATTACCCTACAACCCTATTCGGTATTCAGCGTCGCGCAGGCCGGCTCGGGATCGATTCCCACAGTCGCAGTCCTGGTGTCCTTGTTGGTCTGTCTGATCCCGACGACAATCGGCGGGTTGCTTTCCGCCATCGGCATTGCCGGGATGGACCGTGTGATGCAGCACAACGTGCTCGCAATGAGCGGCAAGGCGGTCGAAGCCGCCGGCGATGTCAACTCTCTGCTGCTCGACAAGACCGGCACGATTACTTTGGGAAACCGCCAGGCAGTAGAGTTTCTGACGATCACCGGGGTAAAGGATGTGGAGTTGGCGGATGCGGCTCAGCTATCCAGCCTAGCCGATGAGACACCTGAAGGCCGATCTGTCGTTGTCCTAGCCAAGGAGAAATATGGCCTCCGAGGCCGCCACATTCCGGAAAACGAAGCTACCTTCATCCCATTTTCGGCTTACACGCGGATGAGCGGAGTCGACTTCGAGGGACGTCAACTTCGGAAGGGAGCTACCGACGCGATCATCAAGTTTGTAATCGAACGCGGCGGGAGCGTTGCGGGCGACTTCAAGGACATGAGCGATCGTATTTCGCGGAACGGCGGAACGCCGCTCGCCGTGTGCGATGGCAATCGTTTGTTGGGTGTTATCCATTTGAAGGACATTGTCAAAGGCGGCATGAAAGAGCGGATTGCCCAACTTCGCAAGATGGGCATTCGCAGCATCATGATCACCGGCGATAACCCGTTGACCGCGGCGGCTATCGCCGCAGAAGCCGGAGTGGACGATTTCCTGGCTCAGGCCACGCCCAAGGACAAGCTGGAGTACATCAAGAAAGAACAGGCCGCTGGCCGGCTGGTGGCAATGACGGGAGACGGGACGAATGACGCGCCCGCGCTCGCGCAAGCCGACGTGGGACTGGCCATGAACACCGGCACCACTGCAGCGAAAGAAGCCGGCAACATGGTCGATCTCGACAGTAATCCGACCAAGCTCATCGAGGTAGTCGCGATCGGAAAGCAGCTGCTGATCACGCGAGGCGCGCTGACGACCTTCTCCATCGCGAACGACGTGGCGAAATATTTCGCCATCATCCCGGCCATGTTCATGACGATGTACCCGGTTCTTGGCACTCTGAACATCATGCATCTGCACACGCCCCAAAGCGCTGTGTTGGCGGCCGTGATTTTCAATGCACTGATAATCATCGCACTGGTGCCGTTGGCTCTGCGCGGGGTGAAATATCGTCCGGTCGACGCGGCGAGCCTCCTGCGGCGCAACTTGCTGATCTACGGCATCGGGGGGATTATCGCGCCTTTCCCGGGGATCTGGGTGATTGATCAACTGCTTGTGGCACTTCGTTTGGAATAGAAAAGGAACAAGATCATGTGGGAACAAGTCTTACCGGGACTACGAATCAAGCTGTTCATGACGGTGGTGTTGGGGGTAGGCTACCCGCTTCTGATGACCGGCATCTCCCAGGTCATTTTCCCGAAGCAGGCCAACGGGAGCCTGATCAAGGCCGGCGATAAGATCATAGGCTCCGAACTCATTGGCCAGAGCTTTAGCAAACCCGAGTATTTCCACTCGCGGCCGTCATCCGCTGGTAGCGGGTACGACGCGACCGCCAGCGCTGGCTCGAACCTGGGGCCGACGAGCGCAAAGCTCATTCACGGCACAATCAAAATGGACGATAAGAAGAACGAAGTCGTCGATTTTGACGGCATCAACCTTCGCGTCGTGCACTTCTGTGTTGACAACGACATCCCCTATGAATCATCGGTGCCGCTAGAGCAGTTCAAAGATACCAAGGGCGATCTCGATGACGTAAAGCTGATCAAGGCCTTCAACGATGACAAAGCACCGTTGGTTTTCACTCCGAAAATCCCGATCCCCGCTGATGCAGTCACAGCGTCCGCCAGTGGCCTGGACCCGCACATCAGTCCGGATTCCGCTCACGCGCAGGCTCCGCGCATAGCTAAAGCGCGGGGCGTGACGCGGGACGAGATGAACCAGCTGGTTAATCAGTTCACTGAACGCCCCGATCTAGGCTTACTCGGAGAACCACGGGTAAACGTCCTTCAGTTGAACCTAGCTCTTGATCAGCGTTTTGCTGTGAAACCCATCGTGAAACAATAGTTCCGTGATGCGCGAGGTCGGCCGGAAAACGCCCGAAGAGCTTCTGCGCGAGTGCCAGGCTCAAGAAGCAGCCGCAACGAAGGGTCACCTCAAGATTTTCCTGGGTTATGCCTCGGGTGTGGGAAAGTCGTTCCGGATGCTCGACGAAGCGCGCCGACGCCGCGAACGCGGTCAGGACGTTGTCGTGGGTGCGATCCAGCCAAAGGTCCCCCCGGAAATTGAGCCGCTCCTGAAGAACCTGGAAGTGATCCCTCTTAAAAGAGTTGACAACGGCACGGCGATCGACGTCGAAGCGCTGATCCGTCGCCATCCGGTGGTCTGTTTTATTGACGGGCTTGCCTACAACAACCCTCCCGGTCTTCACAATCCTACGCGGTGGCAGGATGTCCAGGACCTTCTGAACGCCGGAATCAAGGTAATTGCGTCCATCAACATTCAGTACGTAGCTGAACTCCAGAAGGACGTCGAAGAGATCACTGGCAAACACGTCACCGAAACGGTGCCAGTTTCCTTCATCAAGAGCGCCGACGAAATCGAGATCGTGGATGCGCCTCCAGAAGAACCACTGGAACGCCCGCCGGACGAACAGGCAGAGGCTCAAAAGCGCGATCAACGTTTGTCAAGACTACGGGAACTGGCGCTGGTGCTTGCTGCGGACGTCGTTGATCACCAACTCAATGAGTATCTGGAATGCAACGGCCTCAAGCAGCAGTTCGGAGCGAACGAGCGAATTCTGGTATGCATCACACCGCGAGCGAACATGCAAGAGATGATGGAAATGGCGCAAATCATAGCGCAGAGGTTCCACGGTGAGCTCACGGTGGCCTATGTCAACCAGCCCAACATCTCATCGGTGGATCAGTCCGCGCTGGACGCGCGCCTAGCGATCGCCAGTGCAGCAGGAGCTCACATTGAAATCCTTGAAGGTGACGATCCCGCCGACACTCTTCTGGATTTTGCCAGATCCCGCGGGATCACTCAGCTATTCGTGGGGCATACCCAGCGCACGGGGCTTTCGCGCCTCTGGGGAAGTCCGATTGGGAAGCTCATCCGAGACTCCCGCGGCATGGATGTCCGCGTATTTCCCCAATAACCGATGACCGAGCAACCGCGCGGGAAACTCAAAATTTTCATGGGCTATGCGGCTGGTGTCGGGAAGACGTACAAGATGCTCGAAGAAGCACACCAGCTGAAGGCCGCGGGCGTCGACATCGTGGTCGGATATTTCGAGCCGCACGGACGACTGGATACGATCGCAAAATCTGAGGGATTGGAAACGATCCCGCGGAAGACAATTGATTACCGCGGCTCGACGTTCGAAGAGATGGATACGGACGCGATTTTAGCGAGGCATCCTCAGGCGTGTGTAGTCGATGAATTCCCTCACACCAGCGTTCCCGGCTCTCCGCGAGCAAAGCGATGGGAAGACGTACAGGTCTTGTTAGACGCTGGTATCGATGTTTTGACGACAATGAACATCCAGCACTTGGAAAGCCTCAACGACCAAGTTTGGAATATCAGCGGCGTTCGAGTGCGCGAGACGATACCAGATTGGGTGGTCCAGCAAGCCGACGAAGTGGTAGTGGTCGATCTCACGCCTCGGGCGTTATTACATCGCCTGAAGCGTGGGGTGGTTTACGAGCGCGGCAAAGCCGAACAAGCCCTGCAAAAGTTCTTTCGTGAGTCAACTCTGGTTGCGCTCCGAGAGCTTGCGTTGCGCCAAGCTGCGCACGAGGTGGAACACCGGATTTCGAACGTCACTGTTCAGACGAGGAAGCACCATAAGATTCTGGTTCTGATCACCGCAAACCCTAAGACCGCGATGGCGATACGACGAGCTAAACGAATCGGTGACTTCCTTGGTGCGGAATGCTTCGCTGTCACAGTGCAACCCTCGGGCGATTTAAGCGGTTTGGCGGAAGCGGATCGAGAAGCGGTGGAGCGGCACTTGAATTTCGCGCGCAACCTACACATCGAAACCCGCATCCTGGAAGGCGAAGACATGGCTTCCGCCGTAGTGGATTTCGGACGTCGAAATCAGATCACCCAGATCTTTGTTACCAGACCCGGAGGGTGGTCCTCCCTACACGCTTTGACTCGTGATCCCGTGCAGAAGATCATTGGCCTGGCCAAAGACATGCAGATTGTCATCGTCTCGGACCGAGAGCCATTGGCTCAGTAGATGTCGAGCACTAGATTCTTAGCGGACATCGCATCAGGCTTGTCCTGTTCCTGCTGAGTGCCATTGTAGTTTTTACGGCGATGTATGTACTTTACTCCGCTATCGATACTCTCCGCCAACTGGAAGAGCTTGAGTCGGAGCGCGATCAGTGGCAACGCCCCGGCGAAGTTCTCCAGGCACTGGATCTGCAACCGGGGAATGTAGTCGCGGACCTTGGTTCGGGAGCTGGCTATTTTGCGCTGAAACTGTCACCAATCGTCGGGAAGAAAGGCCAGGTACTGGCCGTTGACATTCGCAAACTGTCTCTATCGTTCCTGTGGATCAGAGCGCTCCTGAACCGAAAGCTGAATCCGAATAAGGGCGGGGGAATTTTCGCTTTCCGCGTGGACAACGGGGAGCGAATGTGGCAGACTCCCCCGCCCGGTTGTGGGGATCGGAGGCCCTGCAGTCCAGCACAATCCGCCGCCATCACCGCGATCCCTGGAGCTGTATTCTCGGGATCCGCAGACGGCCACCTGCGGGCATACTCCACGTCGGATGGACACATCGCGTGGGATTTCGATACGGCCCGCGAGTTCAAAACCGTCAACGGAGTTCCTGGGCACGGCGGCGCGATCGACGTCGCCGGACCGGTGGTCGCGGGAGCATGCTGTTCACCGTCTCCGGCTATCCTGCGCGGGGCGGCATGGGCGGCAATGTGCTGCTGGCTTTCGGAGCGGAGTAGAATCCGCCGGGGGAGCGCTACCATAGAGGGAGCGCATGTCCGACATCTCTCGGGATACGGCCCCGGCGATTGAGGTTCACGATCTCCGGAAGATGTACGACCAGAAAGCCGCTGTTGACGGGCTTACTCTGACCGTCCCTCGCGGGTGTTTTTTCGGATTCCTGGGCCCCAACGGAGCCGGTAAAACCACCACCATCAAGATGCTGATGGGCCTCGCGCCCCCGACTTCCGGATCCATGCGCTTGCTGGGCTTGCCGATGCCTGAAGAAGGCCTGGCCATCAAGCGGCAGATCGGCCTGGTCCCCGATGAGACCCTGCTGTTCGACCATCTCACCGGCGGCGAGTTCATCGAATTCGTCGGCCGCATCTACGGACTCGAGCGTCCGATCGCGAAGGAACGTAGCAAGGAACTCCTGGATCTATTCGAGTTGGGAGATTCAGCTCGAAAGCTGATCGCGGAATACTCTAAGGGGATGCGCAAGCGCGTGGCCATGGCGGCCGCGCTCATCCATCGTCCGCAATTGTTTCTGATGGACGAACCGTTCGAAGGCGTGGACGCCGTTGGCGCGCGCCTCATGAAAGACATCCTGCTCGAGCAGGTTCGCCATGGAGCGACGATCTTCCTCACCTCGCACGTTCTAGAGGTGGTGGAACGTTTGTGCGACCGCGTGGCCATCATCAATGACGGCAAGCTGGTACGCGAAGGATCGATGGAAGAACTGCGCGGCGGGTCGGCAACCTTGGAGGACGCTTTCGTTCGTGCAGTGGGCGTAGTCACTATGCGCGATACGCTGGACTGGTTGTAGTTCATCATGAATCAGGCTGGCGCGATTCTCTGGGCCCAGTGGCGCGCTACCCGCAACTTCTTTCCGAGGCGAGGCATCGCCTGGACCGCCGCGGTCGGCGCCATCTGGTACGGCGTGTGGCTGGTGGTGAGCCTTTCCGTCATGCTGCTCACCAGCTCCACGATGGTCACCAGCACTCTGGCCGGCATTCTGCTGCTCATCTTTCTTTACTGGCAGGTGGTGCCGGTGCTGATGGCTGCGTCAGGAGCCTCGCTCGATCTAAAGAAGCTGCAGGCTTACCCCATTCCGGTTTCGCAGCTATTTGGATTAGAGGTGATGCTGCGGATCACGGCCGCAGTCGAAGTGGTTCTGGTGCTGCTGGGTGCTGGGATCGGCCTCCTGCGCAATCCCGAAGCTCCGGCTTGGGGCGTTCTGGGGCTGGTTGCGTTTGTGGCGTTCAACCTGGTGCTGGGCGTCGGCTCGCGCGATACCATCGCGAGGATTCTGGCACGCCGGCGCGTCCGCGAAGCAGCGTTCTTCTTACTGATCCTGTGCGCGGCGCTGCCGCAGCTTCTGCTGACCCGAGGCCGAGGATTCCAGGGACGCTTCCGCGCCATCATGGCCAAAGAATCGTCGCTCTTCTGGCCCTGGACCGCCGCTGCGCATTTCTCTCAAGGACGCGACACGCTGAAATCGCTAGCGATCGTTCTTGCGTGGCTGGCTGCCGCCGGGTTATTCAGCTACTGGCAGTTCCGGCGGACGATAAATTTCGATGCTCAAGCCGCATCCTCGCGCTCATCCAGCGGATCTAGAACATCCGGACTCAGCGAATGGTTCTTCCGACTCCCGTCTCTGCTCATGGGTGATCCCTTGGGCGCGCTGATCGAAAAAGAGGTGCGCTTCCTGAGCCGCTCTCCCCGATTCCGCCTGGTGTTCCTGATGGGATTCACTTTCGGACTACTCATTTGGCTGCCAGTCGCGTTGGGACGCCAGGGAGCGTCGCAATCATTTCTCAGCGGCAACTATCTGACCGTGGTAAGTGTGTATTCCTTGCTGCTCTTGAGTGAAGCGTGCTTCTGGAATTTCTTCGGCTTCGACCGCTCCGCCGCGCAGTTCTATTTTCTGGCGCCAGTGTCATTCACACGAGTGATGGTCGGCAAGAACCTCAGCGCGCTGTTCTTCATCATGCTGGAAATCGGGATGATCGCCCTGGTGTGCGGACTATTAGGGATGCCGCTGAAGCCCATCAACCTGGCCGAATCCTTCGGAGTGGCCGGGGTAATCAGCATTTTCCTTCTGGCGGCGGGAAACCAGCTTTCCATTCGCCAGCCTCGAGCGATGAATCCCGCGGCGTCCTTCCGGTCGGGCACGGCCGGACGCGTGCAGGCAGTCCTCTTTCTGATTTATCCCATCGCGTTCTTGCCGGTGGGCCTGGCCTACCTCGCCCGCTATGCCTTCGCGAGCGAGGCTGCCTTCTTCGCGGTCCTGGCCGCCGATGCCGCGCTAGGGGCGATAGTTTACAAGCTGTCGTTGGACTCGGCCGTCCTCGCCGCCGACCGGCTGAAGGAACCCATGGTTACCGCTCTATCGCGGGGCGACGGACCGATTACCGCGTAGCAGCCATCTTTCGCGTAGATTCCAACGCGAGCAGCTTCTCTTTGGTCGGAAGCCCGCCGCCGAATCCTCCCAGAGTGCCGTCCCCCGCGATCACGCGATGACACGGAATCACGATGGGTATGCGATTCTTTCCGTTCGCCGAACCGACCGCGCGCGACGCCTTGGGATTGCCGACGCGCTTCGCTAGCTCACCGTAGGAAATCGTCTCACCGTACGGGATTTCCTGCAGCGTGCGCCACACCTTGCGCTGAAAATCGGTGCCTTCCGGAGCTAAAGGCAGATCGAATTCCGTGCGCTTGCCCGCGAAATATTCCCTTAGCTGACGGACTGTCTCGGCCAGCGCACCCGTGGAGGATTCTGTCCAACCGGCTTCCGGGCGCTGCGGTTTACCGTTCTTGGGGAACCCGATTAAATGAATAGATTCGTGGTCGCCCGCGATCAAAAGTGGACCGATCGGACTGTCGGCATAGCAGTACTTCATACGCTCAGTATAAGATGAAGACACCCATGGCTCTTGCCGTTCTATTGTTTGTGTTCTTCATCATCGTGATCTTGATCGCTCTTTTTATCTTTCCGCCCAACAAATGGGTGGAGTGGTTCGTTAAGAAAGACAAGTAAGCGATCGGGAGCTATCTGGAGAATGCCTTGCCTTCGGCCGCCAGCCGTTCCAGCAGCGCTGCCGGCTTCCACCCGAATTCCCGCACACGTTCGCAGATTCTCTTGAGCCCCACCGTATCCGCGTAAAACATCGGCCCGCCGCGATACGCAGGGAATCCATATCCAGTCAGATAGATGACGTCTATATCCACGGCCCGCAGAGCGATGCCTTCTTCCAACACCTTGGCGCCTTCATTGATCAGGGCGTAGACGCAGAGTTCGATGATCTCTTGATCAGAAATCTCCCGATGCTGTTGTTGTAGCATCGCGACCACTTCAGGATCCGGCACAGCCTTGCGCTTCTCGTCATAGCGGTAGAAGCCTGCTCCGGTCTTTTGACCGTAGCGTCCTGCAGCGTATAGCTTATCGATGCCGCTCGCCCTGCCGGCCGCCTCCGGAAACTCCTGCTGGATTCGCCAGAACACGTCAATCCCGCTCAAATCCGCCACCGCCAAGGGTCCCATCGCCATGCCGAAATTGGTTAGCGCGCGATCGACCTGTTCAGGCGTCGCGCCTTCCTCAACCAGCAGTTGGGCCTGTTCCATGTAGGGAAACATCATACGGTTACCGACGAACCCGAATCCGTTCCGCACCACTACGCCGACCTTCTTCAGAGTCTTTGCTACGAACATCCCGGTCGCAATGACGGTTTTCGAAGTGGCACCACCCCGCACGATCTCCACCAGCCGCATCACGTTTGCGGGGCTGAAAAAATGCATGCCGATCACCATCCCCGGCCGCGACGTCGCAGCCGCAATCGCATCGATATCGAGCGTGGACGTATTGGTCGCCAGCACGCACTCGGGCTTGGCGATCTTGTCAAGCTCCGCGAACACCTGCTTCTTCAGCACCAGTGATTCGAACACCGCCTCTATAACGATGTCCGCATGGTCGAAACCTTCCCATCCGACCTGGGGAGTAATCCGGGCGATGCGCTCTTCCGCGGCCTGAGCGGTGAGCCGTCCGCTTTTCACCGATCGTTCGTAATTCTTGCGGATGGCCGCCATGCCGCGATCCAGTGCGGCCAGCTCCGTGTCCTTCATCCGAACGGGAAGTCCGGCATTGGCTAGCGCCATTGCGATCCCGCCGCCCATGGTGCCTGCCCCAATTACGCCCGCGATCCTGATCGTATAAATCGGCGTGTCTTTGGGAATGTCCGGAATCTTTGCCACAGCCCGCTCGGCGAAAAACGCGCGGATCAGCCCTTTCGACTGATCTGAATGCAGGCAGCGCTCGAAGAGTTCGGCTTCCTTGCGGATACCCTCTGCGAATGGCAGTGTAATCGCCCCTTCCACTGCATCCAATGCCAGTTCCGGCGCAATCAACGCTCCCCGAAGGTTCTTTCGAACTTCGGAAATATTCGCCGGCGTCACATGCAGATCGCGGGTCCGCCTGGGAGTAGTTACGGTGCGCGCGAAACCAATCGCGCCTTCGAGTAAATCTCCCTCTATAAGCTTGTCAAGTATGCCGGCCGCCAACGCGTCCTTCGCTGAAATCGGCTCGCCAAACGTGCACATCTCGGCGGCCTTCGCCACGCCCGCTAATCGCGGCAGG
>Ga0207689_10004741_pt1 | contig 12263 bp, 9 predicted proteins | sample KBSMisM52_FD_184312 | JGI IMG/M metagenome (GOLD analysis project Ga0207689, IMG submission 184312) | Miscanthus rhizosphere microbial communities from Kellogg Biological Station, Michigan, USA - KBS Miscanthus M5-2 (SPAdes) (version 2) | ecosystem: Host-associated > Plants > Roots > Rhizosphere... | reverse complement strand
ATACAAGTTATTGGTCTTTTAGCGAGCGTTGCGCCGTTGCGCGAAACTGCTCACTCACCATTCACTAATTCCGAAACTCCTGGCTCACCATCAATCCATAAAATCCTCCATCCAGAATTCCAATGCCTACTCTGCCAAATGCAGGGTTTAAAATATTTGCACGATGGCCCGGTGAATTCATCAAACCATTATGTGCGATCGGGAGTGAATGTGCCAGTGCGAGATTCTCTCCGGCCGTTGAGTATTGAACATGCGCAGCATCCATTCTGTCGAAAGGCGATTTGCCTTCCGGCGTAAAGTGTGCGAAATATCCCCTTGCGAACATATCTTTTGAGTGTGCTCTTGCCACCTCAGTCATTTCAGGATCAGCCTGGAGTGGACGTAATCCCCTCTGCACGCGTTCCTGGTTCACTAATTCCAGCATCTGAGATTCAAGGTCGGCGCGCACGTCGGGATGATCATCTCTGAATGGAAGTTTTACCGATTCATTCGATGCTGGATGGATCGTGAGATTATTGATGGTTTGCTGAACAGCTTTATCAAATACGGGAGAAAATTTCTCATTGAGCCACTCCACTTCTGTGGAAAGCTTGTTAGCGATGCGGCTATTTCGAGTCTGATTGGTTACATTATTCCACAGCGGCAATGCCAGTAGTAAGGCGGCGACCACAGTGGCCCAGATAATCCCACTGATAAAACCGGGAACAACACCCAAAAAATGATTAACTGAACTGTCGTGAGCTCTGCCCGCAGACCAGGCAATGCGGCTGGTTATCACTCCAATGAGAAGCCTTGCTAAAATTATGGTGATGATAAAAGATAGCGGTAGCAACCAGGATCCTAATGAAGGAAAGATCATTTGAAGAAACCTGGCCAGGTAAGGATAAAAAAGAAATCCGAGCAATACACTCCCGATCCAGTTCATAAGATCGAGGGTTCCGAGGATAAACCCGCTGCGCCATCCACTCCAGACGGCGAGTAGGACAACCAGCAACAATGCAACATCAACCCAATTCATAAGATCATTTTTTGTCTCAGCGGCGTCTCTTGTCAATCACACTTAGTTCCAACCTACATTAGCACAATGACCCGCTGGCTACAAAAGGGAACAAATAATATGCCTTGAATATATGAGTGGTCAATGGTAATGAGTGAAATTATTTGGATGCCAGCTTTGTGAACTCTGTTTCGCTTCTGTTGCGTCGCTCCGAAGGAGCCCCGTCGGGGCACTCTTGTGCGCCCGTAACTCTATTGAGCATATTTCTTGAACCTGCATTGATTCAAATTAATGCTTCTTATATTGCTGCGCTTCTAGCATAAATTTATATGTTTAGTCCGCCCGGGTCTTTTTGAAAAAGACACCGCATTAACAGAAATTCTATTTCTCATTTTCTTTCACCATTCATAATTTTCCAACCTCATTGTCCTCTCCCACCAATTATATTTATCCAAACATTCCGCATGAAAAGGTGGTCACTATTCTTTTTGATCCTTGTTGTTTCTCTTCAACTACTGGCTCAAAAAGATGGATTTGCCGAAAGCAACGGTGTGAATATCTATTACCGAACGTTTGGAGCAGGCACTCCTGTGCTTATTATCAACGGTGGTCCGGGGTTCAACAGCGACGGTTTCGTGGATCTTGCGAAAACTTTGTCAGCTCACAACCAAACCATCATCTATGATCAACGTGGTACAGGAAAATCAATAATGCAAAAAACAGATGCTTCTACCATTACCATGCAATTGATGATCGATGACATAGAGAACCTGAGAAAACAATTAAAAATAGAGCGCTGGATCATTCTTGGTCATTCATTTGGCGGCATGCTTGCCAGTTATTATGCAACAATTCATCCCGATAGAATTATTTCCATGATCTTATCTTCTTCAGGAGGTGTCGATCTCGACCTGTTGTCATACGTTTCAAGGAACATTAACGCCAGGCTAACGTCGCAACAATTGGATTCTGCAAATTATTGGTCGCAAAAAATAGCTGACGGCGACACGAGTTATAATGCCAGCTGGCAAAGAGCAAAAGCTTTGGCCAATGCATATGTGTATGATAAAAAGTATGTTCCGGTGATAGCGAAACGACTCACACAGTCAAACCTGCCTATCAATAGCCTGGTCTGGCAGGATATGCAAAAGATCAAATTCAATTGTGCTCCGAAACTTTCCACTTTTACCAGGCCTGTATTGATCATACAGGGCAGGCAGGATATCATTGAAGAAAGAACTTCCCAAAAAGCAAATAAAATATTGAAGAATTCAAAATTGGTCGTCCTCGATCATTGCGTTCATTACGGATGGCTGGATAACAGGGACGCCTACCTTTCGGAAGTTGAAAAATTTATTTCAGGGAACAATTGATTAGAACCATACGAGACATACAAGGCATCAAAGGTCGTGTTTGTATGGCTTACGCCCATGTTTGGTTTATTAGCATAATTTCCCAACTCATCTTATTCTTTATTAACTTTGAGATATCAACCGGGAAAAATGAAAAACTCAATCTTCATTATTCTTGAGTTCATCGCCGGATTTGCATTCGGTTTATTAGGAGGCTATGCATTTTCATTTTTGAACCGCTACAATAACCTGGACACATCCATATTTCTTGCATTCACATCGGCATTTGTCTCATTGTTACTGGGTGTGGCGATCATTGGTTTCATTTATCTTAAACGAGCCGGAAGAGTAAAAGACCTGGGACGATCCATATTACTTAGCCTGCTTGGTCTCCTTGCATTTCTAATAATTTACATTTTGATCGACCTGCTGGCGTACCAGGCACTTCCCTATTATCTAAGTTCAATCATATTGCCTATCATTTTACCTCTTACGGGAGCTGTGTTAGGATTCAATTATGAAAACTACAGAAGGCAAAGTCTTTGAGTACCGTTAAAAATTTTCGTCGCCTTTTCATCGTAATTTCACCGACAACATTGCCGATCGACTATTCACCACTCACCATTCACCATATAACCACCATCTTGAAAAAAACTATCATCATTCTTTTACTCACCATAAGTTTACATGCTATGTCACAAAGAACAATAGAAGGCGAATATTATTTCCGCAAAATGGAAATGGCTTCAGGGTTTAATTTTTCGAAAGATGGCAAATTCCAGTTCTTTTACGTGTATGGCTCCGTTGACCGCAATGCATCGGGCAGTTTTTCCGTTGAAGGAGACACGTTGAAACTAACAAGCAATAAAGAACCGGGAAAAGATTTTACGATAACCAATCAATCAAAAAACGGAACAGGTTATACCATTCAGTTCACTCATCCAAACAAGTATATATTAAAACATATCCTTTGCATTTTTGTTGTGGACGGTAAACAAGAACAGGAATTTACTGACGAGAACGGGCAAGTACACATCGATATTCCGAATTGCGATACCATCTACGCGTTACATACATTGTATCCGGATGTTCCCACCCTTGTAAAAGATGACAAGAACAACAACAATCATTTTACACTTGAACTGAAACCTACCCTTGAACAGGTGAGTTTTAAAGACATTATTTTTAAGATTATTGATAACAGCACCATTGAATGTATCAACAACTATTTCATGGATGCAACGGATATTAAGTTTGTAAAACAATAATCTCACCGCAGGCACCACATTACAACAAACAGCGTGCATCATGTATGCGCAGATCGCTTAAAATAACAATCAATAAAAACAATAATTCATGCCAGCAATTGGAAACACACCTTTAATAAAATTGGAACGACTGACTGAGCCCGGTTGTGCGGAAATTTATGTGAAATATGAAGGCGCCAATCCTACCGGAAGTATGAAGGATCGCATGGCTCTATCGATGGTCGAGGGAGCTGAAAGAAGAGGTCAGCTAAAACCTGGGGGAAGAGTGATGGATTATACCGGGGGAAGCACCGGAAGTTCATTGGCTATGGTATGTGCCACGAAAGGTTACAAGGCACATTTTGTATCATCAGATGCATTTTCCGCAGAAAAATTGCAAACGATGAAAGCCTTTGGAGCCGAGCTTGAAATTTTTCCAAGCGGGGATGGAAAGATAACGGCAAAGCTTATCGACTCAATGATAGTAAGAGCCCGGGAGTTGAGTAAAGAACCCAACACATTCTGGACGGATCAATTCAACAACGTTGATAACAGGAACGCTTACCATCAAATGGCAAGGGAGATCATCAATGAACTTGGAAACGGTATTGATGAATTCATTATGGGAGTAGGTACGGGCGGAAGTTTTTCGGGGAATGCGGAGGTATTAAAAAAAGAAATCCCCAATATTCATTGCATCGCCATAGAGCCTTATTATGTACGTGCTCTTTCAGGCGGGGATGTGTCGGGCAAGCATAAATTGGAAGGTATCGGATCCGGATTTGTCCCTGCCATTTGCAGATTGGACCTGGCGGACGAGATCATGGCTGTCAAAGACGAAGACGCTTGTGAGACTGCAAGAAAGCTGGCTCGGATGGAAGGTATATTTGGCGGAACAACATCGGGCGCCAATGTATGGGCAGCCATGCAAAGAGCAAAAGTCATAGGTCCGGGTAAAAAGATTGTTACCATCATTGTCGATTCGGGGCTGAAATACCTTAATGGCGATCTGTACAAATGAGTTTATAAATATGATCGAAGATTTGTCGTGGGCTCGCATATTATGGTAGCCTGAAAAAAATAAAATAACTTTCCCTGGTGACCGCTATTCTCCTGCGCCCTTTGAATTGACTCACGCAGCATAAACAGAGTGACGATTGACTTATATATACTAACTGTTTGCCCATGACTCCCCGAAAATTCTTACCGGCAGTATTCATTTTTTTATCCTGTTATTCGTTTTGCCAGGATCCCAATTCGACGCTCGAGTCGATTTCCTCGCAATTGGTCAGTACGATACGGTTGCGGCAAACCGAACAATCATTTATCGTTACAGACAAATCTCTTTACAAAGCCGGTGAAAGTGTGTGGCTCAGAATTTTTCTCCTGCGCTCAGCATCTCAAAAGCTGAGTGGGATAAGTAAAAATCTTTTCCTTGACCTCGTGAATGAGAGCGACAGCGTTTTATCCACGTTGCTCCTGGATGTTAAAACCGGGATGCTGAGCGCTAAACTAAATCTTGGACAATCGATACCCTCCGGTTTTTACTGGATCAGGGCGTATACGAGGTATATGGCTGATGTGGAAAAGAGCAAAATAGCTATACATCCGATTTATATCGTGAACAGCGGAGCGGTCAATGATAATGGTTCGCGGTTAACTCATAAAGGCAATTACAATGCGGATAATATTTCCATGCAACTCTTCCCCGAAGGAGGTTCATTGATGACAGGAGCGGATTGCACCGTTGCTTTTTATATTGTTGACGGGAAACAGGACCCTGTCGCTATATCCGGTTATATAAAAGACAATCGTGATTCGACGATTACATCATTTACCTCGGATAGTTATGGCCTGGGAAAATTTGAATTTTTTCCCACCCGCGGAAGGCAATACAAAGCCCAGCTCGTATGGAATGGAAAAGAAATGAGTTTTCCTTTGACGCCGTTTAATTTTTATGCCGGGCAGCTCTCTGTTGTCAATGATAACAATGGGGCAAGAAAGATAAGAGTGTTGTTGGAAGATTCGATTTACAAAAAGGATATCAAAACATACCTCGTCGGTGTTGCAAAAGATAGTCTGTGTTTTGCCAGCATCGGTGCGGGAATGTATGAAGTAGCGATCCCGGTTGAAAAATTCCCGTCCGGTGTAACAACGTTTTACCTGTTTGATGAAACTTTTCATCTGCTCAGCGAAAGGAGTATTTATTTTAAAGACAATCTTATCATAAAGACCAGCCTTAATAAAAGTATTTACAAAAAAAGAGAAAGGGCAGATCTCAATCTGTCAATATCTGACGCACAAGGCAATCCGCTTCCCGCCTCTCTGGCCATCGCTGTTGTTGACAGCAGTTTAGTGCAACCACCTAATACCGCTTCCATAGTATCAAGTTGCTTCGAAAATGAGTTTTCGTCTGGTAATTGGTCCTTAGCAGGCGAAAGCCAACTGACGGATGAGCAGTTGGATATTTTGATGATGGCCAGGAGTACTTTTAAAGACATGATGTCCGGTAATAATAAGCCAGCCTTCTATTCGGACAGTGATAGCTTGCTCTACATCCAGGGAAATGCTTTTCTATCAAAGGAAAAACCTGCCGCCAATAAAATAGCAACTATTTTCTCAAAAACAGCAAATGTGGCTTACGACATCGATACCACCAGCTATGCTGGACGGTTTGTGTTTCCAATTACACAATACCCCGACAGTACCAGGTTCCTTATACAGGTAAGCAGTCCGCAGGGAACGGTAGAACGGGCTGACATTATCCTGGATAAACTGAATTTTCCGAAAGTGAGGACTGCTCTGCCAAAACAGAAATTTACTGTAAGACCAGCGACTGTCAATCATTATCTAAAGGTTTATCCCGATACTCTCTCCGGATTACGCGGAGATGAATTAAGTGCTGTGACCATTAAAGGATACAAGAAAAAAGAGTTAAGCTATGATCCCAGTAAGCGAGTGAGCCCTGATTCAAAAATTATCACTTCTGAAAATATTGGTAAGGGCGCCAGCAGTGTAACAAATGCGTTTTTGAGAGTGCCGGGTGTAGCCATCCTAAACGGCTTTGTTGCCTTTAATGGGATTTCGAGTTTTTCACCCGGCGCCTCGACCGAGCCTATGGTCTTCCTCGACGGTGTTCGGGTTCAACTTGGAGGCGGCGGATCTTTTTCCAGTCCGGTTTTAAATTACCTGGATCAGCTAAATCCGGATGACATTAGTTTTATTGAAGTTCTTACCGGCCCCGAAGGTTCGGTTTACGGAGTGAGAGGGGGTAACGGTGTCGTCCTTGTCAATTCAAAAAGAATGATCGATGATCCCGGAGGGAATTCACCAAATTCGTTTTTATTGAGAGGATATCACATACCGCCGTCGTTTGCAATGCCCGATTATAGCAACCCGAAAGTGAAAGCAGGAAAGTTCAACGATATGCGGTCAACTCTTTATTGGGAGGCTTCCGTGTTAACCGATCAGAATGGGCAAATTAAAATTCCCTTTTTCACGTCTGACATTGTTACAACCTATAAAGTGATCATAACCGGTGTTACTTCGCGTGGCGATGTAATTAACAGAACAATCAGTTTTCGGACCGAATGACGAGGGAACTCAGGTAGTTACCCTGTTGGAAATTCCAATCGATCTGCTGACGTTTCACCGCGCAGATGCGCGATCATCCCTAAATTCTGAACTCCACTGAAATTTGTAATTGCAGGATAGGAAATCATGGGGATTAGTTACATTTAATACCCATTTATCACCAAAATGCATTTTATGAGAATCGTTCTTTTGCTTGCTGTAGTTGTTTTATTCACCGCCTGTGGGACGATGGTTTCCAATGAAACAACCAATGCAAAGCCTCCTGTAACGAAAAAAGTTCCAAAGGTCTTTACAGAACACGGCAACACAAGAACTGATGATTATTTCTGGCTCAGCGATCCAAAAGACTCGGCAGTGATCGATCATTTGAAGGAAGAAAATGCATATACCCAGGCGTATCTGAAGCACACTGAAGATCTGCAAAAGAAAATTTATGATGAACTGGTCGCGAGGATCGATCAAAAAGCTTCAACACTGCCCTACAAAAGAAATGGATATTGGTACTATACCCGTTTTGAAGAAGGCAAACAATATCCCTTCTATTGTCGCAAAAAGAATGATCTTTCTTCAGCAGAAGAAATTTTTTTGGATGCACCGGCATTGGCTGCAGGACACCAGATCTTTTTTGTACGTGGATGGTCCATGGCCAGAAATAATAATTTAATAGCCACTGGCATTGATACGACCGGCGGAAGAAGATCAACGCTAAGTATAAAAGACCTGGCAACCGGAAAATTGTTGCCTGAAACAATTTCAAATACCAGTGCCAATTTTGCCTGGAGCAGTGACAACAAAGTGTTATACTATGTCGTAAATGACCATACAGTTCGTCCCTATAAACTTATGAAGCATGTTATAGGAACGGATCCCTCGGCTGATAAAACTATCTATACCGAAAACGACAGCACCTACGAAGTATACCTTACCTCTTCAAATGATAACCACTATATCTTTATAAATACAAACACGACGAATAGCAGCGAAGTGAGATATCTTGATGCGACACGCCCGGATGATTCGCCTGTAATGATCCAGCCCCGCACAAAAAATCTTGAATACTCTGTTGACTATTTTGAAGGAAATGTATTTCATATCCGCACGAATGATAAGGCCGAGAATTTTAAGTATGTTGAAACACCCATCGCGTCTCCCGGCATAAATAATTGGAAAGATCTAATTCCTCATAGTTCCTCTGCTTACCTGGAGGATGTTGCTGTATTGAAGGACTATTTTGTAGTGCAGTCAAAAGTAAACGGGTTGACGGAAATAAAGGTCATTCACCGGAAAGACAATTCATCCTATAATGTAGATTTTGGGGAGGAAGCCTTTGTGGCAAACATGTATATGGCTACAGACGACTATGCTTCAGACAGTATACGTTATTCATATTCATCCTTGACAACTCCCTCTTCCGATTACATGTACACGCTTTCTTCCAAACAGAAACAATTGCTAAAGCAGCAAAAAGTGGGTGGCGGTTTCGATGCTTCGAGGTATGAGACCAAACGCATTCGGGCGAAAGCGACAGATGGAACAATGGTCCCTATCTCCTTAGTGTACAAAAAAGATGAATTTAAAAAAGACGGAACCAATCCTTTGCTTTTGTATGCGTACGGTTCTTACGGATCCAATGTCGATCCCTATTTCAATCGTTCTGTTATTAGTTTATTAGACAGGGGCTTTGTTTATGCGATTGCCCATATTCGGGGTGGACAGGAACTAGGAAGAAAATGGTTTGAAGATGGAAGATTGCTACACAAGAAAAATACATTTACCGATTTTGTTGACTGTGCGCAGTTCCTGGTGAATGAAAAATACACGTCAACAGAAAGATTATTTGCAAATGGTGGCAGTGCCGGCGGCATGCTGATGGGAGCCATCACCAATTTAAGGCCCGACCTTTTCAAAGGAGTACTTGCTGAAGTACCCTGGATGGATGTGATAACGGATATGTTTAACCCTGACCTTCCTTTAACGACCCTGGAATATGATCAATGGGGTGATCCGAATAAAAAAGAATACTATGACTACATGCTCTCGTGGTCGCCGTACGATAATGTTAAAAAAACAAACTACCCCGCCATATTCTCAACGGGTGGATTGAACGATACACAAGTTCCTTACTATTCACCTGCGAAATGGGTAGCGAAGGTCCGCGAAAACAATACGGGGACCAATGTCGTGTTGTTCAAATGCAACATGGGTGCGGGTCACAGCGGTGAATCCGGGAGATTTGAGGCACAGAAACTGACGGCGATGAAGTACGCTTTTATGCTCGACTTACTTGGCAGGAAAGGTTGAGGACAACCGTGTGGGTTGCCTCGGTTCAGATGTTACTTAGTAAATTTACTCTCTGCCGGTGAAATAAATTGTTTATTTTTCGAAACCGACCCTATCAAAAAAAGCGGAAAATGGAGTATTTTTTACACCGACTGCATCAGGCACAAGTACTTGAGGGAGCCAAGCACAAGATCTCCCAATTCTTCGAAAAGGTTTGGAATATCGGCTATAGCACAACCCTCGATGATTATGAAAAGCGAAAGCTTGGCATATTTAACCAGTTGAATTTTTTCCAGATCATTACGGGCATCCTTGTTCCGATAATCGCATTTCTTACAAGCAAAAAATTTCCCCTGCATGACTGGTACATTGCGATACTTCCTGCATGTATCAGTATGGTTGCATTATTGCTGAATTCATTGAATAAATACCACGCCGCGCTTCTTTGCTATTTTATCTTTTATCCTGTATTTACCTGTTTTATTTATATAAGCGGCTTGAATCTTGGCATCGAGCTGTCTTTTGTTCTTTATGGTATTCTCGCCGTTTTCTTTTTGCAGGAGCTCGGCTATATGCTTTTCGTTATAAGTTTCTCGATGGTAAGCTATTTCATGCTTTCTGTTACATGGAAAGACTATAGGTATCAACTGGAAGCCTATAACTATACCTGCTATCTCATCAATCATGCGTTGTCAATTGTTTATATTTTTTACGGTTTATACCTGGTCAAACAGGAAAGCACAGGTTATCAATTTAAGATGTTGCTAAAAAACCGTGAGCTACATAAAAAAAACCTGGAAATAGAGGACCAGAAGAAGGAGATTGTGCACAAGGCACAGTTGCTTGAAGAGCAAGCAGCTGCCCTGGATGAACACAATAAGGTAAAAGATAAATTATTTTCCATCATTTCACACGACCTGAAATCGCCCATGTATGCCCTGCAAACTATTTTTTCCAATGCGCAAAAATTTGACCTGCCGGCAGAGGAAATAAAAAGTATGTTACCGGACGTCGTTAACGATTTGAACTATACGACAGCATTGATGGAAAACTTATTGCAGTGGGCCAAATGGCAAATGCAGTCAAATTCCATTTATCCGGAAGCGATCGATGTAAATAAATTAGTAACCGAAACTGTTCAGCTTTTGCATCTCCAGGCTGAAGCAAAGAAAATAAAGGTCAAAACAAAAACACACGTCCCGGTTTGTGCCTGGGCTGATAGAAATATGATCAGCCTCGTGCTGCGTAACCTGTTGTCAAATGCTGTGAAATTTACCCCGGAACGTGGATGCATTGAGGTCGGAATAAATGAATCTTCCTCTTGCGTTGAAGTGTATGTGCTGGATTCCGGAAGAGGTATCAGCAAAGAAGATATCTCTAAAATTAACAAAGAAGGCTTTTATACCACTAACGGTACCAACGATGAGAGAGGCACCGGCCTGGGCCTCATGTTATCCAAAGAATTTCTTGAAAAAAATGACGGGCGTCTTTTTATTGAAAGCAAACCGGGAAAAGGAAGTACCTTTTCTTTCACCTTACCGCTCGCAAAATAAAACAGGCAGAAATACTCTGCCTGCGTTACAATAAACTCCGATCAATTACTGTTTATCCTTCTGATCTTTTTCAGGTTTCTTCTCTTTGAGTTCTCCATTGTCTTTTACTTTGTATTTCTTCATGTGGGCGGCATTATCCTTCCACACATCTTTTCCATTGTAATAAACAGTGTATCGCGGGGCCTTTTCTAAAGTAATTGTTGCAGGAAGTGTTTTTACTTCAACCCAGGCACTCGTCGCTTCATCGTAATACCAATAGTCGCTGCCAACAACATTATAGTAAACATTTGAAGAAGGATAATAGTAGTAGGTAACCTTCTGGCTTTCCTGGGCTGAAATCCTGGTCGCTCCTGCTATGGCAAAAAGAAAAACCAATCCGAAAATGATCTTTTTCATAATAAAGATTTTTGTTTTTAAGTGATATACTGTGTTATTATATCGAATAATATGCCATTAAAAATTTATAGTCCCATTTATTGTTGCATATAAATGAAACTCATTTAGAGAAAGGTATGTCTTCCCGGTTGTAATGATATTTGCTAATAATGAGAATAGCTCAAAGTGGGGTATTCACTTCACCCACAAGGAATACACTACCACAAACAAGGATCATATCCTGTTTTGTGGCTTTTGAGAGGGCAGCCCTGATCGCGAGGTTTACGTTCGGATATATTTCTCCGTTTAGCCCGATGTTGTTGGCTTTTTCTTTTAATAGTACGGCGTCCATAGCACGGGGAATATCTGCCCTGGTAAAATAATAATCCGCCAGCCTGGGCAACAGTGCCAAAATTTTTTCTAGTTCTTTATCTTTTACAACTCCAAGCACGATATGAAGATGATCATGATCCGTCACTTCAACCTGCTCGATCAGCATTTTTATTCCGTCTTCATTATGCGCCACATCCAGAACAATCAAAGGGTGTAAGTGAATAACTTCCCACCTTCCATGCAGACCCGTAAGTTTTTTTGTGTGTTGCAGTCCCACTCTTATATTTTGTTCTTCAATATTCCAGCCCTTTTGCTGCAAATGGAGGCAAGTCTCCAAAACTGTTAAAAGATTCTTTGTTTGATAAATACCCGGCAGATCTAAATGATAAAGCAGGTGATCAGTTTTGTGCTGTTGCGCTACTTCAACGATCAATTCTTGTTTCTTCCAATACCAGTTAATGGCCTGTCGCTTGTCTGATGCAATGGAAAGAACCGCTCTCCTTTCATTTGCTACCTTATTAAATACCTTTTC
>Ga0207689_10004740_pt1 | contig 12265 bp, 8 predicted proteins | sample KBSMisM52_FD_184312 | JGI IMG/M metagenome (GOLD analysis project Ga0207689, IMG submission 184312) | Miscanthus rhizosphere microbial communities from Kellogg Biological Station, Michigan, USA - KBS Miscanthus M5-2 (SPAdes) (version 2) | ecosystem: Host-associated > Plants > Roots > Rhizosphere... | reverse complement strand
AACTCACAGCGAGGAACGCGTCGCGGGCGCCGGGTGCGGCGAGAGCAGGGAAGTCGCGAAGCCGCGCGACACCTGCATCGGTCGTTCGCGCGCCGACGGGCACACGCGAGAGCGACGGCTTTCCTGCGAGCGCGGCAATGGCGGCGTCGCCGGTTTCGGTCCATTGCAGGTTGATGCGTTCGAGATGTGTGTGTTGTCGCAGCCGCTCTATCGTCCGATCGGTAATCCGACCGCAGCGTGAGAGGGACAGCGCTCTGAGCCACGGCATCGCTTCGAGAAACGCCACGTGTTCGTCGAGCAGGTCGCCGCGCCAGGCGAGATCGATTCCCAGGAGCGTCGAGATCTCCGCGAGCGGCGCAAGGCTGCCGGCATCGACATTCGGCCCGATCTTCACGGCGTTCACGCGTTGCTCGGTCAACCGCCGCAGGAGATCAGGTGTGAGCGGATCATTCAGCTCGACGACACCGGGGACGGGATCGTCATACTCGAGCACTTCCTTTTGCGTGCGTCGTGAGCGGCTCGAGGCACCGGAGATGCTTTCCACGTGCGCACGCAGCGCATCCCACGAATCGAAGCCGTACTGCTGCGCGACGGCGCGCTGCGCATCGCGAAGTCGAAGCGGCGTGCCGGGTGTCGGCGCACCATCGGATGCGCCGCCGCGCCACGCAGTGAGAAGTTCTTTGGTCTGGCGCTTGAGTTGATCGAGGTTGGGCCGCTCAGGCAGATGCCGGACGGACATGGCAGACCTCCTTTCGATCCATGCCTGAGGTCCGCGAACAGGCCGAAAGAAGGTGCCGAAGCTGGTGGTGCCGGTGTAACAGGTGGACTCAGTCCTTGGCGGACGAATGCGCCCTGGTGCGCGGGAACGAGACTAGCGTCCGGGCCGATCGACGTCAAGCGCATCCGGGGGATACCTATTAGGACGGGAAAACTGCTAGACCCCGCGCCTTGCGCTCGTTCATGCGGAACTTACGAGACATTCCAGCCCGAGCTGGTTTGGCGTTAAGCTGCGAGCCGTGCGGGGTCGGCCTACTAGTAGTTAGACCGCTGAATCCAGCGCCAAGGCTATCCGAGAAACCGGCCCGTGGCTCCTGACGCAACGGCCTGCCAGCCACCTGCACGTCGCACAAACGTCGGTGAACCGAATCACAACGTCATAACCAGCGCGTCGAATTCGCCCACACCGCGCGTTCGGCCGGTCACCACTGCGGCGTTCCCGAACACGCGCGCTCTGACCTCGTCGATCTTCAGACCGTGAATCTTGTGCCCGCCCGCCTCGAATACCTGCGCCAGCACTCGACCCCTGTCGCTCGTACGCCCATCAGGTCCGGTACTGGTCGATTCGGGCGCAATGATGCGCTCCCGCATCGGCCGATCGCCGGCCAGCCAGGCCCTCGCCAGATCCTGCTGAAGTTCCACCAGCATTGCCTCGTGCGGCACTCGAGGTCCCTGTTTGTTAGGGGTGCTTGACATCTCCGAGCGCCGCGATCACGTCGGCCGAGAACTTTGTGATGTTGAAGCCAGGACCACGATCGATCCCGCGGCGAACCACGACCACATTCTTCGACGGAACGATCATCGCGTACTGACCCGCGGCGCCGTTGGGGCTGTACGCATCGGGAGGAAGGCCGTCGCGCATGCCGTAGATCCAGAATTGGGCGCCGTATGCCGGATTCGCCGGTGACGGTGTGGAGACATACTTCGCCCAGTTGTCCGGAAGAAGCCGCTCGCCGTTCCACACGCCGTTATTCAGGTATAGCAGGCCGAAGCGCCCGAAGTCGCGTGCCGTGCTCCAGCACTGACCCGACATCATGAAGTCGCCGTTCCAATCGGTCTCGGGAGTCGTGCGCGTCATCCCGATCTTCCACAGGAGCTCTTCGAAGGGAAACGCCCAGAACCGCATGTCGTCGTTCACGGCCTGGCGCACGGCACGAACCGACAGAATCGTGTCCGATCCGGCATACACGAAGCGTGTGCCGGGCGGCGAATCCACGATGTTGACCGCCGATCGCTCCGCGGCCGCCGCGCCGCCCGTGTAGAGCTCGGGCTGTGGGTCGCCGGCGGCCTCCGTGTAGAGACCGCTGGCCATGTGCAGCATGTCGTTGAGCGTGATCTGTCCGCGAGGATCGCCCGGGCGGCGCCACTCAGCGAGCGGGGCCTTCTTATGAATATCTACCAGTCCCTTCTTCACCCCCACGCCGACGACAGTGGCCGCCAGGCTCTTGCACATCGACTGCGTTCGCGCCGGCATATGAGCATCGAACCCCCCCGCGTATTTCTCGGCGACGATCTTCCCATCGCTGATGACGACCACACCCCACGTCGATCCCCGATATGTCCCGCCGTCGAACGCCTTCGCCACGACGCTATCCACGCGTGCCCGCACTGCCACCGGCAAATCCGCGGTTGCCTGCTGGTCCCCCATCGGCCACGGCCGGTCGTCGAAATTGGGATGCTTGAGCGACGCGGGAAGCCGAGGCAAATACTGCACTGCCTCCACGGTGGCGCCGATCGGGAGCTGCGCGCAGCCGAGCATCGGGCGCCATGCGGCGATGCGCGGCGGCATGTCCGCGCTATACGTCACGGACACCGTCTTATTCACGCGATCGATGTCGGTCTTCATCGTCGCCGCGGCGGCGACGCTCCGATCGGTGGTGCCGATCTGCTCGAGACTCATGCCCGCGGTAAACAGGCCCGTGCAGTAATGAAGGGCTCTCGATCCGGCAGCTAACGCAGCGGCGTGACGCTCGGTGTTCATCGAAGGAAGTGCGCCTTGGGCAGACGCGGCAGGTTGAATTCGGGCGGGCTCCTGGCCGTTGAGAGAGACCGCCGATGCGATGGCCATTGCCGCCAGTACCGCCGTCGTGACTCGCAATCGCATAAAGTCCTCCGCGAGCGGTCGCTTCACATCCAGCCTCGGAGCAACCCGATCCTGACCGCGGGCTCATTGTACGCCCGCCAACATGCGGCATCAGCGGCCACTTGATCCTCTACTCTCCGCCGGCGTGATGCGCCGTTGTTCACTTACGTGCGAACGCGGCGAACGCTGCGTAGAACACTTCGTCAGGGCACAACTCCGGAGTGAGGATGCGCTGCATCACCAGGCCTTCGATCAAGGCATGAAGTACGCACACCAGATGTTTGGGACGCATCGGAAGCTCGCTCGCGTCGAACGTTGCCAGCCACTCGGCGCCAAACTCATAGCTGCCCCTGGTGATTTCGTGCACGCGCGCTCTCAAGTCAGGATTCTTCAACGTGTAGGCAAGTCCCGTGAGTCGTCCGACTGCCGCTGGCCTTCGCTCATCGACGGCCGCGAGTGTGGCTCTGGCGAGCGCGCGCATTGCCTCGTCAAACGTCGCGCCTGGTTTGATCTTCGGCCGAACCGGCGCCCAGTAAGTCTGCCCGAGCGCGATGAAGAGCTCGTCGCGGTTCTTGAAGTTCCCGTAGATGGCACCGGTCGTCATGCCTGCGCGCGTCGCCACATCCTCGAGCGTCGTTCGCTCGTAGCCCTTCTCCCGGATCAAGCTGCGCGCGGCATCGAGCAACGCGGCTCGCGTGCGTTCCCGCTTGTCGCCTTTCGGCTTTCGTCGCGCTGACGGCGTAATTTCGCTTGCCATCGAATAAAAAATAGTACACTTATTTTATAGCTAAGGTACGAAATTAGAGATGACTGCGCAAAACACGATAGAACATGCCCTCCGTCACCCCGTCGAGTCCGGACAACTGGCTGGAGCGGCCGCGCTCGTATGGAGAGACGGCGAAGTCCATGAGGCGGTGACCGTTGGCCGCCGCGACCTGACAAGCGGTCTGCCAGTGGAACGCGACACGATCTTCCGGATCGCGTCGATGACCAAGCCCGTCACGACAGTCGCGGCGTTGATGTTGCTCGACGAAGGACGATTCGCGCTCGACGATCCAATCGCGATCTGCGCGCCGGAGCTGACGCGCATGCGCGTCTTGCTCGATCCGGAAGGACCACTCGACGCGACCGAGAGCGCCACTCGTCCGATCAGCTTTCGAGATCTGCTGACGCATCGCTCGGGTCTGACCTATAGCGAGTTTCATCGCGGCCCGATCGGCAGCGCCTATGCGGAGGCGTTGGGCACGCAGATCGACAACCACCTCGCGCCGGACGAGTGGATCGCGCGACTCTCGACGCTGCCGCTCATCGATCAGCCGGGCACTCGCTTTCGCTACAGTGGTTCAACTGATCTGCTCGGATTCCTGATTGCGCGTCTCGAGGGCGCACCGTTGAGTACCGTTCTGGCGCGACGCATCTTCGATCCGCTCGACATGCGCGACACGGGCTTCGTCGTGCCACGCGAAAAGCGAGATCGCCGCGCGGGTCTGTGCGGCTTCGATGACGAGGGACGCTTGACGGGCCTTACGGCTGCGCCGGGGCGTCATGCGCTCGATGAGCGGCCGGACGACATGACGTTCGAGTCTGGCGGTCAGGGTCTGTGGTCGACGCTCGACGACTATCTCGCCTTCGCTCGCATGCTGATCGGCGAGGCCGCAGGTGGCGTCACACTCCTGCGACCGGAAACGCTCGCCATGATGACGACGAATCAACTCACGACAGCACAACGGGCGGACGCGCGCATGTTTGGCCGGCCGATCTTCGCTGTGGGACACGGGTACGGTATGGGCGTCGCTGTCGTCATGGAACCGGACAAAGCGGATCCGCTTCGCTGCCGCGGCGGCGCCGGCACCATTGGTTGGCCTGGCGCGTACGGCAGCTGGTGGCAGGCCGATCCGACTTGCCGCTCGGTGTTGATCTTCCTCTCACACAACATGCTCGAGCTGCGTCAGATGGCGCGCGGGATCGGGCTCGGCGCGTGGAGCGCGATCGCCAGCTTTCACGCGATTGCGACGAGCTGAACACGATCAAAAGTCGACCGTCACGTTCCAGCGGACGAACCGAGGTGTGTAGATGGCCGTCGGGTTGTTCCATGTGCCACCCGACGCCGCATTGCCGACACTGTACTGATAGGTGTTCTCGTACGTTGTCGCGTAATTCGTGTTCAGCAGGTTGCCCAGGTCAAGGCCGACGTCGACGCGCCTCGGACCAAAGCGGAAGATCTTCGCGAACCGCATGTCGAGCTGCGTCCGCCGGTTATCGGCGTACAACCGATGGTCAGCGTCCAGGATCTCGATATTCGTGTTTCCAGTGGCGAGACCTCCAGGTGGCAGCCGTCCGGTGATGCTCTGGATCACCGCGTTCGGCACCGGCCACGTTGCCGTGCGCTCCAGCGCCGGCTGGGAGCGCATCGTCGCAGCGACGAGCACGTCGATCTTGGGAATGGTGTACGAGGCCAGTCCTCGGAGAGTCGTCTGAAACGGATCGTCGTCGTTGCAGTTGCGGAGGTCCTTGATCGTGGCCGAATTCGTCAGGGTTTCACCTCTCCCCGACTGCAGTCCTGCAGCCACGACCATATCGGTCAGGCGTGACGTCTCGCACGTGTCCTCGGTCGACCGTCCGGTTTGCGTCCCAACCTGCAGCGTCAGGCCCTTCCGGAGACGCGCGTTCAGCGTGAAATCAACGCCGTGCCAGTAGAAATTCCGCTCCGGCCCGAAGTCGGTCTCGAACGTGACGTAGTTCTGTGTTCCCCGGGCGGCAGCCGCGGCCGTGACCAGGGACAGGTTGATCGGATAGCCGCCGCCGTCAGGCAGTCGCGGATCCTGCGGGGCCGTGATCGTGAACTGCTGATAGTCCTCGGGCCCGCGAAGTGTATCGTCGGTGACCTTGGCGCCTTTGAACCATCGTCGGTTGTAAGCGACCTCCGCCGATACGCGCGGGATCACCTCCTGTTGAAAAGTGATTCCCCACTGCCAATCGCTTTGACGGACACCCCAGCCTCGAAGCGTCGCCTGGTTCACCTGCGTGACGTTGCCTGAGACGGAGCCGAAGTTCAAGGCGTCGCCCGTTGCCGCCGCACACTCACCGTTAGCGGCAAAGTTCATGATGTCGCAGTCGATGATCTTGTCGCGATCGGTGTCCTGCCAATTCCGGCTCGCCGTGCGAACGATGCGGGCGGCCGGACTGTTGCTCGTGTACTCGCTGTCGTTCGTCGCAGCATCGAGGTAGTGCCCGAGATTGAACTTGAGCGCTGTCTTGCCTGTGCCGAACACGTCGTAGGCGACGCCGATACGCGTGGTGACGTCATTGAACGCGTCAACGCCCGGCGTCCGCGGGAACGTAATCGGCGCCGCGTTGAACTTCGACGTCAGCTCCGTCCCGTTGAACTCCGCCGGGCTGAAGCTCCACGCGCGGTCGTAGCGGAGCGCACCCTGCAGCGTCAGCCGCCTGCGCGTCCAGCTATCCTGGATGTACATCGCCGCCGTTGATGTCCGGTCCGCCTGGTGCCACTCCGGCAGCCGGAACGTGAACTGATTCGGCACGCCCTGGTTGAACCGGTAGGAGAGCTGCGACTCGGGGACGAGGTACCAATTATTGACGCGGATGTAGGCCCCCTGATAGCCGACCTTCATTGCATGCGACCCCGTGACGTACGACGCTGACGCACGCCAGTTGTTCGGGTTGGCGTAGTTGGGATTGGCGGTCGCGACGCCTCGATAGGCGAAGTTCGCGCGGGGAGCATACTGGAGGCCCGTCGCCGCGTTGATCGCGGTGGATTGCTCGGTCACCGAGATCAGATCGAAAATCCCGTCCGGAGGGACCCTGCCCGTCGTTCCGCCGCGGAACATGAACCGCGTGAAGCCGGCCTCGAGCAGCAGCTTGCTCGTCATCGGCGCGTTCCAGATTGCCTGCGTCACGTGGTATGGAGTGTTTCCGAAATAGTTCGGGTTGGCCTCCGGCGACGTCGTTGCGGTTCCCGCCGCGATCCAGCCGGTCTCGCGTGTGTGGCAGCCCTCGTCGGTCTCGACCTTCAACGGCGACCCCTCGCAGCGGCGCTGGTACTCATAGTTGAACGAGACACGATGCTTGTTGGACACCTGCGCGGTGAGCCGTCCAACATACGAGACACGGCCCTGGACCTGGCGCGCCGTGACGCTCGGATCTGCGACCCAATCCCAGCGTGAGGCATCATAGGTGTTCGCGTTGGCCACGACCCCCTGGACAGGCGACGTCGTGTTGAGATTGCGATAGCTGCCGAAGAACCAGAGTCGATCGCGCGTGATCGGGCCGCCATACGAGACGTTTGTATCGTAGGAACTGATGATTCCGGGCGTCTCTGTGAGGCCGACGGCGCGCAGTTCGTCATTCAGATTGTTACCTCGTGACCAGTCGCCCGCATTGTTGATGAATGCCTGGCCACGGAACGTGTTCCCACCGGAACGCGGCACGAGGTTCATGATCGGCCCGCCAATGTCCGACTCGCCGAGGCCGCCGGCGACGGCCACCGATATCTCGTCGACGTTGACTGAATCCAGGATGTAGGTCGACACGCCGCCGCCGTTGAACGGTGCCGCGATCGTCATGCCGTTGATCGTCATGCGCCCTTCGTTGATCGGGCCGCCGCGCGCGGCAAAGAAGGTCATCGTCGGCGACGCGGCGAGCGCGCCGTCGTTGACATTGAGGCCGGGGACGGCATTCAGCAGAGTGCCGACAGAGCGATTCCCCGGGATAGCGGCGACGACGTCCGCGTTGAGTACGGTCTCGCGCTGCGTGGACTGAACGTCGACCACCGGCGTGTCACCCGCGACCGTGATCGTCTCTTCGATCGCCCCAACATGCATGTCCACCGGAATCGTCAGCGTCGTCGTTCCACTGAGCTCGATCCCTTCCCGCTTGACGATGGTAAAGCCCGTCAGCCTGAACGTCAGAGAGTACGCGCCCGGATTGAGACCGGTGATGCGGTACTGCCCCGCGCCGTCCGTGACGGCTGAGCGCACCTTCTCGATGAGGGCCGGGCTGGACGCCTCGACCGTCACGCCCGGCAGCACCCCGCCCGACTCATCCCTGACGGTGCCTGTAAGAGTACCTTGTGAAAACGCAACGGCCGGCAGCAGAAGAGCCGCCGTCAGGAACAGAACGACCTTGGACGCTCGACGCATGGTAGTCCTCCTTCAGTTCCGAGGTCCCAGACGACAGCGAGGTGGTTCCCAACGAATGTACGCCGGCGGCATTCAACGATCTCTGAATGTATTTGTCAATTCAGGAGATCGCCATTAGAGATGAAAGCGGCTGCGATTACGGCTTTGCGATCACTATCGTCGTCCCGGTGCTGCTCCCATCGACGTCGTGATTCTGTCCCGAGAGATAGGTTGCTCCACTCGTGGTGATTCCCGTCACCGTGAATGTCGCGCTGGCATCGCGCTTACGCAGGTTGCTGGCCGATAGCTGGCACGTGCCGCCAGCGCCCGTCGTGCAAGTTCCGGGTCCACTTGCAGCCCCGCCCCACGTTCCAGTGACCACCGCACCCGGCGTGGCGCCGTGGTTGCTGCCGTGTACCGCAACCGTCACAGTCGCCGACCAGGCACTCTTGTTCCCGCCCGCCGCGCCATCGAGGTCTCCGATGTGAACGCCGGCGGCTGGCGGGTTCACCGTCACAACCACACCGTCGGTAACGGTGGCGCCATCGTCGTCAGTGACCGTAAGCGTCAGCGTATGGACGCCAACAGAGAACGATCGAGTCAGTGTCGCGTTGGTCCCAATCGTGGCGCCACCCTCGAACCATTTATAGGCGACGACAGTGCCATCGGAATCAGACGCACTGCCGATGAGAGTGACCTGTTCGCTGCCGCTTCCGTCGCTGTCCGTCACTGTTTGATCGGCGCCTGCATTAACGACCGGGGGTGAATTCGGCGCGAGCGGATTGACGGTAATGATCACACTGTCGGTGTCGGTTGAGCCCTGATTGTCCACAACCTTGAGCGTGATTGTGTGCGTGCCATTGGCGAGCGCGATCAACGGTATTGCACCGGACCCGATGCTTATGGCGCCCTCGGTCCATTCATAGCTCGTAATGGTGCCATCGGCATCAGAGGAGCCGCTGCCATCCAGACGGACATCCTCTCCGCCGTTGCCGTCGCCATCCGTCACTGTCAGATCGGGTCCCGCATTGGCAACTGGACTCAGGTTCGCCAATGCGTAGCTCATCGCGTTGTGCAGATTCAAGCCGCCGTGAGCGGTCCACGAGTCGAGCCGTACTGGGGAAACCCCGCGTCGGTCTGCGCTGTTCAGGAGGATATCCACCACTTGCTGGTTGCTGACCACGTCGCTTCGTGACCAGACGAGCGCCGCGGCACCGGATACGTGAGGGGTGGCCATCGAGGTGCCGGTGTTCCATGAGTAACACCCGATGTCGCCTGGCGTTGTCGTGATGGCGCACTGCGACATTGGAACTGTCGACATGATGACGTTTCCAGGTGCCGAGATATCAACCCAATTGCCGTAGTTCGAGAACGACGCGCGGCGATGGTCCTCGTCGAACGCCCCGACGGCGATGACATTCGGAAAGGCAGCGGGGTAAAACGGTGTGGTCGCGCCATCGTTTCCGGCACCAGCGACAATGACCAACCCGGCTGCCCATGCGTCCTGGACCGCATCGAACATCGCCTGAGACAACTCGGTACCGCCGAGGCTCATGTTGATCACTTTCGCCCCATCTGTCACCGCGCGATCGATCGCTTGTGCGATGGCGAAGTCGTCACACTGGCCATCCGGCGTGCAGACTTTGTACGACAGTATCAACGCATTGGGCGCGATGCCGGCGACGCCTTCTTCCGCTGCTGGGTCGCCGGTCGGATTATTGATCTGCGCTGCGATCGTGCCGGCGACGTGAGTGCCGTGTCCGTGATCATCCATCGGGTCGCTATCGTTGTTGACGAAGTCCCATCCGCCGATGAATCGTCCCGCGAGATCGGGATGGGTGTAATCGATGCCAGTATCGATAACGGCGACTCGGACGCTGGTTCCCGTCGAGAGTGCCCACGCTTCGGGCGCGTCGATATCTGCATCGGGGGTCCCAACGTAAAAGCAAAATTCATCGCCAAGGAGGGGGAGGCATTGGAAGTACTGGCCTGTATTGTGAAGCGCCCACTGTTCGTCGAAGTAGTAATCACCCGGTACGATCTCGGACCCTGGCGAATGCGACAGTGGCTCCGGCAAGCTGCGGACAAAGTTCAGTTCCGCATACAGCACATTAGGATTGCCGCGGTAACGTGCGAGAGCCGCCGTCTCGGTGCCGCGCGGCACGGTCACGAGTTGCAGGCCGGTGCGCGCAATTTCCTTCCTGACGGTCGTTCCACCCTGCCGATGCAGGTCAGCTTTCGTGCTGGCGGCGACGCCAGGCCTGAATTTCACGATGATCTCGCCGGCAACGAATGGTCCGCTCGCCGCGGGGGCTTGCGCCGACGAACGCATGATGAAGATGGCCGATACGAACACCAGCACCGTGAACAACATCCTGACCGGCATGAGACGTTCCTCCGGCTGCGCAGCTGACTGCCCGACAAGAGGCGCACGTCGAACACGCGCACCTGCCAAAATCGTCAGCGCGCTGGACTGCGCTGGACTGACGATCGAACCTGCGAGGACCGCAACCTACCTGCCAGCTGAGTCGTCGTGTGAATGACGAGTGTTGTGTGACGAGCGGGTCAGAATGACGCGCGTGGCGCCGACATACTTCGCGCCGACACGATGAAAAGGACTGCAGCGACGTCAGCGCGTCGGTTGGCCCACGCTGCGCATGATGGCTGCGCCGACGGCGCGCCCGTGTGCCCTGGCATCGGAGCCTTCCGCCGTAATCAGCGCGAACCCGCGCGCCGCGAGTGCCGACGAGAAGCTCGCGACGGTCTGACTGTTGCCGGTGTCGATCACAGCGGCGATCTTTCCTGTCAGCGTGCCCGCGGACACCAGCCGGTCGAGCAGCGCAATGAACGACTGCCACGCGTCTGACGCCGGTGTCATACCCGCGGTGGGAACGATGATCAGCGCGGGCGACCCGGCCAGGTCCTTCTCGGTCGGCGGCACGTACTCTTTCCGCATCCGGCGGAACGTATCGGCGCAGTCGGCTTGGGCCGGAAGCCCATCATCCGCGAGCCGGCGCAGGCGCGGAAGTGCACGCGCATTGACGACGCCGACTGCGGCCGCATGTGCGATCGTTTCGGTGGCGCCACATCGGGACGAGAACACGACGACTACACCAGGTTGGGCCATGACCGTTCTCAGGGGAGATCGAAGAGCAGGACTTCGCCGTTACCTGAGACGGTGACGGTGCGCTCGTCACTGATAGCGGCCCCGTCGCCTTGCTGCAGCGACGTGCCGTTGACGTCGATGGCACCCCGTACCACCTGAATCCATGCGTGTCGTCCTTCTGGCAGGGCGTGAGTCACGCGGTGGTCCGCATCGACTTCGGTTACATACACGCGCGCATCCTGGTTGATGACGGCTGTGTGCGCCGGGTCGGCAGCGTCGGGCGCGGCCAGCAGGTGCAGGCGTCCGCGTTTGTCCTGCGGGGCAAACGCGATCTGTTGGTACGAAGGAGTCAGGTCTTCCGCTCGCGGGTCGATCCAGATCTGAAGCGAGTGTGAAGGCTCCGTTTCCGAGGCGTTGAACTCGCTGTGCACGATGCCGTCGCCGGCCGTCATTGCTTGAAGCTCGTTGCGTCCGAGGACGTGCGGCCCGGTCAGGCTGTCGCGGTGGGCGAGGCGGCCGTCGACCATGTAGGTCAAGATTTCCATGTCGCGATGGCTATGCGGACCGAATCCCTTGCCGGGCGCGATGCGATCCTCGTTGAGCACGCGCAGGACTCGGAAGCCCACGAAGTTCGGATCCTGATACGCGCCAAAAGAAAACGTGGCGTTTGAGCGTAGCCACCCGGCGTCGGTGTAGCCACGGTCTTCGCTCTTGCGAATCGTGATCATGTGAGTGATCTCAGTCGTTCGGCGCGAAAAAGGCAAGAAGCTCATCCAATCAAGATTCTTTACCGGTCTACCTGTTTCTGGGGATTCAGTTGCTGAGCACCCTGACTAATACTGCGTGGCTTCAGGGGGACTACATGCAACAACGAGCTTTGAGAGTGCTCCTTTTATTGGGGCTCGTCGCGCTTTCGCCATCCATCGTCCATGCACAAGCCCTTGCCGGCGCGGTCAGAGATCCGTCCGGCGCCATTCTTCCAGGCGTCACTGTCGAAGCCGCGAGCCCGGCGTTGATCGAAAAAGTGCGTTCGGTTGTGACCGATGGCACCGGAGTGTACCGCATCGTCGATCTGCGGCCCGGCACTTACACGCTGACTTTCACGCTCCCCGGATTCAACACGGTTGCGCGGACCGGCATCGAGCTGAGTGGATCAGGGAC
>Ga0207689_10004736_pt1 | contig 12267 bp, 10 predicted proteins | sample KBSMisM52_FD_184312 | JGI IMG/M metagenome (GOLD analysis project Ga0207689, IMG submission 184312) | Miscanthus rhizosphere microbial communities from Kellogg Biological Station, Michigan, USA - KBS Miscanthus M5-2 (SPAdes) (version 2) | ecosystem: Host-associated > Plants > Roots >... | reverse complement strand
TCTCGAGGCGCGCGCTGCCGTAATACTGCAGCTCGTTGTTGTACCAGCCCGCCGCATTGCGCTCGGTGTCATAGCTCCACTTCGCCGCGTCGGGCAGCCCTGCATTGGCGAATTCGTCGGACCAAACCAGTCTGAAGCCCGCGGGAATTCCACCATTTTCAGAAATCGCGGGTGTGCCAGGACCCGCCGGCTGCGGAGGCGTTGGTGGTGAGACAGGGGGACTGCCAGTGCCTTCACCTCCGCAAGCCGACGAGAAAAGTGCCGTGGTTACCGCTATCACGCCTAACCAGCGCGCTGAATTCGTTTGACTAATGAAAGTCGAAATTAGAGACATCAAAAATGACATGCAGGACATGAGGTTGTCAGCTCTTGGTTGCTTGCCTGTCAGCATACCGCATGCTAGCGTAAAAATTGTAAGCGCTTACATTTATTTCAAGTTTCGACGCTTACGCAATTCTTACTGTGGGGGCATATGAATAAGACGAACGCATTCATCCGCACGCCAGTTGCGCGCGCGATTTCGTTGATCCTCGGGTCAACTCTGCTGACACCTGCATTTGCGCAGGACGCGGCCACTCCGCCGGAGGATGTTGGCGAGATTGTTGTCACCGGCATTCGCGCGTCACTCGAGTCGTCGATGAATCTCAAACGCGCGGGCCAGGGCGTCGTTGACGGAATCGTCGCGGAAGACATCGGCAAATTCCCGGACACCAATCTCGCGGAGTCTCTGCAACGCATTAGCGGCGTATCCATCAATCGCACGGCGAGTGGTGAGGGACAGCAGATCACGGTTCGTGGCGTCGGCCCCGATTTCAACCTGATCCTGCTCAACGGCCGCCAGATGCCCGCATCGAATCTTGGCCCCGGCGGCGGCGGCACGACGAACTCGCGCGCCTATGATCTTTCCAACCTCGCGTCCGACGCGGTGTCTGCGATCGAGGTGTACAAGACTTCCCGTGCCGAGACGCCCACAGGTGGCATCGGCGCAACCGTGAACATCAAGACGGCGCGACCGCTGGACAAGCCCGGCCTCGTGGCGAGCTTTGGCGTCAAGGGTGTCTACGATACCTCGGCGACCAACCTGCCTGACAACGCTTCGGGCAGCGATGTCACGCCTGAAGTATCGGCCATCTTCAGCAACACCTTTGCCGACGACATGTTCGGCATCGGCCTGAGCGCGAGCTATCAGGAGCGTGACTCGGGATTCAGCCAGGCCGCCGTGGCAAACGGCTGGAAAACGATGACCGGCGCCTCGACCGACGGAGCGCACCTGGCAAGGCCGGGGGACGCTACCTACCCACTCTATACGATCACGAATGCGCCGGGCCCGACCGATGTCTATGGGCGCCCGCAGAATTTCGGATTGAGTGTCAACGGCGTGCAACGAAAGCGGACAAACGCGCAGATGGTGCTGCAGTTCGCGCCGACCGACAGCGTCACCACGACGCTCGACTACACCTATGCCGAAAACAAGGTGCAGACGGAGCGCAGTGAGTTGTCGGTGTGGTTCAACTGGGGCCCGGGAACCAGTTCGTGGACTGACGGGCCAGTCGCCGGGCCGATCGTCTATTCCGAAGACATGACCGGCTCGGACTTGTCCATGGGCGGCATGAACCTGGGAACGAAGAACGAAAACAACTCGCTTGGCTTCAACGTCGCCTGGGAAGTGAACGATGCGTTGACACTGCAGCTCGACTATCACGACTCCACCGCCGAATCGTCGCCAGACAGCGAGTTCGGTTCCGCCGGCGTGCTGGGCGTTGCGAACTTCGTTCGCGGCACCACCACGATCGATTTCTCTGGCGACTTTCCGATCCTGAACGTCGCGCTGCCCGGGCCCGTAAGTGCGGCAGACGCAAAGGTCACAGGGTCGGTATTCCAGAGCAGTTACAACAAGTCTGAGGTCGAACAGATCCAGGCAAGCGGACGTTGGGAGTTCCAGAACAACTCCGGGCTGGATTTCGGAATCAGCGCGACCGAGGTCAACAATCGCACTGCAGCCGCCGTCATGCAGCAGAACAATTGGGGCGGACTCGGCACACCCGATGACTACAGCGATGACATCTGGACCAACGACAGCATGGGCCACTATTTCGATCTGATGTCGGGACACAACGATTCCCGATTCACGGATTCGTTCCTGGTGTTCGATTTCAACCGCCTGCGCGAAGCGGCGGCTACAGTCGCGGGGGACGAAGCGATGTTCCGGGCCCCGGATGAGTTCACGAGCGACCTGCGCAGCGTGGAAAAGTCCAAGAGCGCGTACTTGCAGTACACCAAGACGTTCGAGAGCAAGATGCCGTTCCACCTCGCAGCGGGAGTTCGCTACGAGGAAACCGAAGTCGATTCGGAGTCTCTGGTGCGGATCGGCCAGACTATTTCCTGGGATGCGGCCAACGAGTTCAATATCGGGTTCGCTCCCGAGCAAGGGTTCGACTCGGGCTCGGGCAAGTACGACTACGTGCTGCCGTCTCTCGACCTGAAGCTCGACATCAAGGACAACCTGGTGGTGCGCGCGAGCTATAGCGAGACCATCGGACGACCTGGCTGGAACGACATCCAGGGCGGAGCCAACCTCGCCGGTCAGCTTCGCTTCGACGGCGGTACCGGCTCGTCGGGTGATCCCAGCCTCAAGCCGCTGGAATCGACCAACTATGACTTGTCGCTCGAGTGGTACTACGGCGAAGGCAGCTACGCGTCGGTTGGCTATTTCCGCAAGGAGATCTCCAACTTCATCAGTAGTGTCATCACCGATGAGACGCCGTTCAGCATGCACACGCCCGCCGGTGGCGCGTTATGGAACGAGGCTCACACCACTGGCGGGTGTGTCGTGGGCTCTGCCGACGAAAGGCCGTGCATCCGCGCCTACATCTTCGCGAACCACCCAACGGCTCCGGGCGTAGATGTCGCGAACGGAAGAATCGTCGGTCAGCCGAGCGATCCGATTGCGACGTTCCGGATGTCGCGACCAGCGAACATGCGGTCGGACGAACTGGATGGATGGGAATTCAACATCCAGCAGATGTTCGGCAACAGCGGCTTTGGCGTCCAGGCTAACTACACGATGGTCAATTCGGGCTTCAAGTACGACAACGCCAACACGACGACTCCGCAGTATCCGATGGTGGGTCTGGCGGATTCGTACAACCTGGTGGCGTTCTTCGACAAGTACGATTGGCAGGTTCGTGCAGCCTACAACTGGCGCGATGAGTTCCTGACGGCTACCGGCGATGGCCTGGGTCCGAACGCTGTCTACACCGATCCGTACGGTCAGCTGGATCTCAATGTGACTTATGGGGTCAACGAACACATGTCCGTGTTCGGTGAGGCCATCAATCTCACCAATGAGACTCAGCGGCTACATGGACGTAACGATAACCAGCTGTTGTTCGCGACCCAGATCGGGGCCCGATACATGTTCGGAGCTCGCTACAAGTTCTGAGATTCGAGGGTCATGAAGGGGCCGCTGTCGGTCAGCGGCTCCTTCCTTTTGGGCTTCCTGTTCCCCTCGACCAATTGCCGGTAGATTCTCATCACAAAATGGAAGTCGACAGGCAAATTGCCGAAATTGCGGGCATCGATCCACATTCTCTGCCAGAGGCGCTTCTGCAGTCCGGACAGTCGGTGGTGCTGCGCGGACTCGTTGAGCATTGGCCCATGGCACGGGCGGGACGAGAAAGCACGGGCGCTCCGCGCACGCTTGCTTCAGCGCCTCAACAGATAAAGGAATCAGCGTGACGATCCCGGGCTCTGGTGTGAACGCTGAACGCATCCGCGAGTTGAAGGGCGTGAATCCACGCGCATTACCCGACGAGGTGCTGGCGTCCACCGAGCCCCTGGTGCTGCGAGGTCTCGCCGCTGACTGGCCCATGGTGCGCGCAGCCCTCGAATCGCCGGCTGCCGCCACCGCCTATCTACGACATTTCTACAAGGATGCGACCGTGGTGGTCATGTCGGGGGATCCTGCCATTGGCGGGCGCTTCTTCTACAACGACGACCTGTCCGGCTTCAACTTCAGGACGTACCGCACGGGACTCGACGGCGTGCTCGACGAGCTCGCGCGCTTTGCTGGCGACTCGAACGCGCCGGCGACGTACGTAGGTTCCTCCGCGATCGACACGGTGCTGCCCGGCTTTCGCGTGGAGAACGACTTCAATTTTGGCGCGCGCGCTCCGCTCGCAAGCATCTGGATCGGCAATCGAACGCGCATCGCCGCGCATCACGATCTGCCTGACAACCTCGCCTGCGTCGTGGCGGGCCATCGCCGCTTCACGCTGTTTCCTCCCGAGCAGATCGGCAACCTGTACGTTGGACCGCTCGATAACACACCCGCCGGACAGCCGATCAGTCTGGTGGACTTCGCGCGCCCGGACTACGAGCGCTTTCCGCGCTTCGCCGAGGCGCGGAAGGCCGCCCGCATTGCCGAGCTTGGCCCAGGCGACGCCATATTCATCCCGAGCATGTGGTGGCATCACATCGAATCGCTCGATGCTTTCAACGTGCTGGTGAACTACTGGTGGCGCCAGTCGCCGGCACACATGGATGCGCCGATCGGCGCACTCATGCTCGCGCTGATGACGGTGCGCGACCTGCCGCAGGAGCAACGCGCGGCGTGGGAAAACCTGTTTCGGCACTACGTGTTCCACGCGGGCGACGAAACCACGGCGCACATTCCGGAACGTGCGCGGGGCTCGCTCGGAGCGCTGGACGCCAACCTCGTGTCAGGGCTGCGTGAAATCGTTCTTGCGCGGCTCAATAGATAGAAGGGACAGGCATGCAGAATCAAGGTGAGACACGGGTACAACGCGTGGTGATCGCCGGCGGCGGTACCGCGGGCTGGATGGTCGCCGCTGGTCTGTCGAAGATACTCGGCAAGCTGCTCGACATCCGGCTGGTGGAGTCCGACGAGATCGGGACCGTGGGAGTCGGCGAGGCGACCATTCCAACGCTGGTGTTGTTCCACCGCCTGCTGGGAATCAACGAGCAGGAGTTCATGGCGGCCACTCAGGGCACGTTCAAGCTCGGCATCGGCTTCGAAAGCTGGCGCGACGTCGGTGAGAACTACATCCATTCTTTCGGCCTCACTGGCAAGGACCACTGGACGGCGGGTTTCCAGCACTTCTGGCTCAAGGGACGCGACCGCAAGCTCGCGACCGACTACGGCGACTACTGCCTGGAGCTGCGCGCCTCACTCGAGGGCCGCTTCTCCCATCTTCCGCGCAACGGCATGAACTACGCCTTCCACATCGATGCCGGGCTGTATGCGAAATTCCTGCGCAAATTCGCTGAAGGGTTTGGCGTCAAGCGCATCGAAGGGAAGATTGTCGATGTAAAGCTGGACGAAGCATCGGGGAACATCTCCTCGATCAAACTCGATTCCGGCGATGTGCTCGAGGGTGACCTGTTCATCGACTGCACAGGCTTTCGCGGCCTGCTCATCGGCAACGCGCTGCACGTGGGCTACGAAGATTGGTCTCACCACCTGTTCTGCGACAGCGCGGTGGCGCTGCAGACCGAGTCGGTTGGACCGGCCATTCCTTACACACGATCCGTGGCGCGCGAAGCCGGCTGGCAGTGGCGCATTCCACTGCAGCACCGCGTCGGCAATGGCATGGTGTACTGCAGCCGCTACCTGGCCGACGATGCGGCCAAACAAGGCTTGTTGGCCAACGTAGAGGGCAAGCTCCTCACCGAGCCGCGTGTCATCAAGTTCCGTCCCGGCCAGCGCCGCCAGACCTGGAAACGCAATTGCATCGCCATCGGCCTGTCCAGCGGCTTCATCGAGCCGCTTGAATCAACCAGCATTCACCTTATTCAGCGCAGCATCATGCGGCTCCTGCAGATGTTCCCGCGGGACGGCGTCCGCCAGTCCGACGTCGACGAATTCAATAGCCAAACAAATATCGAAATCGAACATATTCGCGATTTCATCGTGCTGCACTATCACGTGACCCGCCGGCAGGACACGCCTTTCTGGCGCGCATGTCGCGCCATGGACATTCCCGACTCGCTGCGCCATCGGATCGAGTTGTTTCGGGAGACGGGTCGGGTTTTCCGCGTGCCGAGCGAACTATTCGCCGAAAACTCATGGATTCAGGTTATGTTGGGGCAGGGCATCGAACCACAGCAGCATCATCCTGTGGCCGATCTCATGGGAGACGAGGAGTTGTCGCGCTTTCTGAATGACATCAAGACTTCCGTGGAGAAGTCGGTGTCCCAGCTACCGCCACATCAAACCTACGTGGAACAGTACTGCAGGGCGAATAGCGAGTAATGGCGAACATCTATGAAGTCGCGGAGCTGGCGGGCGTCTCGCTGGCCACTGTTTCGCGAGTCATCAACCCGGGCGCCAAGGTCAGCGAGAAAACTCGCCAGAAGGTGCTCGATGCCATGCAGAAGCTCGGCTACCAGCCGAATTCCATCGCGCAATCGCTGGCCACGCGCAGCTCCAATGCCGTCGGTGTGCTGGTCTCCGAACTACATGGTCCATTCTTCGGCGCGATGCTGAGCGCCATCGAGCAGTCGCTGAAGGCCGCTGGAAAGTTCGTGATGGTGGCGGCGGGGCACAGCAAGGAAGAGCAGGAGCGCGAGGCCATCCGCTTTCTCGTGAGCCGCAACTGCGACGCGCTCATCGTTCACGTCGAACGCCTGTCCGACAAATTCCTCGTCGATCATGACCACAACACCACGCCGATCGTGGTCATGAATCGCAAGGTGCGCGGCCTCGCCGAGCAATGCTTCAGTCTCAACAACGAGCTCGGCGGTTACCTCGCGACCAAGTCGCTGCTCAAGCACAAACACAAACGCATCGCGTACATTTCCGGTCCGCTCGACTGGGTGGACGCGAAGCAGCGCTTCGCCGGACACAAGCGAGCCTTGGCCGAGGCGGGGGCGAAGTTCGACGAACGACTGCTGCACGAAGGCGACTATCACGAGACGGGTGGCCAGGACGCGTTGAACGCGCTGTTTGCCAAAGAGATCCCATTCACCGCGGTGGTCTGCGCCAACGATGAAATGGCCGCTGGCGCCATGGCGGCCGCGCATGAACGCGGTCTCGAAATACCGGCCGATCTTTCCATCGTCGGTTTCGACGACGCGCCCATTTCCCGCTATGTCTATCCGAAGCTGACCACCGTGCACTATCCAATCACCGACATGGCGCACATGGCTTCCCGCTGGGTGCTCCGGCACGTCTACGAACAGAACGAGCTCGACGTGCAGCAGGTATTCGAGCCCCGGCTCATCGAGCGCGACTCCGTCGGCCGCCCTGCGTGACGCAGGTGCGCCGCCATCGCGCGATCGGAACTATTCTGGTCGTCGCGCTCAGCGGCTTTCTCATGGGCTTCGACGGCTCACTGTTCACCGGCGCGGTCGGCTTCATCGAAGCCGAATTCGGCTTGAACTCCTTCGAACTCGGCTGGGCGGTCACGTCGATGGCCGTGGCTTCCACCGTGTCCATTTTCATTTCCGGTCCACTCGCCGATCGCTTCGGGCGGCGCACCCTGCTGCGTCTCGCAACCTGCATGTTCGCGGCCTCAGCGCTGCTGGCCGCGCTGTCGGAGAACTTCGCGACACTGATCGTGGCGCGTTTGCTCGGTGGCTTCGGCGTGGGCGCGGTCCTGATCACCGCACCGATGTACATCGCGGAGATTTCGCCGTCCGCCTGGCGCGGTCGCATGGTGTCGTTCAATCAGTTGTTCATCGTGCTGGGTGCGCTGACCGCGTTCCTCAGCAACTACTTCATCGTGCGCTTCGGCAGCGCCGCGGACTGGAATTGGCGGTGGATGCTCGGTATCGGCCTGATTCCTGCCGTGCCTTACTTCTTTGCGTTGTTAGTGGTTCCGGAAAGCCCGCGGTGGCTCGCTATGCACAACCAGTTGCCGGCGGCGCGCCGGGTGCTCGCGCGCCTGGCCGGCACGGAGCGCGCCGACCGCGAACTCGAAGCGGTACTCGAGTCGCTCGAGCACGAGGCGACGCGCTCGAAACCCGCGCTCGTGGAGATCCTCAATCCCGCGTTGCGCGGCGTGCTCATCATCGGATTGCTGGTCGGCGTGCTGCAGCAGATTACCGGCATCAGCTCGGTGCTGTCCTATGCCGTGGTGATATTCGAACGCGCCGGGGCCGGCGCCAATGCGTCATTCATGCAGACCGTGTTCGTGGGCCTCGTGAACGTCGTGTTCACCGTGCTGGCGTTGTTGCTCATCGACCGAGTTGGCCGCCGGCCCTTGTTGATGTTTGGCTGCTTTGGCATCGGCGCCTTCATGCTGCTGGCGTCGTATGGTTTCCAGGTCGAAGACGAGGGGCGGAGCTCGTCGCTGGTACTGATCGGCATGCTGGGCTTCGTCGCGAGCTTTGCTTTCTCGCTGGGTCCGGGCATGTGGGTTTTGTTCTCCGAGATCTTCCCCAACCGGATTCGAGGGCTCGCCATCTCCTGTGTCGGCGTCGTCAATTCCACGGTATGCGTGATCGTGCAGTTCCTGTTCCCGTGGGAGATGCAGACCCTGGGCGCCTCGCATACTTTTCTGATCTACGGTGTGTTCGCGCTCGCGGGCATCGCCTTCCTCTGGCGCCTGGTGCCCGAGACGCGCGGGCGAAGCCTCGAAGAGCTCGAAGCATCACTGGTCCGGCGCGCCTGAACAGGCACCGTCCGACAGCCGGCGACGCTGGGGTTCTCTACTTTGCGAATCCTGTCGATCTGGCGAAAGGCCGTTCGGCTATGCAGTGAACACTCGCAACAGGAGACACATTCATGCAGTTCAGCCAGAAAATTGCCCCCTGCCTCTGGTTCGACAATCAGGGCGAGGACGCTGCCAACTTTTACATCGGCATCTTCAAAAACTCGCGCATCACTTCCATCTCACGCTACGGAAAGGCGGGCCACGAGACGCACGGGCAGAAGGAAGGCGCAGTCATGATGGTGACGTTCGAGCTCGAAGGCCATACCTTCACGGCGCTCAACGGTGGACCCATCTTCAAGTTCAACGAAGCGATCTCATTGCAGATCTTCGTCGACGATCAGAAGGAGTTCGACTACTACTGGGACCGGCTCACCAAGGGCGGTGACCCGAAATCGCAGGTGTGCGGCTGGCTCAAGGACAAGTACGGACTGTCGTGGCAGGTGGTGCCGAAGAAGCTGATCGGCTGGTGGGAAAAGCCCGATGAGAAGTCACAGCGCGCCTTCGCCGCCATGATGAAGATGGGCAAGATCGACATAGCCGCGCTCGAACGTGCGTACAACGGCTAACTAACCATGGATGCCGGCGCCATGCTGGACGCTGTCCAGTGGCCAGCCATGGCGGTGACGCTGTTCGCCGCCTGGCTGGTGGCGTCGCGCCACAAGGCCCGCCGTGCTCACGGTTTCTGGTGGTTCATCGCGAGCAACGCGCTGTGGATCGTCTGGGCCTGGCACGTCCACGCCTGGGCGCTGATCGCGCTGCAGGTGGGCTTGTTTGCGATGAACGTGCGCGGCGCCCTGAAGAACGAATAAGATCCGGGGGCGTTTCCGTTGATTCTGGAGGGGGATCATGAGCAACCGTCGTTCGTTCCTGCGCGGGGCTTCCATACTCATGGGGCATGCCGCGTTTGGCCAGGTGATGACGGCTTTCGCCGCCGCACCTCGCAAGGCCACCTATTTCAGTGATTCAGAAATGGTGACGCTGCGCGCGCTGGTCGACGTGATCCTGCCGGCCACGGATTCGCCGGCAGCTTCCGCTGCCGACACGCACTACTTCATCGATCTCGCAATCCCCGCCTGTGCAAGCGCCGCGGCGCAGAAGGTCTTTCGCGAAGCCCTCAAGTATCTCGGGCGGAAGAACTTTGCGAATCTCGCGCCGGCCAAACAGGTGGAGCTGCTCAAGGCTCGTGCGGCGGCGGACATGGAACTGCCTTACGACCAGTCGTTCTTCAAGATTCTGAAGGACTACACCCTCACGGGATATTTCCTGTCCGAGGTCGGCGCAACCCAGGCGCTGGCGTACGAACGAGTGCCCGGCGGTTTCCAGGGCGATCTTCCCCTCAAGGCCGACCAGAAAGCGTGGGCCATCTGATGGCTACTGCAAATCAGTTTGACGCTATCGTCGTCGGGTCAGGCATGTCGGGCGGCTGGGCTGCCAAGGAACTCACCGAAAAAGGCCTGAAAACCCTGGTGCTGGAGCGCGGGCGCAACATTCGCCACGTGACCGACTACACCACGGCGCTCAAGGATCCATGGCAGTTGCCGCACAACAATCGCCCCACCAACGCCGATCGCGCGGCGCAGCCGATCCAGTCGACGCTCTATCTATACGACCAGTCGACCAAGCAACACTTCGTCAATGATCTGCGGCATCCCTACGAACAGGCGCAGCCATTCAACTGGTACCGCGGTTACCAGGTTGGCGGGCGGTCGCTCATGTGGGCGCGCCACGTGTTCCGTTACAGCGATCTGGATTTCACGGCCAACCAGCGCGAGGGCGTAGGCATCGACTGGCCCATTCGTTACGCCGACATCGCACCCTGGTACGAACACGTCGAGCGCTTCATCGGCGCCAGCGGTGAGAATTCCGGACTTCCGCAGTTGCCGGAGCAGATCCTGCAGCCGCCGTTCGAGATGAATGCGCTCGAGAAGCACATTCGCAGCCACATGGCGGAGAAGTTCGGCGGCGAGCGCAAACTCATCTGCAGCGCCACGGCGGTGCTGTCCCGTGAGCACAATGGCCGCGGCCCGTGTCAGGGACGCAATCAATGCGCGCGGGGTTGTCCGTTCAGCGCGTATTTCTCATCGAACGGCGTGACGCTGCCCGCGGCGGCAGTCACCGGGAATCTCACGCTGCAGCCGGATGCCGTGGTGCATTCGCTGATCTACGACGAAGGAAAAAATCGCGTGACCGGCGTGCGTGTCGTCGATGCGAACACCCGCGATACGACCGAATACTTTGCGAAAGTGGTGTTCCTGTGCGCTTCGACGTTGAACACCACGGCGTTGCTGCTCAACACGCGTTCGGCGCGTTTTCCGAACGGGCTCGGCAACGACAGTGATGAGCTCGGTCACAATCTCATGGATCACCACAACGGCGGCGGCGCCACGGCCAGCTACTCGGGCCTCTCCGACCGCTACTATCGCGGTCGGCGCGCCACCAGCATGTACATCCCGCGCTTCCGCAATGTGGGCAAGCGCGAAGACAAGTTCATGCGGGGCTACGGCTATGAGGTGTACACCTCACGCGGCAGCTGGACCCGCGGCATTGACAGCGCTGACTTCGGCGCCGATTTCAAGAACGAGATCACGCGGCCGGGAGAATGGAATCTCTACATGGAAGGTTACGGCGAAACTCTGTCGTATCACGACAATCGCATGTGGCTGTCGCCCGAGAAAGTGGACTCCTGGGACATGCCCATCATCCAGTTATCCATGACCTATCGCGACAACGAGCACGCGATGGCGAAACAGATGATGGACGACGCCGTGGAGATGATGCAGGCGGCGAAGCTCGAAAACGTCACGGGGTTCAACCATCCTGTGACGCCGGGCAGCGTGATCCACGAGATGGGCACGGCGCGCATGGGCCGGGATCCGAAGACGTCGGTGCTGAACGCATACAACCAGGTTCACACCGTGCCGAATGTCTTCGTGACGGACGGAAGCTGCATGGTGTCGTCACCCCCACAGAACCCGTCGCTCACCTACATGGCGTTGACGGCGCGCGCGGCCAATCACGCGGTGGAGCTGTTGAAGCGCGGCGAGTTATAGCTGCGCGACGGCGCTGGCCGCGAGCAGGAACGCGCCGACACCGTAGTATTGCGTGTCCGTCTCGGCCACGCTCTCGGGGCGGTCGCTGACCTGCTGGACCCAGCCGAGGCGGCCATCCTTGGCGACCGCGCGAGTCAAGGCTGCCCAGCCCTTGTCGATGGCGGGTCGGTAGGTGGCAGCGTCTAACAACCTGTTCTTCACGCCCCACGCGAAGCCATACACATAGAAGCCCGTTCCACTGGTCTCGGGCGGCGAGTTCTCCGGCGCCAGCAACGAGGGCGGCCAGTAGCCATCGGACTTCTGTACCGATTTCAGCCTGGCGGCCATGTCGCGAAACAGCGCTTCCAGGCGCGGCCGGTGCGGATTGTCTTTCGGGAGCACGTCGAGAATGTTGGCGATGCCGGCGAATACCCAGCCATTGCCACGACTCCAGAATTGTTTGCGGCCCTGCTCGCCGCGGCGCTCGAAGAAGCGGCTGTCGCGGAAGTAGAGGGCTTCAACCGGGTCGTAGAGGAAGTCCGTCGTCGCCCAGAACTCCG
>Ga0207689_10004734_pt1 | contig 12269 bp, 9 predicted proteins | sample KBSMisM52_FD_184312 | JGI IMG/M metagenome (GOLD analysis project Ga0207689, IMG submission 184312) | Miscanthus rhizosphere microbial communities from Kellogg Biological Station, Michigan, USA - KBS Miscanthus M5-2 (SPAdes) (version 2) | ecosystem: Host-associated > Plants > Roots > Rhizosphere... | reverse complement strand
CAAACGGAAGCTCATCGCCTTTACCGTGAGCGCCGCGCTCGCCGGTATTGCCGGCGGTCTCTCGGCGCAGGTTTCGCAATTCGTATCGCTTTCGGTGTTACGTGAATTACGTGTACGCCGGTGAATCGTTCGCTCAGCAAACCCTCAGTTGCGAGCAGAGCGACCGGTGAGCGGCCATACTCCGCAATACAAGCAGAAACCTCCGCCGGCTGCTCGGCCACGTGCATGTGAACGGGAAGCTGTTTGCCATTGGCAACGGCTATTACCTCTTTCAAGAAATCCAGCGGCACTGCGCGCACGCTGTGCGGAGCCACGCCTGCCCAGGCGATTCTCCGTGCGGCATCCAAGTCGCCGAGATCTCTTTCCAGCTGTTCGAGATTCTTGAGATAGGTTGCGGGATCGTTTTCAATAAAGCGAACTTGCCGCGGATTTGTTTCCGTCTCGTAACCTGAGCGAGCATACGCCACTCGCAGCAACGCGATTCTGAGGCCGACATCGTTAGCCGCACGCACCACTTCCTTAGCCATGAGATTTGGATCGTCATAGGCGCTACCATCCGGCGCGCGGTGCAAATAGTGAAACTCCCCGACTGAAGTGATGCCGGCAAGTGCCATTTCCAAAAACGCCATGCGCGACGCGTCGTAGACATCTTCAGGCGTCAGGCGCAAGGCGGCGCTGTACATCATTTCGCGCCAGGTCCAGAAACTATCTTTCTCGTTTGCCGTTCGGTATTCGGTGCGGCCGCGAATAACTCGTTGGAAGGCGTGGGAGTGAGCGTTGACCAGCCCGGGCAGCAGCGCGCGATTTTTCAGGAGGGTTGGGTTCTGAACGTCGCCGGCCGGAACCAGGTCCAGGATCTGGGCGCTGCGATCGCACACCAAAGCGGCGTTTGGTTGAAAGGAGCCGTTTGCGTAGACCAAGGTAGGCTCCCAGGTCTGTTTGATGCTATCCACTTTACTCACCCAGTCGCTTCAGCCAAGACCTTTCACTGCTAAGACCTCTCTCGCCGTCGCACGGTCACCGGTACAACTGATTCGTCTCGGTCCATTAAGATAACTAATTTCAAACCCCAGGCTCTGGTATAAGTCGACAATGCGCGGCGTAGCTTGATTTGAAAGCACCACGGGCCCTGCGTGCGCCGCCAACTGCTTCGCGGTCCTGACTTGATCGTCCCAGCTAAAACCTCCGGCGCTGTAGGTGGTGAATTCAACGTCGTAAGGTGGATCCGCATAAATAAAATCACCCGGCAGTATCCGCAATTTGTTCAGATCGCCGCAGGCAAACGTCCAGTCCTTGAAGAGCAACGGGTAGTCTGAAAAATCGCGGACGTAAGTAATCGACTTATGCTTACCAAACGGTACGTTGAATTCGCCGCTCTGATTGAAGCGGCAGAGTCCATTGAAGCAAGTGCGATTTAGATAATAGAAGATCTGTGCCGCTTCCGCGCTTTCCCATCCGTCTTCCTTGATCAGCTCGTTAAAACGACTTCGATGACTATAGAAGCTTTTCTCTTCGTTTCGCATCTCGATACTTATCTCGAGTCCGCGCTGCAACTGTATGTAGAAGTTTATCAGGTGCGGATTGACATCATTCAAGAGGGCGCGGTTTGGTCTCAAACCTATTGGGGCTGCGAGTCCGCCGCAGAAAGGCTCGACATAGCGTAGGGACGAGTGGCGCTGCCAAAGCTCCATGAGGTTCGGCACCAGCCATCGCTTGCCGCCGGCCCATTTCAAGGGGGGCTTCGGCGCAGCCTGAAGATTCTTCGTTTGCGTTGGAATAGAAGTCAATGAGTTAACGAGAACAAGCGTGCGGCGGCCAGGTTTTGGAAATATCTTCGCTGCTGGGATGAAAAATAGCAGTACATCTTCCGCCGGGTCAAAGTTGGCTTTACGCTGACGCGACTAAAACTTCGGGTGGTGGGTCAGTTTCAACGAAAATGTCCGACAAACTTCAGTTTGTCGTAGCACCACGACAAGCTAAAGCTTGTCGGATATCAAACTGACTCAGTACTAAGCTTCGACTTTCATTGACTCGCTCGGTTCAACCAAGTACTCTTCAATCCAACCCCCAATTACTTTACCTAGCCTGCTTCACGCCCAACTGCAAGCTGTTTAATAACAACCTGGAGCTGGACGATGAAACAAAACTTCCCTTTAGCGCGAAAAAAATCGCTGGTCATCAAAGAACTTCCTGACGAGACCCTCGTCTATGATCTGGACCGCGACAAGGCGCACTGCCTGAACCGCACGGCTGCACTGGTATGGAAAAACTGCGACGGCCAAAGATCACCCGCTCAGTTGTGCGAGTTGCTGGAGCGAGCGGCAGGCTCACCGGTGCCTTTAGAAATGGTGTGGCTGGCCCTGGACCAATTGGAAAATTTCCAGCTGCTGGACGATTCCGACTCGAAGCATTTTCATCTGGCGGGGATGTCGCGACGCAGTTTGGTAAAGCGCGTTGGTTTTGCAGTGCTTGCTTTGCCGGTAATCTTTTCAATTATGGCGCCGCCGGCCCAGGCGCAGGGATCACTCCTGCCGCCTGGAACTTGTTGCCAAAACCCAAACGAATGCCAGTCCTCTTTCTGCACTCAGTCTCCGGCGTGCGTCGGTCTTCCCAGCACTAAGGCTTGCTGAGTTTCCAGTAAGCCCAGGCAAAGCCTGGCGCGAAAAGGATACTGGCCGGCAGCTAGTCGGCTAGCAGTGATCTGAATAAGGTGGAGTTTTTCAGGGCCTCGATAAGCGCGGGCACTCTCGTTTTAAGCTCGGCGGCATTGTCAGGCGGGTATTGCGCGGTGGCTCGCTCGTAGATCTGGTCTTCACTAAGGCCCTTGAGTAAGCACTCAAGTATGAAGACATAGGAGTCGTCAAACTCAGGCATTCCCAGCGCATTGGTTTCCTTCGAACCAAGCACCCTGGTTCGTCCCAGTTCTTCCACCCAGTCCAGGATCGTTTCCACCGGATCCTGATCAGGGTATCGTTGTCTAACCAACTCCAGGATTTTTTCGCGACTACTTATATTGAGCAATAATGCCAGGAAGAAACGGTGGGCATCCTTGGTTATGGTGCCTCGTCGTTGAATGATGCTCGTTTGACGTTCATGCTCTTCCAGGACGGGAAGAACCAGATCGGTCAGCTCTCCATGGACAGTTTTACAGCGGCTCAGGATTGCCTTGAACCGATCTTTACCAGTCGAGAGACCGAAGAGCGCATCCATCTCATTGCTCTGAAGTTGCTGGTAGGTCTCCGCCAACGCGAAGTAGGCAGTATGAAAGTCTGAGGAGCAGATCAGATCACCGATCATCGTATCGGAGTCTTTGTGTTTCATTCCCAACAACAGCCCGATGGTCTGCAGTTTTTTGATCATCACCGTATTTCTGAAGAATGGATTAACGGCGAAGTGGGGCTTGCGATAGTCGTACTGTAATGCTGCCGATGGCGTGTGTGCAGTTCTGATGGTGATAGTGGCTGATGGCCGATCCAGATGGAACAATGAGTGGATAAAATTTCGCCCTGCCTGGATCAATTTGACGTCGTTCAGTTTGAGTAAGCTGACTTCTTCCAGGGCCAGCTTGCCGACGGAAAAGTGTTCGTTGATTATCTGGTCCTCGCGAAAAGAATAACGGCTGTGGATGCTGGAGCCGAGCAGGACCTGAAAAGCGCCGGTGAAAGAGTGCTGATGGATGGAAGTGGTACCGTCGAGCCAGTAGTAAATGTCGATGTAAAAACGCGGCCCACTGAACAGGGTTACCGGCGGGTCGCCAAAGCGTCCTTCAACGTCCTGTTGTTCAGGCAACGAATCGGCAGTTTGTACCCAGCGAATGACCTCCCAGGGATCGATGCGCGCCGGCAGGTCGGCTTCTACGAGAGCTTGCGCAGCAAGCTCCGGAAAAAGTCGTTCGCTGTAATTCTCGGCTCGCCAACGGTTCTCTACTAGCGCGCCAAGTTTTTGAAATTCCTCCATTGCTGCCTCTTTCAGATGTTCATGACTTGGCTAGCGAGCATAGGAGTCAAAGTCAGATTTCGCAAGTTTGCGGATTCCATTAGATGGGGCATTTTTACCCATGATTTAGGAACAGCGTTGTGTTGAACCTGAAATTGAATTAGTGCAAAGGTATTGATCTTTTCGCAAGACTCGTGTAGGTTTCAGTTCCGGCTGAGTCGAAAATCTTAAAGAGGATCCCCGGCAATCATGTGCTGCAGGTCCTTTAACTCCCACATGCAGGAAGGTGTTCAAACGTGAAAGCAGATCGCCACAATCAAGTACCAAAAGCTCGGCAAGAGCAGCTAATCGTCAAGGAACTTCCCGATGAGCTCCTGATTTACGATCTCAAACGCGACAAAGCGCATTGTCTGAACGAGACAGCCGCGATCGTTTGGAAGAATTGTGATGGCAGCAAAACCGTTGATCAGCTGCGCGAGCTAATGGAAGAAAGCGTCGGCTCGCCAGTGCCTGAAGAGATGGTCTGGTTGGCTTTGGATCAATTGGAAACTTTTAACCTGCTGGAAGAAGGCGCGTTGAAGCCGGTCCAATTTGCCGCTATGAACAGACGCGATATGGTCAGGCGGGTGGGCTTCGCAGCGATTGCACTGCCAGTTATCCTGTCGATTGTCGCTCCAACTGCTCAAGCTCAGGCATCAGGCCTGGCGCCCGGAGCCTGTTGTGGTAGCCCCGGAGCGTGCGCCTCAGGCGCCTGTACTCAGAATCCAACCTGCGTTGGTATTCCAGCGCCAAGCACCAAGGCCTGTTCTTAAGGGCTAAAACAGCTCGTGGTCCGCATTTTGGGGACGTTAAACTACAACGCCGGCACCTCAGTAATGAGCGTGCCGGCGTTTCGCGTGTCCGCAAAAGCTTGCTTTATTGAAGCCCGGATCGAAGTAAGCCGAGATCACTCGCCCACAGCGATCGAACCTTCTGGGAGCGCAGGTTGGTTTTTAAGCGCGGCTCGCTCTCAACCTTTGGCGTTACTTCAGCCGGTGAGATCTGGTTGCCGGTCGCATTGGGGAGCGCTTTGTATTTGATCCCGGTTGACACAGACTTGGTCGCATTCGACAAGGGAGAACCCGCATAGAAGAGTTGCGTACGAACTCGAATGTTGTAAGTAGTTGGCAGTTTAAGTTTGAAAGTCATGACCGATTTGAAGCTTTGTTCGGCAACGAATCCCAGTCCCTCTACCCACAAACGAGCGCTGGTAGGAGTAATCGAGGTCTGGTTGGTGGTGACGTTGACCAATACGGTATCTAATTTAGGCGACGCAATTATTTCTACTTGCGGAGCTGATAGCTGATCAATCTTACTGAGGAATAACTCGTACGCTTCGCCTGCGCCAGCCCATGGCTTGACCGTCAAAGTCCAGGTTCCGGCGCGGTCAAACTGTACTACGGTCGCACCCACGATTTCATACGGGAGATATATAGGTGCGGTGGTGTCAGGGTCGGTCGCATATCTAAGTTCAAACCAGCCCGAAAAGCTTTTCCCCATCCCCTTCGCCCAAATGTTTAACGAGCGTGGCGTGTCAATTTGGATCTGATAGCTATCACTATCATCCGCGGTGGCAGTGTGGCCGATTATGTGGCCCGGTACCGCAACGTACTGTGCGGAGTGGATGTCAGGAGAAACGTCGTCAGCTTCCCTGAAAAGCACATCATCAACATTAGCGTCGCAGTCATCATCGAGGCCGTTTAGCATCTCGACGGCGTCTGGTCGAATTGCTGAGTCATAGTCGTTGTGGTCACCCCTGGCAGGGCTGTAGGTATCGTTGTCAACGTCGCTACAAAGGGCGCTTTGATTGGGGAAGGCGACGGTCATCTGACCTTGAGCTTCCGCCGAAATAGGCCAGTTCCAACTATTCACTTCACAGGCGACATTAGCCTGGGCGCCGGCAGCAAAAGCCGAAACCAGAACGTCGTTCTTCGCCTCTGCGGTCGCCGGTGGGGTCGCGTGTGCTGCTTTGTAGGCGCTGACATAACGAAGAGATCGTTTGACTGCTGCAGCTCCATGTAACCGCGCATAGCGCAGGAAAATTCCAGCCCACGTCTCATTCGCATAAATCTCTCTATCAGCGCAGCCAGTACCGGTCTTGACGCACGCGGTCCAGGAAGCCGTCGTACCCGCGGCGTCCCATGCATCCAGGTCGATATCGATTGCTTGATCCAGAACCGTCTTGGGGGCGACGGCATTGCCGTGCCATGAAGCACCGGCCTGCGAATAGTACTGGGTATAGGGAATCAGAAAGTCGGTCCACGCATGAACATTATTGCCGTCGTGGCTAATGTAAGCGTTGTAGAGATCGAAGTTGTGTGACATCTCATGAACGACGGGGTTGGGCACGCAACCGGCCAAAAAGTCGCTTTTGTACCTGAGACCGTATCCCTGGTACATCTCAACGCCCTTCTTGCCAACCCAACCTTTGGCGCCAAAGTCGTAGCCTGGGTTGATCAGCGCAATGGTCAGTAGTCCTTCTCCGCTCGGTTCGCCGCCAACGATTTCCATCATGTGTGCATACATCACATCAGTAAGGTCGACAAGCTCGCGAATCTCATCTCGCGATAAACCATTGACGCCGATCTGACTTTCGGGCAAGAGAAAGCTTACGTACTTCCCGCTAAAAGCATGGAGCGTGAAAATTGTACCGAAGCTAAACGACTGATACTGCACAATGCTCTCAACGGGTATTCCACCGGAGACGAGGTTAGGCGTCAGCGAACTCTGTAAGGACAAGTTAGTGGCCGCCTTGCGACTGACAAATCCCTGGCCAGGAAGCAGAAAATCATTTTCACCGCCTCTGGTAGCGAGGCTCCGATCACTTTTAGCGCGCGAAACCTGGCTGCTGGCTGAGTGGTCTTGTTGAAGGAATCTGGTCTGGGCCTGGGTAAGAATTGCGAGGCAAAAAAGAGAAGTGAGTATGCTGACGATTGAAGTGCGCATTAATGATCCTTAGTGGAGTCTCAAGAGTGTTAAGGCGGGGCTGAACCTGTTCGAATGGCAACGTGAAGGAAGCCGCAGAGATCGGAGATACGACTGTAAACGCCTGGGCAGTCGTCCTCGACCCGATTGCAGCTGTTATGCCCCTGAGGTTTTTGGAGTTTGAATTGAGGCTAGAGGATTGATGTTGGCCTGGTTCGCTTGAGGAAACCCGAGCAAAAGAATCGTATTTCGTGAGGCGAAGTTTTTAGAAATCTTTTTTCAGTAGTGAAACGTTCGGCTCGAGGCAATAGCGTGTCGGAGGCCATACGCCTCATCAGACAGCGAAACGCCGAGTCATAATTCCCAAGTTGGGTATTCGACTCTTGATCTCAGAAGGAGCTAGCGGATTGACTTTAAGAGGAACTATTGGTCCCGGCCTTGATATCTCTTCCTGGATCGTCAAAAGCTGATCTAGTGCACCCTGTTTCTTTCAGTTCTAATTCTTTGCGCTTTTGCCTGCGAGCATGTTAACTTCCTCTTATTCCGACACACCCCGCGTGGTGGTTTCCTTATGTTTTAGGCTCAGGGACATAGTCATCGGGCTCGCCGTGGAGCTCGAAAGCCCAGCAATTATGATCGTGTTATGAATGAACCCTCCGATTTAGTTAAAGCACTTGCCCTCCGGACTTCAGCCCTAGAACACGCAAATGAATCCCCGCGAAATGGCTATGCAACACCGCCAATCATCGCCTATGGAGAAGAAGCCGGACCAGAAGGCGAATTACATTTGCGCGATTACTGGAGAACCATCCGCAAGCGTTTGTGGTTGATTATTGGGTTGGCGGTGATCGTTTCCACCATCACTGCCCTAAAGCAATCTCGACAACCCGACATTTTCCAGGCGCGCGCCCGTGTGCAAGTGGATGTTGAAAGCTCTAATCCCGCCATGGGCGCCTCAAAGGGCTACTACATAGATAACAGCTATATGGACCCAGAGTACTTCAATACTCAAGTCCAGATACTTTCGAGCCCGACGCTGCTGCGACGAGTTGCCAGAAACCTTGATCTGGAACACAACCGCACCTTCCTCGATCCGCGTGTGGAGAACCGTTCGACCTGGCAAAATCTGATGCGCATGCTTGGATTTGCTTCAAAAGCAAAGCCGCCTGCCGGCACGCAAAGTTCGTCGCTGCCCATCAACACTAGCCCGCCGCTAACCAACCGAGCTGCGGCGGCGGATGATCCGGCAGAAATTGAACGCCTCGCACCCTACGTCGATTCGCTTGAGGGAATGTTGGAGGTTACACAGGTCAAGAAAACCCGACTGATCGATGTTCGTGCGACGCACACTGACCCGGTCGTAGCTACCAAGGTTGTTAACGCAACCGCCGACGCGTTCGCACTCTGGAATTTGGAAGTAAAGACGAAAACAAACAGCCTTGCTGGCACCTATCTTGATAAACGAATTGCCGAACTTCAATCGCAGATTCGCAGCGGCGAAGAGCAATTAGTTAACTATGCGCAGAGCCATGAGATTCTCTCACTTGACGCCAGTCAAAACACTGTCGTTGAAAGGCTAACTGGTCTGAATCGGGTCTTGTTGGATGCCGAAAACGAGCGCCATCTGGCCGAAGCGGCTTATCGCGCCAGCCTCCTGCCTGGGGCCGCAGAAGCAAATGCCGAAATCGCGGATAAGTCGATTGCAGAACTAAAAGGCAAACTGTCTGAACTAAAACAGAAGCGCTCGCAACTAGTTTTGACTGACACGGACGAGTCTCCTGAACTCAAGGACGTTAATCAACAGATAGCAACACTCGAGAAACAGCTGGAGGAAACCAGGGGCGGCGCCAAGAAAGTTATTACGGTCAATCTGGAAAGCAATTATCGCAAGGCTCTCGATCGGGAGAAGGCATTGCGGGATTCATTCAACAAGCAACGCGCTGAAACTGTCGCTCAGAATCAGGCGGCCATCAACTACAACATTCTTAAGCAGGAGATTGAAACCAATAAAGGTTTGCTTGACGGCTTAATGCAGCGTTCCAAAGAAAACGACGTTTCTATGGCGGGTACGCCGAACAACATTCATGTCGTTGACTATGCTGCGATTCCTAAGGGACCGATCGGTCCGCAACGAATGCAGGGCGTGTTTTTGGCGCTTGTGCTCGCGCTGACATTCGGCACTGCACTCGCACTCTTTCTCGACTATCTCGACGATACAATCAAGAATACGGGCGATGTTGAAAGTGGATTGCGACTGCCTGCGTTGGCAGTCATTCCGATAGTTGGCAGGATGTCGCAAAGATTCATGCCAATAACCCGCGCCCTGCAACGCAGTGGAAATGGCGGTGCGCCGGAACTGTTGATCCACGAGCAGGGGCCAACGCCTCAAGCCGAGGCGTACAAACATTTGCGAACCTCGATCCTTTTGTCGACACCGGGAAGGGCTCCCAAAACTCTGCTGGTAACTTCAAGCGTGCCGGCAGAAGGGAAGACAACTACAGCGGTAAACACCGCCACCGTGTTGGCACAGACCGGCGCGAAGGTGCTGATCATTGATGCCGATATGCGTCGCCCCAGACTGCATCAGGTTTTTGGCCTACCCAATGAGGGATGCTTGAGCGCGATCCTGTCCAGCGAGATCGAGGAAGCGGATATACTGTCGCGAATCAATCAGTATAAAGACTCAAATATCTACCTGCTTAGTTCTGGCGCGATACCGCCAAATCCAGCGGAATTACTTGGCTCTTCACAGATGAAGCGTTTGCTCGACATCGTCAGCAAGACCTTTACTCATGTCGTCATTGACTCGCCACCGATCGCGTCCTTCACCGATGGGGTCCTGATCGCATCGCTGGTCGACGGCGTAATACTGGTCGTGCACGGAGGCAAGACTTCGCGACAAATTGTCAGACGCTCGCGACAGACCCTTAACGAGATCGGCGCCAAAATTATTGGGGTCGTGCTTAACCGGGCCGAGATAACCGCACACGACTATTACAACTATCGTTATAAGTACGAGGCCTATCAGACAGAACCTTCGAACGGCGAACACGCTGCGGCGAGCGGGTCGATTTCGATTGTTGGTAAGTAGCACCTTCCTCTGGTTGCGTCATCCAGGCATTGGATTTATTATCTTCCCCCTCGATACTCCTGCCGGAGTGGCGAAATTGGTATACGCACCAGACTCAAAATCTGGCGAGGTCAAACTCATGTCGGTTCGAGTCCGACCTCCGGCACCAAACTTCCCTACATCCCCGAATAAATCAGGGCATCTTTCTGAATCGTGTCCAAAGCGAATCCAAGTGTTTCACTACCAGCCAAGTCCTCCGGCACATCCATAGCTTTATCCCGGCTCTCCGTTTTGGGCGCATCCATATGCAGAATCAACGTCTTATCTTTGTGGCCTGTGATGGATCCAATTGTTGCCAGGTCGCGTCCGGCTTGCAGCATCTGAGTGACCGCCGGGACAAAACCTCCAGGTATCTCGCGGCCATATGGGATGCCAATCGCTGCACACGCCTGAGTCTGCTCGACACCTGTCTTAGATTCCATCGCGTTTCTCTTAATATGTAGGTTAGGCGGCGGGCTCTCGCTACTCGCACACAAAATGAAAGCTCGTTACTCTCATGTACGCTTTCGGTCGCGGCAATTCTTCTCCTGCCGTGGCAACTCGTGCCGGCGTCGCCAAATGCGTTACAGAACCACTTCCAAATGCTTTGCAAAGATAAGGCGCGTCGGCAACCTGCATGATAAACTGAGACCCATTTCTGGATCGGCCAAGACAGGTTAAGAACTTTGTTCTCCCTATTGCACACGGGACAGGCAAAAATAGCGCTCTCGGCTTTCACAGAACCGATGTGCAGAACAAAACCGAAGTAAAGGAGAGTCAGATGACTCGTTGGATGAGACGTTGTGTGCTGTTGGTGTGCGCTGTGGCGCTACATGGCACTTTAATGGTGCGTGCTCAAGACAACTCGCGCGCGAAGGAAGAACTCAACGCCTTTTTGAAAAAGGTCGAGGAAGGCGACACGCTGTTCCAGCAGAAGAAATACTCCGATGCAGCGGCTGCGTTGGCCGCCGGCCACGCCTTATATCAGCGTGCCGGGAGGCGTGATTCGAGCGCCGGCTATACCAGGTTCACAATCGAGCCAAAAACATTTCCGGCCATGCGTTTCTACGGCTATCTGAAAGGTCCGGAAGGGAGCCTCAAAGGGGAGATGGCAGACGCGATCACGGAAACAGTTGCGGTCCTTCACAATGCCGCCCTCGAGATGTGGCGGGATGCCAGCATTCTTAGCAATGCGGCCACGGGGCCGCTATCCACCGCGTTTTCCGACCCTCCGATGGAAGACCTGACGGAGGAGCGACTCTTATCGCTTGCAGAGGAACTCTACAGAGAGATTAGAAGAGTCGAGCTGCCGGTGCCCGACAGCGAATGGCGCGATGTGGTGGTCGCGGGGCGTCACGCGCAGCTCATCATGGAATACTTGCTTCAAAAGTATCCCGCTTGGCGAAGCAACCAGATCAATTGGATAGGTCAACCAACGGGCAACGAGGTGCTGGCTGATATCAAGAAGAAACTTGCCGAGGCCGAGCCGGAATATAAAGCGCTGGTCGCCACGCCGGTGGTAAAAGATTGCAGCAGCGATCCCGTTACCAATGTTCACCTCACGGACCTCGAAAAAACCCGAAAGGAAGCAGAGGACTTCAGGCCGGGTTTGCGAGACTATTACGTGTCGACTCTCAGCGACCGGAAGAATCGCTATTTAGAAGCGGCGCTTTCGCCATCTGAACGGAAGGAATGGTTGGGAGGGTCGCCCGAGGATTTTGTTAATTGCTTGAATCCCGCCCTCGACGGACTGGCCGCAGTCGCCCGAAAAACGCTGCCAGCCTACACAGGTCCGGCAGGTTACGCGCTCGGAACACCAGCGGAAAAGAAGGCTCTCCTGAGTGCGATCGACGACATAGCTCAAGCAAAGGTACTGAAGGTTGGCATAAAAGAGGCAAACTGGCTGATCGATAAAAACAGCCTCGGGATTCCGACTGCCCGCTATAAGCATGGTGTGATCTGGGCACAGTACCCGAACCGTGACGACGGATTCTGCCGGATCTTCTGGGTGAATATTAAGCAAGACTACGCCGGGGGCGGAACTTACGGCGCTAGCTACGGCTACTTCGTAAGCCGCGCCTTTGCCGGCTGTCCAGCTGGGAGATAACCACGCCGCATCCCGCTGTTATGCTACGCGCATCTCATGAGTCTAGTGTGGCGGCAGGCTGTTGTTGGAGGAGAAGGTAGCATGAGTCAAGTGTCGAATCTCTGGACGAAGCTGTCGTGCGTGCAGTTATCTACTTCTAGTTTGATGGTCGCT
>Ga0207689_10004733_pt1 | contig 12271 bp, 10 predicted proteins | sample KBSMisM52_FD_184312 | JGI IMG/M metagenome (GOLD analysis project Ga0207689, IMG submission 184312) | Miscanthus rhizosphere microbial communities from Kellogg Biological Station, Michigan, USA - KBS Miscanthus M5-2 (SPAdes) (version 2) | ecosystem: Host-associated > Plants > Roots >... | reverse complement strand
GCCGTTGTTTATTCAGCAATGGATAAATGAATGCGATAAGAAGCAAGGTAACAAAGAGAAGTCCGCTGATGATAATTACAATTTTCCAGAAAGCATTTGTCGATACAGCGAAATAACCGGCTGCCTGCTCGGTCACCATCCGGAGATTCAGGTAAACAAGCACCACGGTGATGGCCCAGGCAAGAATTTTTGTCACTGGTTTAATAGTAAAGACGCCCATCGTTTTTTTATCACTAACAAAATGAATGAGGGGTATGATAGCAAAACCAAGCTGCAGGCTGAGAATAACCTGGCTCAATACCAGCAGGCTGTCGATATTATCTTCGCCGTTGATAAGAATAACAATCACTGCGGGAATGATGGCGATAAGTCTTGTCATCAAGCGTCTTATCCATGGATTGATTCGGAGACGCAGGTAACCTTCCATCACGATTTGCCCGGCTAATGTTCCCGTTACCGTAGAACTTTGCCCGGCCGCAATCAATGCAACGGCAAATAAACCCGGCGCCCATTTTGAACCCAATAATTGGTCGAGAAGATGATGCGCTGTTTTTATTTCCGCTATATCTGTTCTTCCTGTTTTAAAGAAAACGGCGGCGGCCAGTATAAGTATCGCAGCATTTACAAAAAATGCAAGATTCAATGCGATGGTCGTATCAATGAAATTCAGTTTCAATGCCCGTTTAATACCTCTTTCATTCCGTTTTATCTTTCTTGTTTGCACCAATGCGGAATGCAGGTAAAGATTGTGCGGCATTACCGTGGCACCGATAATACCGATAGCAATGTATAAGGCTTCATTATTGGGTAAATGCGGAACAAATCCTGTTACTACTTCGCTGAGCTGCGGTTTTGCAAGAATGATCTCTGTTAAAAAAGATAAACCAATGATACCAACAAGGGCGATGATAAATGCTTCCATTTTTCGCATACCCAGTCGTTGCAACAATAATAAAAGAAACGTGTCGAATACCGTGATCAATACGGCATATAATAAAGGAATACCGGTGAGTAATTGTATACCGATGGCCATTCCCAATACTTCGGCAAGATCGCAGGCGGCGATGGCAATTTCCGCCAGTATATAAAGAACAAGGTTTACATATTTCGGATAGGTTTCGCGGTTAGCCTGTGCAAGATCCCTGCCGCGTACAATACCGAGTCGTGCAGAAAGACTTTGTAAAATAAGCGCCATCAGGTTACTCATCAGCAATACCCATATCAATGTGTAACCAAATTTGCTTCCGCCCTGCAGGTCGGTGGCCCAGTTGCCCGGGTCCATATATCCAACACTTACCAGATAAGCGGGACCAAAAAAACTGAGTATTCTTCGCCACAGTGGCCGCTTTGTGGACAGTGTATCTACACTGCCATGTACTTCGCTTAATGAAAGATGAACATCTCCCCTGCCGTTACGAGCCATATTTTACAAAAATGTTTTTTGCCAGTTGTTCACTGATGGTGACCGGTGATTGCTGGCGTATTTTAATTTCAACCGAATTATCAAATGCAAATTTTCGTTTCGCTTCCAGTTTTGTTCCGATAGCAATGCTCTTGTGCCGGAGCAACTCGAGCATCTCCGACGATTGATTGCCTACATGACAAACTTCAGCAGCAGTATTCAACGGGAGATCCGAAAGGCTGACCATCGTTTTATAATTTTCCATTTTGCCGTTTGTATCGGGTATCGGGTCGCCATGCGGATCAAAACGCGGATAACCTAAATATTCATCCAGTTTGTCAATCAGCTTTTTACTGCTTACATGCTCCAGTTCCTCGGCTACTTCATGCACTTCATCCCATTCAAATTTCAGTTTCTCAGAAAGAAAGTATTCCCACAACCGGTGCCTGCGTATAATGGAAAGTGCTACTTTTTTTCCTTCTGCATTCAGCTTAAATCCCTGGTACGGCTGGTAGTGAATCAGTTTTTTGTTTTTCAGTTTCTTCATCATATCCGTCACAGAAGCCGGGCGGGTAAGCAGTTCCTGGGCAAGGGCATTGGTCGTCACGGTTTCATTTCCATCCTGCAGGTGATAAATTGTTTTTATGTAGTTCTCTTCGCTGGTTGAATAGTTCAGCATCACTAAATAAAATTTTAGACAAATCTAAAAAATATTTCGGAACTACCAAGTGGCAAACTTTTTGAATAGTAACCGGGAACCTAAAAAAGAATCCTTTTTGAATGGGAAAGGAGTAAATTCGATGCTCTTATTTAACCGGCGAGTATGAAGTACACACAAAGAACGTTTGTTATCCTGTTAGCGCTAACCCTGGTAACCGGCTGTAAACACAAAAAGGTATCGCTGGCAGGCGAAGAGCCGGTTACAGCCTCCGATTTTGTTGAAGCATTCCGACCCGTATCACTGCCTTATCGCCTTACCGATACGCTTATCAATAAAAAAGACAACGATTCGCTGGCAATCAGTCACACGATATTTACACAGTTTGTTCCGGATACTGTGTTTCATAAAGTGTTCGGCAAAGGAGCCAAACTGAAAATCCATAGCATCGGCAAAGTGAGCGTTGATAAAAAAGAAAATTACCTGTTGGCAAAGGCAGTACAGGGTACAAAGAAAGCAGTCTATATTTTTTGTTTCGATAAAAACAATAAGTTTTCAGGCTATCTTCCTTTTTTAATTCCGGATCAAATCCCGGCTACTGAACAATCATCTACAATCGATAAGAATTTCACCATTACAAAATCGATTTTGCGTAAAAACGCAGATGGCAGTGTGAGCGATGGTAAAGATGCATATGTGTTCAACTCCGAGTCAAAAACATTTATGCTTATCATGACCGATGCATTGGATGATAAGCCCGCTGAAATAATCAATCCCATTGATACTATATCGCGAAAAAATAAATTTTCTGCTGATTATGTAAAAAGTAAAACGGATTATGTTTCAGTGAGGGATACGCGTAAAACGGACCGCATTCTCTTCTTCATTCATTCTGAAAAAAATAATGGCGAATGTGTGGCAGAAATAAAAGGAGAAGCATCATTAACTACCTCCGGTATTGCCACATACAGGGCCAACGGCGATCCCTGCGTATTGCAACTTAACTTCACTTCGTCGTCGGTAAGTATAAAGGAAGTAGAAGCATGCGGTGCGCACAGGGGTTCGCGTTGTGTTTTTGAAGGCAGTTATCCGCGTAAAAAGGATGCAAAAACAAAACAACCCAAAAAGAAAACAGCCTCTTCCAAATAAAGTAATACAATTTCTATTCGTTTATTCGTTGTATATGCGCTTTGCTGTATAGCCGCAGAACAGGCAATTTTATGGCCATAAAGGATGAACTTTTACAAAATTGCTGGTATATTGCGCTCCCTTTGTGTAAAATAAACACAGTATGAGTCTTAAAAATTTCAAACCCGAAGGCTTTCGGGTTCCGTACCAGTTTGATGATCGTTATTCAAAACCGGTTGCTTATTTCTCGATGGAGTTCGCAGTTCATCAACCATTAAAGATCTATAGCGGTGGCCTTGGCTTTCTTGCAGGTTCGCATCTGCGCGGTGCCTATGAGCTTCGGCAAAACATGATCGGCATAGGCATATTGTGGAAATATGGTTATTACGACCAGGCCCGCAACCAGGACCAAACACTCCAGGTGACCTGGATGGAAAAACAATATAGTTTTTTAGAAGATCATAATATTAAGTTCCAGATCACCGTGCATGAACACCCGGTTTGGGTAAAAGCTTATTACCTGAATCCAGAAACATTTGGTACCGCACCGCTGTTCCTGTTAACAACCGACATCCCGGAAAATGATTACGTATCCCAAACCATAACCCATCGTTTGTATGATGCAAACGTTGCGACGAAAGTGGCACAGTTCATCTTATTGGGTGTTGGTGGTGCAAAATTGATTGATGAAATTGGTTTTACGCCGGAACGGTATCATTTAAATGAAGCACATGGATTATCAGCTGCATTTTACCTGTATCATAAATTCCATAAAAAAATTGATGAAGTAAAGAAGCGATTGGTGTTTACAACGCATACACCGGAAGAAGCAGGCAACGAAAAGCATGACATTTATCTCTGTCATAAAATGAGTTATTTCTGCGGACTCAGTGTTGATGAAGTAAAAACATTAACAGGTATGCCGGATGATCTGTTTAATCATTCATTAGCTGCATTACGGTTTGCCCATTTAGCAAATGGTGTATCGCAGTTGCATGGCGAAGTGTCGAGAGCCATGTGGAGCAAGTATCCGAATATCTGCCGCATTATTTCCATTACCAATTCACAGAACTGGCGCTATTGGGCCGATAAACAACTCTACAAGTTCAGCGAAGAAGCAAATGACTGGGCATTCGATGACAGGAAAAAACATTTGAAGAAAAGAGCGTTTGATATAGTGGCAGACCAGACAGGTAAACTATTCGACAAAGATGTGTTTACAATCGTTTGGGCAAGACGCTTTGCCGGATACAAACGTGCAGGGCTTATCGCTTCCGATACGGCACGTTTTGAAAAACTATTGAACAATAAAAAATATCCTGTACAGATTATCTGGGCAGGTAAGCCATACCCGGTTGATTATCCCGCTATCAGCGAATTCAATCACCTGGTGCATATGAGCAAGAAGTATAACAATGTAGCCGTGGTGATCGGTTATGAACTGGGTCTATCCAAACGATTAAAGCAGGCAGCAGATTGCTGGCTCAATAATCCACGTGTACCAAGAGAAGCATCGGGCACGAGTGGTATGACGGCTGCTATGAACGGCGCTGTTAACTTCAGCACTGATGATGGATGGATCCCTGAGTTTATCAGTCATGGTAATAATGGTTTCGTTGTGCCCAAAGCAGATTATGACAAAATGAATGTACACGACCAGGATAGTTACGACCTCAATAAATTATACGAAATACTCGAACAACAGATTCTTCCTTTGTACTACAACGGCTATGATACATGGCGGCAGATCATGAAAAACGGTATGCGCGATGTTCGCTTCCAGTTTGAGAGCCAGCGCATGGCGCATGAGTATTATGAGTTGTTGTATAAGTAGTTTTTTGTTTACTCCTGTAAGAAATTTAATGCCGGTCTTTCCAACGGGTTGAAACCCGTTGTTACAATATAGATACGAGGCTACGCCTCTGCGGTATCTATCACATCGACGAATTACCAAAACTCAAGAGCCGTAGGCTCGGTCCTATTTTGTAAAGCCGGATTTCAATCCGGCTAAAAGCCAACGATCTTGTATGTCTTGTATGGTTCAAAATAAATTTGCTTGAATTTATTTCCCGCTCCCAAAATACTTCTCCACCATCTTCGCCGGCGCAACTGTTTTCCATGCAGTCGTCAATGCATCTATAAACATTGTCTTTCTCACTTTTTTTAAATTAACAAACGTAGCGCCACCGCGGCCCCAGCCACCGGGCACAGGAAAGATCACCTCTTTATCAAACGAACAGAATACATCCTGGTCAATAACCGATAGTTTAACCATCATGTATCCTTTATCTTCGTGAATGACGGCAAAGATTTTATTCTTCACCCTGAAATCCGGTTGATTGAAATGACTTTTTTCTTCTACTTCAGGTAATGAAAGTGCAGCTTTGCGGGCCTGGTCAATTGTCACCATGTTTGTTGATTGCAGAACAAAGAAATCTTATTTACCATAAACTTCCAGCATCTTTTTCAAATCTTCGATTGTATTTATCTCATCGGGCTTTTTATCTTTTCGCCAGCGATTAATACGTGGAAACCGCAATGCTACACCTGATTTGTGACGATTACTGGCGGCTATTCCTTCAAAAGCAATTTCGAAAACGAGCTCCGGCTTTACTGTCCGCACCGGTCCGAATTTTTCAATGGAGTTTCTTTTTACAAAAGAATCCACCTCCGCAAATTCTTTATCCGTCAACCCCGAATAGGCTTTGGCAAATGATACAAGCTTATCACCATCTTTCACTGCAAATGTATAATCAGTATATAAGTTACTCCGCCGGCCATGTCCTTTTTGTGCATAGATCATCACTGCATCAATTACCAGCGGATCAATTTTCCATTTCCACCAATCTCCCACTTTTCTGCCAACCTGGTATGTAGAATTCTTTCTTTTCAGCATGATGCCTTCTGCTCCCATATCTCTTGAACTGTTGCGGATATGTGCTAACTGCTCCCACGATGAAAAATTTATTACCGGTGATAACAGCAATGCCGGGTGATTCATAGATGTAACTATTTGCTCCAGCAATTCTCTTCGTTTATAAAGAGGCTGTTCGCGATAGTCATCCCCGTTATATTCCAGCAAATCATAAGAGAAGAAAGTGATCGGCGCTTCCTGCAGGTTCTTCTTTGTAATATTCTTGCGACCGATACGTGTTTGTAATAAAGCAAAAGGCAACGGTTTACTTTCAATACTCGGAATTATTTCACCATCAAGCACCAAACCTTCCGGTAATAATTCTTTCATAGCATGATACTCCGGAAATTTTTCCGTCATCAATTCTTCTCCCCTGCTCCAGACAAACATTTCACCGTTACGCTTTATCAGTTGCCCGCGGATACCATCCCATTTCCATTCGGCCTGCCAGTCTGCTTCATCACCCAGCAAACTCACATCTTCCTGCAATGCATAAGCGAGATAAAACGGGTAAGGCTTTGAATAATCAATGCTTTGCTGTTGCTCACCCAATAAATCTGCAAACGAAGTTGCTGCCGGGTCCCAGTTACCACTGATGCGGTGAGCAATAACACTGGGTTCAAGCTTCACCGTTTTCGACAACGCATTCACGATTGTTTTTTGCGATACGCCGATCCTGAAGTTTCCTGTAAGCAGTTTGTTAAAGACAAAGCGCTCATCTTTATCCATCTGCATCCACGTGTTTACAATAAATTCTTTTTTTGCAGCTTCTTCCTGTTTTTCAATTTCAACCAGTTTATTAATAATGAGCGAAAGAGATGTATTGGATAATTGCTGCTGTGGCGGAGGCAAAAGCAATGCTATCGTCTCCCCAAGGTCGCCTACCGTATGATAACACTCTTCGAATAACCATGCCGGTAAGTTAGCTGTTTCCATACACCATAGCTGCAAAAAAGAAGAACTGATCACACGTTTCGGCCGGCGGCCACTGAACAACGCAATCACCCAAACCTTATCGGCATCGTCGGCACTGTCAAAGTAATGCGATAATGCATCCAGCTTTTCGTTGGTCTTTGTACTGGTGCCCAGTTCCACTATCAATTCTGCAAATGCTTTCATTCGTTATCGCCGGCTGTATTTATTTCTTTATCCTGTTCTTCGTTCGTTGAAGGTTTTTCCTGTTCCTCTTCTTCACCACCGAATTCTGTTTTTACTTCTGCTGCTTCTATTCCAATTTCATTGAGGTAACGGCTGAACGCCGCCTGGAATCCATGTGTTACAAAAACTTTTTCTGCACCGGTCGCTTTAACAGCAGATAATAAGCCGTTCCAGTCTGCATGATCACTTAATGCAAAGCCGGCATCTGCATTACGCCGGCGAACATTTCCTCTTACCTGCATCCAGCCGCTGCATATACCTGTACTGTACGGTGAAAATTTTTTCATCCACGATGTACCATCGGCGCTGGGTGGCGCAATAATTACTGCCTGTTTGAATTTATCCTTTGGCATTTCCGGTGTTACTCTTTCTATCTTTGGTAAATCCCATCCTGCATTAACTAAAGCCTGGTGCACATTCCAGATAGCGCCGTGTGCAAATAGTTTGTCTGTTACGGCTGCTGCGCATTTCAACACACGTTGCGCCTTGCCAAGACTATAGGCAATGACAACGGATACTTTGCCTGATTGCTGGTTGGCTTTTATCCATTGCTGCATGTTTTCAAAGATTTCGGTTTGCGGTTTCCAGTTGTAGATCGGCAAACCAAATGTAGATTCGGAAATAAATGTATTACAACGAACAGGTTCAAACATTCCGCTGATGCCATCATTCTCTGTTTTGTAGTCGCCGCTTATCACCCATACTTCACCGTTATACTCCACACGCACCTGCGATGAACCGATAATATGACCCGCAGGATGAAGAGATACAGTTACATTATTCATTGAAACCTTTTCGTTCCATTCTACAGATTGAACAGTGATATCGCCCAATCGAAGTTTAAGTAACGGACCTGTATGCGTATGACACAAATAAGAAGTGCTGCCAAAGCGTGCATGATCGCTGTGAGCATGCGTTATAATAGCCTTATCGACAGGCTTCCAGGGATCAATGTAGAAGTTCCCGGTCCTGCAGTATAATCCCCGGTCTGTAAATTCAATGAGTTGCATATGGGTAATGCAAAATTATATAAATACTATGCCGGGAAATAACAGCATGATTTAATAACTACAACAGATGTTTATATAACGCAAAGCGAAAGAAGAAAAAGAGAAAATGCTGTTGCCTTCTATGGTTAATATTTTTGGATAAGCTTGAGTAGCTTTTTGTCCAGTTTATAACCATGCCAATCTTCGTATGCAACATCCGTACGCCCGGAATTAATAATACCAAAGTCGCCAATAAAATTCCAAAGCGCAAAGCCAATTTTATATTTAGAAAGGATATCAATCACATCGCCGAACCAGGCAAGAAAAACAGCATGTGGTGTTTTATTCCAGCAGCCGCATTCACCGCAATGCACGCCAACACCTTTATTCACTAACTCACCCCAGGGTTTATAATAATCTTCCAGTAGCTGCCTGCTGTAATTTCTTTCGCCGATCTGCCCGGGCCATTTCGGTACGGGCATGTGTTCGGGATCTTTATTGGCCCATGGCGCTTTATAATGTGAAATCGCTCCCGGGTTATAACCCCGGCAACTTTGTGCAATATCCAGGTCGGTAATTTCCTGTATCACTGTATTACCAACATTATTACCATCTGCAATAACCAGATGCGAAGGGTTTTCTTTACGGATAGCTTCAGCTGCTGCCTTTGCTACTTTGCGATATACTTCACCGGGAACAGGTCCGGACTTTGAATGCTGATCGTTCATATCTTCCCGCATGCTGGGCTCATTCACAAGATCGAAGCTTACCTGTTCTGCGGACAAGCTTTTAAATCGCTTTGCCCACATGTTCCAGTGAAAATAAAAGGCCTGTTGTGCGGCATCATCTTTCCATAAATTGAATGGTTCGTGGAACCCGGCATTAATGCAATAGCCCGGCGCACGATGCAGGTTGACACTTGCATGAATTTTATATTTATTGGCAAGAGCAACGATGTTCGCTATTTTGTCCACCTGGCTTTCGTCAATACTATAGACCTGATCCGGTGTAATATCTTTTGTTCGATCAATTTTAAGATAGCTGGGATATGCAATGGGCAAACGAACAAAATTAAAGCCCCAGTCACTCATCCATTTAAAATGATCTTCTGTCGTTTTGTTGTAGCTATCAGATGGGTTTGGGCTGAAATAGTCCAGCAGGTTGAATCCTTTCCAGTAAGGTAACTTATTAACTGTACCTTTCCTGCTGTCGATGAAGGGCACACGGTGCAGGCTAACCGCTGCCATAGCCGCGAGCGAGTTGGCAACAAAGGTTCTTCTTTTCATACATAGGCGATTGAAAATTAAATTTAAATCAATGCAATAAAGTTTACCCGGATTTTTTCACACATTAACCTCAAACCGCTTCCGATTTTATCACAAATACAATAATTTCGGAAGAATAACGACTTTTATCACCAACATGACCAGTATCACGCCAGGAAAAACTGATAAATGGACCACAACAAATGGACATTCACCAGTTTCCATCTTTTTCAATGCAATACACCCTATTCCGCAGGAGGCGGTTGAGCTGATTGATAAGGAAACCTTTCCGGCTTTTATACAAAAAGGGAAATTCCTGCTGAAACCGGGGCATACCGGCGACGTTATCTACCTGATCATGAAAGGTGTGATGAGGGCCTTTATCAAGGAAAGCGGAAAAGAAATAACAACCTGGATTAATGAAGAGAATGAAATAGTTGGCTCAATACGCAGTCTTGGCCTTCATGTCCCCTCTGATGAATACCTGCAGGCCATTGAAGATTGTCATCTTATCAGTATACCCTATAAACTGGTTGAACATCTTTACGATACATACGTGGAAGCCAATATTATTGGCAGAAAAATTCTTGAAAAGAATTATCGCGAGGCCGAGGAAAGAGCGTATATCAGCCGCATACCCTCCGCCGAAAAAAAATACAGACGCTTTATTGAAACAAGGGCCCAGCTAGTTAATCGTGTATCGCTGAAATATATTGCTTCTTACCTTGGCATGACATTGGAAACGCTGAGCCGTGTGCGCAGCCGGATGTGAAAAGGCAGATCAGCCAGGCAAGTCAAATGTGTCAAACCCGAATTGCCTTGCCTATTCCATGGTGGCATTACCTTCAAGATATTTCAGGTTGTATTTAAATTGTGTAAGGCGCCAGCCACTACCGGTTCTTATCGCTTTTAAATCGTAACTGCCAACAAAAGTCCTGGTATTTCCTTTTTTTGCCTGCTTTTTGAAATGCGTCGCTACTGCGTAGGCGTAAATATCAGCATCGTCATTCTTTACGGTTATCAAATAATGTGCCGCCTGGTGATGTACTGCATCGAGGCCGGTAAATCCCTGCCGCCATAATTCACACACATCTTTTGCATACATAACCGAAGCTGCGCCACCCCCGGCATTGCTGACATCAAAATTTATTTTTTCGGTAAATACTTCGTCGAGCATCTTCTGCCATTGTTGTAAATCGCAGTACATGTACAGCTTATTCGCAAGTTCAGTTAGCTCAATTTTATCAGCTATTAATTCAAGGTTCATCATAATCGCTTTTACATTTTTTACAAATGTAAAACCACAACGCTATTTAATTGCCGCTATAATTTCGCGGAGAAGTTTATTTTCATCAATAACATGCAGTCCCAAACGCACGATCACTAATTTCTTTGACGGTATGATATAAATATCCTGTCCCCCGTATCCATCCGCATAATAGGTATCAGTTGGCGCATCCGGGTATTGAAGTTTTGCTGTACCATCTTTGTTCAATCCATTCAGCCAAAACTGGTAACCATAATGTTTCTTTTTATCAGCAGAAGAAGGCTTTGTTGTCTCGCTCACCCAATTGCCGGGTAGTATTTGTTCACCATTACACGTTCCATTGTTGTAAAACAAAAGCCCGAATCTTGCAAAATCTCTTGGCGTCGCATACACATAAGAAGATCCTACAAATGTACCCGAAGCATCAGGTTCCAGGATAGTATGAAACATACCAATTTTGTAAAACAGGGAAGAATAGGGGAATGTTTTGTATTCAGCTTCACCAACTGTTTGCCGGATAATGCGGCTGAGTATATTACTGTTGCCCCCTGAATAATTCCAAACGGTACCCGGTTCATATTTTAAAGGCAGACTCGCCGCATAAGCCGCCATATCCCCTTTTTCAAACAGCATTGTCGTCGCTTCGCTTGGTTTGGAATAAATTTCAGTATAGTCAAGACCGGTAGTTTGCTGCAGCAATTGCTTTACTGTTATTTTTTCTTTATCTGTATTCTTCCATTCGGGAACAGGCGCAATTGCATCCGGATTTAGTTTTCCCTGATTTACCAAAACACCTGTCAATGCTCCGGCAAAACTTTTTGCCATGGACCATCCCAGCTGCATTGTATTTTGATCAAACCCGTCAGCATAGCGTTCGGCAATTAATTGCCCGTTATAAACAACCAGGACAGCTCTTGTATAAGCGGGTTTGCCATGACTTGTTTGGGCAAAACCGCTGTCAACCGCCGCATTGAGTTTATTAATATCTATACCAGCCGGAATTGTATCCGGCAACTTATTACCAAATGGCCAGGGAACAGTATCCAGGTTTATTTGTGGTAATGCCGGCAAGATAAATTGCCGGGACCTGATTTTTTCTTCCGGGTAATCGTTGACTAATGTTGCGCCTGCCCCTTTACGATAGATTGCTTTTCGTTTTGCAAATCCCCATACAGAAGCCGTTACCGAAGAATCTTTCCTATTCACCGTGTATGATCCCAGTGAAATAGGAAAATCGCCGAGATCTTCTTTTACGACATCATCCACGGTTCGATGCTGCAGATAAACCGCTGAACATAAATTCTTAGCTCCATACCCACTGATAACAGGAAAAACATTACGGATAAGCCATATCATAAAAATCACGGTGAACAGCATAACGGCCAGAACAATGCGAAAGACGATCTTCTTTCTCATGGAAAAATGATTTGCTTACAGAAATCAAAACTAATGCGGGAATTTTTAAAATATACATTTATCGATCTGTAAAC
>Ga0207689_10004732_pt1 | contig 12271 bp, 15 predicted proteins | sample KBSMisM52_FD_184312 | JGI IMG/M metagenome (GOLD analysis project Ga0207689, IMG submission 184312) | Miscanthus rhizosphere microbial communities from Kellogg Biological Station, Michigan, USA - KBS Miscanthus M5-2 (SPAdes) (version 2) | ecosystem: Host-associated > Plants > Roots >... | reverse complement strand
CCCCAGCAGTAGCCGTCGGCGCTCCACAGGGTGGCGGCGAGCGGTGTGAGGCCCCGCGACCAGTGGAAGTCGAGGAACCAGAAGGCGTTCTCGTCACCGGGCTGGAACGGCTTGGGCGCGTCGACCCAGTACGGGAAGTCGAAGTGCTCGGGCTTGTAGCCGGGGTACCACTCGCCCGTGAACTCGTCGACGGGGACGACGTTGCCCATGTGGACTCCTCTGCTGAGTTCGCGTTCGGAGGAAGGTGACAGCGCACACAGTCCCCGGGCAAGCCAGCCGTTCGCGAGGCGGGAACGACCGGCTCGCGTTCTGCGCTGAGCAACGATGGGCTTCCTGCAGGTCACGCCCCGTTTCTAGGGTGCGGCCATGCTCAGCGCAGAGAAGAACGAGCGGCTGACCCGGGTGGGGCCGGGCACCCCGATGGGTGAGTTGCTGCGCCGCTACTGGTGGCCGATCGCCACCCACGACATGGCCACCCGGGTGCCGGTCAAGCGGCGGCTGCTGGGCGAGGACCTCGTGCTCTACCGCGACGGGTCGGGCACCGTCGGGCTGCTCGCCGAGCAGTGCCCGCACCGCCGGGCGGCGCTCTGGCTGGGTTGCACCGAAGACGTCGGGCTGCGCTGCGGCTACCACGGCTGGCGCTTCGACGCCGACGGCCGCTGCCTCGAACAGCCCGGCGAGCCCGCGGACTCGACGTTCAAGGACCGCGTGCGCGCCACCGCCTACCCGGTGCGGGAGCTGGGCGGGCTGGTGTTCGCCTACCTCGGGCCCCAGACACCCGAGCAGCCCGTGCCCGAGCTGCCGCGCTACGACCTGTTCGTCTGGGACGACGCGTGGCGCGACATCGGGCACGCCGAGCTGCCCTGCAACTTCGTCCAGATCATGGAGAACTCGGTCGACCCGTACCACGTGGAGTGGCTGCACGGGCGCTACGGCTCGTTCCTGCGCGGGGAGTCGCTGCCGGTGGTGACGAAGAAGCACGTCAAGGTGGCGTTCGAGGTGTTCGAGCACGGCATCCTCAAGCGGCGGGTGCTCGAGGGCCACACCGAGGAGGACGACGACTGGAAGGTCGGCCACCCGCTGGTGTTCCCGCACATGCTGCGGGTGGGCGCCGCGGGTCTGGCGACGTTCCAGATCCGGGTGCCGATCGACGACGAGAACACCTGGCACGTCTGGTACCAGACCTACCGCCCCGACGGCGGCGCCCCGCCCCAGCCCGAGGTCCCGGTGTACGAGGTGCCGCTGAAGGACGAGCGGGGCGAGTGGCTGCGCGACTACGTCGACGGGCAGGACATCGTCGCGTGGATCACCCAAGGGCGGATCTCCGACCGGTCGCGCGAGCACCTCGGCCGTTCGGACCTCGGCGTGATCCTCCTGCGCAAGCTCTACGCGCAGCAGATGGAACGGGTGGCGCGCGGCGAGGACCCGCTGTGCACCTACCGCACCCCGCACGACGTGATCGACCTGCCGATGGAGCGCGACAAGTTCGGCTCGGCCGTCGAGTTCCGGCAGCTGTGGACGCGGGAGAGCTCGATCCGCTACTCCCCCATCCGTTCCGAGGTCCTGCGGCTCTTCGGCGACCCGGTGCCGTCGTGGAGCTAGTGCGGTTCTGCCCGGCCTGCGGAGCGGCGCCCGCGTTCGTGCAGGAGTACTGGGTGGCGGCCGACCGGCACGTGGTGTGCTGGTGCGCGGCCTGCGAGCTGATGTGCACGGTCGTGGTCGGCGCGTTGGTCGGGACGGAGCCGGACCATTGAGCGAGGATGCCGCTGTGACGGGGCGGGGGTTGCTGCTGGACCTCGGCGGCACGGCGTTCGGCTCGGGTCTCGAACGGCTGGCGCTGCTGGGCGAGCGCGAGCCCGCCGTGCGGTCGATCGCGGCACGCCGCGGGCCGCTCGGGCCCGAGCCCGACCCGCTGTGGGAGGCGATGCTGCGCGGGGAGATCACCGAGCGTGGGTACTGGCGGGCGCGGTCCGACGAGGTCGGCGCGGCGCTGGGGCGGCCCGGCTGGCCGATCACCGAGTTCATGCACCTGCTGTACGGGATGGTCACGGACGTCCTGCGGCCGGAGGCGGCGGCGCTGGTCAAGGACGCGAAGGCGGCCGGGATACGGGTCGGCGCGCTGACCAACGACCTCGCGGCGTTCCACGGCGACGCGGGCATGGCGGACGACCCGTTCATCGCGGGCCTGGACGCGCTGGTCGACGGGTCGGTGACGGGGGTGCTGAAGCCCGACCCCCGGGCGTACGCGATGGCCGCGGAAGCGCTGGGCCTGCCGCCGTCGGCGACGGTGTTCGTCGACGACATGCCGTGGAACGCCGCCGCCGCGCGGGAGGCGGGCATGATCGGCCTGCTCCTCGACCTCACCGACCCCGCCGAGGTGTTCGAGCGGGCGCGGAAGGAACTGGGCTTGTGAGCGGCGGCGCGCACGCCCGCTGGTCGGGCCATCGAGGACGGGGCGGGCGACCGTGAGCGGCGAGGTCGCCGTCGTCGTCGGCGCGTCGGGCGCGTTGGGCGGCGCGATCGCGGCGCGGCTGCTGGCCGAGGGGCTGACTGTCATCGGTGTCGCCCGCGGCGCGACCGGGCAGCGGCCCGACGCCGGCGACGCGGCGGGAGGTGACGCCGCCGGCGATGCAGCGGGCGGCGCGGCCGGCGGCGCGGCGAGAGGCGACGCGGCCAGCGGCGCGGCGAGAGGCGACGCGGCCAGCGGCGCGGCGGGAGGCGCGGCTGGCGGCGGTGCGAGAGGCGCGCCTGGCGGTGCGGGAGGCAACGCGGCCAGCGGTGCTGCGGGAGGCGGGGCGGCTGGTAGTGGCGCCGGCGCGGCGGGCAGCTCGGCCGCGATGGAGTGGTGCGCCGCCGACATCGGGTCGGACGACGCCGTGGCGGCCGTCGCGGCGGCGGTCGGCGACCGGCCGGTGCGGATGGTCGTGCAGGCCGCGGGGCTGCCCGCCGCGGGGCCGCTCGCCACGATCGAGCCGGACGCGCTGGGTCGGGCGGTGGCGTTGAAGTGCGGCGGGCTGCTGCGGCTCGTGCGCGCGGTCGACGGGCACCTGCAGCCGGGCGCCCGGCTGGTCGCCCTCGGCGGCCACTACGGCATCGAGCCCGCCCCGTACGCCTGCGCGGCAGGCGTGACGAACGCGGCGCTGGCCAACCTCGTGCGCCAGCTCGCGACCGCCTACGGGCCCCGCGGGGTCACCGCGCACCTGGTCGCGCCCGGGCCCGCCGACACCCCGCGGCTGCGGGCGCTCTCGCGGCAGGCGGCCGAGACGCGCGGCGTGCCCGTCGACACCGTGCTGGCCGAACGGGCCGCCGAGTCGCCGCTCGGCCGCCTGGTGACGCCCGCGGAGGTCGCGTGGGCGGTGGCCACCCTGCTCGCGCCCGAGGCGGCCGCGCTCGACGGCTCGGCGCTGTCACTCGACGTGGGCGCCCGCCGCGGCATCTTCTGAGCGCCCGAACCTGGCGACCGCCTCGGGCGTGACCGGGGTGAAGAAGTTGACCAGGTTGCCGTCGGGGTCGCGGAAGAGCAGCGACCGGTTCCCCCACGGCATCGTGGTCGGCTCGTTCACGAACTCGTCGACGGTCTCCCGCAGGCGGGCGTACTCGGCGTCGACGTCGGCGACCAGGAACTCGATGATCGCCGTGCGGTTGTCGGCCGGGCGGGCGCTCCCGGCGCCGAACAGCGCGACCGTGCGCGTGTGCCCGATCGCCACCGTGCCCGCCGGTGTGCCGATCTCGGCGAAGTCCGGGGTCGACCAGGCGGCGGCAACGCCGGTGACCTGCTCGTAGAAGCCTGCGAGGCGCCGGACGTCGTCGGTGATGAGGCGGATCGACACGAGGTTCATGGCTCGACGCTAAGGCGAATACCGGACACCTTCCGCCCGGTATCCTACGGGGTGTGACCCGCCCCACCGCCCGGGTGCTGGCCCTGCTGGAGATCCTGCAGGCGGGCGGCAGCCACACGGTCGCCGAGCTGGCCGAACGCCTCGCCGTCGACGAGCGCACCGTGCGCCGCTACGTGGCCCACCTCGTCGACCTGGACGTCCCGGTCCGCTCGGTGCGCGGCCGCTACGGCGGCTACCGGCTCGCCCCGGGCTACCGCATGCCGCCGCTGATGCTCACCGGCGAGGAAGCCCTCGCCGTGCTGCTGAGCCTGCTCACGTTCCGCCGGTCCGAGACGGCGGCGACGTCCGCCGTGGCCGCCGAGAGCGCCGCGGCCAAGCTGCGCCGCGTCCTGCCCGTTGCGCTGGCGGCCAGGCTGGAGACGCTCGCGGAGACCGTCGCCTTCACGGCCCGCCCGCGGGCGGCCGCCACGCCGGAGGCCGACGTGTTGCTGCTCCTCGCGCAGGCGGCTCGGGACCGCTCGCCGGTCGCCATCGGCTACGTCGACCGCGACGGCCGTCGCAGCGACCGCACCCTGCACCCCTACGGCATCGTCGCGCACGCCGCGCGCTGGTACGTGACCGGCGCGGACTCGGCCAGCGGCCACGTGCGGCTCTTCCGGCTCGACCGCGTCACCACACCGACGGTGCTCGCGGGCTCCTTCGACGTGCCACCGGACTTCGACCCGGCCGCGCGGGTGCTGGCCGCCCTGGCCGAGGCGCCCCACCGGCACGCGGTCGCCGTGCGGGTCCACGGCACCGTCGACGAGGTCCGCCCGCTGCTCCCGCCGTCCGTCGCCGTCGTCGACGACATGCCGGACGGCTCCTGGGTCCGGGTCCGCATCCGGGCCGAGCGCCTCGACTGGATCCCGGCCTTGCTCGTCGGCATCGGGCGGAGGTTCGTCGTCGAGCACCCCGAGGAGCTCCGGGTGCTCGTGCGCGAGCTGGGCAACCGGCTGCTCGAGGCGGCCGATCAGCCGACCGCGTAGGCGGCGGCGGGAGACCTCCCGCCGGAGGTGCCACGGTCAGGAGCGGGCCGCCCGGGCGGCGATCTCGGCGCCGCGGGCCGAGCTGGCGGGCACGCCGCCGATCGCCCAGTCGTCCGGCGACACCTGGATGATCCGGCCGCGCACCGTGCGCCGCTCCACCCCCAGGGTGTCGACGATGATGTCGGTGAACGCCCCCAGCAGCCTGCGGCGCTGCTCGGCGGGACGGCCTTCCAGCACGAGCGCGGTGAAGTAGGGCGCCTCGACGCCCACGACGCCGCCGGTGGCCCACCGCCCGGGCTCGTGCAGCGTGGCGTAGGACCGCACGCGCTCGAGCGGCGACTCCAGCACCTCCGCGTAGCGGGCGCTCATCCTGGTGAGCAGCTCGGCGACCTGGGCGTCGGCGTGCGCGCCCGCCACCAGGTGCACCTCCAGGATGGGCATGCCGCCACGCTAGTGATCGTCGAGGAACCCGCCAAGGGCCGGGAGACAGGTAGTGGCGCGCGCGTTCCGCACCCGTACCGCACGGTGACCGAACAGGTCGGCGGGATACCGTTGCGCACGGTCCACCGGATGTCGCCGCGGAGTGGTCATGGGTCTCGGGTTGCACACCGCCCTGCTGTCCTTCGGGCTGCTCGTGGGCGTGACGGCCTGTGGTGGCTCGGTGGCCGACGCCGACCGGCCGGTGCGGGCCACCGCGTCCGCCGCCCCGCTCACGCCGTTCTGCGCGGCCGCCCAGCACAACGCCGATGCGCTGCGCCCGCTGAACGGCTTCGCGCAGCGCGGCTCCGTGCCGCCCGACCAGCTCGGGCGCACCGTCGACGCGGTGCGCAACAGCGGCATCGAGCTCATCGCCTCCGCGCCGTCGGAGATCCGCGCCGACGTCCAGATCGTCGTCGACGCGCTCGACGCCCAGCTCGACGCGCTGGAGCGGGCGAAGGGCGACATCGCCGCCGTCGCCCGCGACCCGGCCGCCTCGGCGACGGCGGCCGCCAGCGGTGCCGCGGCCGCTTCACAGCGCGTGAGCGCCTACATCACCCGCACCTGCCAGGGGTACTAGTGGCCTACGCGGGCCCCGCCAGGTAGCTCTCCCAGGCGTCGATGTCCACCGTGAGGGTCGGGTCGGCCGCCTCGCCCCACAGCTCCCGCCCGCTGAACCGCACGGAGTAGAGCCACTCCGGCCGCTCGCCGTGGCCGTGGGCGTTGCTGTCGGGCAGCACGTGCACGCCGTGCACCCGCTCGACCGTGCCCTGCTTGCCGCGGGCGTAGCGGGGCAGCCGGGTGTGCCCGGTGGGGTTCAGCACGCGGGTGCGCACGGTGTCGCCGACCGCGAACCGGGCGGGCCCGGGCGCGGGCCGCGTGTACGGGCTGCCCGCCGCGAACGCCGCCCGGGCGTCGTCGGGGCTCCAGGCGCGGACGTCGGCGCCTGCCTCGCGCGCCCGCCCCTCGGCCAGCTCGGCCTCCCCCACGAGGCCCGTGGCGACCAGCAGGCGCTCCAGCCCGAGCGTCCAGATCGCGTAGTAGGAGGAGTTGAGGTACACCGGCGGCGGCAGGCTCTCGCGGGCGAACCGGCCCGCGTCGATGCTCCACCGCCGGGCCGCGCCCATGGCCAGCACGAGCGCGAGGATGCGGCGCTCCCACTCGGCGTGGAAGCGCTCGTCCTCCGGCTCCGGCACGACCGGTCCGAAGCCCATCATCCCGCCGAGATCGGCCGCCCCGTTCACCGCGCGCCCCTCACAGCAGCGCCGTACCGATCATCCCGTCGCGGGTGACCAGCGCGGCCAGCGCCTCCTCGTCAAGGTCCTCGGTGCCTTCCGGGCGCATCGGGACGACGAGGTAGCGGATCTCGGCGGTCGAGTCGTGCACGGTGATGCGCGTGGCCTCCGGCAGCGTGACGCCGAAGTCGGCGAGCACGCCGCGCGGGTCGAGCACGGCGCGCGACCGGTAGGCAGGCGACTTGTACCAGGTGGGCGGCAGGCCCAGCACCGGCCACGGGTAGCAGGAGCAGAGCGTGCACACGACGAGGTGGTGCTCGTCGGGGGTGTTCTCCACCGCCACCATGTGCTCGCCCTGCCGTCCGCCGTAGCCCAGCTCGGCGATGGCCGCGGTGGCGTCGGCGCGCAGGCGCTCCCGGTACTCAGGGTCGACCCAGGACCGGGCGACGACGTGGGCCCCGTTGCGCGGCCCGACGTCGCCGTCGTAGGTGGTGACGATGGCGTCGAGCGTCTCGGGGTGGACGTAGCCCTTCTCGACGAGGATCGACTCCAGCGCCTCGACCTTCTCCGGGATGCCGTGATCGCTCATGACGCCACCAACCTTCCTGCGTGGGCCTGCTCCTCCTGGCGCACCGCACCCGCGGCGCTGCTGCGGACCTCCCACGCGGCCAGCGCCCGCCCGATGCGGGTGCGCACCTCGGCCTCGCGCTCGGGCTCGGTGGCGAACAGGATCCGCAGGTGCACCTGGGCGCCCCGGCGCTGCGCGGCCGTGTGGTGCGGGGCCAGCGGGCAGGGCGGCGGGTGCTCCCAGTGCCCGCACAGCTCCGCGGTGACCGCTCCCCCGGGCGCCGCGATGTCGGCGTCGGGCGCGAGCGTGATGACGGCGTCGTGGGCGAAGGGCTGCCGCATGCGGTCACGCTACGACGTGAGCCCCAGCTGCCGGTAGAGCGCGAGATCGTCGCGCACGGCGTGGTGCTCGCGGATCACGCCGTCCTCGACCCGGTAGCGGTGCATGGCCTCGAACGCGAACTCCCGGTCGGTCGGCGGGATGCCGAGGAACTCCCCCACGTGCCTGCCCGTGCACCGCACCCACGCCATCACCGACTCGCCCTCGGCGACCACGTCGAGCACCGCGTAGTCGATCCGCAACGCGCCCTTGAGGAGGCGGAAGATCGTGCGGTAGCCCTCCGGGCCGGGCGGGATCATCCCGGGCGGGGCGCCGTGGTCGACGAAGTCGGCCGAGACGAGGTCGTCGATGCGCTCCAGCTCGCCGCTCTGCACGGCGTCGAACAGGGCGAGGACGGGCGCGCGGTTGTCGACCGGCGGACGACCGTGCGCGGCCTGGAAGTCCTCGATGGCCGCGACGGCCTGCCGCGGGTGCGCGATGAGCTGCATGTGCCCCACCGCCACCGTCCGCGCGATCGCCACCGACGGCACCAGCTCGGCCAGGCGTTCGAGGTCGGTCATCTGCGACGCGTCGACGTACAGCAGCGGCGCGGCCAGTGCCCGCAGCGCGCCCTCGGCGTCCCACTCCAGGAACTGCTCGGGCACGGCCGCCACGACGTGCTGCGGCATCCGCGCGACGGCCGCGAGCTCCGCGGTGAGCAGCGTGAGGTCGTCGGTGGGCAGGTAGCTCTGCTGCAGGAAACCGGCCATCGCCTCGCGCCACGCGGGCGAGCGCAACGCGGCGAGCAGCGGCTCGGTGCCCGCCAGCACCTCCTTGCGGAACAGCATGGTGCCGTCCAGCGCGACGACGGCCGACGCCAGGTCCGGACGTCGGGCGGCCAGCTCGACGGCCACAGCACCCCCCGCGCTGTGGCCGACCAGCAACGCACCCGAGACGCCCAGGTGGTCGCAGAGCGCGGCGACGTCGGCCGCCTGCGCCGGGATCGCGAGCCGCTCCCCCACGGCGTCCGGCCCCGGCACCTCGCTCTCGCCGTGGCCCGCGGCGTCGATCGCGACCACCCGGTAGGTCGGCGCCAGCGCCGCGCCGACCGCGCGCAGGTCCGCCCGCTCCGAGATCCAGCCGTGGATGAGGACGGCGACCGGCCGCTCTCCCCCGGTGTCGCTGTAGGCGAGCCGGAGGCCCGCCCGTTCGATGTGGTGTGTCATGATCCCCCGCATTTGGTACAGTAACCCGTATTCGATACTGGAGACGGTAACTAATGTCGGCACGAGGCGTCAACCCGCGTACCTACGACAACAGCAGGCGCGCCGAACAGGCCCGGGCGACGCGGCGCCGGATCATCGACGTCGCGCGCGAGCTCCTGCTCACCCAGGGGTATGCGACCACGACGATCGCGCAGGTCGCGCAGGCCGCAGGCGTATCGCCCGAGACGGTGCAGAAGGGCTTCGGCACGAAGGCGGCGCTGGCCAAGGCGGTGTACGACGTCACGCTGGTCGGCGACGACGAGCCCGTGCCGCTGCGCGAGCGGCCCGAGTTCGTGGCAATACGCGCCGAGTCCGACCCGGTCCGGAAGGTGGCGGCCTACGGCGTCGTCGGCCGGAGCCTGTGGGAGCGCCTGGGGCCGCTGATCGGCGTGCTCATGCAGGGCGCGCAGGCCGGGGAGCCCGACCTCGTCGCGTTCGTGGCGACGATCCGCCGGGAGTCCTACATCGGCGCGTCCGGGCTGGTCGCAGACCTGGCAGCGCACGGCGCACTGCGCCCCGGCCTGTCGGTCGAGCAGGCCCGCGACGAGCTGTGGCTGCTCATCCAGCCCGAGCTGTGGCTCCTGCTCCACGGCGAGCGCGGTTGGACGCTGGACGAGGTGCAGGCCTGGTTCACCCGCACGGCGTCGGCCGCCCTACTGCCCTGAGCGGATGGCCATCACCACGGCCTTGGGCTCGGTGAAGAACTCCCGGCTGTAGTCGCCGCCCTCGCGGCCCCAGCCGGAGTCGCCGAAGCCGCCGAACGGGGCGCGCAGATCGCGGATGAAGAAGCAGTTCGCCCAGATCGTGCCCGCCCGCAGCTGGGCCGCCACCCGGTGCGCCCGGGAGAGGTTCTCCGTGAAGATCATGGCGTTGAGCCCGAACGGCGTGCCGTTCGCGGCCCGGATCGCCTCGTCCTCGGCGTCGAACGGGGTGACCGTGACGACCGGCCCGAACACCTCCTCGCACTGGATCGGGGCGTCGGCGGGCACGTCGACGACGACCGTCGGCTTCACGACCCAACCCTCGCCAAGGCCCCCGGTGAGGATCTTCCCGCCCGGGTTCTCGACGTAGCCGCGCACCTTGCGCCAGTGCGTCTCCGAGGCGAGCGGGCCCAGCTCGGTGGCCGCGTCCTTCGGGTCGCCGATCCGCAGGCGCTCGGCCGCGGCGACGAACCGGGCGAGGAACTCGTCCAGCACCGCCCGCTCGACGTACAGGCGCGAGCCCGCGAGGCACACCTGGCCCGCGTTGGAGAAGATCGCCTTGATCGACCACTCGACGGCCGTGTCCAGGTCGGCGTCGGCGAACACCAGGTTGGCGCCCTTGCCGCCCAGCTCGAGGCTGACGGGCGTGAGGTTGCGCGCGGCCGCGCCGGTGATCGCCCGCCCGGTGTTCGACTCGCCGGTGAACGTGATCCGGTCGACCCGGCGGTCCTCGGTGAGCGCCGAACCCGCCGCGTTCGGCCCGTAGCCGTGCAGCACGTTGAACACGCCCGGCGGGATGCCCGCCTCCAGCGCGAGCCGGGCCATGATCGTCGCCGAGCCCGGGGTGTCCTCCGCGGGCTTGAGCACCACGGTGTTGCCCCAGGCCAGCGCGGGCGCGACCTTCCAGCTCTCCAGCATGAGCGGGAAGTTCCACGGCGCGATCGCCGCGACGACGCCCGCGGGCTCGTAGCGGGTGTAGGCGTGGTGGCCGGTGTCCATCGGCAGCGTCTCGGCGGTGGCCAGGCGCGCGTGGTCGGCGAAGAACCGGAAGTTCTGCGCCGCGCGCGGCACGTCCTTGCCGCGGGCGTCGCTGATCGGCTTGCCCATGTCGCGGGTGTCGGCGAGGGCGAGCCACTCGAGGTGCTCCACCAGCAGGTCGGCGAAGCGGTGGATCAGCGCGCCCCGCTCGGCGAAGCCCATCCGCGGCCACGGACCCTCGTCGAACGCCCGACGGGCCGCGGCGACAGCCCGGTGGGCCTCGGCCGCGCCGCCGAGCGCGACCGTCGCCCACGGCTCGCGGGTCCACGGGTCGACCGAGTCGAACGTGGCACCGTCGGATTCCTCGCGGCCGTCGATGACGTGCCCGAACTGCTCCACTACGCCTCCTCAGACGCCCGCTCTGCCGCCAGCTGTATCGCGACGTCGATGATCATGTCCTCTTGGCCGCCGACCAGGCCGATCTCGCCGCAGCGGCGCAGGATCGCGTGGGCGGGCACCTTGTAGCGCTCGGCCGCGGCCTCGGCGTGCAGCAGGAACGAAGAGTAGACGCCCGCCCAGCCCTGCACGATGGCGTTGCGGTCCATCTTGGGCCACCGGTTGAGGTACGGGCGGACGACGTCCTCGGCCGCGTCGAGCAGGCCCATCACGTCGAGGCCGGTGTCCACGCCGAGCCGGTCGAACACGGCGGCGAGCACCTCGGTGGGCGAGTTGCCCGAGCCCGCCCCCAGCGCGCACAGCGAGCCGTCGATGTAGCGGACGCCGACCTCGTGGGCGATCACCGAGTTGGCCACGCCGAAGGACATGTTCTGGTGGCCGTGGTAGCCGACCCAGGCCTCGTCGCCGACCTCCGCGACGAGCGCCTCGAACCGGGCGCGAGCGTCGGCCATGAGCAGCGCCCCCGCCGAGTCGGTGACGTACGGCGCCTGGCAGCCTGCGTCGACCATGATCCGGGCCTGCTTCGCGAGGTCCTCCGGCGACGTGCGGTGGGCCATCATGAGGAACCCGGCGGTCTCCATGCCCAGGTCGCGGGCGGCGGCGAAGTGCTGCGGCGAGACGTCGGCCTCGGTGCAGTGGGTGGCCACGCGCACCATGCCCGCACCCGCGTCGCGGGCCCGCTTGAGGTCCTCGACCGTGCCGATCCCGGGCACGAGGAGCACCGCGATCGTCGCCTGCTGCGCCTCCTCGCGGGCGGCCGCGATGAGCTGCATCTCGTCGGTGCGGGAGAAGCCGTAGTTGAACGAGCTGCCGCCCAGGCCGTCGCCGTGGGTCACCTCGATCACCTCGACGCCCGCGCGGTCGAGCGCGCGCACCGTGTCGCGCACCTGCGACTCGGTGAACTGGTGGGCCATCGCGTGGCTGCCGTCGCGCAGGGTGGTGTCGATGATGCGGACGTCGTGCGTCAACTCCGGGCGGCTCATGCGAACGCTCCCTGCTTGGCCAGCGCCATCTGCTCGCCCACCTGGGCGGCCGCGGCGGTCATGATGTCGAGGTTGCCCGCGTAGGGCGGGAGGTAGTCGCCGTTGCCCTTGACCTCGAGCAACACGGTGACGCGGGCGTGGCCGCCCCAGCTCTCGCGCGGCTCGTCGAACTGGGGCTCGGCCCGCAGCGTGTAGCCGGGCACGTACTCCTGCACGGCGAGCGCCATCTCGTGGATCGACGCGGCGATCGCGGCCCGGTCGGCGTCGGCGCCGATCATGCAGAACACCGTGTCCCGCATGATCATCGGCGGCTCGACGGGGTTGAGGATGATGATCGCCTTACCGCGGTCGGCCCCACCCACCTCCGCGACGGCCTGGGACGTCGTGTGCGTGAACTCGTCGATGTTGGCGCGGGTGCCGGGGCCC
>Ga0207689_10004730_pt1 | contig 12274 bp, 7 predicted proteins | sample KBSMisM52_FD_184312 | JGI IMG/M metagenome (GOLD analysis project Ga0207689, IMG submission 184312) | Miscanthus rhizosphere microbial communities from Kellogg Biological Station, Michigan, USA - KBS Miscanthus M5-2 (SPAdes) (version 2) | ecosystem: Host-associated > Plants > Roots > Rhizosphere... | reverse complement strand
AGCACCCCCGCCTTGGTCGCCCACAGGAAAATGGCGTAGGCGATAAACGGCGCCAGAAATAGGGCGATCTCGGTCAGGACCGGGCGGATCATGGCAAACCGAGTGCGTTCGGAGTCACCATCCGTGCTCCCGGTACGATTCCCAGGCGCATGACATCATCATAGGCGAAAGCCGACCCGCCAGTAATCCGCGACATTCGGACCGGAGTTCCGGGCGCCGTCTGAATGCTGGATCCCCAACCTCATGGACATGGGATCAGTCTTGATAGAGGCGTTCGTAAAGATTGCGAAGGATTCCCGCGGTCACGCCCCAGATGTAGCGCTCTCCGAACGGCATTGCGTAGTACTTCCGCTCGATGCCTTTCCAGTCGCGGCTGTGCAGCGCGTGATTCTGTGCATCCATCAGGAAGGCGAGCGGTACCTCGAAGGCATCGGCGACTTCGGCTTCGCACAATACCAATTTGTAGTCGGGACGGACGCGCGCGACCGTCGGCAGGATCCGATAGCCGGAGAAGGTCAGATAAAGGTCGAGATACCCGATCGGCTCGATCAGTGCCGGCGCAAGTCCGATCTCCTCGCGCGCTTCGCGCAAGGCGGCATCGGCTGGAGTCCGGTCGTGCGGATCGATCTTGCCGCCGGGAAACGCGATCTGGCCGGGATGGCTCGGCAGCTCGGTGCGCAGCGTGAGCAACACGGCGGGCTCGGGCCGGTCGACAACCGGAATGAGCACAGCGGCCGGTCGTGTCGCCTTGACGCCGGCACGCTCCCAGAGCGACGGCTCGAGATCGAGATCGCCGCGCGTGGCCGGCGCCGTGTGATCGTCGAGCGCAACCGGGACGTCGAGGGTGAGACGCGCGCGCGCGCGGCGGAAGAAGTCGTGGCTGGTTTCGCCGCTCGGCAGTGCCACGTCCATCAAGCAAGTCCCTTCAGGCTGTCGGCCGGCGCCATCGCGAAGAACTCGCCCGCTGACGCAACGCCGAACATGCGTCGCCCGTCGATGTCGCGCTCCTGGCCGAGCTCCACGAGGTCGTAAAACAAGGCGCGCGTGACTTTCGCCCAGAGGTCGCGCCGCACATGGAGATAGGGCTTGAGACCCCCGGTCTCGGGCTCAGGCTCGAACCGCAACGCATGACCGGGGCCACACGCGACCCAGTCGTCGACATTGGTGCGAAACCGGAGCGTCGGACCGCGGTCGCCGTGCTCGACTTTCAGCTCCACGGCGAGGAATGGCGCGTCCTCGACGACCAGCCCGCATTTCTCGACCGGCGTCACCAGGAAATATTCGTCCCCTTCGCGCTTCAACACCGAAGCAAACAGCTTTACCAGCGCCGGCCGGCCGATCGGGGTCTTCAGATAGAACCAGGTGCCGTCCGAGGCGATGCGCATGTCGAGGTCCCCGCAAAACGGCGGGTTCCAAAGGTGCACCGGTGGCGGCCCCTTACGGGACGCCTCGCGCGCAACGCCCGCGATCGCGTCCAGGCCGTGCCGCGTCTCGGTCTCCTGCGCCATGGTCGCGGTATGTCCTCGGGAATGATTGCGGGCAAGTATAACATTTCGGCTGCGCCGCCAGCGAGCCTCGAGCGTTCCGGCGTCGAAACATCAGTCAAATCTCGATGCGGAAGCCCACCTCGGACAGGCCATCAGCGGGGATCTTGAAAAAGTCAGGTGCGCGGCTGGCAATGCGCGTGAGGAACGCAAAGACCGCAAACGGAACCGCCGCCATCGCCGAATGCTTTGCGCGGCGAGCGACGATCTCATGCGCGATGTAGTAATGCACATGCTCCAGATCGACGGTGAAACCCAGCATCTGGCAATTCTTGAGCGACAAGGGAATGTCCGGCGTCTGCATGAAACCGAGCCGGACGTGAATGTGGTAGATGCCATGGCCGAGGCGTTCGATCACGTGCCGCTCCCCGAACGGAACACGCGGCCGCCGGTCCGAGATAAAGGTCATCAGCACCAAGGTCTTGTGCATCACGCTGTTGTGCTTGATGTGATGCAGCAGCACGGGCGAGGCTCCGTGCGCCACCTTCGTCAACCACACGCCCATGCCCGGCGGGCGCGCCACGACCATGGTGTCGATATTGTCGATGAATTGTTTCAGCGGCATCGACATCTCTTGCAGGCGCTGGCGCACGAGCGCCGACCCGCGCTGCCAGCACAGCATCAATGCCACCATGGCGCCGCCGACGGTGATGGGAAACCAGCCACCCTCGAAGATCTTGAGCGAGTTGGAAGCGAGAAAGATCGTGTCGACGGCGCCAAAGCCGACGACCATGAGGATCGCTAAAGCGGGCGGCCACTTCCAGCGCGTGGTGGCGACGCGATAGAGGAGCATCGTCGTGATCAGCATGGTGCCGGAGACGGCGATGCCGTAGGCGCCGGCCAGGTTCTCCGACGTCTTGAACAGGACGACCACCAGCAGCGTGCCGGCCATCAGCAGCCAATTGGCCGTGGGCACGTAGATCTGACCGGCTTCGTCGCTCGACGTCGGCACGATCCGCATACGCGGGCAAAGCCCCATCTGCATCGCCTGCCGGCTCAGCGAAAACACGCCGGAGATCAGCGCCTGCGAGGCAATGATCGTGGCGAGCGCCGCCAATCCGACCAGTGGAATCAGAGCCCAGTGCGGCGCCAGCTTGTAGAACGGACTGTCGACCGCGTGCGGATCGCTGAGAACGAGCGCCCCCTGGCCGAAATAGTTCAGCAGCAACGCGGGTAGGACCAGGCCGAACCAGGCACGGCGAATGGCTGTGGGGCCGACATGACCCATGTCAGCGTAAAGCGCTTCCGCACCGGTCAGCGCAAGGAAAACGCCGCCCATGACCGCGAAGGCGATGATCGGATTTGCGGCTACGAACCGTACGGACTCGACTGGACTGAGCGCTTTGAGGATACCCGGCGCGGCCCAGATATTGATGAATCCCAGCGAGCCGATGACGATGAACCAGATGACCATGACCGGACCGAACAACCGGCCGATGGTCGCGGTCCCGCGTCGCTGAATCATGAACAAGCCGATCAGGATCGCGAGCGTGAACGGCAGGATGAAAATGTCGAATGCCGGCGTTACCAGCTTGAGGCCTTCCATGGCCGAAAGCACCGAGATCGCCGGGGTGATGACACCGTCGCCATAGAGCAGCGCCGCTCCCACGATCCCGAGCAGGACCAGAATCTGGATCCGCGGCCAGTTGGCTTCGCGCTCGGATGCGACAAGCGACAACAACGCCAGGATGCCGCCCTCGCCATCGTTATCGGCGCGCAGGACAAAGACGACGTATTTGAGCGAGACCATCACCATCAGCGCCCAGAAGATCAGCGATACCACCCCGATGACGTCAGCAGCGTTCGGCGGGGTATGGCCGGTGGCATTCAGCGCGACGGAAAAGGTGTAGAGCGGGCTCGTGCCGATATCGCCGAACACCACGCCGAGCGCGGTGAGTGCAAGGAACCAGCCGCTCCCTTTATGGACCTGTTGGCCGGTGCTGGACGGTTCGGGTGCTTGGGCGACGGTCGCAGCGCTGCGGATCGGAGCATCCATAAGGGTTCATTCGGCCAAAAAGCGAGGAACCGTAGGGTCGCCCCTGGTTGCCCTGCAGGATTCAAGGTGCCGACCAGCGCGGGCGTCATGGCCGGCGATGAGGGTTCCCAATCTGCAACTTGCCTTGATTGCGACCATTTGCACCAGACCGATCAGCGACGACTTCACAATGAATTCAAGGTGTCGCGCCCTCCCTTCGCCATGGTTTGCCTGGAACTTGTGCGGGTGACCGGCTGTTTCCCCCGCGATCGTGATCGCATTCGAACTTATCCACCGCCCAAACGGCCTGGGCTGGACCGGAAAAGCTCAAGAATTCCAGCGTTCACAGCGCTTTCGGCCGGATGGGTCGCAGGGCGAGCGTGGCAGGCCTTGATCCCCGGCAGGATCGCACCCGGTCGAAAAGAGCGTAATCTCCGGGCGGTTCGGGGATGGATTCGGAGCGCCGAGCCATCCCCATGTGTGCTATCTGGCCCGAATGTTGCACGTTTTTTGGTCAACCCGGTCGGCCTGGATTGGCGGATGCGGACCCTGACACACCCGGATAACAGCCGGATAACAAGGAGCTGATGTCATGGCGGTAGCCACCGAAGGGCTCGAAAAGCTGGAAGACATGATCGTGCGCCAGGCCGAGGCGACGGGCGCCCAGGTCGCCGCCGCCAAAGCCGCCATCGGCAACGTGATCTTCGGGCAGGAACGGGTGGTCGAGCAGGCGCTCATCACCGTGCTGTGCGGCGGGCACGCGCTGCTGATCGGCTTGCCCGGCCTCGCCAAGACCAAGCTGGTCGAGACCATGGGGATCGTGCTCGGCCTTGACGCGCGCCGCATCCAATTCACGCCGGATCTCATGCCGTCCGACATCCTGGGCAGCGAGGTGCTGGAGGAAGGTGCCGGCGGCAAGCGCAGCTTCCGCTTCATCCCTGGCCCGATCTTCGGTCAGCTCCTGATGGCGGACGAGATCAACCGCGCGAGCCCACGCACCCAGTCGGCGCTGCTGCAGGCCATGCAGGAGCACCACGTGACCGTTGCCGGCAATCGCCATGATGTTCCCCGGCCATTTCACGTGCTCGCGACCCAGAACCCGATCGAGCAGGAGGGCACCTATCCGCTGCCCGAAGCGCAGCTCGACCGCTTCCTGATGCAGATCGACGTCGACTATCCCGACCATGACGCCGAACGCAAAATCGTGTTCGACACGACCGGCACGGAAGAGAACAAGCCGAAATTGACCATGAGCGCCGATGAGCTGCTGGCGGCCCAGCGCCTGGTGCGCCGCCTGCCGGTCGGAGAATCGGTGGTGGAGGCGATCCTCACGCTTGTGCGCTCGGCCCGTCCCGGTCCCGAGGCCGGCGAGATCGGCAAGCTGATTTCGTGGGGACCGAGCCCGCGCGCCAGCCAAGCACTGATGCTGGTGGCGCGTGCCCGCGCCCTCGTGGACGGCCGCCTCTCGCCCTCGATCGACGACGTGATGGAGATGGCCGAACCGATCCTCAAACACCGCATGGCGCTGACCTTCGCCGCCCGCGCCGACGGCGAAAGCGTGGAAGCCGTTATCGGCAAGCTCAAGACCCGCATCGGATAGTCGGATGCCAGCGGCCAAGCGACGGGCGGACAAGGAAGAGGTCGGGGCTACGCAGCACGCGAATGCGAAGGCGCGCGCGCTGGCGGAAACCCTGCCGCGCCTGATCCTCGAGGCGCGGCGCATTGCCGCCACCGTCATCCACGGGCTGCACGGCCGCAAGCGCGCGGGGCCGGGGGAGAACTTCTGGCAGTACCGCCGCTTCCTGTCGGGAGAACCCGCGCGTCGTGTCGACTGGCGCCGGTCGGCGCGCGACGAGCATCTCTACGTACGGGAGCAGGAATGGGAGGCCGCGCACACGGTGTGGCTTTGGCCAGATCGCTCGCCGTCCATGGCGTTCAAATCGACGCAGGCCCAGGACTCCAAGCTCGAGCGTTGTCTCGTAATCGCTTTCGCGCTGGCCGAAATTCTGGTGCAGGCCGGAGAACGCGTCGGCGTGCCCGGCCTGATGCGGCCGACCGGGAGCCGCAACGTGCTGGACAAGCTGGCGAATGCAGTTCTGCATGACGTGACCGAGCGTCCGAGCCTGCCGCCATCCTTCGCGCCTTCTGCGCTTGCCGAGATCGTCGTGATCTCGGATTTCTGGAGTCCCATGGCGGAGGTTCGCACCACGCTTTCGCAGCTCTCCGCCACCGGCGCGCATGGTCATACCGTGCAGATCGTCGATCCCGCCGAGGAGACCTTTCCCTATTCCGGCCGCGTCGAGTTCATCGAGCCCGAAGGCGCCGGCTCCATCACGGCCGGCCGCGCCGAAACCTGGAAGGCGGAGTACGACACGCGGGTCGCGCGTCACCGCGCCGAGATCAGAGCCGAGACCGACAAGCTCGGCTGGAGCTTCACCATCCACCGCACCGACCGGCCCGCGACCGAGCTGCTGCTTGCGCTGCACGCCCGGTTGGGCGCGCCGCCTCCGGGCGCGATGATCGGTGGCCGTCTGAGCGCGGCGAGTCCCGGGAGGCGCGCATGACGCCCCTGCGACGACCGGGTCGCTTTGACAGCGGAGCCCGCCGATGATGCCGTGGCTCCCGCTCGGCTTCGCGCAGCCGCTGGTGCTGCTCGGGCTCCTAAGCTTGCCGGTCCTGTGGTGGCTGCTGCGGCTGATTCCTCCGCAGCCGCGCCGGGTCGCGTTTCCGCCGACCCGGCTATTGTTCGACATCAATCCGAAGGAGGAGACGCCGCAACGAACGCCGTGGTGGCTGACGCTGCTACGTCTGACGCTGGCCGCGCTGGTCATCATCGCTGCTGCCGGTCCGCTGTGGAATCCTCCAGTTGCGACCGCGACCGCGAAGGCACAGCTCGCGCTCCTGATCGATGACGGCTTTCCGGCAGCGGGAACCTGGGATGCGCGCATGCGCACCGCCGAGGACCTGATCGCGCGCGCGGAAGCAGACAATCGCGGGGTCGCGCTCATCCCCTTATCGGAGCCGACACGCGACATTTCGTTCGAGACACCGGCGGCGGCGCGGGTGCGGATCAAGCAGATGAAGCCGAAGCCCCATGCGGTCGAGCGCGCGGATGCGCTGCCCGCGCTCGGCAGGTTCCTCGGCGCCACGCCTGACGTCGAGTTGGTCTGGCTTACTGACGGCGTCGATCTCGGCGGCGGCAGCGACTTCGTCGCAGCACTGGGACGGCTCGCGGAGCAACGACCCATGACCGTGGTCGAAGGCGGCATTGCGGGCGCCCGCGCGCTCGCCAGCGCCGACAATGCCGCCGGCGCGCTCACCGTGAAGGTCTTGCGTGCCACCGCAGGCCCGACCGAGACCGGCACCGTGCGCGCGCTCGACCTCAAGGGCCTTCCGCTCGGCGACGCCACCTTCTCGTTCAAGGACGGCGAGCGCGAAACCGACGCCGAGCTGACCCTCCCGGTCGAAATCCGCAACGACATTGCGCGGCTTGAGATCGCATCCGAACGCTCGGCAGGCGCGGTCGCACTTCTCGACAAGCGATGGCGGCGCCGTTCGATCGGTGTAATCACCGGATCGAGCAGCGACACCGCCCAGCCGCTGCTGGCCTCGACCTACTATCTCACGCGCGCACTCGGACCGTTCGCCGACGTGCGGCTGGCCGACCGCGGCTCGCCGGCGCAAGCCGTGAGCCAGTTCATCGAGCAGCGCCTGCCCATGCTCATCCTCGCCGATGTCGGCAACGTCTCCGAGGCCCGCGATCAACTCACCCGTTGGATCGAAGAGGGCGGCGTACTGGTCCGCTTTGCCGGACCGCGGCTCGCAGCCGCCGACGATGATCTCGTGCCGGTAAAGCTTCGGCGCGGGGGCCGCGTTCTCGGCGGCAGCCTCTCCTGGGAACAGCCGCAGCAGCTCAACGCTTTCTCGCGCGAAAGTCCTTTCTTCGGAATGACAGTGCCGACCGACGTGACGGTGAGCCGTCAGGTGCTGGCCGAACCGGACGCCACTCTGACCGAGCGCACCTGGGCGACACTCGCCGACGGCACGCCACTCGTGACGGCGCAGCGCCGTGGCAAGGGCTTGGTGGTCCTGTTCCATGTCACCGCCGACACGCGCTGGTCAGACCTGCCGCTATCGGGCACATTCGTCGAAATGCTCAAGCGAATCGTGTCTCTGGCCGGTTCGGTGACAGCGGCCGATGGCAGTGGCGCAAGCGGGCGCGCGGCGCGCGAGGTGTTGCCGCCGACCCGCGTTCTCGACGGCTTCGGCATATTCGGCCCGCCGCCTCCGACGGCGCGACCGGTACCGGCGAGCTTCGGCGGCCGTGCAACCTTCGATCATCCCCCGGGTTTTTACGGGCCACCCGAGGGATTGCTGGCGGTGAACGCGCTTGCACCCGCCGATCGGCTTGCGCCGCTTGACGTATCCGCGCTCAATGCGCGCCGGGAGGCCTACAGAATGAGCGAACCGGAAGATCTGCGCGGACCGATTCTGCTGGCCGCGCTTGCGCTGCTCGCGCTCGACGCATTGGTGATATTCCTGCTCTCCGGCGGGATGCGGCAACTTCTGCGCCGCCGCCGCGCAGTCGCAACCGCGCTCGTCATCGGGTTCCTCGGAACGGCGCTGCTGGCATCGCCGCACGCCTTTGCGCAGAGCAGTGACGACCAAGCCTTGAAAGCGACGCTCGAAACCCGGCTCGCTTATGTCATCACCGGCGACGCCGAGGTCGACAGGATCAGCAAGGCCGGTCTTCAGGGCCTCACATTGTTCCTTGCCCAGCGTACCGCCCTCGAAGCAGGCGAGCCCGTCGGCCTCGATCCCGCGCGCGACGAACTCGCATTCTACCCGCTGATCTATTGGCCGATCGTGCCGAGCGCGCCAAAACCGACGCGCGAGGCGCTCGAACATATCGACGCCTATATGAAGCAGGGCGGGACCGTGCTGTTCGACACCCGCGATGCGGTCGAGGCGCCGCTGGGAACCGGCGGCGATACCCGCGGCCCGGGCATGCAGGCGTTGCGAGCCATTCTCTCGTCGCTCGACATTCCCGAGCTCGAGCCGGTGCGGCGCGACCATGTGCTGACCAAGACCTTCTACCTGTTGAAGGACTTTCCCGGTCGCTTCAGCTCCGGTCAGCTCTGGGTCGAGGCGCTGGCAGCCACGGACGAAGACGAGCCGGCAAGCCGGCCCGCGCGCGCCGGCGACGGCGTGTCGTCGATCATCATCTCGTCGAACGATTTTGCCGGGGCGTGGGCGATGCGTCAGGACGGTCAAGCGATGCTGCCGCTGGTGTCAGCGGAACCGCGCCAGCGCGAATTTGCTTTCCGCGCCGGCGTCAACATCGTGATGTACACGCTCACCGGCAACTACAAAGCCGACCAGGTCCACGTTCCGGCACTGCTGGAACGGCTGGGACAATGAGGCGGGCCTCATGGTTCGCGACGCGTCGCTACGTGACGCTCCTCACCATGAGGACGATCGATTCTCCTCATCCTGAGGAGCGCCCGAAGGGCGCGTCTCGAAGGATGAGGCCTCCGAAGTAGCTTCTGTGAGGAAGTAGTTGAACCTGGGTATTTCATTTTCGCCGCTCGTTCCCGCCTATGTCGTGTGGGGGGCGGTTGTCGTTGCGTTCGCGATTTCGCTGCTGATCGTGCTCGGCCGCACCCGCGGCGCATTGGTGCGCACCATCGCGCTCGCACTGTTCGTGCTTGCGCTCGCCAACCCTTCGATCACACGGGAAGACCGCGACCCCCTGACCTCGGTTGCGGTCGTCGTGGTCGACAAGAGCCCGAGCCAGGAATTCGGCGACCGTCAGAAGCAGACCGAGGCGGTGCGCGCGGCGCTGGCCGAACGGCTCGGACGCATGCCGGGCATCGAAGTGCGCTTTGTCGAAGCCGGCCAGGCGGACGGCGAAACCGACGGTACACGGCTGTTCGCGGCGCTGTCCTCGGCGCTGTCCGATGTCCCGCATGACCGCGTGGCCGGCGCTTTGTTCATCACCGATGGGCGGGTGCATGACGTCCCGAGCGAGGCCGCAGCTCTCGGTTTCGCCGCGCCGGTGCATGGCCTGATCACCGGGCACAAGAACGAGCGCGACCGCCGTGTCGTGCTGACGACCGCACCGCGCTTCGGCATCGTCGGGCAGTCGCAGACCATTACCTTTCGCGTCGAGGACCAGGGCGCCGCGCCCGGAACGGCGCAGGTGACGGTCCGCCGCGATGGCGAAACGATCGAGAACCGCAATGTGCGCGTGGGCGCCAGCTCCAGCGTCAGCGTGCAGATCCCCCATGCCGGGCCGAACATCGTCGAGATCGAAGCATCGCCGCTCGACGGCGAGCTTACGGGCATCAACAACCGCGCCGTCGTCTCGATTGACGGCGTGCGCGACAAGCTGCGCGTCCTGCTGGTCTCCGGCGAGCCCCATGCCGGCGAGCGGACGTGGCGCAATCTTCTCAAATCCGACGCCAGCGTCGACCTCGTGCATTTCACCATCCTGCGTCCCCCGGAGAAGCAGGACGGCACGCCCATCAATGAGCTCTCGCTGATCGCGTTCCCCACCCGCGAGCTGTTCCAGCAGAAGATCAATGAATTTCAGCTCATTATCTTCGACCGTTACGCGCGGCAAGGGGTCTTGCCGATCATCTATTTCGACAATATCGCGCGCTATGTGCGCCAGGGCGGCGCCGTGCTGGTGGCCGCCGGCCCCGATTACGCCAGCCCAACCAGCATCTGGCGCACGCCGCTCGACGTCATCCTGCCGGCCGAGCCGAGTGGCCGGATGAATGACGGCGCGTTTCGCGCGCAGCTCACCGATCTCGGCAAGCGCCATCCGGTGACGCGCGGCCTCGAAGGCTCCGATTCCGACCCGCCGCACTGGAGCCGCTGGTTTCGCCTCGTCGACAGCCGCGCCGCCAAAGGGACGGCCGTGATGCAAGGCCCCGACAACAAGCCGCTGCTGCTGCTGTCGCGGGAGGGCGAAGGCCGCGTCGCGCTCCTTCTCTCCGACCACATCTGGCTGTGGGCGCGCGGCTACGAGGGTGGCGGCCCGCATATCGACCTGCTGCGGCGGCTGTCGCACTGGCTGATGAAGCAGCCCGATTTGGAGGAAGAAGCGCTGCGACTGATGGTGCGCGGGCGCGACCTCACCGTGCAGCGCCAGACCATGTCGGACAGCGTGAACGAAGTGACGCTGACGACCCCGTCGGGCAAGACCCGCACCCTGACCCTTACGGCTGCCGAGCCCGGCGTCTGGCGCACGACGATCGAAGCGAACGAGCTTGGTCTCTGGCGCGCCACCGACGGGACGCTCAATGCCCTGGCCAATGTGGGCCCCGCCAATCCGCGGGAGTTTACCGAGGTAACCTCGACCACCGAAGTGCTCGGTCCGCTCTCCAATGCCACCGGTGGCGATGTGGTGCGGGTCGAGGACGGCAGTGGCGTGCATCTGCCGCGCATCGTGGCCGTGCGCTCGAGCGACACCTATCACGGCGACGACTGGCTGGGATTCCGAGTACGGGAAGCCAGCGTGGTGCGCGGCATCGGCGTGTTGCCGGTGTTCGCCGGGCTGATCGGGCTCCTGCTCCTCGTCGGCAGTCTGGCCGCTACCTGGATGCGCGAAGGCCGCTGACCCAGGCTTTCCCTCGAAGACGCAGATGCACGTCGCATCGGTAGCGGCGCGCGTCGATGCGCGCTCTCGCCACTGAGGATTTTTTGCAACACGCGAGATGAAACCGCACGGAGCGATCGAGGAATCGGCAGCGGCCAATTGCCGTAATGTAACATTGTTACTAATGTCGCGGCGTCGGCTCGCAGGAATAGGTCTGCTGCCGATGTGAGACGCGCAAGCGCGACGACGGATGGACTGGTTCCGGTCACGGTCGAAATGGGGTTCGTACCTGGCGCTGTTTGCGCTTGTGTTCCAACTCGCGCTCACGTTCGGCCACGTGCATCTCGACCGGGCGGCGCCGATATCGGAGGCCAAGTCCACCGTCGCCGGCGCGGATGCGTCGAATGCCACGCAGGTCACGCCCCCGGATCCCACAGATCGGCACGATCGAGCGGACGACCATTGTCCGATCTGCACCCTGATCCATCTTGCCGGCGCTTTGGTCCTTGCCGAGCCGCCATCGTTGCCCCTGCCGGACATTTCCGTCCGCGTGCCAAGCGAGCCGCCGCTCGCCTTTGATTTCCCCTCCCCGCAACGCCCGCTGTTCGCGGCACGCGCACCTCCCACGGCCTGACATCGATCTGGTGCCGGCACGCCTCGCGCCAGCGACGGCCGCGCCGACACCCCACGCGGCGTCGCTTCGCCGTGATGCGTCGATCTCGGGGCGAACGAGTCGTTCCCGTCAGGAATTGGGGGGCTGTCATGAGTATCCGTAAAAGACGTTTGCATCTTCTGAGCAGTTCAGCGCTCGTGCTGCTTTGCTTTACCGGTATTGCCGCGTCGCAGACGCCTGCGCAGGAGCCTCCGCTCACCGGCACTCCGCCGGCGTCGGAAACGCCCGCGACACCGGTCCCGCAAGCCGCGCCGGAGGTGCCTCCGGCGGCATCGCAAACCGCACCGACGCTCACTGTCCCCACCGTCACGGTGACAGCGCCACCACGGTCGCAAACGCGCACGGCGAGACCGGCGGCGCCGGCCAGGGTGACGACACCGCCGCCCCCAGCCACGACTCCGACGCCTTCGGCAGCGCCGAGCGCGACCACCGCGGGCCAGCCGGCGGCGACATCGCCGTTCAACCAGCCTGCGGCG
>Ga0207689_10004728_pt1 | contig 12280 bp, 11 predicted proteins | sample KBSMisM52_FD_184312 | JGI IMG/M metagenome (GOLD analysis project Ga0207689, IMG submission 184312) | Miscanthus rhizosphere microbial communities from Kellogg Biological Station, Michigan, USA - KBS Miscanthus M5-2 (SPAdes) (version 2) | ecosystem: Host-associated > Plants > Roots >... | reverse complement strand
TAATCAATACACAGGCGATCATACCGAATTCAATCACCCATTTGTTCCTTACAGGATCCCGCAATGGACCGATAAATAAAACCGCGATCACAAGATGAGCGAAAGCAAGCCAGTCGTATCCGTAAGCGAGAAAAGGGTACTTCACGTTTGTCTCGAGAATCCCCCTATACACTTTATCCAGCCAGCCTCCTATTCCTCCCTCGGGAGAAAAATAAGCGCAGAGGAATTGGAGCTCTGTTTCAGCAGGCATTGCGGTGATACCACTTAAAGCCAGCGCGATCATGAAGAAAAGAATCCAGGCTTTGATTTTTTTAATTTCAATATTCATTTTAAAAGCACTTTGTATTTCAAAGTGTAAGGAGAAAAAAAATTATTTCACCCCTTTAATCATATTTTCCAGCGCAGTGATATGCTCCGAAAAAGCTTTTTCACCTGATTTTGTAATCGCATAGGTTGTATTGGTTTTTCTCCCGATAAATCCTTTATGCACTTTGATGTATCCATTCTCTTCCAGGTTTACAAGATGTGTAGCCAGGTTGCCATCGGTTACCTCGAGCATCTGCTTCAGGTCATTGAAATTGATTTCCTCATTCACCATCAACACACTCATTACCCCAAGGCGTATGCGGCTTTCAAATACTTTATTTAAACCATTGATTGGATTCTTCATAATACTATTGACTATCGACTGGTGAATGTCGTTCATATTTCCACCACATAATTATTCCATAAACGATATGCAAAAACCCGAAACCGATTGCCCAAAAATATAAACCATGCCCGGGCCATTGCATATTTAATATCCCCAATGCTATTTCACAGTACCCCAGGTAGCGTATGTCCGTAAGCGTGTACTTGCTCGCATTCACCAGCGCCAGGCCATAAAAGATTAATGAAGCGGGCGCTACAAACTTCCATTCATCATACTGCAGCATTCCAAGGATGAACAGGGCGCCTGCCGCCAAAGGAATCACCATATTCCAGAATAAACGGCGGGAAGTATGGTTCCATAATGGTATACCCTGGCTGCCTGCTTTTCTCCACGTAAAATAGAAGGCAGTAAGAAACGCGGCTGCAAAAACACCCGCCGCCAGCAACAATAACTGAATTTTTAATGTATTGAAATCACTATCCGCAAAAGACCCTCTCAGGTTATAAAGATTATAATAGTTCCGGAAAATGCCAAACCTCGCAATGGAGGCACCGGCCAGGGCGCATATCCCTGCAGATACACCGCTTAAACCGCTTAACGAAATAAACCGGCTTGATCTTTCCATCAGCCGCTTAATGTCTTTTACATCCTGTAAAGAATCCGAAGGTTGGTTTTGCGTATGCATAAAAAGCACTTTGAATCACAAAGTAAGTAGTAATTTATTCAATTTGCAAAATTTTTTCAGTTAATATTTTAACATTCTTAAATCCCGTTGCTCTCCCCTTTGATCCTTATTTTTGCGCTTTGGCTTATGAACCTCATCCGGAACTTAGTTTTTATTCTTCTCAGCGTCTTGTACTTCGCACCTTCAGCTTTTTCACAGAAGAAAGTCATAACCGGCATCGTAAAAGATTTTAATAGCGAAGAAAGGGTCCCTTTCGCCTCGGTATATTTTAAGAACACAACAGTAGGTAACCTGACCGACTCATCCGGTTCTTTTTCATTTTACCTGGATGCCTGGCCTTCCGATACTTTATTAATTACCTGCGTGGGTTTTCAGCCCTATAAATTATTTCTTCCCAGGGACAAAGATTCTTTTCGATTGGAAATTCCGATGGAAAGGGGAACATTTAATGAGGGGGTACGGGTAAAAACAAAAGTGAACAAAGGACTTTTACTCTGGCGAAAAATAGTTCAGAATAAACCACGTAATGATCGTTATCGTTTCAGCAACTTTTCTTACGAACTGTACAACAAACTTGAACTGGATATTAAGAATTTTAAGTTCGGTATTACAAAATTAAAACCGTTCAGGCCGGTTAATAAGATCATTAACCAGTACATGGACACGACAGATGGGCATCCTTACCTGCCCACTTATCTCACCGAAACTCTGTCCGACTATTTTTATCAAAAAAAACCATTGAAGCGCCGGGAAATAATTAAGGCTGTAAATACAAACGGCATAAAAAATGAAAGTATTATCCAATTTCTGGGCGGTATGGATCAGAATATAAATGTGTATAATAATTTCATCCCGGTATTTGATAAGCAATTTGTAAGCCCTGCCAGCGACAACGGAGATTTTTATTATAACTACAGCGTGAGGGATACGCAGATCATTGGTAAAAACAGGTACTATCATTTAATATTCGTTCCGCGCCGCGCCGGCACCAATACATTCGAAGGTGACTGCTGGGTGCATGCCGGCACATTCGCCATTCAGAAAATGAACCTTCGTTTGGGCAAAGAAGCGAATATCAACCATATTGATAATCTCAGTCTCATCCAGGAATACTCGCTTTTGAATGATTCACTTTGGTTTCTTGCAAAAGATAAATTTGTAGCGGATGGTTCATTGTTCGGGAAAAATTTTCCCGGCGCTATCGGGCGTAAAACGACAACCTATAGAAATGTCGTTGTCAATGATTCATCTGTGATAAAAGAATTAAATAATAATAAAGTCCTTGAAGAAGTAGTTACAATACCCGGAGCCCCGGGAAAAGGAAGAGAATTCTGGGATACATCCCGCCACGAAACGTTAACATCAACAGAACGCGGCATCATTGCTATGATTGATACGTTGCGTAATGCACCTGAATTTAAAAAACTGACAAATACGATTGAGTTTATCGCAACAGGGTACATGGATATCGGCAATCTGCAGATCGGGCCCTGGTTCAATTGGTTTACCTATAATTCGCAGGAGAAATTCCGTATGCGGTTTGACCTCGGAAGCAACAAACACTTTGATAAACATTTCTGGTGGCATGGATACCTCGCGTACGGATTCGGTGATCAAAAGTTTAAGGGAAAAGGTGAGTTATTTTATTTGCCCAAGAAGCATCCACGTTTGTATTTATACGGATCTTATACGCAGGACTATGATTTTGGACAGAGTTATTATGGCGAAGTCTCCACGGATAACATCTTTGCAGTTGCAGTCAGAAAGTCGAATATCCCGATCAAATTCATGAAAGTAACGGAACAACGACTTGAGTTTTTCAACGAAACACGTTCTGGTTTTTCAACGTTGCTGGCTACCAATCATAAAACCTATTTACCTGTCCGTAATTTAATTTCAGAAGACTCATTTCCTTCTGTAAAAAACCGGAATCCTTTTACGACGACTGAAGTCTCTTTGAAGATTCGTTTCGCTTATCTTGAAAAATTCCTGGAGAATACATTTTTTCGTACCAGCCTGGGTAGCCCCTATCCTATCGGTGAATTCACTATTGCACATGGTTTCGCAGGAGTGCTGAATAGCGGCTATGACTACACGAAAATCACGGGAAGTATTTCCGACTATATAAAAATACCTCCTTTCGGAAATATTTCTTTCCAGGTATACGGCGGCAAAACATTTGGCACGTTGCCTTATGTATTCCTGGACGTGGCACCTGGTAATGAATTGTATTATTACAATAAATATGCGTTTAATACAATGAACAAATATGAGTTCATTCATGATCGATTCGCAGGTGTGAACTTTGAACATAATTTCGGCAACAGTATATTTCGTTTTATCACTCCAAAATTGAAATTACGCCAGTTCTGGACCGCAAAAGCATTATGGGGAAACCTGAGTGATGCAAACTATCAATTCAATTTCAAACAAGGCAACAACTTCCAGACACTCAATGGTAAAACATACCTTGAACTGGGAACTGGTATTGACAACATCCTGAAAGTTTTCCGTATTGATTTCGTATGGCGCTTGCTACCCACTCCATTACCAAAGGAAATCAGCCGCAAGTTTGGGATATTTGGAAGTTTCCGGTTAAGCTTTTAATATTTTCCGATACTTCTTTTCCCTATTCTTCTTTTCATTAACTTCCTTGCTTCAAAAACGAAGCTATGCCGGAACAATACATTCTCGCTCTCGACCAGGGAACCACCAGCAGCCGTAGTCTTATTGTAAATAAAAAAGGAAATATAGTTGGTGTTGCACAAAAGGAATTCAAACAAATATTTCCCAAACCCGGTTGGGTAGAACATGATGCCGAAGAAATATGGAGTACACAGTTTGGTACTATGGCAGAAGCTGTGGCCAATGCACAGATAACAATTAACGATGTAGCTGCAATTGGTATAACCAATCAAAGAGAGACAACGGTGGTATGGGAACGAAGCACTGGTAAACCAATCTATAATGCAATCGTGTGGCAGGATCGGCGCACATCCGCGTACTGTGACGAACTGAAAGCAGCTAATCATTCAAAACTGATTCGCGATAAAACCGGTTTAGTAATTGATGCTTATTTTTCCGGTACAAAAGTCAAATGGATACTAGACAATGTTGCCGGTGCCAGGGAAAAAGCAGAAAAAGGTGAGCTCGCATTCGGCACCATTGATTCCTGGCTGGTATGGAAATTAAGCGGCGGCGCTTTGCATATCACCGATGTATCCAATGCTTCCCGCACTTTACTATTTAATATTCACACAGGCGAATGGGATAATGAATTACTGAAATTGCTGACAATACCAAAAGGTTTGCTACCTGAAGTAAAACAGTCCAGCGAAGTATATGGGAAAACCGGCAACATCTTTCATGGTACACAGGTGTCCATTGCCGGTATAGCAGGCGATCAGCAATCAGCATTATTTGGCCAGTTGTGCATACAACCGGGCATGGTAAAGAATACATATGGCACTGGTTGTTTTATGCTGATGAATACAGGAGAAAAAGCAATCACATCGAAAAATAACTTGCTGACGACGATTGCATGGAAAGTGAACGGTAAAACCGAATATGCTTTGGAAGGAAGCGTATTTATTGCGGGCGCCGTTGTACAGTGGCTGAGAGATGGATTAAAAATCATTCGCAGTTCATCGGAAGTGGAGCAGCTCGCGTTACAGGTACAAACAACAGACGGCGTTTATATTGTTCCTGCTTTTGCCGGCCTTGGTGCCCCGCACTGGAAACAGGATGCGAGAGGAGCAGTGTTTGGGCTAACGAGGGGAAGCACCGATGCGCACATTGCAAGGGCAGCACTGGAAAGTATTGCTTACCAGACATATGATGTATTGAAATCCATGGAAGCGGACTCCAACATCAGCATAAAAGAATTGAGAGTAGATGGTGGCGCCACTGTAAATAACCAGCTGATGCAGTTTCAATGTGATATACTGAATTGCAGAGTGATACGGCCTCGCATAACCGAAACCACAGCGTTGGGCGCTGCATACCTGGCCGGTTTGGCTACGGGATTCTGGAAGAGTATTGACGATATTCAAAGTCAATGGCAGGTTGATAAAACATTTGCACCCGTTATGGGTGATGCAGAAAGAAAAGAATTGACTAAGGGATGGCAAAGAGCAGTGACGGCTTCGATTGCATGGGCGGGTTAACAGTTCCAAAGTTTAAGAGGTTCAACAGGTTTAATTTGAACGTTATAAATTGTTGAATCGTTAATTTTAAGGTTATGCAGAGTTGCATAAATTTATAACCTCAATGCCTTTTGAACCAAACTTTTAAACCTCTCAAACGTTTAAACTTCTTAAACCTTTTTACACTTGAACCGCGGGAAATTAATACAACAACTCGAATCATCTTCTGAATGGGATATCTGTATCATTGGTGGTGGGGCTACAGGATTGGGCACAGCAGTCGATGCCACAACAAGAGGGTTCAGAACAATACTCTTCGAACAATATGATTTTGCAAAAGGCACTTCATCCCGCTCTACCAAACTGGTACACGGAGGTGTGCGCTACCTGCAGCAAGGCAATGTAAAATTGGTAATGGAAGCATTGAAAGAAAGAGGATTGCTTTTGCAAAATGCCCCCCACCTCGTAAAGAACCAAAAATTCCTTGTGCCCAATTATAAATGGTGGGAAGGACCCTTTTATGGAATCGGTTTAAAAGTGTATGACTGGATGGCCGGTAGCCTTGGATTAGGACCATCACAATTTTTATCAAAAGAAGAAACACTGGAACTGGCGCCAACCTTGGAACCTGAAGGATTACGCGGCGGAGTTATTTATCATGATGGACAATTTGATGATGCAAGGCTCGCCATTAATATTGCGCAAACTGCAGCGGAAAACAATGCAGTTGTTTTGAATTATTTTCCCGTAACAGGTTTATTGAAAGTAAATGATAAAACCAGCGGTGTAAAAGTAAAAGATACTATTTCCGGAAAAGAGTATGAAATAAAAAGCAAAGTGGTTATTAATGCCACTGGTGTTTTTACAGACAGCATTCTGAACCTCGATAATGGAAAGCATGAAAATATAATAGCGCCCAGCCAGGGAATTCATTTGGTGCTGGATAAAGAATTTTTACCGGGCGAATGCGCTATCATGATTCCGCATACGGATGATGGACGTGTACTGTTTGCCGTACCCTGGCATAATAAAATTATACTCGGAACAACAGACACTCCTGTATCTGAGCCTGCGGCAGAACCGGTAGCAATGAAGGATGAGGTCGATTTTTTACTGAAACATATCGGCCGTTATCTTACCAAAGATCCGCAGCTAGGTGATGTAAGGAGTATTTTCGCGGGCCTTCGGCCGTTGGTTAAAGGCGATAGCAAAACAACAGCCGCCCTTTCAAGAGATCATTTGATAACCGTCAGTGATTCTGGTTTGATAACTATTACGGGAGGTAAATGGACAACCTACCGGCACATGGCAGAGGACGTGGTTGATATAGCCATTGCAAGTGGCGGATTAAAAGATATTGAGTGCAAAACAAAAAATCTTGCTATTCACGGAGCTGCAAAAATTGAATTTACTGAATCGATGTATTATTTTGGTAGTGATAAACCATTAATTGCGGCGTTAGCAGACAAAGATCCGTCGCTGAATGAAAAAATACATCCTGCGCTCCCTTATATCAAAGCTGAGATTGTATGGGCTGTAAGAAATGAAATGTGTATGACTGTAGAAGATGCCCTGAGCAGAAGAACAAGAGCTATATTACTGGACGCGAAAGCAGCAGTTGAGTCCGCGCCGGTAGTTGCAAAAATTATGGCGAAAGAAATGAGTAAAGATGCGGTATGGGAAAAAGAACAGGTGATCAGTTTTAATAGAATTGCAAAAAGTTATATACCGCCAGCTGAAAATTAATTATGTACAGCATACTCTAAAAATATGCTGTACATTCAGAAACCTTTTTACACTCATAAAACCAAAACGATTGCTATGTCACCATTCATTGCAGAATTTACCGGTACTGCTTTATTGATCATTCTTGGCGACGGGGTGGTTGCCAATGTCATTCTCGACAAAACAAAAGGAAATAACGGAGGATTAATTGCAATTACATTTGGATGGGCTATTGCGGTGTTTACGGGTGTATTTACGTCTGTCACTCTTGGGGGCAGCGGGCATTTGAACCCGGCAGTAACAATAGCGCTGGCATCTATTGGTAAGTTCGACAGTTCATTGGTAATTACCTATCTCGGCGCCCAGTTTGCAGGGGCATTTACCGGCGCTGTTATCGTATGGCTTACTTATAAAAATCATTTTGACAGTACTACAAGCGGCGACGTTAAGTTGGGCGTATTTTGTACCGGTCCGGCAATTCGTAAACCTGTATTTAATATCATAACAGAACTCGTTGGAACATTTGTATTAATGTTTGGCGCCTTGCTTATGTCAAAACCTGAACATAGTTTAGGAACATTAGATGCATTGCCGGTTGCATTATTGGTATTAGGTATCGGTCTTTCATTAGGCGGCCCCACTGGTTATGCAATAAATCCTGCAAGAGATCTTGGACCACGTATTGCCCATTTCATTCTTCCGATTCCGAATAAAAGAAATAGTGACTGGGGTTATTCATGGATACCTGTCATTGCCCCGGTTGCAGGCGCTATACTTGCGGCTTTACTATTTAAACAATTATAAATGCTGGTTATGAAAAAACATCCGATTCTATTATTCATCACCCTTTTGTCAGTTATGTCATTACACGCACAAAGCCCCGAAGAAAAAATAAAACAAGCAGGTATCACTTTGCCTGCTCCACAGAAACCCGTTGCCAATTATGTAAATGCAGTACGCACCGGTAATCTTATTTTTCTTTCCGGTAAAGGGCCGACAAATCCTGACGGTACGAATATAACGGGCAAGGTAGGCAAAGACCTCACTATCGAACAAGGCTATGCCGCTGCAAGATTAACAGGCATCAATCAATTAGCTGTGCTGAAAGCGGAATTAGGTTCTTTGGATAAAGTAAAACGTGTTGTAAAAGTTTTGGGCATGGTGAACTGCACGGAAACTTTTATTGACCAACCCAAAGTAATCAATGGCTTCTCTGACCTGATGGTGGAAATATTTGGTGAGAAAGGGAAACACGCAAGAGCGGCTGTTGGTATGTATGCTTTGCCAAGCAATATTGCGGTTGAAGTAGAAATGGTGGTTGAGGTATATCCTGATTGATACGTCCCGGATATTATAAAGGAGTTGATATTTATGATCAAATATCATTGCAAGCCTGCAAAATAATTTCGCAGGCTTTTTTTATCTGTTCTTCGGATAAAATTAACGGCGGAGAAATACGGAGGCAGTTTGTGGCAAATAAAAACCAATCTGTGAGAACACCTTTTTTAATACAATTGTCAATAATTTTTTTATTTATCTCAAAAGATTCAAACTCCACAGACAGCCATAAACCATATGAACGGACAGCTTTTATTTTGGGATGAATTAATAATAGTTGAATCAATTTTTCTTTCTCATTTACCCCTTCAATCATCTTTTCTTCGATCAACACCTGCAATGCGGCCAGCCCTGCAGCACAACAAACGGGATGTCCCCCAAAGGTTGTGATATGCCCTAACACAGGTTGATTTGTCAAAGACCACATGACTTCCTTACTTGCAATAAATGCGCCCAAAGGCATGCCTCCACCCAGCGCTTTGCCCAGTAACAAAACATCGGGAACAATATCAAAATTTTCAAATCCCCAAAGTTTACCTGTTCTTCCAAAGCCGGTTTGTATTTCATCAAGTATCAATAAAGCTCCTGATTCAGAACATTTCTGTTTTAATGCCTGCATCCATTCTTTGTCCGGGACAATTATACCTGCTTCTGCCTGCACCGTTTCAGCAATAACACAAGCGGTCTGATTATTGATAAAATCCATTGATTCTTTTACTCCATATTCCAGATGCAAAATACCGGGCAATAAAGGACGGAACGAATTCCGCCAATACTCGTCGCCAATAATACTTAAAGCACCCTGGGTAGAACCATGATACGACTTATTGAATGCAATGATTTGTGTTCTTCCTGTAACCCGCTTTGCCAGCTTCATAGCTCCTTCTACTGCTTCTGCGCCAGAGTTAGTAAAATAAACAGAATTCAAAGAGGCGGGAAGATGGTCTGTAAGCAACTTCGCATATTTTACCTGTGGCGTTTCTACAAATTCCCCATATACCATTATATGCAGGTATGCATCGAGTTGTCTTTGTATAGCGTCAATTATCGTGGGATGACGATGGCCCACATTGGCTACACTTATCCCACCAACCAGATCAATGTATTCTTTACCCCCCCCATCGTATAATAAAGCCCCTTCCGCTTTTACAATTTCCAATGCCAAAGGTGCAGGTGAGGTTTGCGCCACATATTTTAAAAAAAGCTCCCGTTGATTCAATGATATTTTGTTTCACGCAAAGAACGCAAAGGCTGCGCAAAGACGCAAAGAATTTGTCTAATTTGCAGATGTATCTGCTGAATAGTGACCGGGGTCCTCAAACGTGCGATCCCGCATGTTGCGGGACAGCTACAACGAAGATGCTATGTAAAACCTTAGCCGGATACAACAATAAAAACCCATAAACTAAAACCTTCGCGATGCCTGTAATACTACCTGTAGAAGATAAATATCCGCAATTTGGCAGTAATTGTTTTATTGCACCAAACGCAACTGTTGTGGGGGATGTGATAATGGGCGATGATTGTTCAGTCTGGTTCAACGGTGTGCTGCGGGGTGATGTTAATTTTATCCGCATCGGCAATAAAGTAAATATCCAGGACGGCGCCTGCATTCATTGCACCTATTTGCGTTTTGGGACAACGATCGGCAGTAATGTTTCGATTGGACATAATGCGATCGTACATGGTTGCACCCTGCATGATAATGTACTGATTGGTATGGGTGCGATCGTGATGGACAATGCAGTCGTGCATAGCAATACGATAATAGCTGCAGGTGCAGTGGTTTTGGAAAATACAGTTTGTGAAGGCGGTAGCATTTACGCGGGTGTGCCTGCAAAAAAAGTAAAAGATATTTCGCAGGAACTCATCAATAGTGAGATTAACAGGATCGCCAATAACTATATTAAATATGCGGACTGGTTCAGGACGCCTTCCGAAAATCCTTTGATAGAGTGATTTTAGAACGACCCTTCCGCGCACAATCAGCTCTTTAAATTTGCAAAGCTTTAATTAAGTGGCGAGTAGAATCGGGTAATTATGGAAAACTACGCAGCCAGTATATTTACTATGGCACAGGTAATTTTTTCTATTTAAATTCGTTTTCAATAAGAAATACTACTATGAAAAACGTAAAATTTTTATTTGTTGTGATCGGCTTAATGATGATGCTGTCATCGTGTAAAGCATGGAATAGTGTGTTCGGTCCAAAGTATGGATGTCCTACAAATGGCAAAAATGTAGGTGCTGAGAAACTGGCAAGTGGTGATCCTGAGGCTGTGCGAGCAGCAAGAAAAGCTAAGAAGTTCAGAAATTAACGGACTTCAGGCAGCGAAGCTTTCATAATCCGCGTCTCTATTGTAAACAATATAAACCGTTAACTATGAGCTTTCCTTTACGTACTACATTGGGTTGCACAGAAGTGGTTATTGATGATGACGGCGGATTGAAACGTTTCTACCAGGTTGCTGACATTCTTGGCCACGAACTCGACATTAATTTCACCCGCAAAGAAGACGATTTTGATACAATTGACTGGGAATTCAAATTCCGCGGCCACAATATGACTCTTCACTACAACATCTATAACGGTGTTTCTATTTTCCCCACCAAGACCAGAGATGCATTGAACAAGGACAACCGGGCTGTTGTTGAATTAGCTGTATTCCTGGAAGGCAGAATGTTTGCTTTCGATGCACAAAAGAAAATTGCTTAAATCAAGCGCTTATTTTCAAAACTTCTTTTTAATCATTTACTTCTTTCGTTATTGAAAGAAGTTTGTTTTTTATCCGACCTGCATTAATCGTTAAACATCTCCAAGAATTTTACTTCGCAAAAAACAGCCTTTTCTTCCACGTATAAGCTCCTGCTTTACAGACATTGACTCCTGCTTCGAAAACACGGATCCCTCTTTCGCAGACATAAGCTTTTGCTTTCCAAGCATTGGCCTTCACCTATTGTCAAATGACTCTGCGTTGAAGGGACGTTCGTTGAGCTTACAATTTTTTTCTTGTCACCTCCACATTATCATTCTTAACGACTGGTCTTTATTATTAAATTCTCCAGCAGCCTCCGTAATAAATTTTTTTTACTTGTGATTATATCGGCCTGGGCAGAAAGCCCGGATCTATATTGAATTTGTTTCTTATAACTTGTAACTAAGCCTTCAGGCAAAGAGATTTTTGCAAGATAACCACTATCAGAGGGTATATTGTTTATCAATTCAATTCTGCCTCTCACTTTACCAAATTCCTGGAATGGGTATGCCGGAAATTTTAAATTAACCTCCTGTCCGATTTTTACTTTGCCGAAATTGTATTGCGGTATTCTTGCTTCAAGATAGTAGTTCGTGTTACCAGGATTTATATAGCAGATTAATTGTCCCGCTTTTAATTGTTGGTTTTCTTGTAAAAAAGAAGAAAATGCAACTTTGCCTTCAACAGGTGCACTCAGGAGGTATTTTCGTTTCCATTCATCAACGCTGCTTTTAAAAGTGCCTAAAGCCTGCACAAATAATGACTTTTGTTGTTGAATCTGGTTTTCAAATTCAGAAATTTCCTTCACCTTTTCATGTTGCTGGTTCTCATTTGTGATAAGAGACGACGAGATTTGCGGCAAAGTCATTTTCTTTGATAACAATTTGCTCTTTTCAGCCCGGTACTCAAACGGAGAAATAATTTTTTGATCTTTTAAAATTTCATTTGCTTTAAACGTAGTATCGGCCATTGATAAATC
>Ga0207689_10004721_pt1 | contig 12297 bp, 11 predicted proteins | sample KBSMisM52_FD_184312 | JGI IMG/M metagenome (GOLD analysis project Ga0207689, IMG submission 184312) | Miscanthus rhizosphere microbial communities from Kellogg Biological Station, Michigan, USA - KBS Miscanthus M5-2 (SPAdes) (version 2) | ecosystem: Host-associated > Plants > Roots >... | reverse complement strand
GGCGGCTGCGTCAGATCAATGCCGCCGACGGCACGAACGCGGCGCCGCCCGAGAAGTTCATGCCTGGTGGCGGCAAGCCCTATGCGCTCAATCTCTACAAGGGCGCGATTTACACCGCCACTGCTCAGGGCTGCGGTGGATTGACCAATGCCTTCTATTCGATCGACCTCGCTTCCCACCGAGCCAGCGCGTTCATCCCCGCTGGCCCGATCCCGTGGCGTCAAGGCCGACGACGCGGGTCGGCCGGATCCGGCACAGGACCGGGATCTCGGTCTCGGCGAACCGCGTCGCGATCACGTCGCCGAAGTAGCGTACGCGGCGCCCGATGTACTTCGAGGCAAGCTCGTCGAGGTGACGCGCGGCGCCGCTCTCGGTCATCTCGACAACCGTGCCGCGGATCTCGAGGTACCGCAGCGGGCGTCGCGGGTCGTAGCAGAGCAGCGTGACCCGCGCGTTGCGGCGCATGTTCCGCTCCTTCGCGAAGCCCCGCATCGTGTTGACCCGGACCATGTCGCCGTCGAAGTCGCACCAGACGACGGATGTCTGCGGCCAGCCGTTCGCCGACACCGTCGTGAGCGCGGCGACCGGCGGGCACTCCGCCAGGTCGCGGTGCGATTCTCCGCCGGGGCAGGCGTAGTCGGGATCATCCACCCAGCGGGCGTAGTGCTCCGCGTATTTCTCCCGCACGTCGAGAAAGCGCATCCCCTCCCACTCGCCATAGCCCATCTCGCGCAGCTCGTCGAGCCTGGTGATGGGAAGGGCGAGCGCGTCGGCGATCGCCTGCGCCGTGGCCATGGCGCGGCCGAGGGGCGAGCTGTAGATCGCGGTTACGCCGTGCGTCTTCAGCCGCTGCGCCAGCGCGTTCACCTGGCGCTGGCCCGTCTCCGAAAGCGCGCTGTCGTTCCACCCCTGCGCGATCCCGGCGGCATTGAGAACGGTCTCGCCGTGCCGGATGAGGATGAGTTGCTCGATCATTTGAGCAGCGACTCGGCCGTCATCTCCTTCGGCTGCTCGATGCCGAGGATCTGCAGGATCGTGGGAGCGACGTTCTCCAGCGCCCCGCCGCCGCGCAGCGCACCGAAGCGCTTCTTCGCGTCGACGAGGATGAGCGGCACGGGATTCGTCGTGTGGGCCGTATGCGGCTGGCCGGTGGCCGGGTCGAACATCAGCTCGCAGTTGCCATGGTCGGCCGTGATGAGCGTGACACCGTCGACGGCTTCAACGGCCTTCAGGATCTTGTCGACCGCGTCGTCCGTGGCGTGCACGGCCTTGACCGCGGCTTCCATCACGCCCGTGTGGCCGACCATGTCGGGGTTGGCGATGTTCATGATGATGACGTCGAACTTCTTCGACGCGATCGCTTCCACCACTTTGTCCGTCAATTCGAGGAGCGACATCTCCGGCTTGAGATCGTACGTAGCCACCTTCGGCGACGGCACGAGGATCCGCTCCTCGCCGGGCGACTTCGTATCGGAGCCGCCGTTAAAGAAGAAGGTGACGTGCGCGTACTTTTCGGTCTCGGCGATGCGTAGCTGTTTCAGGCCCGCGTGCGCCAGGACCTCGCCTAGGTGGTTCTTCACTTCCTGCGGCGGGAAGAGAACCGGCAGCGTCCAGTCTTCGCGGTAGGAGTTCATCGTCGCAAGATGAACTTTCGGGAGCACGGCACGATGGAAACCGTCGAAATCAGCATCCTTAAAACCAGTCACGATCTCGCGCATCCGATCCGCGCGAAAGTTGAAGAAGACGAGAGAGTCGCCGTCTTCAACGCGCCCTCGGTGCGCGCCCTCGGGCGTCAGCACCGAGATCGGCTCGACGAATTCGTCGGTCACGTTCTGCTCGTAGAAGCGGCGCAGCGTCTCCAGCGGGTCCTTCGTCTCCGTGCCGACGCCGAGCGTCATCAGGTCGTAGCCGCGCTGCACACGATCCCACCGTTTGTCGCGATCCATCGTGAAGTAGCGGCCGATGACGGTGGCTAGATGCGCCTGCGGTTTGCCGTCGATGTGCGCGAGAAGATCGCCGAGGTACTTCTCGGCAGATTTCGGAGGCGTGTCGCGACCGTCGAGGATGGCGTGGACGAAGACACCCTTCGCTCCGAGGTTGATGGCGGCATCGATCAGCCCATGAAGATGCGATTGCATCGAGTGAACGCCGCCGTCGGAGAGCAGGCCGGCGAAGTGAATGGCCTTCCCTTGCTTGACCGCATCGACGAGAGTCGGATTCGCTTCCAACTCGTGCCGCGACACCGCTTTGCCGATGCGAACGATGTCCTGATCGACGATGCGGCCGGCTCCGATGTTGAGATGCCCGACCTCCGAATTGCCCATCTGGTTGCGCGGCAGTCCGACTGCGCGTCCCGAGGCCTCGAGCGTCGTCCACTCCGAGTCGCGATACAGCCGGTCAAAGCACGGCGTCTCGGCCTCGGCGATCGCATTCGACTCGGATTCGTCGCGGCAACCAAAGCCGTCGATGACGATGAGGATCAGGAAGGGGCGGTCAGGCATAGCGCGAAGGGGCTGCGATTGTAGGGCCTAACCTCGAACCCTGCTACACTTCCGGCCACTAGCATTCAGCAACGCGGGAGGGGCGGACCCATGAAGACCTGGGAGTACAAGATCATCAATGTCCGGTCGGAGAATTACTCGATGGATCCGCGGCGGGCCGAGGAGTTGAACCGGCTCGGCGATGACGGGTGGGAGCTGGTCAGCATCACCTCGATCAACTTCAAGACCGGCGCCACCGATCACATCGGCATGGTCTTCAAGCGGGAAAAGCAACAGCCGCCCGCGTAACTGCTACAGTTCCCCGGAATCCAATCGGAGTGAAACCCCATGCCGAAGAAAATCCTCCTCGCGGATGACAGCATCACCATTCAGAAAGTCGTCGAGCTCACGTTTTCGGACGGCGACTACGAGGTGACCGCGGTCAACAACGGGGCCAAAGCAATCCAGAAACTCTCCGAGATGCGTCCGGACATCATCCTCTCGGACATCATCATGCCGGAGAAGAACGGCTACGAGGTCTGCGAGTACGTGAAGTCGCATCCCGAGTACCGCAATATCCCAGTGATCCTTCTCACGGGCACGTTCGAGCCGTTCGATCCCGATCGCGCCGATAAGGCCGGCTGCGATGCGGTGGTGACCAAGCCGTTCGAGTCGCAGAGCCTCATTCACAAGGTCGAGGAGCTGATTCAGCAGAGTCAGAACATGCCCGCGCCGGAGCCGGAACCGGCCGCGGCGATCGCCGATCCGTTCGCGCACGACAACGACATTTTCTCCGCCGCTCCCGCTGAGACGCCGTCGTTTGCCTCGGATATGCCGTTCGATACGCCGGTCGAGGAGTTCAGCGGCGAGACGCGTGCCTTTTCGCGCATGAGCTTCGAGGAGATGCAGCAGATGTCGAATGAGCCGAGCCTGCCGACGACCGCGCCGCAGCCCGCGATGCCGGAGCCGGAACCGCCGCCAATCGAGCCACCATCGGTCGAAGCTTCGCCATGGGATGACGCTCCTGCAGCATTCGGCGGCGAAACGCGCGCCTTTCCGCGCATGAGTTTCGAAGAGATGCAGCAGATGGCCGCGGAGTCGACAGCCACGCCTCCTCCTCCTCCGCCCGCACCGCCGGCTCCCGAGGCGTCGCCGTGGGATGAACCGCAGGATGACGCATCGACGCGCGCCATTCCGAAGATGAGCTTCGAAGAGATGCGCCAGATGGCCGAAGCCGCGCAGCCGGCGCCATTTGAAACACCGGCCGCCGCGCCCGAGCCGGAAGCATCGCCGTGGGATGAACAACCCGCGTTCGCCGGCGAGACGCGCGCCTTCAATCGCATGAGCTTCGAAGAGATGGAGCAGTTGGCCGCGGCTCCCGCGGCAGCGCCTGAGCCGTCATGGGGTCCCACGGTCGATCCGTTCGCCGAACCGGCGCCGGCCGCGGAAGAACCGTCGTGGTCGATGGAGACACCGGTCGCGGAAGACGCCGCGCCTCCGGTCAATAACCAGATCACCGATGACGTGAATCCGCAGATCACGGACGTGAATCCGCAGGTCACCGACGTCAATTCACAGATCACGGATGTCAATCCGCAAATCACCGATCTGACCGACGAGCAGGTCGACCGCATCGCCCGCCGCGTGGTGCAGTTGATATCCGAGCAGGTCGTCCGCAACATCGCCTGGGAAGTGATCCCTGATGTGGCCGAGATGGTGGTGAAGGAACGGATTCGCCAGCTCGAAGCGGAGGCGTGAGGACGGGTTGCAGAGTTGCTTAGTTGCTAGGTTGCTAGCAACCCAGCAACCCAGCAACCCAGCAACCCAGCAACCCCATGAAGATCTACACCCGCACCGGCGACACTGGCGAGACGTCGCTGTTCGGCGGCGCGCGCGTCCGCAAAGATGACGCACGAATCGAAGCCTACGGCACGATCGATGAGCTGAATTCGTTCCTCGGCGTTGCCCGCGCCGGTTGGCCATCGTCATCGCTCGACGGGCAGTTGCATCTCATCCAGTCGGACCTCTTCGATATCGGCGCGCATCTGGCGTCGCCCGGCACGTCGCGTTTCGGCGGTCCCGATCCTGTGCGCGTGGCGGCCTTGGAGCAAACCATCGACGAGATGGAGTCCGAGCTCGCGCCGCTCAAGACGTTCATCCTCCCCGGCGGCAGCCTCGCCGCCGCAAACTTTCACGTCGCCCGCACGATCTGCCGCCGCGCGGAGCGTCTCGTGGTCTCACTTCGCGATGAGGATGAAGCGACGAAGGCGTCGATCACCTATCTGAACAGGCTCTCGGATTTCCTGTTCGTCGCGGCGCGGTTCGCGAACCACCAGCAGGGCGTGGCCGATGTGCCGTGGACGCGAACTTGAGATCCAGAGGATGATCTAACTGACGCGCACGTTATCAATCAGCCGCGTTCGTCCGATGCGAACGGCCCCGGCGAGGAGCACCTCGCGGCGGAAGTCAACCGGCGGAAGAAACGTCTCCGGATCGATGACGGCGAGATAGTCGATTTCGATGCCCGGCGTCTCGTCGATCACCTTGCGCATCACGTTCTCGATGGCGCGCACGTCGTGGATGCCGTGCTTGATGGCGCCCTCGCCGGCTCGCAGCGCGCGATGCAGAGCCGGAGCGAGTTTTCGCTCGCCGGCAGACAGATAACTGTTGCGCGACGACATGGCCAGACCGTCGTGCTCGCGTGTCGTTTCGGCGAAGACGAGCCGCACCGGGACGTCGAGATCCCGCACCATCCGCTCGATCACCGCACACTGCTGCGCGTCCTTGCGTCCGAAGACAGCCAGATCGGGCTGGATGATGTTGAAGAGCTTCAGGACAACCGTGGCAACGCCGTCGAAGTGCCCGGGACGCCGTTCGCCTTCCAGCGGCTGGGCCACGGCTCCGACCGACACCGTCGTCTGCGAGCCGGGGGGATACATGATCTCGACCGACGGCAGAAAGAGAAGATCGACATTTTTCTCCGCCAGCATCGTCCGATCGCGAGCCTCATCGCGCGGGTAGCTGGCGAGATCCTCCTTCGGTCCGAACTGCTTCGGGTTGACGAAGATCGAGACGGCGACGAACTCGGCGTCGTTTTCGCGCGCGGCATCGATCAGGGAGAGGTGACCTTCGTGGAGAAAGCCCATGGTGGGGACGAAGGCGATGGTCTTGCCGGCGGCTCGGGCGGCGCGGGCTTCGGCAATGGTCGTGGCGACGATCAACAGCACTGCTCCGTTGACCAAGCACAGACAAGAGTGTCTGTGCCACATCGGCTCGGGTTTTCCGGCAAAGAAGTACCTGAGCCACAAAAGGAGGACCAATGTGGCACAGACACTCTTGTCTGTGCTGTAGGGTTTCGGAGTTTCATTGCGCCTTCGGCATCTCGATCACGATGCCCTCCCCGTACAACGCCCGCAACTCGTCCGCGCTGGCGGCGTGAAACGATTCCTTCGCATCGTCGGGGAAACTGCCGTCGCGCACGTCGGCCAGGTAATGCTCGATGGCGATCCGCATCTCGTCGGCGATGTTCGCGTAGCGGCGGACGAATTTCGCCTGGTGGCCGTCATACAGGCCCAAAAGGTCGTGGAAGACCAGCACCTGCCCGTCGCAAGCGGGGCCGGCGCCGATACCGATCGTGGGAATCGACACGCGCTCGGTGATCATCGCCGCCAGTTCGGAGGGGACGCACTCCAGCACGATCGAGAAACAGCCGGCCTGATCGAGCGCCTGCGCTTCGTCGACCAGGCGGCGGGCATCGTCGAGGTTTTTCCCTTGCAGCTTGAATCCGCCGAGGGCGTTGACCGATTGCGGCGTGAGCCCGATGTGGCCCATCACCGGAATCTCGGCGTCGAGGATCGCTTCGATGGCGCGGATGCGCGAGGCCTTCCCGCCTTCCACCTTCACCGCGTGCGCCCCCGCCTGGATGAAACGGCCGGCGTTGCGCACCGACTCTTCGACTGACAGGTGGTAGGAGAGATAGGGCATGTCGCCGACGACGAGCGCCTGCGACGCGCCGCGAACGGCGGCGCGCGTGTGGTGGATCATGTCGTCGACGGTGACGCTCAGCGTGTCGGGATAGCCGAGAACAACCATGCCGAGGGAATCGCCGACCAGGATGATGTCGCTGCCGGCGGCATCGGCCACCTTCGCGGATGGATAGTCGTACGCGGTGATCATCCCGATGCGCGTTGCGCCCTTCATGGCGCGGATGGCCGGGACGGTGATGCGTTTGTTCGCCATTTGCTCCTCCAGTGGACCGTTCAGGAGGAACGAAGGGTGAAGAGTGAAGGGTGAAGAGTGAAAGCGCGCGGCCTTCACTCTTCACTCTTCACCCTTCAAACTTCATCTACCCCCGTCTCGGTCCGTCGACTCAGGATCCAAGCGGTACGTAGTACTGCGTGCCCTTCTTCGCGTTTGCGATCTGCTCGATAAGCTGATCGAAATGCTCGGGCGTGTTGACGAAATCGATCTCGTTCGTGTTTACCACAAGCAATGGCGTCTCGTCGTACCGGTAAAAGTAATGCGAGTACGCGTCGCTGAGCTCTTTGAGGTAATCCTGCGAGATCGACTTCTCGTACGCCCGTCCGCGCTTCTTCACGCGTTTGAGCAGTGTATCAAGAGACGCCTGCAGGTAGATGACCAGGTCCGGCCGCGGCACGCTCTCCCGCAGCATCTCGTAGAGCCGGTTGTAGATCATCAGCTCCGAGTCTTCCAACGTCAGGTAGGCGAAGATCTTGTCTTTCGGAAACGAGTAGTCCGCCAGGATCAGCTCGGTGAAGAGGTCGCGCTGCGAGATCGAGCGCTGCTGGTCGTAGCGCGAGAGCAGAAAGAAGAGCTGGCAGCGGAAGGCCGCGCCGCGCTTGTCCTTGTAGAACTCGGCAAGAAACGGGTTGTCGACATCCTCGAGGATCTTCGTCCCACGAAATCGTTTCGCCAGCAGATTGACCAGCGATGTTTTCCCGACGCCGATCGGCCCTTCGACGGCGATATGACGAAACGGCAGCGGCGGCACGGTGGGAAGGATAAAGGATGAAGGATGAAGGATGAAGGAAATGCGTGGGACCAGGGACGAGGGACGAGGGATGAGGGTCCCTCGCCCCTGCCCCTGTGATACAAACCGCGCCCCGATGCTCCAACTCGATACCTACACCCTCCCCAATGGCCTCCGCGTCGTCCTCAACGAAGACCACTCCGCGCCGCTTGTCGCCGTCAACCTCTGGTACCACGTCGGATCGAAGAACGAACGGCCCGGCCGCACCGGCTTCGCTCATCTCTTCGAGCACATGCTCTTTTCCGGCTCCGAGCACGTCGGCAACAACGAGCACTTTCGCTACGTGCAGTCGGTGGGCGGCGTTCTGAACGGAACGACGTTCTTCGATCGCACGAATTACTTCGAGACCCTTCCCTCCAACTACCTCGCCCTCGGCCTCTGGCTGGAGTCGGATCGGATGGGCTACTTCCTCCCGGCGCTGACGCAGGAAAAGCTCGACATCCAGCGCGAGGTGGTGAAGGAAGAGCGCCGCCAGCGCTACGACAACGTTCCCTACGGCACGGCGTTCGAGCGCCTTCTCAATCTTGGCTACGATCCCGATTACTCCTACCACTGGCCCACCATCGGCTCGATGGAAGACCTCGGCGCGGCATCGCTCGACGACATCCGCGAGTTTTTCGCCACCTGGTATCGCCCCGACAACGCCACGCTGACGCTGATCGGCGATTTCGTCCCCAAGGAGGCCAGGGCGCTGGTCGAGCAGTACTTTGGTCCGCTCCCCTCGGGCGGGCCCTTCCCGCAGTTCAACCTCGAACGCCGCCCGCTGAACGGCGAGCGCCGCGAAGTCTTCCCTTCGCCGGTCCAGCTTCCGCGCGTCTACCGGCTCTATCACTTCCCGAAGATGGGCCATCCCGACTGGATCGCCGCCGATCTGCTCAGCTCCGTGCTCAGCGGCGACAAGGCCAGCCGGCTGGAGAAGGCGCTCGTGCTCGAGCAGCAGATCGCCACCGACGTCGCCGCGTACGTGCTGCCCACCGAGGCCACCGGCATTTTCATGATGCAGGCGACGGCGAATGAGGGTGTTGCGATCGAGGATGTCGAAAAAGCGATCGACGCGGAGATCGCGCGCATCGCCGGCGAAGGCGTGACTGCCGACGAGCTGACGCGCGCGAAGAACCGCGCCGAGGTCGAGTACGCGCATCAGATTGAAAACTACGACTCGCGCGCGGACTTGATCGGAATGATGTCCACCTACTTCAACGATCCGAGCCTGGTTCACACCTGGCTCGATCCCTACCGCGCCGCCACAGGCGACGATCTCCAGCGCGTGGCGCGGCAGTACCTCGTCGCGGAGAATCGCGTGACCAGCTTGTTTGTCCCGGAGTCTGTATGACTATTGATCGCACGATTGCGCCGCAACCCGGTCCGCCGCGGCCGTATCACTTCCCACGCGTGGCCCGCCGCACGCTCGACAACGGTCTGCGTCTGCTCGTGGCCGAGAATCACAATGCGCCGCTGGTCTCGGTGCGCTCGCTCGTCCGCTCCGGCGCCGATTACGACACTCCTGAACTTGCCGGCCTGGCTTCGCTCACCGCCGAGCTGCTCGACGAAGGCGCCGGCACCCGCGACGCCGTCCGTCTCGCCGAGGACCTCGGGCTGCTCGGCGCATCCCTCGGCAGCGGCGCCGACTGGGACGCGTCGTACATCTCGGTCGATTCCCTCTCGCGCACGTTCGCCGACTCCTTCGCCATCTTCGCCGACGTGAATCGCCAGCCGCTGCTGCCGCAGTCCTCGCTGGAGCGTGTGCAGAGCGAGCGCCTGATGGAACTGCTCCAGCAGCGCGACGAGCCGGCCTCGATCGCCGGCAAGCGCTTCTCCAATCTGATCTACGGCAACGGAACCTATGGCAACACGGTCATCGGAAATCCGGAGTCGGTGGCGCGGATCACGGTCGACGATGTGCGCAACTTCTACGAAACGCACTACGTTCCGAACCACGGTTCGATCGTCATCGCCGGCGATGTGAATGCCGAAGCCGCGCTCGATACCGCATCGCGATTCTTCGCCGACTGGCCGGCCAGGGAACTTCCGCCGCGCCCCGAGATCGCGCCGAAGACATTCGAATCGAGCCGCATCTACCTCATCGACCGTCCCACCGCCGTGCAGTCGGAGATCCGTATCGGCCACATCGGCATCGCCCGAAGCACGGAGGACTACTTCGCCCTCTCCGTGATGAACGCCCTCCTCGGTGGCGTCTTCAACTCGCGCATCAACCTCAACCTCCGTGAAAAGCACGGATACACGTACGGTGCGAGATCGATGTTCGCCTTCCGCCGCCAGGCCGGACCATTCGTCGTCAGCGCTCCGGTGCGCAACGAAGTGACTCGCGAGTCGGTAACCGAGGTCCTCGCCGAGCTCCGCCGCATTCGAACCGGCGACGTCGAAACCGTGGAGCTTGAAGACACGAAAAACTACCTGATGGGCTCCTTCCCCTCCACAGTCCAAAGCGCCGGCGACATCGCCGGCCGCCTCCTCGACATGGAGCTCTACGACCTCCCCACCGATTACTTCGACCGCTACCGCGAAAACATCGGCGCAATCTCGAAGCAGGACGTCGAGCACGTCGCGCAGAAGTACATCGACCCGGAGAGCGTCATCATCGTGATCGTAGGCAACGCATCCCAGATCCGCGAACCGCTCGGCACCCTCGGGATGCCGATTCATGAGTTGGATATCGAGGGGATGGCGATCGGGTAGTGTTTCGCAGGCGAGGCAGCTTGGTGCTGATTACGACAATATACTCGTGCGGTGGAGTATGAATGGGACCCGAAGAAGGACCGAATAAACCGCGAAAAACATAACGTTTCATTTGCCGAAGCTTCAACCGTCTTTTTGGATCCTCATCACGTAACCGTCTTTGATGAAGATCATTCAATTGAAGAGTTCCGTTTCCGCACAATCGGCCACACCGCCGCAGATCGGCTAGTTACCGTGGCTCACACGGATCGGGAAGATCGCATTCGAATCATCACTGCCCGGGAGGCGACTGCACGAGAGCGCCAACAATATGGACAAGCAACCTGACCCACACGACGAAACCGATATCCCGGAAACCGATTTTTCCGGCGGCGTCCGCGGCAAGTATTTCGAGCGCGCGATGAAGGGAACAAATATCGTGCTGCTCGAGCCCGACGTTGCGAAGGTCTTTCGCGATTCAGCTGTGGTCAGTCAGGCTCTTCGCGAATACCTGTCGGAACACGGAACTCCTCCGGTCATTCCGAAGCAGGAGGGCGGGCTGACTTCACGCTGAGGTCGGCCGGGCTGGCAGCTATCGCCAGCATCACGCGGTTGGCTACCTCGACCCACAGCTATAATCCATCCCCTCGATGGAGCAGCTCCAACTTCACTACGTTGATCTGGGCGTGCCGCGGGTCATGGACCTGAAGCATGAGCTGTCGGTGGGGCGCACCGAGGGGAACGATCTGATCCTCAACCACCCCTCGGTTTCGCGGAAGCATGCGAAGTTCGAGTTGCGCGGGGAGCACTGGTGGATCGTCGATCTGAAATCGACGAACGGGGTGAAGCTCAACGGGAACCTCGTCACCGAGGGACAGGTGGCGGCGGGGGACAAACTCTCGGTCGGGTCGGTGCTGCTCGACGCGCGCGCGCTGCCCTCCGTCGACTTCAACGCCGACTCGATGTTCGACAACCCCTCGGGCACGGTCATCCGGCGCATCTCCGATTTCAACTCCGAGTTCGGGCTCGACATCAACGAAGCCCTGCTGGAGAACAAGGGTCCGATCACCAGACCGCCGTCGCAGCCGGGTCTGCGCGAGCCGGCGGTTTCGCGCGAGAAGATTTTCCAGGTGCTCGTGCAGGTAGCCAAGGCGCTGCTGGCGTCCGAAGAGCTTCAGGTCGTGCTCACCACGGTCATGGACATCATCTTCCGCTACCTTCCGGTCGAGCGCGGGCTGATCATCCTCTTCGACGAAGAAGGCAATCCCATCCCGAAGCTGACCAAGTTCATCGAAGGCGCCGACCAGCAGGACATCCCCATCTCGCGCACGATTCTGAAGATGGTGGCGCAGCAGCAGGTGGCGTTGATGACCTCCAACGCGCTGGAAGACGCGCGGCTCCTCGGCGGGAAGTCGATCGCCATCCATGGCATCCGCTCGGCGATGTGCGTGCCGCTGTGGAACCGGCAGCGCGTGATCGGGGCGGTGCAGGTGGACTCGCCGATCCACATCGGCAGCTTCACCGAAGAGGATCTCGATCTGCTGACGGCGCTGGCGAACTTCGCGGCGGTGGCCATCGAGCGGGCGCAGCTCGCGGAGAAGATCGAGGAAGAGCGCAAGATCCGTTCGCGCATGGAGCGCTACCACTCGCCGGCCGTGGTCGACGAGATCGTGAAGGGCTCGATCACGGCAGAATCTGAGGTCAAGAGCACCGACGTTTCGATCCTCTTTGCTGACATCAGCGGTTTCACCACCGTTTCGGAGACCAAGAAGCCGGAGGAAGTAGCGGAGTTCCTGTCGCACTTTTTCTCGTGCGCGGTGGAGTCGATCTTCGCGTACGGCGGCACGCTCGACAAATTCATCGGCGATGCGGTGATGGCCTTCTTCGGCGCGCCGCTGCCGCAGGACGATCACGCCGACCGCGCCGTGCTGACCGGCCTGATGCTCCAGCGGATGGTGAACGATTGGAATGTGGAGCGGGCCAGGATCGATCTGCCGCCGGTGCTGGTGCGCGTCGGCATCAACAGCGGGCTGGCGGTCGTCGGCAATGTCGGCACGGAGAAGCGCGTCGACTACACCGTCCTCGGTACGT
>Ga0207689_10004717_pt1 | contig 12302 bp, 8 predicted proteins | sample KBSMisM52_FD_184312 | JGI IMG/M metagenome (GOLD analysis project Ga0207689, IMG submission 184312) | Miscanthus rhizosphere microbial communities from Kellogg Biological Station, Michigan, USA - KBS Miscanthus M5-2 (SPAdes) (version 2) | ecosystem: Host-associated > Plants > Roots > Rhizosphere... | reverse complement strand
CACTCATCGCCTCGGCGATACCGAAGTCGACGACCTTGGCCCGATCGGAGCCATCGCGTCGCACACCGAGCAGAATGTTGTCCGGCTTGAGGTCCCGATGCACGATCGGGGTCGGTCGTTCGTGCGCGGCGGCGAGCGCTTCGGCCACCTGGCGCGTAATCTCGATCGCGCGAGGGATCGACAGCGGTCCGTTTCGAGCGACGATCTCCCCGAGCGGCTTGCCCTCGACAAACTCCATCGCGATGTACAGGAGACCATCGCCGATCTCGCCGTGATCGAACACGCGCGCGACATGCTCGTTCTCGATCTGGCTGGCGTTGACCGCTTCGCGCCGGAAGCGTGTGACGACGTTCGCGTCGCGGACCAGCCAGGGATGAAGCACCTTGACCGCCACGTTTTGCGGCAGGCGCACGTGCCGGGCGAGATACACTCGCCCCATGCCCCCTTCCCCGACCATATCGGTGATCAGGTATCGGTCGGCGACGACCGTTCCGACGAGATCGTCGCCGATAGTGAGCGACTGCAGCGTGCACCCATCGGCAGAACAATAGAGCACATCGTCGCCGTATTCCTTTTCACAGGTCGGGCAGACCTTGGCCATTGGCCTCCAGCCGCGAGATCGGGATCGTTAGGTGCGCGCGATGAGCTGCCTTCGCCGGAATGGGTCCGTTACTCGTCGGTGCCGCCGTTGGCCTCACGCACTTTCGCCTCGGCGATGGTTCGTTGCGCGACGTACGACGTTGGCAGCGACTTCGCCAGGAACATCTTGTACAGCGGGATCGCCTCCGACATGGACTTGCGGTCCTCGGCATCGATGGCCTTGGACAGGATCACGAGCTCGCTCAGGCTTCCCGTCGATTTCACCGCCGTTTCGCCAGCCGACGACACCACGGTGCTCCCGGTACTGCCGGTGCTGCCGGTTTGACGCGGGCGCGCCGCCGGGAGCTTCATGCCGTGCGCGACCTTGTCGCCCAGCTGGTCGATCAGGTCCTGGAGCTTGTCGGCGTTGCCGCGCACCTGAGTGCTGTACTCCATCTCCGACGTCTCCACGCTGTACGCGCTGGCCGTGATGCGCGTGTCGCCGTTCGGCTGGACGAGGTAGGTGCCGTAGATGATGTGGTGGGCGTTGAGCAGCTTCCCGACCTGAACCGCCTGGCTCGGGTCGACACGGCCGCTCGTGGCGAGATTCTGCTCGTTCATGATCTCGTTCAGCTTTTCGCGCGTGACGATGCGAATGCTGTCCGTCTCGCCCAGCCTGCCGGCCAGGACGGTCGCGATCCCCTTGCTGAGCGCCTTGTAGTCCGCGTCGGTGCGCATCGACGCATTGATGTAGTCCAGCACGGCCACGACCGGCCGGCGATCCTGAGTCGCGCCCTGCGCGGCGAGCGCAGAGACGCAGGTGCCTAACACGGCCAGTGTCGTCGCGGCAACCGCGAGACGACGTGGAATTCGATGGGTGAATCGCATGATTGCCTCGTGTCTCGTTAGAAGCGGGCGCCCAGCGTCAAGCCACCGGAGAACCCGGTGACGGTCGACGATGCGTCGCCCGACTCGAGCCGACCACCCTGGACCCGAACGAAGGGTTGCAGCGAATAGTGGCCGCCGAGCCGTTGTTGAAGCCCAAGCGTGAGCGTCCCGCTGGCGATCCCGGCGGTCGTCAGCAGATTGTCCGATTTCAGACCGGTTTGATGCCGGCCGTTGAGGGCGATGAGCAGTCCCGTCGATGGCGAGAGGCCGGTGACCGACCGGACGCCCGCATCGAGGTAGTTCGCGTCGCTGTTCGAGACTTTCACGTTTTCACGCTCGTACTCGGTCCGGTAGCGGTCCACGACATAGAACGTGAGCTCGCGGAACCGGGACGAGGCAACCTGGTACTGCCAATCCGCCGTATAGATCGGACCGAGCTTGCTCTGGCTGGCTGCCGTCCCGAGGGTGGTGCCGCTCTGGAGCTCCTCCTCAGCGAAGAAATCGGCCGACAGCCCGAACGTCATGCTGGACTGGCCAATCAGGCGGCTGGATCCCAGCGAGAGATGGACCGCGTCCCCGGGGCTGAAATCCACGGGGATGCCGGCCGCTACGGAGATCGGCGTGTACTGCTTTCGCATCTCGTACGAGCTGCCTAACGCCCACGACCAGGCCCCGATTTCGCGCGCGAGCACGACGCCGAGCGTCCCGCCAGTCCCGATGCCGAGCACCGGAACCTGGAAGCTGAGCGCTGGTGCGCCCACGACCCGCAGCGCGCTCAATTCCTCCGGATTGAGCTCCGTCTCACCGGTTGGCAGGTTGATGCCGGCCGTGAGGAGCACGTTATCGCCGACGATGTGGCCGGTGGCGCGAATGCGCACGTCGGAGATGCCCTTCAACGTGTAGCCGTCGGTCTGCGTCACGGGGTCCGTGCCGGAAATGCGGACGTCGCTGCTCGCGTACGCGGTGGTGAGATCGAACGACAACCGGCTGCCGGCCGGTACCACGACCGAGACCGGAATCGACCATTGCGACGCGCGCGTCACCCGCACGGAGCTCGCGCCATCGACTGTGGGCTGCGGAATCCCATCGTTTCCAAACTTCCACACCTCGAACACCGGGCCGAAGAACGATGATGCATCCCCGGCCAGCTTGACCTGCGCCAGGGCGCCGGACGACATCCCGACAAGGATGACGCAGGCGCGAACGACCGCAGACTTGAGCATGTGCACGGTCGCCTCGTCAGCGTGGAGTGAGAATCGTGATGTAGATCGTGACAGTCGTTGCCGGAAACGCGGGATCGGTGATGCCGCCCGGTGGCTGCCCTCCGCCAATAGGCGTCGTGAACACCGAGTTCAGGCGATCGATCGTCATCGCGCTCGCGCGGGCGAGCGCGTTCTTGCGAGTCGTAATGCCTGCGAGGCCAGCCGCCTCCTCGCGGCGCGTCGCGGCGAGCGTAAACCCGGGATCGAGACGGAGCGCCTCATCGTACGCCCCAACGGCGTCGGCGAAGCGGAACTCCGACTCATACCGCGCGGCTTTGCCATAGGCAATGAACGCGGCGATGTTCTTCGTCGGCCGCTCTTCCACCGCCGCGCGTTCAGCGGGCGTGAGCGTGACGCCCATGTTCTCGAAGAGTCGCAGAGCAATCTGCTTTTCGGCGTCGAGCACGTTGTCGAGGCGCATCTGCTCCGAGACCGCGGGCTGCACCTGACGAGTCGCCGCATCGGCGACGCCGACGCTTATGCCCATGGCATTCGCCTGCGCGTCGAGCGCACCGTACACGATGCGCCGTGCCTGCACGAGACGCCCGACTCGAGGCGCAGTGCTTGAATCCGCACGGCCCGAAGCCGCAAGCGATAGCTCGCGCATGATGGCGTCGAGGCGAAGCCGGTCGACGATGCGCAGCTGGCTGCTCTTGGCGAGATCGACGCGCAGCAGGTCGGCCAGTCCGTAGCCGAGCGCCGCGGTCGAGGAGTCGAGACCGGTCTGGTCGAACGGCAGCACACCCACGGTCCTGGGCGACAGCGTGTCCGGCTTGAGCTGTGCCTCGACCGCCATAGCCTGGCGTGCCGCGTCCTGGGCCTCCTTCACGCGCGGGTGAGGCGCCGGCGCGCCGGCGGCGCCATGGTAACAGCCCGGCATCGTGAGCACGGCGGCGATCACCGCCAGCCATCCCAGTGCGCCGGTGCGTCCGCGGGCCATCGAACGATCCTGGCGGTGACGTACGCCAACAGCTCGATTCACGTTAGGCATGGTCAGTTCCGCGGAGAAGTGCCGGACATAACGCTCTGGCTGGTGACAAACGCCACATGCATGGTCGTCGTTCCGCTCACGCCCCCGCCCGACGCCGTGATGGTCACGAAGCCCTCAGCCGTCGCGGTCAGCACGCCATTGGCGTCGACCGTGGCGACGTTCGGATTCGACGTGGTCCAGGTCACGGGCACGTTCGCGAGCGTCGCGCCGTTTGCGTCGAGTACGACGGCCGTAAGCTGTACGCTCGTTCCCGGTGCCGTAAACGAAGTTGGGGAGTCGATCCGCAGACTGGCTGCGGTCACGACGACCCGGAGCGTCTTCGTAACGCCGTCGATGGACACGGTGACATCGGCGTTGCCCGGATACAGGCCCGTGACCAGACCGGTCCCCGAGACGCTCGCGCGCGATGGCGTCGCGTTCGCAACGCTCCAGCTAATCTTGCGGTCGGCGAGGTCGCCGGCGTCACTGCCATCGGCTGCCTTGGGAACCGCCACGAGCTGCAGGGATCTGGCAGCAACCACGCTCGCGGGGTCAGGGCTCATCACGATCGTCGCCACGCGGTTGATCACGCGCACTGTCGCGGTGGCGCGGCTCGTACCCGCCGTCGCGGTCACCTGTGTGGACCCGACCGCGACCGCCGTGAGCACGCCGTTCGCGTCGATGGTGGCTACGCCAGGATTGGACGAGCTCCACGCGACCGGCACGTTCGGCAGCACCGCGCCGTTCGCATCAACCGCTGTCGCGGTGAGCGACGCGTTCGCGCCCACGTACACGACCGATGGGGACACGATGCTGAGACCAGCGGCCGTCACCAGGACCCGGAGCGTCTTCGTGACGCCGTCGATGGATACCGTGACGTCGGCATTGCCGGGATAGACACCCGTCACCAGGCCCGTCGCGGAAACGGTAGCGCGGGTTGTCCCGGCCGTGTTCGCGACGCTCCAGCTGATGGCGCGGTCCGCGAGGTCTCCGGCGTCGCTTCCATCGGCTGCTTTCGGAACCGCTACCAGTTGGAGAGTTCTCGCTACGACGACGCTAGCGGGGTCGGGGCTCATGACAATGCTGGACACGCGGCGAATCACCCGGACGGTCGCCGTGGCGCTACTCGCACCCGCCGTCGCGGTCACCTGTGTGGCCCCAGCGGCGACCGCCGTGAGCACGCCATTCGCGTCGATGGTGGCAACACTCGGATTGGCGGTACTCCATTGCACCGGTACGTTGGCGAGCGGCGCGTTCTTCGCGTCGACGACCGTCGCGGTGAGCGATGCCTTCGTGCCCGCGTAAACGACGGCCGGAGCCTGAATCCTGAGGCCGGCTGCCGTCACGACCACCCGAAGCGTCTTCGTGACGCCATCCACCGACACCGTGACATCGGCGTTGCCGGGATAGACGCCTGTGACCGTACCGCTCGTCGATACGTTGGCCGTGCGCTTCGGTCCATCCGGGTTCACGACGCTCCACGCGACATCACGATCTCCGATGTCTCCAGCGTCTGTCCCGTCCGCAGCCTTCGCGCTCAGCACGAGAGTCAGCGAATTCGCTGCGATCAAAGGCGGCGCGGGATTGGGGCTCAAGGCGACGCTGGCGACGCGGCGAATGACCTTCACGGTCGCGGTTGCGCTCCGTGTACCGGCCGTCGCGGTGACCTTTGCGGATCCGACGGCGACCGCCGTGACCGAGCCGGTCGTCGCGTCGATCGTCAGGATGTTCGGGCTGTCCGACGACCACTTGATCTTTCGCGTCGTCATGGCCCTGCCCTGCGCGTCGAGCGCTTTCGCGATCAGCGTCCGGACGTCGCCGACCCGAAAGACCGGCACCGCGTCGAACGCCACTGACGTCACCGGCGCGAAGACGATCTCGGTCAGCGTCGTCGAGGATCCAGGCGGCAATGGCGGCGTGGGCGGCGTTGTCTGCTCGTCGATCGGTGTACCGTCTTCATCCAGCAGGGTGAGCGTGATCCCGACAGCGCATTGCGTCGACGATCCGCCTAACTGCTGCGGGTCGGCAAGGCAATCGGCGATCCGCACCACGACCGCCACCGTCTTCGGCACACCCGGCGTGACGTCGACGCTGGTCGGTGAGCTCGGGAGCGTGACGTCCGTTTCGTTCTTGCGGCGGTAGAAGGCGCGAATGCGGACGGTCTGTCCGGCCTGCGCGTTGTTGATGGTGGCGTTGAGGCCCAGTCGGACCGTTGGCCCGGTTGCCGTATCGTTAGGCTCGACCGGTCGATCGTCGAGGCACGCGGTGGCCAGCACGGCTGCGAACGTGGCGACCTGCGCGACGAGGCGTCGGCGGAGGGCGATCATGGTCCCACCATCACGGTTGGGGCGCCGGCGACGATCACGCCGCCGTGCGCCGTGGGGTCTGTCATCCGCGCGAGCGGCATTCCGCTGACGAGCACCGTTGGTGAGCCCATGATGATCGAATCCGGCGGACCGACGCACACGCACATGCTACCAATGGCAGCAGCGGGAAGCGTCGCAATCAACACAGTGGGCGCGCCGGGTGAGACGACAGGTCCGCCGACGTGCGGAATCGGTGGCAAGCCTGGCGTGACCATCGGGCAAACGTGCATGTCGGTGATGCGAGCTGCAGGCATGGGCATGGTGAGCTCTCAACGCCCTGCGCGTTGGGTGACTGGTGCGCCGCCAGCGGGCGGCGTCGTTGAAGCTGCGTGTCGCTCCTGCTGCACCTGGAAGTGGTCCCGGGAGAGCGCGATGGCTTTGTCCCATCCGCCTAACTGCTTCACTACCTCGAGGCCCTGCGCGATGTACGCGCCCGCCAGCGCTTCAAAATGCTGTGGATGCACGGCCGCCGCGAGGCCAACGGCATTCCCGCTAAGCATGCGATCAATGCCTGCCGGTGGCGGGACCGGGGTGACGTCCGCGGGTGCGATGCTTCCGGTGGTAAAGAACACCGCGCCAGCGGCGCAACCGGCGGCGGTTTCCAGGCCTGCCGCCTGGCCGGCAGCCCATGCCGCGCGGCGCCGATCGTCGTCGGGGTTGGCGATCCACTGCTCGACGGCGCTCAGCGCCGCAGTAAGAGCTGCTGGCGGCTCACCGCCCTCCGCCGCGAGCTGCGTGGCGTGGCGCGCAGAGACCCACGCCCACCACACGCCCTCGCGCGGAGGCAACGCAGCCGCGATGACGCGAAATGCCTCTGGCGTCTTGCCGTCGGCGACGAGCGCCTGAACCAACGCGCCGCCATCGGCCGCCGCAGCCGCGAGCGGCGCGACGTCGTCGGCCAGGTGTGCGCGCTCCACGAGCCAGGCCACCGAGGCGTCGGTCGCGGCGGAAGGCCGAGCAGGGCTGGGCGAGGGTTGGGTCATGGGCCGCCTTCCTAGTTGATCATCGTGATGCCGCCCTTGACCATCACCATCGCGTCGCCGTTCACCTGCGTCATCGCGCCCTGCACCTGCGTCATGGCCGTCCCCTGGATCTTGGTCATGATGCCCTTCACCTCGGCCTGCGCGGTCGCCTCGGCCTTCACCATCATCCCCTTGATCTCGACGCCGGTCTGCGAGATCACGACGGAGCTCGCACCGACCTTGAGCGAGATCTCCTGCATCGCTTCGATGGCGATCTTGCCGAGGTCGGCCTTGATGGTGATGTTGCCCATCGAGACCTTCGTCGTGAGGTTCCCCATCTGGACCTTGAGCTCGTCGTTCCCCTGGTTCAGGGTGACCGTACGATTGCCCTGGTCCACCGTGATGGTCTGATCGTCCATCACCTTCACGGTCTGCTTGCCTTTCGAGACCTCGATCGTCTGATCGCCCTCCGAGACCGTGACCGTCTGCTTCCCCTTCTTGATCGTGTGCTCGTCGTCGCCCTCGGTGACCGTCCGCGTATCGTTGTTCTTGACCGTCGTCGTGCGGTCGTGCTGGACATCGCGGGTCTCGTCGTTCTTCACCAGCACCTTGAGGTCCTTCTCGGCCTGCGCGTAGACGTGCTCCTCGCCCTTCTTGTCCTCGAACCGGAGCTCGTTGAAGTTGTCGCTGCCGCCGCCTAACGTGCGCGACTTCCACCCCGTCTGCGTCTTGTTGCCGGGGAGCTCGTAGGGAAACTTGTGGGCGCTGTTGTAGACACGCCCCGTGACGATCGGCCGGTTGGGATCACCCTCGAGAAACTCGACGAGCACTTCCTGACCAACGCGCGGGATCTGGACGAACCCCCACCCGGTCCCGGACCACAGGCTGGCGACGTGCACGCGGTGCTTCGACTTGCCGTCCTTTCCATCGCCACGATCCCACGGAAACTGCAGGAGCACGCGCCCGTCGGCGTCGACATCGATCTCACCCGTCCCACCGCTGCCGACGATCTTGGCCGTCTGCGTTCCACGCACCGACGGGCGCGGGGTGACGCGCACCGGGCGATGGCGTACCGTCGCCGGAATGCATCCGAACTCGTTCTCGTACGTCGCCGTCAGCCCGGAGCCGCCCAGCACATCGCCGGCCTCCAGGTGGTGCTTCACGTGGAGGAGATGCATCTCGGTGCCGCCGCTCCCGGCGGTCCCACCCGTGATCTCGACCCGCGTCCCGGCCTGAAAGCCGGCGCACGTACTGGCGCCCTGAAACGTGTCGTGAGGCGTCTCGTGCATCTCGATGCGCAGCTTGGCCTCGCCGGCGGAATCGTTAGGCCCGAGATCGCCGAGGAAATCGTACATCTCTCCACGCGCGCCGGGTGTTCCGCTCGACACCTTCCCCTTGCTGTCGGCGCGGAGGAGATCGTGGTCGATGAGCGACACCGCCGCGGAGTTGACGGCGTAGTCGCGCGCCAGCCGGAACACCACGTCCGTCTGCGGCTGTCCGGCAGCCAGCGCTGGCTGCACTTTGGCGGACTTGGTCTCGCACTCGGGGATGGAGCTGCCCCGCGCGTCGGTGATGACGAGCGTGTGCTTGTCGTCGGTGTGCTCGAACATGTAGTACAGCCCCGCGTCTTCCAGCATCCGGCTCACGAACGCGAGATCGCTCTCATGGTACTGAACGACATAGGGCAGCGTCGGCGGCGCGCTCGTGACGCGCCGCTTGACATCCGTCACGCCCGCCGCCTTGCACACCTTTTCGACGATGTCCAGCGCCGACACGTTCTCGAACGTTCGGCAGTCGCTCGACAACGACATGAACCAGAGTGCCGGTACGATCTCCACCCGATACTGCGAGAGATCATCGCTCTGATTGCGTCCGACTGACGAGAACCGCCGCACCAGCCCGTGAATCGGGCGCGACTGGTCCTCGGTCGTCGGGACGTGCAGCGTCATCGCCTTTCCGAGCAGAGTTCCGGGCGACACCGACGCGTTCGTCGACACGAAGTCCACGACGAACAGGAACGGTTGTGACACTTCTTCTTCGCCGGTCAGCGAGACCGCGACCAAGGCGTCACCGAGCGGTGTCGTGACCCTTAGTGGTCGCTTGGCCTGCGAGATGGAAAGGCTGGTCATCCGCTACATCCTCGCGCGTTCAGGTCGCTGCCGTGGCGGTCTCCGCACCGGCGCGCTCACCGAGGGTGAACTTGGCGTCGCGAACGGTCGGCGTGACTTCGTACGCGAGCTCGCCGTTCTCGTCGACCGTCACGCGTACCGCGCCGGGGCGCGTCCCGCCGGCGATCGCCTCGAGCAGCAGCCGAGACACCTCGGGGAGCATGGTGTTCGTGAGAATGTTGTCGACGTTGCGGGCGCCGCTCTCCACTTCGGTGCACCGCGCGGCGACGGCGTTCACGAGGTCGTCGTCGTACACGAGATTGACGCGCTGCGTCTCACGGAGCCGGCGCTCGATCTTCCCGAGCTTGAGCCTAACGATCTTCTTCAGGTTCTCATCGCGCACCGGATAGTACGGGATGACGACCATGCGGCCGAGGAACGCCGGCTTGAACGTCTTGTCGAGCTCCGGCTTGAGCGATTTGGTCAGTGCGTCGTGCGTCGGCGCCGTTTCGGGATCGGCCGTGAACTTCATGATCGTATCGGTCCCGGCGTTGGTCGTCAGCAGGATGATCGTGTTCCTGAAGTCGATCTGACGTCCCTCGCCGTCCTCCATGACACCCTTGTCGAACACCTGGAAGAAGAGCTCCAGGACATCGGGGTGCGCCTTCTCGACTTCGTCGAGGAGCACCACCGAGTACGGCCGCCGCCTGACGGCTTCCGTGAGCACACCGCCCTCGCCGTAGCCGACGTATCCCGGTGGCGACCCCTTGAGCGTGGAGACGGTGTGCGACTCCTGAAACTCGCTCATGTTGATGGTCACGATGTTGTGCTCGCCGCCGAACAGAAGGTCGCTCAGCGCCAGTGCCGTCTCGGTCTTCCCCACGCCCGACGGCCCGACGAGCATGAACACGCCCTTTGGCTTGTTCGGATCCTCGATCTTCGCCGCCGACGTGCGAACGCGGCGACTGATCGCCTCCATGGCATGGTCCTGCCCGATGATGCGAGCCTCGAGATGCCGCTCGAGCTCGAGCATCATCGAGAGCTGATCGCGGAGCATCTTGCCGACCGGGATCCCCGTCCAGCCGGAGATGACCTCACCAACGATCGACCCGTCCACCGCAACGCGCATGAGCGGCTTGTCTCCCTGCACTTTATCGAGCTCGGTGTTGAGCTGCGCCAGCTGCGCGCGCAGATCGGCGAGCGCCTCGCCGTTGGACGGCTTGGTATCAGCCGCCGATGCCGAGACGTGAGCCGCCTCGATCTGGCCACGGATCTCGCGAATGCGCTCGACGAGCCCGCGCTCCTGCTCCCACCGCGCGGTGAGCCGCGTCAGGTCGGTCTCCAGGTCGGCGCGAGCAGCCGCGATTGCGCCAAGGCGTTCCTGATGGTCGACGCCGAGTGCCGTCTCGCGCTCGAGCACGCGCGTCTGCACGGCGAGGTCGTCGAGCCGCCGGCGCGTGTCTTCCACCGGGCCGGGCGTCGCCTGCTGGCCTAACGCGAGCCGCGCGCACGCCGTGTCGAGCACGCTCACGGCCTTGTCCGGCAGCTGACGGTCCGGAAGGTAGCGGTGTGAGAGCCGCACGGCTGCGTCGAGGCCATCGTCAGTGATCCGCACCTTGTGGTGCGTTTCGAGCGCCGGCACGACGCCGCGGAGCATCTGCAGGCACTGGTCTTCTGACGGCTCCTCGACTTTCACCAGCTGGAACCGCCGCGACAGCGCCGGGTCCTTCTCGAAGAACTTCTTGTACTCCGCCCACGTCGTCGCGGCGATCGTACGCAGCTCTCCACGCGCGAGCGCGGGCTTGAGCAGGTTCGCGGCGTCGTTCTGGCCCGCCGCCCCACCCGCGCCGATCATCGTATGGGCCTCGTCGATGAAGAGGATGATCGGCGTCGGCGAGCCTTTCACCTCCTCGATCAGCGCCTTCAGTCGATTCTCGAACTCGCCCTTGATCCCCGCGCCGGCCTGGAGCAGCGCGAGATCCAGCGTGCGGATCGCGACATTCTTGAGCGGTTCCGGCACGTCGCCCTCGACCACTCGGCGCGCGAAGCCTTCCACGACCGCCGTTTTACCGACGCCCGCCTCGCCAACCAGAATGGGGTTGTTTTGCCGTCGACGCGTGAGGATGTCCACCACCTGCCGCACCTCGAAGTCGCGGCCGAGCACCGGGTCGATCTTCCCGGCCCGCGCGCGCCCCGTGAGGTCGACCGTGAACTGGTCGAGGTTCGCGGTCTTCCCGCCCGCCTTCGGAGCGGTGCCTGACGACTCGCCCACGCGTCCACCCGGCATCGCCGCAACTTCAGCCGAAGCCTCCGATGATGGGGCCGTGACCGTGACGAACTCCTTCTGGAGGACCTCAGGCGCGATCTTCTCGAACTCGCGGCTGATGTCCTTCGCGATGCGCGCGAGCTCGTCGTTCGTGAGCAGCGCGAGAACGCAATGCCCGGTGCGCACGTGCGGCGCACCGTACTCGAGCGAACCAATCGACCACGCTTCGGTCAGGACCTTCACCAGGTGCGGGCTGAGGCTTGGCGTTCGCGCATTGCCGGTCTTGAGCCGATCGAGACCGCGAGCCAGGTCGTCGGCAAGGCGAGACCGGTTCACCCCGTAATGCTTGAGGATCTGCGCGAGGTCACCGTCGGTCGCGTCGAGCGCCTTGACCAGAAAGTGCTCGATCTCGATGTCGTAGTGCGTTCGGGACAGACAGAGGCCGGCAGCGCCCTCGACGGCGCTCCGGCAGGCAGCATTCAGCTTTCCGATCAGCGCTCGCAGGTTGGCAGCCATCATCTGCCTCGTGTGTGAAAGTCGTTAGGTAGTGTAAGCACGGAATCCTCAACAGAGCCGCAACGCCGTCTCATCGGGGTCGCGCCCAAGGGGCCGCGACGCCAGCCAGGTTCCCCGTCCAAGCTTCGGCGGGGGTGGACCATCACGGGCGGGCGGCCCGAGCACACACGGCGGCACCTCTCCGCGCGCGAGCACGAGCTGCGCATCCACCCCGACCTGCTCCGCCGCGTAGAGCCGGACGAGCGCACACAGTGCCTCGTGTGCGTCGCCACCCGGCAGAAACGCGTCGTACTGCGCTCGCGTGAGCGGGCCAAGCCGCAGGCGTACTCTTGCCTGCGCGTCCCAGGCGGCGTTTCCGAGCACGCCGAATCCAAGGCGACCCGAG
>Ga0207689_10004716_pt1 | contig 12302 bp, 9 predicted proteins | sample KBSMisM52_FD_184312 | JGI IMG/M metagenome (GOLD analysis project Ga0207689, IMG submission 184312) | Miscanthus rhizosphere microbial communities from Kellogg Biological Station, Michigan, USA - KBS Miscanthus M5-2 (SPAdes) (version 2) | ecosystem: Host-associated > Plants > Roots > Rhizosphere... | reverse complement strand
GGTTGCTACGCTCGCCGCCAGACTGGCGCGGAGGTCGTCCAGGGCAGCTCGCGAGACGACGCGATTCCCAACCAGTTCAACAGTCGGAGTTCGTGCGAAGAGCGCCAACACGGATGCCTTCGACAGCCCAAGCCGAACCGGCAGATCCGAGACGTCGAGCCCATTCGCCGCCGCCTCGCTTACCATCTGCTCCAGCCGCTCCGCTGCTGAGAGGCCAGGCTCCCACACCCTCGCGCGGCGCGGTGGGTAGGGATCGGTGATGACCCCTCCGCCGATCGTATTCAGCGGCGACGACGCGCGAAGCACGAATCGATCGCCGGCACGGAGGACGACGGGCTCGTCGAACGACAACCGTGCCGCGAAGCGCGCTCCCTCCGTCACGACGCGAGCGACGACGCGAGCGCCGACCTCGCTCGTGCCGACATGGAACCGAATCTTCGTACGCGGGCGCAGTGACGCCGCGACTCCCGGCAACACGCTGACGTCGGCGCGCGCGAGCGTCGTCGTGCGCCACCCCGGATCGTTCACGAGCACGGAGCCACGCGGGACATCCGACGGCTCGACGCCAACCAGTGCGACCGCGGTGCGGGCGCCAGGCAATGCCGCCTGCGCCGGTTTGCCGTGCGTCTGAATCCCGCGTGCTCTCGCCGACGCGTTCTTCGGCAGTATGCGCACCGACTCGTCTTTGTCGAGTCGCCCCGACCAGACCGTTCCTGTCACGACCGTCCCGGTGCCTTTGACGCTGAACGACCGATCGACGGGGAGGCGAAACAGGTCGTCGTCGGTACGCGGCGTCACGCGGCGCGCGGCATCGGCGAGCGCGACGCGCAACTCGTCGATGCCTTTTCCTGTTCGCGCGGACGTCGCGACGATCGGCGCGTCGGGCAGCGTAGAGCCGGTCGTCGCGCGAACTTCTTCTTCGACGAGAGCAAGCCATTCTTCGTCGACGAGATCGACTTTCGTGAGCGCGATGACGCCGGTGTGGACGCCGAGGAGGTCGAGGATCGCGACGTGCTCGCGCGTTTGCGGCATGATCCCCTCGTCGGCCGCCACGACGAGCAATGCGATGTCGATGCCGGTCGCGCCGGCAACCATCGTACGCACGAACGCCTCGTGACCCGGCACGTCCACCACGCCGACCGTGCCCACCTCGCCGAGGTCGAGTGGCGCGAATCCCAGCTCGATCGTGATGCCGCGTCGCTTCTCCTCCGGCAAACGATCCGTGTCGACACCGGTCAAGCGGTGCACCAGCGTCGTCTTTCCATGGTCGATGTGACCGGCGGTGCCAAGGATCACGCTTTCGCACCCCCCCCCCACGAGTCGTGTTCCCACACCTCGAACGCGCGGAGGGGCCGGTTGTCGTCGAGATGCTCTCGAACGAATTCGCGGAGCAGCCGCTGGTGCGCGCGGACGTCGGTGAGCTCGATGAGCGGATGCGCGTTGCCACTGAGCCAATCGCGGAGCGCGCCGCGCGCCGACGCAGGCAGCGTTCGACCGGCGCGGCTCAGGTGCGCGCAACGCGCGCAGAGCGAGCCGCCGGCAGGGTGACTGAACATTGCCGGCGCGTCGTCGTCGATTGCCGCGTGGCACTCCGCGCAGGCATCGACCGTCGGCGCGACGCCGAGGGCCGCGAGAATTCGCCACGCGGCGGCGAGGGCAACGTCGCGCACGCGATCCTCGCCCGCGGTTGAAATCTCATCGAGGGCGCCCGCGACCGCATCGTACAGCGTGGGATCGGCGTCGTCCCGCGCAAAGCGCAGCGTGAGCTCGGCCACTGTGCTCGCGGCGGTGAACCGAGACAGCTGTGCCGCGAGCTGCGGCCGTGCGCGCGCGACGTCGAACGTGCTGAGCGTCTCAAGGTCGCGCCCGGGCTTTATCTGTAACTCGGCCGTCCCCTCGGCATAAAGATCCAACGCCGCGCCGAAGCGTTTGCGCGAGCGTTTGGCGCCACGGGCCAGCACCGATCGCACACCGGCGTCGCGCGTCACCAGCTTCAGGATGCGCGACGACTCCAGGTAATCGAACGCATGCAGCACGATCGCTTCGGTGACGACCAGGGTCATGCGCGAAAGTTAGTGACGGGGACTCGGCTGCTCGGCGACTCGGCGACTCGGCACCTCGGCACCTCGCCGCCTTGGACGTCATAACGATCAGATACGGGACAACCTCGGACAACGGCACAGGACAACCAACAGGATTCCCTTTTTTTTTGCAGTTCTCCCGTTGGTGGTCCTGTCAATTCCTGTCGGTTGTCCCGTATCCAATCGTTAGTGCGTCCAAGCTCAGGGATGGCAGCGTGGTCGCGATCCAACGGTTGGCCGAGCAGCCGAGCCGCCTAGAAACTCGTGCGCGCTCCCACCAACAAAGTCCGTCGCGGGCTCAGAAAGTTGAACACCGATTGGTACTTCGCGTCGAACAGATTCTCGGTGTGGAGGGTGATCTCCGTCGTCGCCAGGCGCGGACTGATCCGAGCCAGGCCGAGCGTGGCGCCGACGTCGGTGCGAGTGTACGCCGAGTCGACGACGGCAACAAACGGGAACGGCCGGAAGTCACGGTCGGAGCGTTGACCGGCGTGGATCATATGCACATCGACGCTGCCGATTGACGACGTGTAGACACCGCCCAGAGTCCACGATGTGGTCGGGCGACGAATGAGGTTCTCACCATGCCGGTACAATCCGCCGGACGACGTGTCGAAGCCGGGTGTGAGCACCTTGGTCTCGAGGTGCGTGAGGTTGGCGTCCAGCGACAGTACTCGGAGAGGTGTATATCGCGCCTCCAGCTCCCTGCCCTTCGACGTCGCGAGCGCGACGTTGCAGTAGCTCGCACCACACGCTTTTGCCGAGCCGGTGTAGTCGATCATGTCGCGAAAGCGCTGATCGAAGTGCGTCACGCCGAGCTCGAGGCGGTCGTCGGCGAGACTCTGCCGGAAGCCGGCCTCCCAGCTGCGCGTCCGTTCGGGGCGCAACGCACGGTTTCCGACGACGAAACCCGTCGAGTAGTTCTCGAGGAAGGTGGGCTCACGGAACGCGGTTCCGACGGACGCGCGAAAGCGCGAGCCTTTGAGCGGACTCCAGCTGGCGCCCACGCGATATGTATCGAACTTGCCGAAGCGCTCGTTGTCGTCGTGGCGCACGCCGGCGGTGATCATCGCGGTGGCGAGCCTCGAGCTGAGCTCCGCGTAGCCCGCGGCGTTGCGACGGGCCGCCTCGAAGATCGACGAGAACTCGGAGGTCCCGAAGACGCTGTGGCTCTCCGATCGCTCGTCCGCCTGCTCGAGCTGAACGCCCGCGGTCAGGATCGTCGCATCGACGATCGGAATGTCGGCGCGAAGATCCGCCGAGCGTCGTCGCGTGCGATCGATCGAGACGTAGTCGCCACTCGACGGCTGATTCGACCCACCCGACGTCGAGTTCGACGCGACGCCGAGGCGCGCATTGGCGCGACCCACGCGCCGCGACAACTCGGCCCCGAGCACCGTGCGCTCGAGCGTCGTGAACGCCGAACTGTCGACGATGTCGCCACCGCCGTTCGTCGGAAAGTGATAGGCCTCGTCGCCATACCGCGCGGTAACGCGGAGATCGGTGTTGGCGTCGAGCGCAACGTGCACCGCGCCACTCCCGATGCTGTTGTGCATCGCGTTGTTGATCGGGTAGATGCCCTTGGTGTCGTGGCGCGCCACGCCAAACGACAGGTCTCCGTTCGCGAAGGGGCCGAGCACGGTCGCGTCGGCGTCCGTCGTGCCGTAGCTGCCACCACGCGCCGAGACGACGGTGCGCGCGGATCCGCGCGCGCGCCGGGTGAAGACCTGGATCACCCCGGTGACGGCGTCGGCGCCATACAACACGCTCGCCGGGCCGCGCACGACCTCGATCCGCTCGATGTTGTCGGTCGTCAACGAGCCAAAGTCGATGGCGCCGCCTGGATCGTTTACCGGCACGCCGTCGATGAGCACTTTCACATATTTGCTCTCACCGCCGCGCAGGAACAACGATGTGTTGCCGCCGAACGAGCCGGTGCGCGCGAAGGTCACGCCCGGAATCACCTCGAGTGCCGTCGACAGCGAGGTGATGCCGCGCAAGCGAAGCTGCTCGCCGGTGATGACGTCGACGGTAGCCGGAGACTCATCGCGGCCAACAGGCACGCGCGTCGCCGTGATGACCATCGGCGCAACGCGCGCCGTATCGGGCTGTTGAGCTGGGACGAACCCGGCGAGAGCGGCGTTGGCCGCGACAGCGAGCACGATGTTGAATCGAGAAGGCATTGGAGATTTCGAGTCGAGGATGGAAGGAGTCACGTCATCGTGATCGTTTGAGAACGACGGTCGGAGCGCCGTCGATCGGGTCGGCGGCGATGGAGACGGGCCACTGGTACACGCGTTCCAACACCTCCGCCTGCATCACGGCGGCCGGAGGCCCGTCGGCGACCACGCGTCCGTGGTCGAGCAGCACCATGTGCGTTGCGAACCGCGCGACGAGGTTCAGCTCGTGGCTCACGAGCAGAACCGTCTGGCCGGCGCGTGCCAGTCGCTCGAGGAGCTCGAACACGGCCATCTCGTGTCCGATGTCGAGGAACGTGGTCGGCTCGTCGAGCACGAGCACGTCGCCGCCCTGGGCCAGCGCACGGGCGAGCCGAACGCGCTGCCATTCGCCGCCGGACAACGTATCGATGCGCCGCGACGCCAATTCGTCGACGCCCGCCGTGCGCATCGCCTCGGCGATGGCGGATTCGTCTTCCGGCCCCGCCGCGCGCCATACGCCCAAGTGCGGGAAGCGACCCAGCGCGACGTAGTCGCTGACCAGCACGGGAAAGGTGAGATCCTCGCGCTGCGTCACCACGGCAACGCGCCGCGCGAACTCCGAACCCGATAGCTCGTCCAGCGGGTTCGAGCCGACGTTGATGCGGCCGCCGCGCAATGGCACCCGTCGGATCAAGGCTCGCACGATCGTGCTCTTGCCGCTGCCATTCGGCCCGACGACCGCCGTCATCGCACCGGGGGGCGTCGCGAACGAAATGCCCTCGAGCGCGTCGCTCTTCGCGCGCTGGTAGCGGACAGTCACGGCGTCGAAGGCGATCATGCGAGCCGTCGCAGCTTGGCGAGAAAGAACGGAACGCCGACGAGCGCGGTGACGGCGCCGAGGGGAAGTTCGGCGGGAGGCCGGAGGATGCGTCCGAGCAGATCGGCGCTCACCACCAGCGTCGCGCCAACGAGCGCGCTCGCCAGCAGCAGGGGCCGATGCCTGCGCAGGCCGAAAGCGCGCGCGATGTGCGGCACGACCAGACCGACAAATCCCACGAGTCCGGCGGCGGCGACGGTCGCGGCCGCGAGGAGAGACGCGACGAGAAACACGCGTCGAACCGCGGCATCCACCTCGAGCCCCAGACCCGCCGCGGCTTCTTCGCCGAGTGCGAGCACATCGATCTCGCGACCGAGCGCGACGAGCGCACCGCCCCCGACCAGGAGGTAGCCGAGCAACACGGCAATTTGCGGCCAGGCGGCCTCGCTCACCGAACCCATCATCCACCAGAGCGCGTTACGGACCGTATTCGGCTCGGCATTGGCGAGCACCACCATGATGGCCGCGTTGGCGAACGCGCCGACGACGACGCCCGCCATCAGCAGCACCCGCGGATCGCCGCGCGCGCCGGCGGCGTGCGCCACGACGAACGCGGCGAGCACCGCGACGATGGCTCCGACAAACGCCGCGAACGGCAGCAGCGCGCCGGCGATGCCGGCCGCCTGCGCCAGGACGGCTCCTACCGCCGCGCCACCAGACACGCCGAGCAGATACGGCTCGGCGAGCGGATTCCGCATCGTCCCCTGGAGGGCCGCGCCGGACATGCCAAGCCCGACGCCGACGAGTGACGCCATGACGACGCGCGGCAGGCGGAGGGCGCGTACAATGTACGTCATTTGAGTGTCGCCTGTTCCGCGGACTGCATCCCAGATTGCTGATATGGGAACTGGAATTGTCCCGACGGCGATCGCGAGAAGCGAGACGCCGATCAGGGCGAGCGCAAGGAAGAGCCAACGCGCGGGCGACATCTCAGCGCACCGCGCCGGGATGAAGGAGATCGGCGAACGAACGCGCGGCCGCGCCGAGCGTGACCGACGGCCGTCCGACGATCGTCGTGTCGAATACGAGCACGTGACCGGCACGAACCGCGGGGACCGCCTGCCAACGCGGATCGGCGTGCACGTTGGCCGCGGTGATCGGGCTGGCAAGGATGTAGTCGGGATTGCGCCGGACAACATCTTCGACCGTCACGATGCCGGACGGTCCCGGCAGATCGCCATACACGTTGCGCCCGCCGGCGATGTCGACCAGTTCACTGAGGAAGCTCCCGCCGCCGATCGTAATGAGCGGGCGATCCCACGTGTGAAAGAACACCGTCGGGCGCGGCAGCGATCGTGTCGCCGCGCGCACGCGGTCGAGCGTGGCGCGCACCGAGTCGACGACAGCGTCGGCGCGCGCGCTGTCGCCCGTGAGGCGACCGATCAGCCGTGTGTCGCGCTCGAACTGCGCGATGCTGTCGATGCGTAGCGCCGCCGTCGCGATGCCCGCTTGTCGGAGTCGCTCGGCGGCGGGTCGGTTGTCCTGGCTGGCGTACAGCAGGACGAGGTCGGGTTTGACGCCGATGATCGCCTCGATGTTCGGACGCAATGCTGCGCCGAGGTTCGGGATGGCGAGCGCGGACTCCGGGAAGGCGTCGTACATCGACCGGCCAACGAGCCGCGACCCGGCGCCGATGGCGAAGAGCACCTCGGTCGTCGTCGGATTGAGCGACACGATGCGCCGCGGCGGCGCGGTGACGTTGAGGGACGCGCCGAAATCGTCGCGCAACGCGGCCGTGTCGCCGCGCTCCGCGCGCTGACACGCGCCGAGCAACAGCGCGCCCGCAAAAAGCGCGATGAAAGAAAAAACGGACATTCTGCCTGAGGAGAATGCCCGCGGTGCGAGACACGCCGACGATCGCGTCGGAATATCCACCAGTCCTCCCCCGAGGATCTGTGAAACAGTGGCGCGAACGAGAGTCGTCTCCTGGCTCCGGGCCGCGTCGCTCCCCTTCCCGGCCCGAGTTTGGCCAGTGGGATGATGAGCTTGCGTGGTAACGCCCGTTACAGTGGCGGGGCCGCACCGGTATCGCACCGGTTTCCGTGTCCCGCGTTCGCCTTCAGTTGTCGAAGCGAAGTCTAGGAGGCTCCTCGCTCATCGGCAAGCACGTGCGCGAGCTCCGATTTGAGCACGGCACGCCGCGCCTCGTAATCCGAGCGCGCGTCGTCGCTTGTATTCACCCGACTTTCATATGCTTCATCCAGCTCCGCGATCTCGCGAACGAGGCGACGCGATCGCGGCTCGGTCCGTATCGCGGCGGCTGCGCCGGGCGCGCGGTGACGCGCCGCGAAAACGAGCGCGATGAGCATCGCCGCGACGAGCAACGCGCCAACACCGAAGTACACGCGGCCGCGGTTGACGCCGAGCGTGCGGGGTGGATCGACGCGCACGACCGCGCCGGGTCCGACGTCTTGCGCAAGAAAGCGACGAAAGGTGCGCCCTTCGGCGTTGACCGATGGCGTTTCCCGAAGTCCAGGCGCCTGCACCCGTGTGGTCGGTTCCTCGACGAGCACCTCGAGAATGCCCGTCGGCTTGTCAATGCGAATGTCGAGTGGGAACGCGGTCTGTGGCAGGTCGTACGTAAATGCCACCTGCCGAAAGCCGGGGCTCACGGGCGCGAACAAGCCGACGCTCGCGCCTCGTCGCGCCAACGCGCCGGGCGCAAGCTCGCTGCCGGTGTTGAGACGAAAGTTCGCGGCGACAGCGGGAATCGCCGTGCTCCAGACAGGATTCACCGTGTCGGGCGCGATTGCGGTCACCGTGCTGTCGTTCTCGAGATCGAAGACTTCGCCGATCGGACGTTGTCCACCGGCGGCAGCCGAACCGATGACCAAATGACGACCGCCGATGTGGAGTTGGACGGGCCCCGACGTGGTATCGAACACAACGAGCGCCGCATCGTCTCCCCGCACCACCGGACCGCGGAGCGGCGGCGTGTAATAGGCGACGCCTCCGTACGACGTCGAGACGAAATACACGGCGTCGGAATCGCCGGTGACGCGGTACTGGAAGCTGAACGCGCCGGCTGCCGTCGTTCGCACCGAATCGAGCGGCCCTGCCCTGTCATGGCCGACGCGATGGAGGATCACCCACTGATTCGCGACCGGCGCTTGACGCTCGCGCATCCCGCGAACGACGCGCCCGTCGACGCGGCGCGGAGGCTCCTGGCGGCCTGGCAGCTCGCTCACAACTTGAACTTACCGAAATCCTCCGGACGAAGCTGCTCGAGATAAATTTTCAGCTGCTCGGCGCTGAGCTCCGAGGACGTGTCGGGCGTCAGGTTGGGCGATGAGCCGTACGACTCGCTCTCGGATTCGTCCTCGTCTTCCGGGACCATGAGCAGCGACTCGGCGGCGAAGATCGGCGCCTCGAGCCGGAGCGCGATGGCGATCGCGTCGGACGGACGGGAGTCGACGCGAATCGAGTTACCGTCGCGCTCGAGCAGCAGCTCGCCGTAGTAGGTGTTGTTCTCGACGCGCGTGATCTGCACCCGCTTGAGCGTCGCGCCGAGGCCGGTGATGATCGCTTTGCACAGATCGTGGGTGAGCGGTCTCGCCCGTTTCATGTTGTGCATGTGCATGACGATCGATTCGGCTTCCGCCTGTCCGATCCAGATCGGCAGCAAGCGCGCGGCGCCCTTCTCCTGCAGAACGACGACGTACGTCTTCGTCCCCGGATCGATTCCCAATTTCGATACGACGACTTCAATCATCTCGACACCCATCGTCAGCGAATCGCACGCGCGAGCTTGGCCGCCCGGTCGGTCCGCTCCCAAGTGAATAACGTCATCGACGAGCGGCCATTGCCGACCTTCTTCGGTGTGCGGCCGAAATGCCCGTACGCCGTCGTCGCACTGTATATCGGCTTGCGCAAATCGAGCGCCGCAATGATACCGCGCGGCGTGAGATCGAACTCCTCGCGCACGGCGTCCATGATGCTCGATTCCGGAACGGTCGACGTTCCGAACGTGTCCACCATGACCGAGACCGGTTCCGCGACGCCGATCGCGTACGCGAGCTGTACCTCGCACCGCCGCGCCAGACCGGCCGCCACGATGTTCTTCGCCACCCAACGGGCCGCGTAGCACGCGCTCCGATCTACCTTGGACGGATCCTTTCCGCTGAACGCGCCGCCGCCGTGGCGGCCCATGCCGCCGTACGTGTCGACGATGATCTTGCGTCCGGTGAGACCTGCGTCGCCCTGCGGGCCGCCGATCACGAAGCGCCCGGTCGGATTGATGTGGTACTTCATCTTCTTGGTTCGAAGCGCTTCGGGAATCGTGGGCTCGATGATCTCTTCAATCACGGAGTTGCGAATCTTGCGCGCCGAGACATCGTCGGCATGCTGGGTCGAAACGACGACCGTGTCGACGGCCACGGGGCGCTTGTCCTCATACACCACAGTCACCTGAGCCTTCCCGTCCGGTCGAAGCCACTTCATCGCGCCGCTCTTCCGGCACTGCGCCAGCCGCTCGGTGATGCGGTGCGCGAGGAGGATCGGCATCGGCATCAGCTGGTCGGTCTCGTCGGTCGCGTAGCCGAACATCATGCCCTGGTCGCCCGCGCCGCCCGTGTCGACGCCCTGCGCGATATCGGGCGACTGGCGGTCGATCGTGCTGATCACCGCGCAGGTCTTGCTGTCGAACCCGAAGGCCGGGTCCGTGTATCCGATGCGTTCGATCGTCGAGCGCACGATGTCCGGGACGTGCACGTACGTCGACGTCGTGATCTCGCCGGCGACGCAGGCAAGCCCCGTCGTGACGAGCGTCTCGCACGCGACGCGCGCGGTCGGATCGTCGGCGAGAATCGCGTCGAGCACGGCATCGGAGATGGCATCCGCGACCTTGTCGGGATGCCCTTCGGTGACCGATTCGGAGGTGAAGAGATGGCGGTCGTACATGAGATCCCGGTTAGCCTCAACTAGAGGCTAGACCCGAGCTCTCCCGTGGGCAACCCATCGGCGAAGAGTGCTTCGTCGACCATCACGCCGGCGAGTCGGCGCCGGAGCTCTTCGCCCGCCTCCGCGGCCGTTTTCTTTGCCGCCGCGGAATTGGCCGCTTCCTCGGCGACCTCGACGGAGATGCCGCGCACGATGCGCTTGACGAGAGGCACCGACCGCGGCGCGACGCTGAGCTGTCGCACGCCGAGTCCAATGAGCGCGAACGCCATGAGCGGCTGCGAGGCCATTTCGCCACAGACCGCGACGTCGATGCCGTGTTGCTTCGCCGTGAACACCGTTCGTCGGATCAACTTCAGCACCGCCGGATGCAAGGGCGTGAAGCGGCTCGCGAGATTGGCGTTGCCGCGGTCCACGGCCAGCGTGTACTGCACCAGGTCGTTCGTTCCGATGCTGAAGAAGGCGACATCGTTGACGAAGGTGTCGCACGCCACGGCCGCGGCGGGTGTCTCGATCATGACGCCCAGTGGGACGTCGCGCCGGAACGGCACGCCGCGTCGCTCGAGATCGGCGGCTGCCTTGTCGAGCAGCTTGCGGGCCGCGCGCACCTCGTCCACCGTCACGACGAGCGGCAGCATGATGTGCACGTTCCCGTGGACGGCCGCGCGGAGGAGCGCGCGCAGCTGCGTTCCGAAGATCTCCGGCTGGTCGAGGCACATGCGGATGGCGCGCCAACCGAGGAATGGATTCGGCTCGGTCGGAAATCCGCCGACGGGCAGCTTGTCGCCGCCGATGTCGAATGTGCGAATTACGACCGGACGCCCCTCGAACGCTTCGACCACCCGCTTGTACGCGCGGTACTGCTCGTCCTCGTCTGGCATCGACGCGCGGCCGACGACGAGGAATTCGGTGCGCATCAACCCCACGCCCTCGGCGCCGCTCGTCGCCGCCAGATCGGCTTCCTCGGGCAGATCGACGTTGGCACGGAGCGTGATGCGCACATCGTCGGTCGTGACGGCGTCGAGGGCAGCGAGGTGCTTCAGCTCCTCCTCGGCGAGTGCTTCCTGCCGTGCGCGCTCCCGATAGGCGTCGATGTCGGTGTGCGACGGGTTGATCGCGAGAAGGCCCGTCGACCCGTCGAGGATCGCCGTCTCTCTCCCGTTCAGCTGCTGCGTCGCGGTGCGAAGGCCGACGATCGCGGGAAGCCCGAGCGAGCGGGCGAGAATCGCGACGTGCGACGTGCGCGTGCCGGTGTCGGTCGCGATCGCCGCGATCGCCGTGCGGTCCAACTGGACGGTGAGACTCGGCGTGAGATCGTGCGTGACGAGAATCGCGTTGGCGCCCTTCGGCAGGTCCACCGGATCGTGGTCCGGGAGGTCGAGCAGCAGCGTGAGGACACGAATCTCGACGTCCTTCAAGTCGCCGACGCGCTCGCGAAGCATCGGCTGGGGTGCGTGGGCGAAGCGCTGCGACCACTCGAACATCACGATCTCGAACGCCCGCTCGGCGCCGATATTCTGCCGAATCAATCCCTCGACGCCGGAGTGGAGATCCTGGTCGTCGAGAATGAAGCTTTGGGCGTCGAAGATCGCGGCTTCCTGCGGGCCCGCGGTGCGCTCGACACGATCGCGCAACTGCGCGAGCCGCTCTTTGGCCCGCGCGAAGGCGTCGTGCAGGCGCGCGATCTCGCCGGGAATAGCGTCGTCGGCGATGATGCGGTGATTGACCTCGGGAATCTCCCAACGCAGGAGATGCACGGGTCCGACCGCAATACCGGGCGACGCGGGAATGCCGACGAGCTTTCGATCCACTCAGCTTTCTCCGAACTTGTTGCTCACGAGGGTGGCCAACGCGTCGAGTGCTTGATCCGCATCGGGGCCTTCGGCGCGCAGAATGATCGAGGAGCCGTGTTCCGCCGCGAGCATCATTACCCCCATGATGCTCTTGCCGTTCACGTCGAGATCGTCCTTCACAATCGTAATCTCGCTTTGAAATTTCGCGGCGAGCTTCACGATCTCCGCGGCCGGTCTGGCGTGGAGACCATTGCGATTAGCGATCTGGACGGTGCGTTCGCCGCCGGGGCCGAGGCCGCCGAGATCGGCGAGCGCTTCGGCGACGTGGATCTCTTCGCCGTGGCCGTGCATCTGCAGGGGATCTGCCGCGTGGGTCAGGGACGCGTCGGTGAAGGGCTGCGGCTGCTGGACGAGGCCATGGTCGCGGTCACCGCCGGCGAGGTCTCGCCCGTGTTCACGGGTGTCGTCTACTGCAGCGTCATCGAAGCCTGCCGGA
>Ga0207689_10004713_pt1 | contig 12308 bp, 13 predicted proteins | sample KBSMisM52_FD_184312 | JGI IMG/M metagenome (GOLD analysis project Ga0207689, IMG submission 184312) | Miscanthus rhizosphere microbial communities from Kellogg Biological Station, Michigan, USA - KBS Miscanthus M5-2 (SPAdes) (version 2) | ecosystem: Host-associated > Plants > Roots >... | reverse complement strand
ACGCCATCGAGGTCCGCCGCAGGTTGGCCGACTTCGGGCGCGCCAGCGAGTGGACCGACGCCGCGCGCCAGTGGTGCGACCGCCAGGGTATCCTTGGATTCCCGGGCGTTTGCCGCGTGTACCGGGCCGGCGTCCTGCGTCTCCGGGGCGCGCTGTTGGACGCCGCGCGCGAGGCCACCGAGGCCTGCGAGGAGCTCCGTCCGTACTCGTTGAACTCTACCGGCGAGGCTTTCTACGAGCTCGGAGAGGTCCGTCTCAGGTTGGGCGACCTCACGGCGGCTGAGGAGGCGTTCAGGCAGGCGCACGAGCTGGGCCGCGACCCGCAGCCCGGCTTGGCACTTCTCCGCTTAACGGAGGGCAAGGTGGAAGCTGCCCGCACGGCGATCAAGAGCGCCCTCGCCGACGAATCGCGGGATCAGCTCGCCCGGAGCCAGCTTCTACCCACGCAGGTGGAAATCGCACTGGCCGTGGGCGACCTCGAAGGGGCCCGCGCCGCAGCCGACGAGCTGGGGGCCATCGCGGCCGTGTACCGGACCCCCGCGCTGGAGGCGGTCACGCAGTGCATGCGCGGTCAGGTCCAGCTCGCGGTCGGCGACGCGGCCGGGGCGCTGCGGAGCCTTCGCGCGGGCTGCCGCCTGTGGCAGGAGCTGGACGCTCCGTACGAGACGGCGCGAGCCCGGATGGCGCTGACCGCCGTGTACCGGGCCGCGGGCGATCAGGAGACCGCCGCCCTCGAGCTGGCGGCGGCCCGCTTGGCATTCGAGCGTTTGGGCGCCGTGCTCGACGTCGCCCGCGCAGTGGAAGTACAGGCCGGCGCGGCCCCGGTCCGCGCGGCCGAGCCGGAGCTGCCTCGGGCGGAGACCCGCACGTTCATGTTCACCGACATCGTGCGGTCGACCCAGCTCGTCGAGGCCATCGGCGACGAGGCATGGACCGATCTCGTCCGGTGGCACGACCAGACTCTCCGCGTCCTCTTCGCCACCCACGGCGGTGAGGAAGTCGATCATGCCGGCGACGGCTTCTTCGTGGCCTTCGCAACAGCCCGCCCCGCCATCGAGTGCGGCGTCGCCATTCAGCAGACGCTCCTCGATCACCGGCGGAGGCAGGGGTTCGCCCCGCAGGTCCGCATCGGGCTTCACGCCGCGCCGGCGCAGCGGCACGGCACTGCATACCTTGGGAAGGGCGTGCACGCTGCGGCTCGCATCGCGGCGCTCGCCGAGGCCGGCGAGATCGTGGCGAGCCGGAGCACCCTCGACTCCACGCCGCCGGGGATCACGCTGTCCGCTCCGCGGCGCGTGACGCTCAAGGGGCTCTCGGAGCCTCTCGAGGTCGTCACCCTCTGCTGGCGGTAGCGGCGATTTCCAGCGTAGGTAGCTCGGGCGGGGGCGTGACCGCGGGTATCTCACGCCCGCATCCGGGACACGACTGCTTCGCCGAGGGCTAGGCGCCTCCCGACGTCAGGGGTGCCGGGGCTGGAAAAGCTCGATGGGATTTCCCGACGGGTCCTCCAGTAGGATCTGTAGGCCGCCCGGGCCCGTGATGATGTCGTTTCGGAACCGCACCCCGGCAGCCCGAAGTCGATCCACCTGAGCGGCGAGGTCGTCGACGACGAAGTGGATGCGGTTCCACCCACCAGGCGTAGGCCGGCGGCCGTCGGGCATGGGTCGGCCTGCCGAGCTGGTTGGCCCGCTGAGCAGCAGCCGCAGATCGCCGAGGGCGACGTCGGCGAACGCCGGCAGCGTCTTGGAGATCACCTTGAACCCGAAGTGCGTCGTATAGAAAGCGATCGCCGCTTCGACGTCGTCGACCATGTAGCGGACATTGACGGTGGTCATCGGTGTCCCCTTCCTCCCATTGGAGATTGCTCCGCACCTTTCGCGAAGCGTACACCCGTCGGGATCGGGACCTACCAGCCGCATGGCGGGTTGCCTTGGATCCGGTTCAATTGGTAGCGAAGTAAGCTACTATGCAAGACCGAGTCTGGCGGCCTTTCATGCAAGGAGGTGCGATGCCTGACCATCCTCACCACCACGAGCACGATCACAGGGCCGAGCACCATCGCGGCCACGACCACGGGCATGGACATACCCACGGCGTGGTTGACCCGTCGATCGCCTCGACCGCGCGTGGTCTGTGGGCGCTGAAGTGGTCGTTCATCGGTCTGATGATCACCGCGCTGTTGCAGGTCGTGGTGGTCGTATTGTCCGATAGCGTCGCGCTGCTCGCCGACACGATCCATAACTTTGCGGACGCGGCCACCGCGATCCCTCTCGGCATCGCCTTCGTGCTCATCAGGCGGGGAGCCACGCGGCGGTTCACCTACGGCCTGGGGCGCGTCGAGGACCTTGCGGGCCTGATCATCGTCATCACCATAGCCGTGAGCGCGGTGCTCGCGTTCTACCAAGCGGGCCAGCGGTTTCTCCACCCGCAACCGGTCGGCTTCCTCTGGGCCGTGATGCTCGCCTCCGTCGTCGGGTTCATCGGCAACGAAACGGTGGCCATCTTCCGGATCCGGGTGGGCCGGCAGATCGGCAGCGTCGCCCTGGTCGCCGACGGCTACCACGCGCGCGTGGACGGCTGGACGAGCCTGGCGGTGCTCTTCGGCGCCATCGGAGTCTGGGCCGGCTACCCGCTGGCCGACCCGGTCGTAGGTCTGCTCATCTCGGCGGCCATCTTCGTGATCGTCTGGCAATCGGCTCGGGCGGTCATGGTCCGGATGCTCGACGGAGTGGACCCGGAGACGCTGGAAACAATTGGCCACGCAGCGCGTCACGTTCCCCGGGTGGAGGAGGTCACCGATGTCCGAGCGCGGTGGATCGGGCATCGCCTCCACGCGGAGGTGAGCATCACCGTGCCCGCGGGGTTGTCCGTGGGAGACGGTCACGAGATCGCGAAGGAGGTCCGGCACCAGCTCCTTCACCACCTGCCGCACCTCGGCCGAGTCATGGTTCACGTTGATCCCTACGGGCAGGGAGGGGAGCAGTACCACCGGCTGGCGGAGCACACCCACGACGGCCTCCCCGCACACTCGCACGAGTGAGCGCACGGTTCGGTCTCCCGACTCCTAATACTTCGATTTATCGAACTAACTGCGCGTTCTCTCATTGACGTTCGCCCACGGTCGTTGGTACCGTGCACGGCATCGACGTGTTCGATCCGTTCCTGGACCGGGATCAGAGGCGTGATATGGCCCCTTCAGCCGCACTCCGGCAGACAGGAGGTCGAGCGCGCTGTCGCGTCTTGATCGAAGGGGTCGTTCAGGGGGTCGGCTTTCGTCCGTTCGTCTACCGGCTCGCTGAAACCCATCGGCTTGGTGGCTCGGTAAGGAACGGGAAGCACGGCGTCCTGATCGATGCCGAGGGCGATCGAGATGCCATCGATCGATTCCTGGACCAATTGAAGTCCACGGCTCCTTCCCCCGCCCGTCTTCGGCGCATCACCGTCACCTGGGGCACTCCGCATCATGACTCCGAGCCGTTCAGGATTGACACGAGCGCGGGGGAGGGCGAACCGGCGCTGTTTCCCGCTCCGGATCTGACGGTCTGTGTCGCATGCCTCGCCGAGATGCGCGATTCCGGGAATCGGCGCTACGCCTATCCATTCCTGAACTGCACGCAGTGCGGTCCGCGCTACACGATCATCCGAGCGTTGCCGTATGACCGCGAGCGAACCTCGATGGCCTCGTTCAAGACGTGTCCCGCCTGTCGCGAGGAATACGAGGACCCTCGGGACCGGCGCTTCCACGCGGAGCCGACGGCCTGTCCGGCGTGTGGGCCGCGCCTGGCGCTGCTGGGCTCGGTCGGCCAGACGCTGGACGTGGCCGACCCACTGGGGAGTGCGATCGCCGCCTTGCGGGCCGGCCAGATCGTCGCGGTCAAGGGGCTCGGCGGCTACCATCTCACCTGCGATGCGACCGCTCCCGGAGTGGTGAGCGAGCTGAGGCGGCGGAAGGCGCGCGACGCGAAGCCGCTGGCTGTGATGGTGGGCAGCCTCGACGCGGCACGGCGGCTCTGCGTTGTCTCGGAGGCCGAGGCCGAGTTGCTCCAGTCGGCCGCGCGGCCCATCGTGCTCCTGGAGCGGCGGTCAGTAAGGGCCGGCGAGGCGGTGGCCTATGAAGTGGCTCCACGGCTGCGTCATCTCGGTCTGATGTTGCCGTATACCCCGTTGCAGCATCTGCTCCTCGACGGAATTGGTCGTCCGCTGGTCATGACCAGCGGAAACCGTAGCGACGAGCCCATCGCCTACCAGGACGACGATGCCCTGGCGCGGCTGGACGGGGTCGTCGATCTCTTCCTGGCTCATGACCGGCCGATCGAGGTGCGCTGCGACGACTCGGTGGCCCGAATCATCGGCGATGCCCCAGCTATCCTGCGCCGGGCGCGAGGCTATGTGCCCCTCGCGATCTCCCTGACCCGCGAGGCGGTTGAGCCGATCCTGGCCTGTGGCGGGGAGCTCAAGAATGCGTTTGCGCTGGTCCGTGGTCGGGAGGTGTTTCTGAGCGAGCATCTCGGCGATCTTGGCGATGAGCGCGCATACCGGGCTTGGACGGGCGCCATCGCGCATCTCGAGGGCTTGCTCGAGCTCGCGCCCCGGGTGGTCGCCCATGATCTGCATCCCGGCTATCGATCCACGGCCTACGCCGCGATGCTCGACGGGGTGCGTCGCGTCCCGGTCCAGCATCACCATGCCCACATCGCGAGCTGCCTCGCGGACAACGGAGTCGACGATCGGGTGATCGGTGTCGCCTGGGACGGCACGGGCTACGGCACGGACGGGCATGTCTGGGGCGGCGAGTTCCTGCTGGCGGATCTGGAGGGATTCGAGCGCGTGGGCTCCTTCCAGGAGGTCGCCATGCCGGGCGGGGAAGCGGCCGTCCGCGAGCCCTGGCGCATGGCCGCCGTCTTCCTGCAGACGGTGTATGGCGAGGCCATGGGGGAGCTGGACCTGGCCTTCATGGGGCGCCTGGATCGTTCGGCGTGGCGGCTGCTGAGCCGCGCGACGGAACGAGGCCTGAATGCGCCGCCGACATCCAGCGCGGGCCGCCTGTTCGATGCCGTCGCCAGCCTGCTGGGTCTTCGGGATCGCGTGGACTTCGAGGCCCAGGCGGCCATGGAGCTCGAGGCGCTGGCGGAGCCGGAGGCCGACCGGGTGTACGCGGTGAACCTGGAGGAGATGGACGGGCGCACGATTGTCAGGACGCCGGACATCGTCCGGGGGGTGGTCGAGGACATCCTGTCGGGAGTGGGTGCCGACCGCATCGGAAGCCGCTTCCACGCAACGCTGGCCGACGTGATCGTGAACACGTGCGAGCGCCTCCGGGAGCGTTCCGCGCTCGATCGGGTCGCGCTCAGCGGCGGTGTCTTCCAGAACGTCCGCCTCTCCCGGCTGGCGGTGGAGGGACTCGGCCGCGCCGGCTTTCAGGTCTACACTCATCACCAGGTTCCGCCCAACGACGGCGGGCTGGCCCTGGGCCAGGCGGCGATCGCCGCCCGCTTCCGGGAAGATCGGAGCCGTGTCTGATGTGCCTGGCGATCCCGGGGAAGGTCATCGAGGTCTTCCAGGACCGCGGCCTCCGCATGGCGCGGGTCGACTTCGGAGGGACCGTGAAGAAGGCCTGTCTCGAACAGCTACCCGAGGCGGTCCTGGGCGACTATGTGCTCGTCCACGTCGGATTCGCTCTCAGCGTGGTAGACCCGGCAGAGGCCGAGCGGACCTACCGGTTCCTCGAGGAGCTGGGGCAGCTCGACGAGATCCACATGCCCGAGGGCCCGGCGTGAAGTACCTGGACGAGTATCGAGACGGTCGGGTTGCGGCGAAGATCCTGTCCGAGATCGGGCGGGTGACCACGCGGCCGTGGACCCTCATGGAGGTCTGCGGAGGCCAGACGCACTCCATCGTCAAGCACGGCGTGGACCGCATGCTGCCTTCCCAGATCGAGCTCGTGCACGGACCCGGATGTCCCGTGTGCGTGACGCCCCTGGAGCAGATCGACAAGGCCCATGCGATCGCGAGCCGGCCCGGCGTGACGTTCGCCTCTTTCGGCGACATGCTGCGAGTCCCGGGGTCTCACACGGATCTCCTCCGGCTGAAATCGGAGGGGGCCGATGTGCGAATCGTCTACGCGCCGCTGGATGCGGTCCGCCTCGCGCAGCAGCACCGGGATCGGGAGGTCGTGTTCTTCGCGATCGGCTTCGAAACGACGGCACCCGCCAACGCCCTGGCGGTGACGCAGGCCGCCGCGCTTGGCGTCAAGAACTTCTCCATGCTCGTGTCTCATGTCCTGGTGCCTCCCGCCATCGCGGCCGTCCTGCAGTCGCCCGGCAATCGGGTCCAGGGCTTTCTCGGCCCGGGACACGTCTGTACGGTGATGGGCTATCGCGAGTACGAAGCTCTTGCGGCCCACTTCCAGGTCCCCATCGTGATCACCGGCTTCGAGCCCATCGACCTCCTGGACGGAGTGCTCCGAACCGTCCGTCTCCTCGAGGCCGGGGAGGTCGAGCTCCAGAATCAGTATTCGCGGATCGTGACGCGCGCGGGCAACGTGGCCGCGCAGCGGCTGGTGTGGTCGGCCTTCGAGGTCTGCGACCGCAAATGGCGAGGGATCGGGACCATTCCCAAGAGCGGTCTGCGGCTTCGGTACGAGCTCCAGGAATACGACGCCGAGAGGCGATTTGACGTGGGGGCGATGGAGACGCTGGAGCCGGCCGCCTGCATCAGCGGCCAGATCCTCCGCGGCCTGAAGAAGCCGTACGATTGCCCTGCATTCGGAAGCGCCTGCACGCCCGAGCGGCCGCTGGGCGCGACCATGGTCTCGGCGGAGGGGGCCTGTGCCGCCTATTTTGCGTACGGCCGTCACCGCCAGGAGGCGACGCGGTGAAGGACGCGATCCTCCGCAAAGCGCGTGAGAGCGCAGACGTCAAGGAGCAGTTCTTCCGGGCGGAGGCCGACCGTATCGAGGCGCTGGTGCGGGCCATGGCGGGGCGCTTCTCGAGCGGGGGCAGGCTCTACGTCATGGGCAACGGGGGCAGCGCCACGGATGCCCAGCATATCTCGGTCGAGTTCTTCCATCCGATCGTAGAGAAGCGGAAGCCCCTGCCGGCCCTCGCGCTGACCGCCGATCAGGCGCTGCTGACCGCGATCTCCAACGACCGGGACTTCGCCAAGGTCTTCGCCGACCAGTTGCGTGTCCTCGCGCGGCCCGGGGACATGGCCCTGGCGGTGAGCACGAGCGGGAAGTCACCCAATCTCGTGCAGGCGCTCGAGACCGCACGGGGGCTGGGCCTTCTCACCATTGCCTTCACCGGCAAGGACGGGGGGCGCCTCCCGGATCTGGCCGAATACTGCTTCGTCGTGCCGTCGTTCAGTATTCACCGGATCCAGGAGACCCACGTCACGCTCTACCACATCGTCTGGGACCTCGTGCACGTCGCCCTGGGAGAAGACGATGTCATCTAACGGAGGGCCGAGCAGCTTCGCGCTGAGCTGCCCCGCTCCGCTCTCGACCACCGACCGGGTGCTCCTCGGCCACGGAAGCGGCGGCAAGATGACTGCGGATCTCATCGCGCGGTACTTCTTGCCTGCGTTCCGGAATTCGTATCTCGACCGACTGGACGATCAGGCCGTCCTGAACGTCGCAGGGGGCCGGCTGGCCTTCACGACGGATGCGCACGTGGTGACGCCGCTCTTTTTCCCGGGCGGCGACATCGGGATGCTCGCGATCAATGGGACGGTCAACGACCTCGCGATGGCGGGAGCCCGGCCCCTGTACCTGAGCGCCGCGTTCATTCTCGAGGAGGGGTTCCCTCTCGCGCAGCTCGGGCGGATCGTGGAATCGATGAGCGCGGCCGCGAAGACCGCGGGGGTCCTGCTGGTGACCGGGGACACCAAGGTGGTGGATCGAGGCAAGGCGGACGGCTGCTTCATCACGACCAGCGGCGTCGGCATCCTCGGGCATGAGCAGGAGATCACGGCCGCCGGCGCTCGCCCCGGAGATCTCGTGATCTTGAGCGGGGCCATCGCGGAGCACGGCATGACCATCATGGCCGCGCGGGCCGATCTCGAGGTCGAGTCTCCGGTCGCGAGCGATTCGGCGCCGCTACACGAGCTCGTGCACGACATGCTCGAGACGGGCGGGAAGATCCATTGCCTGCGAGACCCCACGCGGGGTGGGGTAGCCACCGCGCTGAACGAGATCGCGCGACAGTCCGGCGTGGGCATGGTCCTGGAGGAGGAGGCGATCCTGGTGAGGGAGCCGGTACGCGGGATCTGCGAGCTCCTTGGATTCGATCCCCTCTACGTCGCCAACGAGGGGAAGCTGCTGGCGATCGTCGAGCCACGGAGTGCCGATCGGGTGCTGGCCGCCATGGGGCGTCGGCCCGAAGGACGGGACGCGCATGTCATTGGCGAGGTGACCGAGGATCCGGACCGACTCGTCGTGCTCAAGACTCGAGTGCGGGGACGCCGGATCGTGGACATGCTCCAGGGAGACCAGCTGCCGCGCATCTGCTAGCGCGGAGATCGGGAGCCGAGACATGGCGATAGTGGAGCGGGAAGTCGTCAGGGGCGGGCAGCCGCCCACGCCGGAGGCGAAGCCTGAGCCGGCGCGAGAGCGTTTGCCGCTGGGGCCGCTCAAGACGATCCACGTCTACTGGCTCGCCGGGATGAGCTGCGACGGCTGCACGATCTCGGTGGCCGGCGCCACCAACCCGGGCATCGAAGGGCTCCTGGCCGGGGTGGTGCCCGCAATGCCGAAGGTGATTCTCCATCACCCGGTGCTCTCGGCCGAGGCAGGGGCAGAGTTCGTGCAGTCCTTCATCGATGCATCGGAAGGCAAGCTCGGAGCGCCCTACGTCGTGGTGTTCGAGGGGTCCGTGGCGGACGAGCGGATCGCGGAGCGGACGGGGGGGTATTTCTCCGCCATGGGCGTCGAAGCCATCAAGGGCGGGGTGGGGTCGCGGCCCGTGCCGACCGCGACCTGGCTGCGCCGGATGGCGCCGGGAGCGGCCGCAACGATCGCCATTGGAACTTGCGCGACATGGGGCGGCGTCCCGGCGGCCGAGGGCAACCCGACTGGCGCCATGGGCCTGATGGACTTTCTCGGCAAGGACTACCGGAGCGCGTTCGGCCTGCCGGTGATCAACATCCCGGGCTGCGCGCCGCAGGGGGACAACTTCACCGAGACGGTCTTCGCGGTTCTGCTCTTCCTCCAGGGCCTGGGCCCCCTGCCGACGTTCGACGAGCTCGGGAGACCGGCCTGGCTGTTCCGCGACACCGTTCATCAAGGCTGCTCGCGCGCCGGATTCTACGAGGAGGGCGTCTTCGCGCAGCACTACGGCGACCCGGAGTGCCTCGTGGAGATCGGCTGCTGGGGTCCGATCGTCAACTGCAACATCGTGCAGCGAGGGGCCATCAACCACATGGGGGGTTGCATGCGTGCGGGCGGTGTCTGCATCGGATGCACGATGCCCGGCTTCCCCGACAAGTTCAGCCCCTTCTACAAGACGCCACCCGGCGCCGCCCTCTCGACGCTCGCGGCCAAAGGGGTGGGCGCGGTCGTTCGCCGGCTGCGACGGCTGTCCAACCGCGAGGCCAACCGGGAGCACCGCTGGGACGTGACCAACGACGTGCCGAGCGGATGGGCGCACGTCCCGCCGCAGACCGCGGCCGATCGGACGATCAAGTTCTTCTACAGCATGTGGCAGCATCTGGGGACGAAGAAGCCCGGTCGACCGCCCGGAGAGAAGGATCGCTTCTGGGGGGCCGACCGTCCGGGCAACCGGAGCGACTACCTCGATGGCAGCGCGACCCGGGAGGACACCGATGACCGACGCTGACCTCTGGGCGGCGTGGCGAATCTGGATGGTGGTGGCCGTGGTGATCGTGCTCGTGGCCGCCGCGTTGCTGGTGACGATCTGGCTCACCGCCCGGAGCATCGCGGCTCACGCGCGCCGGGCGGTCGGCGCGCTCGAGGCAATTCGCGGGAACACCCGGGCGATCTGGGGCCTCCAGACGACGAACGAGGTCGCCGAGGAGCTGCGTGACACCGTGCGGGACATCGAGAGCAAGGCGGCGGCCCTGGTCGAGGCCCTCCAGAGCCATGCCGCCGCGGGCGACAGAGGATAGGAGGCACCCCATGTCCGACGTCAGCCCCGAGGCGATCCAGCGGATCTGGATCACGACGCTGGTGATCTACGCGGTGGTCCTGATCGTGGTGGCCGCGTTGCTAACCTTCATCCTGCGAGCGGCCCGCGATGTCCGGAACGGGGTGTCGACGATCTGGACGATCGGTCAGCAAGTCGCCAACAACACCATCCACATCGCCCTGCTCGACACGACGAATCACGTCGTGGCCGAGATCCTCGACTCCGCCAAGGGTGTCGCGGCCGCGACCGCTGCGATGGGCGCCCACGCGGGGCACTGTCCCGGATGCCCGGCCTGCGTGCTCGGCTCGGAGCCGATGCGATGAGTGGCATGGTCCTGCTGGCGGTCATCTCGGTCGTGGGGGCCGCCACGCTGTTCGTGGCGCTGGCGCTCTTCTTGCGCGCTATCGTGGGTGAGCTCGAGACGATCGGGGGGCCGGCGACCCGCTTCGTCGCACCGGTGAATTATCTGGCCAAGATCCGTCTGGGGGTGCGCGCCATCGAGCGGCAGACTGATGCCCTGGCGCCACAGGTCGGTGGGCTCAACGAGCGCCTCGACGCAATCCTGGGAGGGCTCAGGGCCATCGAGGGCAACCTGGCTGCGCTGATCGACTCGGTCTCTCGGCAGGAACGGCGATGAGCTCCGCCACGGTCCCGGCGGCCGTCTATACGATCTGGTGGGTCGGTCTCATCGTTACGCTGGTCGTCTTCGTGCCGCTGGCGGTCTACCTTCTTCACCGGACGTGGCGTTCGGCTCGGTCGATCCAGCGATATGCCGCCGAGACGTTGCAGGCGGCCGGCGGCATCGCCCGGAACACGGCCAAGATCAAGGCGCTCGACGCCACGATCGCGGTGGCCGGCGACATGCTCGTGACAGCCGGAGGCGTGGAGCGCAAGCTCGATACGGTCGCCACCGTGCTGGAAGAGCGCAGCCAGTGAGGAGGACGCTATGCTCGTGACGTTGACGTTGATCACGGTCGCGCTCGTCGTCCTGGCGCTCGCCGGCTACCTCATCGCGATCGCCTGGGCCCTGCTCGATACGCGCAAGAGCGTCGCCGCTATCGCGGATGGGCTCGAGGCGGTCCGGGACCACACGGCGCCGTTACCCGAGAAGCTCACCACCATCAACGGCGCGCTGGGCGCGCTGCTGGGCGGCCTCGAGGCGGCCGACCGCCATGTGGGGCGGGCGGCCACGGTGTTCCGGCTCCGGTGAGAGGACAAGGACCCAATGTGCTTTAAGAACCTTCCGATCGAGTTCGACGCGCAGGGCAAGCCCTTCCTCCGCGCCGGGGTGGCGAACCCGTATGGCCCGTCCAGCGCGGCGCCTCGGGGTGCGCCCGCCCAGCTAACGGCCGACCGGATCGAAGATTTGCTCAAACGCAACGGTTATATCAAAGACCTCGACTTCGACCCGGTGACGCGGGTCGCCGGGGCGCTCGCCTTCCACACGGTGGCCGACTTCCGCGGCCGCAAGGTGCTCGAGGCACGATCGATGGCGACCCTGTTCCGGGGCTACGAAGTCATCATGGTCGGGCGCGATCCGCGGGACGCGATCTTCATCACGAGCCGCGCCTGCGGGGTGTGCGGGGGCGTGCACTCCGTGACGTCGGCGATGGCCATCGAGATGGCCATCGGCTGTGTTCCGCCGCCCCTCGGGATATTGATCCGCAACATCGCGCTGGCGCTCGAGTTCCTCTACGATCACCCGCTGCATCTGCACCTCCTGGCCGGGCCAGACTACTCCGCGGCGATGGTAGGGCCCACCAATCCGTCGTTGCTCGCGCGGGCCCGGTCCGCCGAGGCGCCCCACGCCGAGATTCACGGCTTCCGCACGATCGGCGAGCTCATGGAGGACCTCAACCCGCTCAGCGGCAAGCTCTATCTCGAGGCCCTGCACATGACGCGGGTGGCCCGGGAGGCCTACGTGCTGATCTGCGGCAAGTATCCGCACCCCCAGACGATCGTCCCCGGCGGCATGAGCTCGACGATCACGCTGACCGTGATGAACGAGATGTTCACGCGGCTGGCCCAGTTCTTCGACTACTCGAAGAAGCTCGCCGCCATCTGGGACGACCTCACCGAGTTCTTCTACGAGGCGAATCCGGCCTACAAGCAGGTGGGCGCTCGGCGGGCGAACCTCATCGACAGCGGGATCTTCGATCATCACGA
>Ga0207689_10004705_pt1 | contig 12322 bp, 9 predicted proteins | sample KBSMisM52_FD_184312 | JGI IMG/M metagenome (GOLD analysis project Ga0207689, IMG submission 184312) | Miscanthus rhizosphere microbial communities from Kellogg Biological Station, Michigan, USA - KBS Miscanthus M5-2 (SPAdes) (version 2) | ecosystem: Host-associated > Plants > Roots > Rhizosphere... | reverse complement strand
GATCGGCTGCGGCTGCTGCATCCGCTTGCCGGTGGCGTCATCCTGTTCACCCGTAATTTTTCATCATGCGCGCAACTCAAGGCATTGACCTCCTCCATCCGCGAATTGCGGACGCCGCCGCTGCTGATATGCGTCGACCACGAAGGCGGTCGCGTGCAGCGCTTTCGGGACGGGTTCACGGCCATCCCGGCGATGCGTACGCTGGGCGAGCTCTGGGACCGGGACGTCGCGCAGGCCGCCACTGAAGCGGAACGGCTCGGCGCGCTGCTTGCGCGCGAACTGCGCGCGCATGGCGTGGACTTCAGCTTTACGCCGGTCCTCGATCTCGACTTTGGCGCCAGCGCTGTGATCGGCGACCGTGCGCTTCACGGCAATCCCAACGCGGTTGCGCACCTCGCGTCATGCCTGCGCCGAGGGTTGAAGGCGGGAGGATGCGGAGTGGTTGGCAAGCACTTTCCCGGTCACGGATTCATCGCCGCGGATTCGCACACCGACCTCCCGCGGGACGCGCGCTCGCTGGACGCGCTGCAGGCCGACGATCTCATCCCCTTCGCGGTGCTGGCCGCCGAGGGCATGGAAGCCGTCATGCCTGCGCATGTGATCTATCCTGCAGTGGACAGCGTCGCGGCGGGGTTCTCGAAGGTTTGGCTGCAGGACATCCTGCGCGGGCGGCTCGGCTTCGACGGCCTCATCTTCTCCGACGATCTCGAGATGGCCGGCGCGCACGCTGCAGGCGATATCGTGGCGCGCGCCGAGGCCGCTGTCGCCGCCGGCTGCGACATGGTGCTCGCGTGCAACGACTTCGCGGCGATGGACGATCTGCTTGCGCGCTGGAAGCCTCCGACGCAGCCGGACCTTGCGCGCCGCGCCGCCGCGATGGAAGGCGGGTAACACCAACGCAACACCGAAGTGCGAAAACGCCGCCTCGAAGGCGGCGTTTTAGTTTTACGGCGCCAGAATAGCAGGCGCCGAATTGCGCTGGAAGTGTTGTGCCTGATCTTACTTGCCGCCGTGCGGCCACTTGCCCCCGAGGCGATGCGTCAACTCTTCCGCGGTGTGGGCGACGAGCGGTCCCAACTGCCTGATGCGATCATCAGGCAGGCGCGACGACGGTCCGGCCAGGGAAATCGCTCCCAGCGTTTCAGCGTGCTCGTCGTAAATAGGCGAGGCGACGCAGCGCGTGCCGAGCGCATGCTCCTCGTCGTCGAATGACCAGCCGCGCTGGCGGATGACTCGAACGCTTGCCCACATCGTTTCGGGCGTGGTGATCGTGTTGCCGGTGATGCGGGGCAGTCCGCGGACCTTCAGTATCGCGTCGATCTGATCGTCGGGCAGCGACGCAAACATCGCCTTGCCCACACCCGACGCGTGCAACGGCGCCCGGCTGCCCAGCTTGACGATCGTGCGCATCATCTCCCGGCACTGAACCTGGTCGACGAACACGGCCTCGGTGCCGTCCAGGATTGCCAGGTTGACCGTTTCCCCGGACTGATCCATCAGGCGCCGCATGAACGGATGGCTCTGCGCGATGAAGTCGCGGCTCGCCAGGAAACTCGAGCCCACGGTGAATGCCTGCACACCGACATACCACCGACCCTGCTCGCCCGCCTGGTACACGTAGCCCATCTTCTCTAGCGTGGCGAGCAGGCGATGCACCGTCGATGGCGGCAGGTGCACGCGTTGCCCGATGTCGGTAAGCGTCAGCCCGCCTTCCGCAAGCCCCAGGCATTCGAGAATCGACAACCCGCGCGTCAGGCTTTGCACCTGGCTCGTGACGACTCCCGCCTTGCCGGGCGTGCGTCCCGCTTTGATCGGCGGTGGGCTGGGGCGATACGTCATGGTTTCAATGGCTCAGGATCTTGGACAGGAAGTCCTTCGTGCGTTCGCTCTTGGGATTGGCGAAGAATTCCTTCGGCGTGTTCTGTTCCACGATCTGCCCCTGGTCCATGAAGATGACACGGTCGGCCACCGACCGCGCGAATCCCATCTCGTGCGTAACGCACAGCATTGTGATGCCCATGCCGGCCAGTTCGATCATCACGTCGAGGACCTCCTTGATCATCTCCGGGTCGAGCGCGGACGTCGGCTCGTCAAACAGCATGATCCTGGGCGTCATGCACAGCGAACGCGCGATCGCGACGCGCTGCTGCTGGCCGCCGGACAATTGCAGCGGATACTTCGCCGCCTGTTCGGCGATTCGCACGCGCACCAGTTGCGCCATCGCCCGCTCCTCGGCCTCCTTTTTTGGAACGCGGCCGACCCACATCGGCGCCAGCGTCAGGTTCTCGAGGACCGTCAGGTGTGGAAACAGATTGAACTGCTGGAACACCATGCCGACATTCTTGCGCACGGCTTCGATGGCCTTTACGTCGTCGGTGATCTCGATGCCGTCGACGGTGAGCCGGCCTTCCTGGTGATCTTCCAGCGCGTTGATGCAGCGGATCAGCGTCGATTTACCCGAACCCGATGGACCGCAAATGACGATGCGCTCTCCCTTGGCGACGGACAGGTCGATGTCGCGGAGCACGTGGAAGTCGCCGTACCACTTGCTGACTTTCTCGAAGTTGATGATGGGTTCGGTCATGGCGGGATCGTCAATGCGCGTTCGCGACATTCAGACGTCGCTCGACCCACTGGCTGTAGCGCGACATCGCGAAACAGAAGCCCCAGTAGATGGCGGCGATGAACAGGTAGCCTTCGAGGTAGAACTGGCGCCAGTTGGCGTCGCCGCCCAGCGCCAGCGCGAGCGACCCCGTGAGATCGTACAGGCTGACGATGGTGACCAGCGACGTATCCTTGAACGTGCTGATGAAGCTGTTCATGATCGACGGGACCACCATGCGCAACGCCTGCGGCAGGATGATCTTGCGCTGGGTTTGCCAGTACGACAGACCCATCGCCGCGGCCGCTTCATGCTGACCTTTGGGTATGGCCTGCAGCCCGCCGCGCACGACTTCGGCCAGGTACGCGGCCGAGAACAGCGTGATGCCGACCAGCACGCGCACCAGCACGTCGACGGTGATGCCCGGCGGCATGAACAGCGGAAACATGAACGACGCCATGAACAGTACGGAAATCAGCGGCACGCCGCGGATCAACTCGACGTAGACGATGCACATCGAACGGATGGCGGGCAGGTGCGAGCGGCGGCCGAGCGCCACAAGGACGGCGATCGGGAACCCGGCGGCGATGGACAGCGTGGACAGCAGCATCGTGAGCGGCACGCCGCCCCAACGCGCCGTTTCCACGGGCGTGAGGCCGGCGACACCGCCGCGCATCAGCACGAAGAAGATGGCCAGTACGGCAATCCACGCCGCGACAAGCCAGCGGCTCCACAGCACGCGCGTGCAGCTCGCCACCAGCATGGCGACCATCAGCAGCGTCGCCACCAGCGGGCGCCACTGCTCGTCGAACGGATAGCGGCCGAACAGGATCAGCCGGTATTTTTCCGCGATGACGCCCCAGCAGGCGCCGGCGTGATCAAGCGCCCGGCAGGCGTCGTTATCCGGCTGCGTGACCGAGCGCACCACCGCCCAGTTGTAGAATTCCGGCACCCAGCGCACCAGCAGCGCCACGACGACGATCGTCGCCAGCGCGTTCTTCCAGTCCGAGAACAGGCTCTTGCGCAGCCGCGCCAGCAGCCCGACGTGCCGCGTTGGGGCCGGGCGCGCGATGACGGGCGGGCGAAGGGCGGTGTCCAAACTAGCGCTCCTTGATTGCCGACCGCGCGTTGTACCAGTTCATCAGCGCGGCGGTGACAAGGGACAACGTGAGATACACGGCCATCAGGATGGTGATGCATTCGACGGCGCGGCCGGTCTGGTTGAGCGTCGTGTTGGAAATCGAGACCAGGTCCGGGTAGCCAACAGCGACCGCCAGGGACGAATTCTTGGTGAGGTTCAGGTACTGGTTGGTCAACGGCGGAATGATCACGCGCAGCGCCTGCGGCAGCAGCACGAGCTTCAGCGCCTGCGCGCGCGACAGCCCGAGCGCTCCCGCCGCCTCCGTCTGCCCCCACGGCACCGACTGGATGCCGGAACGCACGATTTCCGCGACGAAGGAAGCGGTGTAGATCGTGAGTCCAAGAGTGACCGCGAGAAACTCGGGCGTTACCGCGCCGCCACCGGAGACGTTGAGGTCGTTGCGCACGGGCATTTCCAACGCCGTAGGCGCGCCGCCCGCGAGCCATCCCAGCAATCCTCCAAGGACCGCGATGAGCAGCGCCGGCCATACCATCGGGCGCGCCACCCCCGTTTTCTCGAAGGCCGCGCGCGCCCAGCGCCGGTAGAGCCACGCGACGACGATGCCCATGGCGAATCCGGCGAGCGACACCACATGGCCTTGCTCCCATTCAGGAACCGGGAACGACATGCCGCTTTTGGAAAGGAAAACGCCTGGCAGCGGGTGCAGGGCATCGGCCACCGGAGGCAGCCATTCGTTGAGGACGAAATACCACATCAACAGCTGTATCAGGACGGGGATATTCCGGAACAGCTCGACGTAGCCGGTGCACAGGCCGCGCACCAGTACGTTGCGTGACAGCCGGCCGATGCCGATCAGCGTGCCGAGAATTGTCGTCAGCACGATGCCGACAAGCGCGGCGCGCAACGTGTTGGACAGGCCGACCAGGAACGCCTTCCAGTACGCGTCGCCCGAGTCGAATGCGAACGCGGACTCGCCGATGTCGAATCCGGCGGGTTGCGTGAGGAATCCGAATCCGCTCTGGATTCCGCGCACGCGCATGTTCTCCAGCGTGTTGTGCGCGAGGAACCAGATGGCGGCGGCGATCATCGCCACCGCCACACCCTGATAGATCAGACCGCGTGTTGCCCGGCTGCGCCAGGACCAGTCGCGTCGCTTGGACCGCACTCCCTAGAGGCCGGAGGCGTTCAACGAATCGGCGGGGCGTACTGGATGCCGCCCTTGTTCCAGAGGTTGTTGAGGCCGCGCGGCAATTTCAGCGCCGATTGCGGGCCGACGTTGCGGTCGAAGATCTCGCCGTAATTGCCGACCGCCTTGATCTCGCGATAGGCCCATTCCTTGTCCAGTCCCAGCAGCTTGCCGGTGTCTTCGGTCGTGCCGAGGATGCGCTGGATCGGAGGCTCCGTGCTCGATTTCATCTGATCGACGTTGGCCTGGGTGAGTCCGTATTCCTCGGCCTCGAGCAGCGCGTAGATCGCCCACTTCACGATGGTGAACCACTCGTCGTCGCCGCGCCTGACCATCGGCCCCAGCGGCTCCTTGGAAATGAGTTCAGGCAGGATCAGGTAGTCGTCGGGTTTCGGCGCTTCCTTGTTGCGGATCGATGCCAGCCCGGAGGCGTCCGTCGTGTAGGCCTGGCAACGGCCGGCGAAGAATGCCTTGACACTGGCTTCGAAGCCTTCGAACACGACCGGTTTCATCTTGACGTTGATCGACTTGAAATAGTCGGTCAGGTTCTTCTCGGTCGTGGTGCCGGACTGCACGCAGATCTCGGCGTTCTTGAGCTGCTTGGCGCTGGTGATCTTGGATTTCTTGGGCACGATGAAGCCCTGGCCGTCGTAATAGGTCACCGCGGTAATGAACAGGCCCAGCGAAGCGTCGCGGGTCAGCGTGAACGTCGTGTTGCGGGACAGGATGTCGACTTCGCCCGACTGCAGCGCAGTGAAACGCTGCTGCGCGTTCAGCGGCACCCACTTGACCTTTTTCGCGTCGCCGAGCACGGCAGCGGCAATCGCCTTGCAAATATCCACATCGAGGCCAACCCAGTTGCCCTGGCTATCGGCGGCCGAAAATCCGGCAAGCCCGGTATTGACGCCGCAGATGAGCTGGTCGCGCTGCTTGACCGCATCGAGCGTCTTGCCAGCGTGCGCGCTGGCGGCGAACATGCCTGCCGCAAGGGCGAGCGACGATGCAGCTATGACCTGGAACGTGGATCTGCGCATTGAATTTCCTTGATGGATGCTGACGTTGCCGGCACTTCTTGCGGAATTCCGGCGGGGGAGCCTGCCTGGAGCGGATAATGACAAACCTTCTGCCGCAACACAAATGGGCCCACGTTGACAACGCGGGTCAGCTCGCGCTATTGAACGGCAGAACCGCGCGACGCGCCTTGCGCGGCGCGGACCGTCAAAGCCACAACCCGAGGGAGAACAGCAATGGCTGACCGGAAAATCATCGCGGTATTGGGCGCCACCGGTGCGCAGGGCGGGGGACTGGTGCGTGCGATCCAAGCGAATCCCGATGCGGGATTCACCGCGCGCGCCATTACCCGCGACGTCAACAGCGCGAAGGCAAAGGCGCTCGCCGCGCTTGGCGCGGAAGTGGTCGCGGCCGACGTGGACGATGCGGCAAGCCTCGAACGCGCGTTCGCCGGCGCCTACGGCGCGTTCTGCGTGACCTTCTTCTGGGATCACTACTCTCCGAGCAGGGAAAATGCCGAGGCTCGCAGCATGGCGGCGGCGGCCAAGGCCGCCGGCCTGCGTCATGTCATCTGGTCCACGCTGGAGGACACGCGCCACTGGGTACCGTTGAACGACGACCGCATGCCCACGTTGATGGGCAACTACAAAGTCCCGCATTTCGACGGCAAGGGGGAATCCGATATCTGTTTCACCGAAGCTGATGTCCCGACGACATTCCTGCTGACCAGCTTCTACTGGGAGAACTTCATTTACTTCGGCATGGGGCCGAAGAAGGGGCCGGACGGCGTGCTTGCACTCACGCTGCCAATGGCCGACAAGCCGTTGTCGGGAATGTCCGCCGGAGACATCGGCAAGTGCGCGTTCGGGGTGTTCAAGGGCGGCGCTGCCCACATCGGCAAGGTGGTTGGGATCGCCGGAGAACACCTGACCGGTACGCAGATGGCGGCGTCGTTTTCGAAGGCGCTGGGCCAGGAGGTTCGCTACAACGCAGTGACGCCCGCCGCGTTTCGCGCGTTTGGTTTCCCGGGCGCCGAGGACCTCGGCAACATGTTCCAGTTCTACACCGAATTCGCGGACTATTTCACCGGCGCCAGGGACCTGCGAGTAGCGCGGGCACTGAATCCTGAACTGCTGACTTTCGACGCTTGGCTTGCCGCTAACAAGGGCCTCATACCGCTCAGCTGATCATTGTTGCGCGGTTTATGCGAGCTTGACGTGCGGTGTTACCGCGTATGGGGTGCCGGCGATGTCGATGACGTATTTCGCTGCGAGAATCTGCTCGTCCGCAAGCGCAGTTGCAGCGTCGCCTGCCCGCGCGTAGCCCATTGCCACGGCGCGCCCGTGCTTGCGGCTGTATCCGGCTGACGTGAGTTCGCCGACGTTGCGGCCATCCATGAGTATCGGCTCGCCGCCCCAAGGGAACGCGAGGGGATCGTCGAACGTGAACATGACCAGCCGCTTGCGCACACCGGCGTCCCGCTGCTTCCGAAGCGCGTCGCGTCCAATGAAGTGCGCGGGCTTGTCCATCTTTACCGCGTAGGCCAATCCGGCTTCCCACGGCGTCTCGTCGGGCGACAATTCGGGACCCCAGGCGCGGCGCCCGGCCTCGATGCGCAATGCGTCGATCGTGTAGTAACCGGCGTCCTTCAGTCCATAGGCCCCGCCGGCACCCCACAGCGCGTCGTAGAGCGTGACGCACTGGTCGGTGGGCACCACCATCTCGTAGCCAGCACCGCCGACATAACTCATCCGTGCCGCGCGAGGACGCGCATAGCCGACATCGATTTCCGCTGTCATGGAAAAAGGCAGCCCGGCCTTGGTCAGGTCATCGGAGGAAACTTGCGAGAGCAGCGCCTCTGCCTTGGGACCCATCAGCGAGATCACCGAATAGGCGCTGGTGACGTCGACCAGCACGGCAAATTCGGATGAATCGATGTGCCGTTCAATCCACGAAGCGTCGCGCGTGACCTGGCCGGAGCCGGTCAGGATGAAGAACGTGTCCGCCGCCCAGCGCGTGATGGTGAGGTCGCTTTCGAATCCCCCACGTTCGTTGAGCATGGCCGTGTACACCATCTTTCCCACGGGAACGTCGATCTCGTTGGCGCACAGCCGCTGCAGGACGTTGAGCGCGTCGCGGCCTTTGAGAACGAATTTGCCGAACGACGTCTGGTCGAACACGACGACGTCCTCGCGGCATGCGCGCTGCTCTTCGAGGACGAACGGCAGCCAGCCCGGCGCGGCAAACGTGTAGGGTGGCGCATCGGAGCCCGCGGGCAGGAAGTAGTTGGCGCGCTCCCAGTTGAGCTTGCTGCCGAACACGGCCCGTCTTTCGCGCAGTCGGTCATACAGCGGCGATCGGCGCAGGGGACGAACCGTTTGCAGCTCTTCGCGCGGCCAGCGCATCGCATAGTGCAGGCCGAGCGACTCGACCGTGCGATCGGCCAGGTGCCTGCGGTTCGCGTGGAAGGATGCGAAGCGCCGGATATCCACGTCCCACAGGTCGAGCGGCGCTTCGCCGCCGACGATCCACTCGGCGATCAGGCGTCCCGCGCCGCCGGAATTGGCGATGCCCGCCGAGTTGAATCCTGCGCAAACGAAATAGCCGGCGACTTCGGGCGCCTCACCCAGGATGAAATTGCCGTCGCCGGTGAAGCTCTCCGGGCCGTTCAGCAGCATCCTGATTTCGGCGGTCTCGAGGCAGGGTGTGCGGTGGATGGCGTTTTCCATCAGGATCTGGAACTGGTCCCAGTCCTCGGGAAACAGCTGGAACTCGAAGTTGTCCGGAATGCGCGGCGGGTTCCATGGCTTGGCGACCGGCTCGAAGCCGCCCATCACGAGGCCGCCGACCTCTTCCTTGTAATAGATGAAGCCGTCGGGGTCGCGGATGACCGGCAGCGCGGGAGTCACGCCGGGAATCGGCTTGGTGACGACGTAGAAGTGCTCGGCGGAGTACAGCGGTACGTTCACGCCGGCCAGGCGGCCGAATTCGCGCGCCCACTGTCCGCCACAGTTGATCAGCGTGTCACAGGTCATGTCGCCGGAATCGTCGCCGCTCTTCCAGGCGACACCCGCCACGCGCCCCTGGGTGGTGCGCACACCGGTCACCTTGACTCCCTCGTGGATCGCGGCGCCGCGCTGGCGCGCTCCTTTGGCCAGTGATTGCGTGAGATCTGTGGGATTGGCCTTGCCATCGCCGGGGATCCACACCGCGCCGGCGAGGTCGTCCGTGCGCAGGATCGGCGCAATCCGTGCGGCTTCGGTCGGCGATACGTAATCAAAGGCAATGCCGAAGCTTTTCGCGCGCGCCATCTGTCGTTTGATGAGCTGCATTCGCTCGGGCGTCTTCGCCACGTTCAGGCTGCCGCATTGCTTCCAGCCGGTGGCGAGTCCCGTTTCCTGCTCCAGCGAAGCATAGAGCTCGATGCCGTATTGGCTCATGCGCGTCGCGTTGCGCGTGGCACGCGTCTGCCCCACCAGGCCGGCGGCGTGCCACGTGGTGCCGCACGTCAACTTGCCTTGTTCGAGCAATACGACGTCGGTGATGCCGAGCTTGGCGAGATGGTAGGCCGTCGACGCGCCTGCGATGCCGCCGCCGACGATTATGACCTGCGCGTGCTTGGGAAGGTTGGGCATAGGGGATGGTAGCGCTGGGCAACGCAGGATCAGTAATCAGGCAGGATCGGCATCACAGCTTGAGCGTCGCGACGCCGATGACGACCGTCGCGGCACCGGCGAGACGCGCAAGGCCGAAGCCCTCCTTGAGCCATAGCGCACCGATGAGCGCGGCAAAGATCACGGACGTTTCTCGCAACGCGGCCACGGCGGCCACCGGCGCGCGCGTCATCGCCCACAGCACGATGGCATAGGCGGCCACGCTGCAAAAGCCGCCGATGAGGCCACGACGCCACTGGATGTGCACATAACCGATGGCCGGCGCGCCGCGGCGCCACAGAATCCATCCCAGGAAGACGATGCCCTCGATGAAGGTGAGCCACAGCACGTAACTCAGGGCGTTGCCGGACGCTCGCGCGCCGGTGCCGTCGACCAGCGTATAGACGGCGATGATCGCGGCATTGGCGAACGCCCACCAGGCCGCAGCCGGTGGATGGCGTTCGCGGCGCGCGAAGGCGATGCCGATGATGCCGATCGAGATCAGCAGGATGCCGACGATGACGTGGGGCTGCGGCAGTTCGCGCAGGAACACCGCGCCGAGCACGGTGACGAGTAGCGGGGCGCTCCCGCGCATCAGCGGATACGCGAACGACAGGTCGCCGGTCCGGTAGGCCTGCGCCAGAGTCAGGTAATAACCAAAGTGGATGAACGTGGACAACGCGACGAAGAGCCACGCCTCCGAATCCGGCAGTGGCAGGAACGGCAAAGCCACCAGCGAGCACGCCGTCGAACCCGCGACAACGGTCGCGGTGTCCAGCAAAGGGTCGCCGCCGCCGGAGGACTTGAGAAGGGCGTTCCATCCGGCATGGAGCATGCCGGCGCCCAATACCGCAAGCGTGACGCCAAGGGTAAGTTCCACGTAGGTACTGGGCAGCCTGGTCAGCGAGGTTATGCGAGACGCGTTGTCAGCGCGGTGTGGCGTCGAGCGTCGCGACCGCCGTGCGCTGCGCGGATTCCAGCGTCGCAACGTAACGCGCGAGCGGAGGCGTGACGGCGCCCTCGACCTTGGCCAGGTCGTCCCACAGCCGCAGGCGCACAGCATCTTCGGCGAACGGCTGCGCGATGAACGCCGCGGCCTGATCCGGGGTGAAGACACCGCCCTGCAGAACCAGGCTGCGCTTGGAGTCGGCGGAGAGCGCGTCGAAGTAGTCGTCGCGCGTGGCGCACAGGTAGCGTTTGGCGTCGACGTGCAACTGGATAGGCGCCAGGACATCGTCGTCGAACAGCGAGCGCAGGAAGGGCAACGCCGCGTACTGATGCACATCGTCCACGCCGCGCAAGGTAGGGGATTCGCCCTGATCGTTCAACAGGTGTCCCAAGTCGTGCAGCAGCGATGCGGCGACCAGGGCGGGCGCGGCGCCCGCGTCCTCGGCGCGCATCGCGGTCTGCAATGCGTGCTCCAGCTGCGAGACCGGTTCCCCGGAGTAGGCGCGGCCGCCCTTGCGGGCGAACAGGAGACAAATGTCTGAAATCGATAGGGCCATGGCAGCAGTCAGGCGGTGCGCGGCCCGTGCTTCGGCCAGCCTGCCTTGGCGTCTTGCGAGGGGGGCACAGGGTCGTCGTCGGGCGCGATGTCCGGTTGGGGTTCCTTCAGCCGCGTCCGCGCCAGCACGCCGGCCTCCTCCAGGATCGGGTAGGCAATCGAGCAGATATGCGAGTTGATGCGCTTCAGGTCGGAAATGAGGTCAAGGTGCAAGGACGAGGTTTCGATGCTCTCCACCGTATTGCCTGCGAGCCGTGTCAGGTGCGAGTCGGCATAGGCGCGCTCCAGGTCGCGGAACAGGACCTTCTGCGCCAGCAGCTGCTGCGCGCTCTTCAGGTCGCCGTTGAGGAAAACGCTCATGCCAAGGCGCAAGTTGGCCACCAGGCGCGTATGCAGGTCGCAGATCTCCATCGTTCCGGCCTCGGAGAAATTGCGGTGCTTCTCGATTTTCTTTTCCTCGAGGTCGATCAGCACGCGTTCGATGATGTCACCGACCTGTTCCAGGTTGATGGTGAACGACACGATGTCCGCCCAGCGCCGGCCCTCCCTTTCATCGAGCGCTTCGCGCGATATCTGGGTCAGGTACAGCTTCACGGCCGTGTAGAGCTGGTCGACGATATCGTCCTTCGCGCGCAATCGCGCCGCCAGTGCGCGATCGTTGGTCTGCATCACGGTCAGCATCCCGTTCAGCATGTCCTCGATGACGTCGCCGATGCGCATCGCCTCGCGCGCCGCGTTAGCGATGGCCAGCGTGGGCGTGCCGAGTGCGGAAGGGTCGAGGTGGCGGGGCGTCGCGGGATTGTCCGCGGCGGGCTTCGCCGGAAGGAGGCGTTCGGCAATCCGCGCAATCCGTTCGGTCCAGAAAATGAACAACAGCGCCAACACGACATTGAAACCCAGGTGGAACAGCACCACTTCGCGTGCCTTGTCCAAGTCCAGTGCGTCGATCCAGCCATCGACATGGGGAAGGAACGGGATGGCGATCACGCAGCCGATCAGCTTGAACAGGAAGTTGCCGAGCGTTACGCGGCGCGCTTCGGGTGGCGATTGCATCGTCGAAACCATGCCGAGCAGGCCGCTCCCCAGGTTAGCCCCCAGGACCAGGCCCAGCGCCACCGGCAATGCAATCACGTGCAGCGACGCAAGCGTGGCGACCAGCAGGACCACAGCCAGACTCGAGTAGCACAGCATCGTGAACAGCGCCGCAACCAGCATGTCGAGCAGTACGTCGCCGGTCAGCGAAGCGAAGATCACCCAGCCGCGG
>Ga0207689_10004703_pt1 | contig 12325 bp, 13 predicted proteins | sample KBSMisM52_FD_184312 | JGI IMG/M metagenome (GOLD analysis project Ga0207689, IMG submission 184312) | Miscanthus rhizosphere microbial communities from Kellogg Biological Station, Michigan, USA - KBS Miscanthus M5-2 (SPAdes) (version 2) | ecosystem: Host-associated > Plants > Roots >... | reverse complement strand
CTCTTTCATCATTGAGGGCAAACCTCCGGCGGCACCCGGTAGCGGAGACGATAACGCGAATTACCGTGTTGTCACCGACGGGTTCTTCCACGAGAAAATTGTCAAAGCTGACTGGCAGGCAATATACGCAGGGCTAAGGGCGGCAGAACCTGAACCACATGGAACAGGCCTGGCTTACTTTGCAATCTTTGAGCTTGGCCGGGGCATGATTTCATTACTGCTCTACGCGACGATGCGCATGCACTTTGGTCCCGGTCCAAGGACTGCTGTGCTTGCGGCCATCGCCGGTTGGGTAGCCTTTTCATTGACTGGCCCAGTTCAGTTCATCCCACTCGGATTCTTTTCAAACGCGCTTTGGCTGAAGGTGGGAGCCTTTCACCTGGTAACGTCGATCATTGCCACACTCGCCGGTGCGGCGCTTTACAAAGATGCGCAGGCAAAGGTCTACGCGTAATGCTGTCCTTTTATTTTCCTTTCGTAATCGCAGTAGGTGGGATGCTTCTCTATCATCTTTCGCAGAAGTCAATTCCGAAAGAGATGAATCCCTTTCACGCAACAGCAATTGCCTATCTGATGGGAATTGTTGTTTGCGCAGTTCTTGGTTTCACTTATTCGGCGGACAGATCAATAGTAAATTCGCTGAAGACATCTAACTGGGCTGTGCTCGGCATGGGCGTTGGCGCTGCCGCAATCGAAGTCGGCTTCATGGTGGCGTATCGCATCGGTTGGAGAATCAGCCTCACTGCGGTGGCAACGAATGTCGCTGCGACAGCCGTGTTGATTCCGATCGGGTTGTTTGTGTTTAGAGAACACCTGTCAATGCGAAACATCCTGGGAGTTGTATTTTGCGTACTTGGGTTGTTACTGGTCATCAAAGATTAGTCTCGAGAGGAACCAAAATATGAGTACCACTACTTATGAGCTTTCTTCTTCGCGTTCGAGCGCAGGGCGAACGATTTTGTGGGGCGGACTAATTGCCGGAATTCTCGATATCACAGGGGCGTGCGTTGTTTCCTGGATTCGACGGGGAGTACCACCGGTTCGCGTCTTTCAATCTGTCGCGTCCGGAGTTTACGGCGCCGCGTCAAGCACATTGGGGGCTAAGACTGCAGTTCTTGGACTTGTATTTCACTTTCTCATCGCGACAACCTGGACTGCTGTTTATTACTTCGCCAGCAGAAAACTCAGTTTCCTGGTGAACCAACCGATCATTTCGGGTGTGCTTTACGGAGTGATCGTTTATCTCTTCATGAACTTTGTTGTCATCCCTCTCTCGGCTGTACCGAAGCCGACAGGTCCAATACCGCTTTCGAGTCGGATTATTGGACTGACGGTGATCATCTTGTGCATTGGTTTGCCGATCGCCTTTATCGTGCGACGGTTTTCGAGGTAGACAGAGGTAAAACTGTGGCAATCAACTTCATGAGGTCGGGAAGGGGGCAGAGCGGTCCCTTCTCAAAGTTGAACTTACTCAGACCCAGCGCGCCCCCGCAGGTTCTCTTTCAATGAGGGCAGAGATTGAATGATGAGTTTCTAGCCTTGATGTCTTGTACTTTTACCCTGCGGGGGCGCGCTAGGTTTGAGAAGGTGCCGGTCTTAGAAAGGGCCGCTCTGCCCCCTTCCCGACAGTATGTAATTGTCTGTCAGCGCTACAATTTTCCCGAGCGTTTGAAGTTTTGAGTATCGGAGAGAACAGAATGTTTTGGTGCTGCCACGCACTCAAAGAGTTTTGCGGGATCCGTAAAGTCCTGAGGATACCAGCCAGGTACATTACTCGCGGCGGCAACTGCCATTGAATCGCGCACCTTCTTCGACGATGAGCGCGGGTGCTGCAACTTTGCCCTTCACATTCGCGGTGCGGCCAAGTACCAATTCCTTGCTTGCATGAATATCACCTTCGACGGTTCCGTTGATCTTTGCCACGGCAACCTTGATAACCGCTTTCGTTACTTCAGCGCCTGTGCTGACGATTAATGTGCCGTCTGGCGATATGACGTTACCTGAGAAGTGACCGTCGATCCTTAGCATCGACTTAAAGCAGACCTCGCCACTGAAATTTACGACGTCGCCGACAAAACCAAGCCAGTTATCTTTGTTGATGTTTGTGCGTGGGCGTTCGCCACTGCTCAAAACTGCCTGAGTACTCACGGCGCCAACCTCTTCAGTTAAAAGTTTGGGAAGGTGGAGCATCGCAGCACCGGTCGCCGCTGCTCCGATTGTCATGTCAGGGAAAAAGAAGAAACGCTTGCTGCCTCACTATACCATCGCAGCAATCGAGCGGAATGTTACGATTAGATTGTGGTTCAGAGTCATCGAAAGAATTAAATACTATCCGCAGATTACGCAGGTTCAACGGAGGGAGCTTAAGTCCTTCTTGATTGGGCCTTTTTTAGAAAAGAAAATCTGTGTAATCTGCGGATGATCGTATTCGCAAAATTGTTCATTAAAGGAGGTTGTCTCGTTCATGTCTGTCGTAAAACGACTCGTTGTTCTGGCTTCATTTTTCGTGCTCTTCACCGTCACGGTCTCGGCAGTTGAGATTGAAAGCCGCTTCGCCAAGTTTGGAGAGGTAAAGATCCACTACCAGAATCGCGGCAAAGGTGATCAGGCGCTGGTGTTCGTTCACGGTTGGACGTGCAACTCCGATTTCTGGCGTGCACAGATGAACGATTTTGGCTCGCTTCACCTGATTGCGATTGATCTGGCTGGTCATGGGAAGAGCGATAAACCACAGATCGCGTATACGATGGAATACTTTGCCCGTTCAATCGAAGCTGTCTTGATCGATGCGAAAGTAAAACGCGCCGTACTCGTTGGTCACAGCATGGGCACGCCTGTAGTCAGGCAGTTTTATCGATTGTTTCCTGAGAAGACCGCCGGCCTTGTGATTGTCGACGGTGCGTTGCGGATGATGTTTCCGAAAGAGCAAGTTGATCAGTTCATGGAACCGATGAAAGCAGACTATAAGGCTGCTGCTCCTGGTATTGTCGACGGAATGGTGGCACCCATGAAGGATGAAAAGCTTAAGGGAGAGGTCAAAACCGCGATGTTGTCGACGCCTGATTTTGTAGCTCTTAGCGCGATGGAGAACATGTTTGATCCCTCGGTTTACCAGACTGACACGATCAAGGTGCCTGTTCTGGCCGTACTGGCGAAGTCACCATTCTGGCCACCGGACACGGAGACTTTTCTTCGTTCGCTCGCGCCTAATCTTCAGTACGTGGAATGGGATGGAGTAAGTCACTTCCTTATGATGGAAAAGCCGGCGGAGTTTGACCAGACTGTTGACGGGTTCCTGTCGAAGAATAAGCTTTTGGGCAAGTGAGAACTCATCTAACCTTGCGAACAATCATCAGGTCGGGAAGGGGACCCTGTCCCCGCTAAGTAATGATTATGTTTCGTTCCGAGTTTGAGTTGCCTGCGCCAGCGGGGACAGGGTCCCCTTCCTGACCTGATAATTTGGGAGCTGTGGTCTTACGGAACCAGGAACAGCGAAGCGACTGTAAGCGGAAAGTTGATATTAAGTCTTCTTAGAGTGTTTACATCTTTCAATGCGCATACGCAACAACCTCAATCCGGGAGACCTCGGCTACATAATCCAGCTTCACGGTACCTTGTATGCGCATGAGTACAACCTCGATCACACCTTTGAAGGTTACGTCGCTGCGAGAATGGGTGAGTTCGCACAGTCATTCGACGCGCGCAAGGACTTCGTTGCTATCGCTGAGGACGACGAACAGATTGTTGGATCGATCTTCATCATGGGCCTGCCGGATCAAACTGCGCAGTTGCGTTGGTTTCTCCTGCACCCCAGGGCGCGTGGGCAGGGACTTGGGAAAAAGCTTTTGGATGCTGCGATAAAGTTTTGCCGTGATCGAGGCTTCAAGTCTGTGTGTCTTTGGACCATTAGCGAACTAACGACAGCTGCTCGTCTCTACCGCCAGGCTGGTTTCACAATAACTGAAGAGAACGCTCGCGAAATTTGGGGTGGACCAAGGATGGAGCAAAGGTATGACTTGGTCTTGTAAGGCCTGATAGTAGATCGGTTTTAGTGGAACGTTTTATTGATCATTTGTCATTTTCCATTTATCAGTTTCAATTTATGGAGGCTTTGGCCTTAGACGAGAGAAACGTTGTTATGACAATGAACGATAGTGCAAAACAAGAACGGAAAATCACACCACAAATGGAAAATGACAAACGGAAAATGACCAATGAGAAATGATCGATTAAATGAAACTTGATCTCCACACACACTTCTACACTCCAGAATATTTTCAAACGATCAGAGATCTTCCTTCGGAGTTCTCATTTGCGCAGAGCTCGACTGGTCAAACGATCATTACCTATCGCGGCGCGCGCTTCTTCGGTGTTACCCCTGCTATGACTGACGTTGCAAAACGGATCGAGGATATGGATCGGGTTGGCATCGACGTCGAGGTGGTATCACTGTCTACGCCAAATGTTTTTTTCACTACTGCTGAGCATCAACCGGCGGTCGCACGGATGATGAACGATTCGTATGCAGATTTGATCGCGAGGCATCCGCAAAGGTTCAAAGGCTTCGCCTCAATTCCGCTGGATGCACCCGATGCCGCCCTTGACGAACTACATCGCGCCATAGATGTCCTGAAGCTGAATGGTGTTGTTCTGTTGAGCAACATTGGTGGCAAGCCGTTAACCTCGCCTGAGTATCGAGAGTTTTTTGCCGAGGCGAATCGAATGAAGCTTTGTATCTTTCTTCATCCGATGTTGCCCGCCCATGCCGATTCGTTTCGGGAATATGTGCTGGGGCCAATCATAGGTTTTCCTTTCGACACCAGCCTCGCGGTGGCTCGGATGTGTTACGACGGAATGTTTGCAGACTTTCCCGACATCCGCTGGATCATTGGACATCTGGGCGGAGCTATTCCCTACTTAATGGAGCGGATGGACAATGGATTTCGAGACTTCGCCGACTGTCGCGTCAAGATCGATAAGTTACCAAGCTTCTATCTCAAACAACTTTACTACGACACGGTTTCGTTCAGTCCACACACCTTGACCATGGTTCGTAACATGGTTGGTGGGGACCATATGGTGATGGGAAGTGATTATCCACACTTGCTCGGGTCAATTGATCGCGCGGTTACTTCGATTGCAGGACTGGAAATTAGTGACGATGAGAAGCAGCAGATTTTTGAAGGGACAGCGAAGGGTATTATGAATAACGTGTAGGAGGTTTTGGCCTTCGGTCTTTGGTCTTGTCAAGGTCCGAGAAACATCCAGGTAGAAACCTTCAATTGCCTCATTCTCACCCTGGCTTTACACCATGATTGCCATCCGCAGATTACGCTGATTACACAGATTCACTTTTGAACGGCTGGGTTAGTGCTCTCTCAGCGAAAAAAATCTGCGTAATCTGCGGATTGCCTTCTTTCTTTTGCAATTCTTTGTAACTTTTCCCGAACCCACGTGTTTTAGGAGACGTAGCGCAGCATATGGCGAGCCGAGATGAAGAGTTCACCATGCTGTTTCAGGAGTTCTACCCGAGCCTATGCCGGTTTCTGGAGTGTTTACTGGGCGGTCGCGTCGAACTGGCGCAGGATTTGGCTCAGGAGAGTTTCCTGCAACTGCATCGGACAGCATGGGGAACTTTGCCGGATGGTGAGGCGCGCTTCTGGCTCTACCGGGTGGCTCGAAACTTCGCCATTAACGAGTTTCGCAAGTCGCACACGCGCTACAGGCTCTTTGATCGTGTCGTTGAAGCCATGAGTCCGAAGGCGCGGAATCCTGAACAGGAGTATGAAACTCAGGAGCGCAAGGAACTCGTGTTGAGCATGCTGCGAACTCTTCCTGAGGATCAACGCGTCGCACTACTTCTTCGGGAGCAGGAACAATTGAGTTACCGCGACATCAGCCAGGTGCTCAACGTTTCTGAGGGTAAGGTCAAAGTTGACATTTTCCGCGCGCGTGCTGCGTTGCGCGAACGCTGGGCGAAGAGAGCGAAGACGGTCGGAGCGGCGGGATGAATTCGAATTGCGTGATTTCGCATTTTGTGATGGCAGTGGCCATGATTGAACTCCGAAGACATGCAATCCGAAATCCGAAATTCGAATTCCGAAATTCTTAAATCTATGAACTGCGATTGCACTGAAAAAGTTTCATCACTGATCGACGGTGAGTTGGCCCCGACGGAAGCTCGCGAGCTCGAACGTCATTTGATCAGTTGTGTCGAATGCCAGGAAGCGCGCGCGGCCTTCTTGAATTTACGAAGCAAGATTTCTGAGTTTCCAGCGGACTTCAATCCCGTTGGTCAACGAGAAGCTCTATCACGCGTTCTCGGTAAGGGGGGAGTTGTTGGAAGTGGCCTGGGTTGGCGTTGGATTTTCAGCCCGGCAGCCTTTGCAGTTGCGTCTCTTCTAATCGTTGGCACTGTGATCGCGCTACTAATTTATCCGAGGTCTAAGCCAACGCCAGTTAGTTCAGACGAGATCGCGAGTGGACCGAAGAAGCGCAGTCCCACTGCAACTCCGTCTCCAATGGCGTCGGGTGTTCAAAAAGGCACAGGCAGCAAGCAGAACAACACTGCCCCGAAAAGTTCGCCATCACCAAGTACAGATAAGAACAAAGTGCCGAACAGAAAACGCGCGCCGCTGACGTTTGAGCCTGCGCAGGACAACATCGCCAGTAAACAAACAGGACCCAACGACACCATTGCCGAAAATAACATCGGTATGAATGAACCCACACGCGTTCGTTCGGCTGACGCCGAAACGATGACTGCGATTCACTTTCAAAAGTCGGAATTGTTGTTGAGGTCGTTTCGAAACGTTCGACTAGACAAGGCGGGAATGTCGCCGGAACTCGATTACGAAAAGAAGCTTGCTCAAAAGCTTGTCTACCAAAACATGATGTTGCGCCGCGAAGCTGATGCGTCAGGTGATACGCAGGTCTCGTCGTTGCTCGAAAGTCTGGAGCCGATTCTGTTGGACATTGCGAACCTGCCTGACAAAGCGCGGCCGTCTGATGTGCGAACGATCAGGGATCGCGTGGAACGCAAAAATATAGTTGCACTCTTGCAAGTCAATTCAACTGCGCTTGCTCGTGCGTTGGATTGAATGCCGAATTCGTTGCAGTAGCCCGACTGTCAAGGAGGGCTCATCGCGTCGAGAGCAAGCACTCGGAGCCCTCCTTGACAGTTGGGCTACTGCACCAGAGGCACAGGGAACAAAGAGATGCCATGTGCGTTTTTTGATCACCGCTCGATCTTCTGCGCTTGCTCTCGGGTTCTCTGTGCCTGTGCGGTGAACCGACTTAAGAAATCAATTTATAGAGGATAGATGAAGATGACACACCTGACTGCTTATTTCCCCCGAATGAGAGCCGCACTTGCTTTGCTTTTCAGCTTGAGCTTCGTAGTCGCTGTTCTTGTTTACACCCAACGTGCCGCAGCGATCGACCAGGACGTGCAGAAGCTAAATCGCTTCATGCAGGCAAACAAAGGCAACACTGCGGCGATGCAAATTTTTAAAGAGGGCCGCGATCAGATCGAAGCGCAGAACTGGCAAAGAGCCGCTGAAAAATTCAACGACTTCATCAAAGGTTATCCCAAGGATAAAGACCTGGACGCGGCACTCTACTGGTATGCCTACGCACTCCAGAAGCAGGGTCTTAAGGAAGACGCTGCAACACCATTGAAGCGACTTATCGAGCGTTACCCGGGCTCCAGCTGGCGTCGCGAGGCGGAAGCGCTGCTTGTCGTCATGGGTTATCAAAACGTAGTTACCAATTTTAAGAACAGCGACGATTGCGAGATCAAAGTGCTGGCACTTCAGAGTCTGTTTCAAGCAGATGAAGAACGAGCAATCAATATCGTGACTGATTCGCTGAAGGCCAACTCGACGACCTGTCCAGGATTTCAATCGGCTGCTGTTTCGTTGTTGGGTGCGCATGGAGGCGCACGGGCCGTGCCCATTTTGCTCGACATTGCGCGGTCTAATGCAGATCTAAAACTTCGTTTGACCGCAATCAGACGACTTGGCGAGCAGCATAGTGAGCAAGTAACAGACGAGCTAATCAAGATCTACGACGCTGATCGCACCAAGGACATCAGGGTTCAGATCCTGCGAGCTCTTGTTGAGAGCCGGACACAGCGCGGAAGCGCAAAAGTGATCGAGATCGCTCGGGCAGGTGATGATGTTGCGACTCGTGCATATGCCATTCGTTATCTTGCTGAACTGAATGATCCTGCTTCACTCGACGAATTAATTCGTATTTACGACACTGACAAGACTCCGGAGATTCGCTCCCAGGTCCTTCGTTCGTTAGCTGAACGGGACGACCCGCGTGCGCGCGCAAAGATCCTGGAAGTGGCGCGCTCCGGAGAAACTCCTGAGTTACGCATCGAAGCAATTCGACGTTTGGGCGACCGTGGGAAAATTGGAATGGACGATTTGCTCCAACTCTATACTTCGGAAACGGACGTAAGGATCAAACAGGGTTTGATGCGAGCTTTTGCGGATAACAAGGATCCACGAGCAAAAGCGAAGTTAATGGAAATCGCGCATGGGGGCGATCCGATCGAGCTGCGAAAGTTTGCCATTCGCGTCGTGGGTGATCGAGACGACGAACAGACCACCGATCAACTCGTCGCCATGTACGACAATGAACAGAACCCGGAGGTTCGCGGCGTTTTGTTGCGAGCATTCGGCAACTCGAAACAGAAGAGCGCTGTTCATAAACTCATGACTATTGCGCGCAGTGATCCATCGGTCGAACAGAGGAAGCTCGCAGTCAGGTATTTGGGTGAGAGCAAGGATCCGGAAGCATTGAAGTTTTTGGAAGAACTCTTGAAATAGAAACTCTGCGGACGAACGAATGATCATCCGCAGATTTCGCAGATTTCGCAGATTTCCTTTTCGAAAAGTGGGGGTTCACCTGTTCCTAAAGTGAATCTGCGTAATCTGCGTAATCTGCGGATGACATTCTGGAGACTTATCCATGCGACATTCAAAGTTCATCTACGCACTACTCGGCTTGGTGGCTGCTGGCTTGGCATGCGCCGGTGGAAAGTCAGTTACAACAGTTGCTGCTGCGTCTGGTGATGTTCAGACTCAGTCTGCTACTGCCACTGTTCAAAGTTTTAATTCAGTTGAAGGTACCGACCTGATGTCCAGGCTTGATTCTGCTCGGGATCGCGCGCGGGCGAAACAATCGCCCTACTGGTCAGCCTATGCGTTCGATGTTCGCACTGGTGTTGCAGTCGACGCGGCGATTCGTGAGTTTCACGGTTCCATCAATACGATGGGAGACACATCAGTCCTTGTGGGCACAACTGCTGATGGCATGCCTGTTGAAACTCACAACCTCGCGATCTTTCTACTCCGTGATCCGGCGAACAATCAGATTACGCGGATGGAGATCTACAACCTCGAAAAAAAACGTGAATATAGTGGGTATCCGGTTTACTGGCTTGGTAGATCAAACAATGAGGAGAGTTTGAACTACTTAAAAGCACTGGCCGCCGCAGCTCCACTCGATCAACTCAGCGAACGCGCCGTGCTCGGAATTGCATTACACGACGATTCGCGTGTAGCAGGGATGTTGAAGGGTTTCGTAACCTCTTCACCAAATCAGCGGATTCGCTCGTCGGCTGTTTACTGGTTGGGCCAGATTGGTGGTGAGCAGGCGTTTCTCTCCGCGCTGGTCCGCAATGAAAGTGAAGAAAAGAAACTTCGGCGTAGCGCTGCCTATGCGCTTGGACAGAGTCACGATCACGGCGTGATGCCGGCGATTCAAAGTCTGTACGACGCAGTGAAGGATGTGGAAATCCGGCAAGGGCTAATCTCAGCCGCGGGGAATTGCAGCGACGAGCAACCTGCGTTTGCGTTTCTTCTCGCAGTCGCTAAGAACGACGCAGATGTTGAATCGCGTCGAAGTGCGACACGACAACTGGGTCATTTCAATCGGGAAGATGCTGTCGACGAATTGATGAAGATCTATTCGAGCGACACAAACATCGAAGTGAAACGCTCTGCCTTACGGGCACTCGCCGAATCCTCTAATGCGCGCGCACACAGTCGGGTGCTTGAAGTGGCACGGACTGATAGCAATCCTGAGTTGCGCAAGCAGGCCATTCGAGTTTTGGGCGAACGGGGTGAAGCGGGAGTGGATGATCTACTTAAGTTGTTTGACTCTGAACAGTCGCCGGACGTGAGAAAGACGGTGTTGCAGTCGCTGGCAAACACCAAGAGTCCGCGTGTGGATGACAAGTTGTTTGCGGTGGCGGCCGGCAATGACAACCTGGAACTCAAGAAACAGGCGATCAGGTTGTTAGGGGATCGTGCGGGGAAGAAGAGCTTTGAATTTTTGAGTGCTACCGCGCAGAGTGCTGATGGCAATACGGAAGTGCAGATGCAAGCTGTTAGGTCCATTGGTGAAAGACATGCTGAAGAATCGGTGCCGATCCTGATCAAGATCGCGAAGACTCATCCCAACCAGCTGGTAAGAAAACAGGCCATCCGTTCTCTCGGTGAATCCGGCGATCCTCGAGCAGTGGAATTCTTCCGAGAGGTTCTAATGAAGTAAGCGAACCTCGGATAGTTCAGGTTCCATTTTCACCGCAGTCGTGAAGGTTTTTCGAGGCGCATAGAAACTGCGCTACAACCTCGAAGGAGTCACTCTGCGGTGAATCCATGTCCGTGCTCTCTCTTCACTCCGGAGGAGTGCGATGTTTATAGTTCGACGCGACTCACCATCTCTGCTCTGTTCGGAAGAGCGGCATTCGTTCGAGCCTATAGGGATCGCCACGCCGCTCTTCCGAACAGAGCCGGAGGAGGATGGCTTGCTCGCTATAAACATTGCACTCCTCCGGAGTGTAGGCCCTGACATGTTTCGTTCGCCGTCTGACGTTTGCAAAAGGCTCTGAATATTGGACACCTGCGACCGACAAGCTAAAGCTTATCGGACACTCCATAGTGCATCCGTACAACTCCATCCTCGTACGCATGCGTTGACAGCAGAGACAACTGAACATTCCTCTTTTTTGCCGCGATAAGCGGAATACCTTCGCCAATGAACGTTGGGATCACGGCAATGATGAATTCATCGATTTCACCGGCGTCGAGAAACGATGCAATGACATTCCCTCCGCCCATCATCCAGATATCTTTGCCCGGTTGTGCTCGCAGTCGAGTCGCAAAAGTCTTGATCGGCTCGTTCACGAATTGGACTCTTGAGTCCTTCGTTGTTGGCGGATTATGGGTGAAGACGTAATTCATCGTTTTCGATCCAAAGCTACCGCCGCCCTTCTTACCAAAACCCAGACTCATGTCGTATGTCTTTCGTCCCCAGAGAATCGTGTCAATTGATTTGAAGAATTGCATCATGCCGTAATGGTCCTTTGTGCCCGGGCGATCGAGCCAATCAACGCTGCCGTCTAACCGGGCAATAAAACCGTCAGCACTGGTTGCGATAGAGACAATGATCTTTCGGTCTGGCATTGGAAACCTCCCGTTCAGCTTTCTCGCTTCTTTCGAGCTTTGGTTTGTACTAACAGTTAAACTTTCTTCACGCGATATCTCACCATCACACATCCGTTGCTCAGACGCTTACACTCCAGTAACTCGAGATCGATTTGTCTACTCATTTCATGGAACAGAGGAATGCCCGAGCCGAGCAATACCGGGTGAATATTGAAGCCGACCTCATCGATCACGTTAGCCTCAAATAGTGATCGAGCCAGGAGACCTCCGCCCATCACGCATATTCCTTTGCCTGGCTTGCGTTTGAGTTCGGTAATGAACTCTGCCGCGTTTACTGAAACAAGTTCTACTCGCTTGTCGTCGATCTCTTTTAAGGTGCGAGAAAAGACATAGTTTTTTACGCCTGGGTGGGCACCAGCACCTAATTTCACGCTGACCTCATACGTTTTTCTCCCCATGACTACTGTGTCGATCGTCTTCCAAAACTTTGTGCTGATCGCTGTTACTTCCTTATTCCACCGCAGCCAACCAACGTCGTCGTTGGTACGCGCAATGAAGTTGTCGAGACTGTTTGCCCCACCAAAAGTTACCTTTCGCATTTTCATTTCTTGAACAAGGTCATTGCGAAATGCCATTCGGCTTTGCCGCCTGATGTGAGGCGTGGCTTTGCCCCGCCGCTAGGGCGCTAAGAGTTCAGTGGGCTACGCCCTTTGTTCGTCTTGGCACTTAACATTGAATAAGTTAAGAAACAATGGGCATAGCCCAAGGTGAAGCACGCTGTTTACGGCGGGGCAAAGCCACGCCTCACATCAGGCGGCAAAGCCGATTCACTGCAATGCCGGTAGCTGCTCCTTACCATA
>Ga0207689_10004701_pt1 | contig 12327 bp, 9 predicted proteins | sample KBSMisM52_FD_184312 | JGI IMG/M metagenome (GOLD analysis project Ga0207689, IMG submission 184312) | Miscanthus rhizosphere microbial communities from Kellogg Biological Station, Michigan, USA - KBS Miscanthus M5-2 (SPAdes) (version 2) | ecosystem: Host-associated > Plants > Roots > Rhizosphere... | reverse complement strand
CGGGAAACCAGGCGAAGTAGCCGGCGCCGGCGGCCACGAGGAAGAAGAGGACGCTGGCCAGGAAGATCCGCCACCGCTGCGGGTCGTCGGAATACTCTTCGATCTCTTCTTCCGCTTCTTCCTCGCGCCCCTTCGTGCCTCCCGCCGGACCCCAGGCCGAGATGTCCACGGCGTCGACGAGCGGCACCCACTGCTTGCCGTTCGTGCGCCGCACCTGCGATCCGCGCGTGACGAGGCCCTGCTGATACCACGAGCGCAGCATCTCCATATCCAGCGGGCCCATCTCGGATCCGTCTTCGAGCCGCACCTTGTATGCCGCCATCGCCACCTCGTACGAAAAAAGGGCCGCAAGTATTACCACTGAAAGGGATGCGGGGAGACTGACGCGCATCACACCGCTTTTCCCGAAGCGCCCGGGCGTGGCCGTCGCTTCGACCCACTGCGTTGTGATTCAACGAGTTGCCGCCCCACGGCGCGAACCGCGACGCTACACTGGCGGAAGGGCGACTTTCACCCGGACTGGGGCCCCTTCGATGACAAGGCGCCGACTCCTCGCCGCGCTCACGCTGACTCTCACGTGCGCGCCCGCGGTCTTTCCCGACCGCGAGGACGAGCCTCTCTCCCGATTCGAGAGCATCCCGCGTCGGCCGCTGCGCGGAGAGGACTTCGAAGTCTCGGTGGCCGTGCCGCGCGGGGACGACATCGAAGGCGACCTGGCGCGCCGGAAGCTGGATCTCCACGAGCGCGGCGATCTGGCCGCGTTCAAGGATGCCGTGGGCCAGCTCCGCCGGCTGGCGGAGAGGCAACACGAGTTCGAGGAGAGCCATCCCGAGCGCGTGCTGCCCTTCCGGCACGACCTCGCGTCCCGCGGCAAGCGGCGTGCGCTTCACGAGATGATGGCGATCGCGGACGGGCTGCTGCGTGACGAGACGGGCGGCGCCTCACGCGAGGGGCGGATGTACCAGCTCCTCGAGCTGCACCACGCGGTGGACAACAGCCTCCGCTACCCGATCAAGAAGAACTACGAGATCGTCCCGGAGATCTTTCCGATCCTCCTGCTGAAGGCGCGCGCGCACCGGTCGATCGCGCGCGATTTCGCGCCCGCCGCGCCCGCGTCCGACCCACGCGCCGCCGAGCCGCTGCCGTCGAGCTTCTGGTCGCCGTCGGGCGAAGTGCGCGCGAAGGATCTCTACGCGGGCTTCGGGCGCACCGCGCTCCCCTCCTACGACGGGATCTGCGAATACGCCAAGCCCAAGACGGGCTGGGGCGCCCATCCGGGCTTCGAGATCTCGTGCGGCGGGGAGAAGCTGGAGTTCAAGCTCGGGGACGAGATCTACGGGGGACCGTTCAACACCCGCGTCTTCGACGCCCTCGGCTATCACACGTTCCCGATCGACCGCCTTCCCGCCCTCAGGCTGAAGTACGACCGCCGGGTGCTCACCGAATACAACTCGCGGCGCTACCTGGCCATGTACGCGCGGATCCTCTTCATCCCCGTCGCCAAACACGTCGTGACCAAGATCGAGGACCCGTTCGAGCGCATCGTGGCCGCGATGACCACGGACGGCCGGCGTCTCACGCCGGCCGAGCTGAAGAGCGGGCTGCTCCGCGACGCCAACGTCGTGAAGGGCCGGCCGCGGCCGGAGACGGTCGCCGCCAACTACGACCCGGACTTCGAGCGCAAGATCGCCTCTCTCGTATGGGAGCCCGGCACCGTGGCTCACGAGCCCGACACCATCCACACGATCGGGGCCTGGGACTACGACCAGCTCGACCACGCGGAGCGCCGCGAGGTGCGCGCCGTTTTCGTGCTGAGCGCCTGGCTCGATCAGTACAACATGCGCTGGGAGAACACCCGGCTCGCCTACGTGAAGGACGGCGAAGGCTGGCACCTCCGCCACCTCTTCAGCGACGTCGGCAGCGGCCTCTCCGATGCCCACAGCATGCTGCACAGCACGAACTCCGACATCGAGAAGATGCCGTGGACGGTCACGGAGGTCTCGGGCGGGAAGGTGAAGTTCTCCGGATTCGCGCCCAACGTGATGAACGACGCCTTCGCGCGCACGACGGCCGGGGACGCGCGGTGGATGCTGCGCCGGATGGCGGCCCTGTCCGAGACGCAGATCCTGGAGGCTCTCCTGGCCACGAGCATGTCCGCGGCCGAGGTGCGCCTCGCCCTGGAGAAGCTGGTGAGCAAGCGGCAGAAGATGATGGCCGACTTCGGCCTGGCGGCGGAGCGGCCCGACATCATGCGCCGGCGCATCGACACGAGCCTGGAGTTCGATCCGGCCAGGCCGGAGGACCTGGCCGTGGTCACGCTCTCCCGATCGGATGGCTCGCGGGTCGTGCCGGAGATCAGCGACTGGGTGATCCAGAAGGGCCACCTCGTGCGCCGGGTGGCCCCGGCGCCTCAGAGGGCCGTATCCCAGGCCTCGTCCGCCACGACGGCCACGGGTGCGATGAAGCGATAGCCGCGCCCGCGCACGGCCTGGATGAAGCGCGGCCGCCGGGCGTCGTCGGCCAGGACCTTCCTCAGGACGCGCACGCAGAAGTTCACGCAGCCGTCGAACTCCACGAACGTCCCTCCATCCCAGAGCGCCTGCCGGATCACGTCCCGCTCGACGAGCGCTCCCGGCCGGCTGGCCAGCAGCCACAGGAGGTCGAAGGGCTGCGGAGCCAGGGGAACGGAAGCGCCCTCCCGCCGCAGCTCGAATCGGGCGGGGTCCAGCGCGAATCCTTCGAAGCGGAGCACCAGGTGGCGCCGCCGCGCCTGCTCCAGGGGAAGGCTCCCTTCCGTCACGTCCGCCCCGCTCGCGGCCGCCATGCCGGGAATGTAGGCGACGCGTTTCGATGAGTCCAATTGATTGTTATCATGCGACTCATGCGAAATCCTCATGACCTGACCGCCCAGGGTGACCGCGTGCGCATCGAGGTCCGCCATCTCAAGCTCGTGCGGGCGGTCGTGCGCGAGCAGGGATTGACGCGCGCGGCCGCCCATCTCCACGTCACCCAGCCCGCCCTTTCGCACCAGCTCGCCGAGCTGGAGAGCCGCCTCGGCACCGCGCTCTTCCTGCGCGAGGGCCGGCGCCTGCGTCCCACGCCCGCGGGAGACCGCCTGGTGGCGACGGCGGAAGCGGTCCTGCCCGCGCTGGAGCGGGCGGAGCAGGAGTTGGCGGCGCTGGAAGGGGCGAGCGGCGGCGTCATCCGCGTGAGCACCCAGTGCTACACGGCGTACCACTGGCTGCCCGCCGCCCTCGAGGACTTCGGCCGCCGCTTCCCCACCGTCTCCGTGCAGATCGTGGTGGAAGCCACGCGCCGTCCGCTTCCCGCCCTGCTGGAGGGCCGGCTCGATCTCGCCATCGTGTCCACGCGCAGCGGCAACCGCCTGGTCGAGCATCATCCGCTGTTCGACGACGAGATGGTGGCGGTGATGGCCCCCGACCATCCGCTCGCCGCCTCCGCCACCGTCAGGGCCGCCCAGCTCGCGTCGGAGACCGTGATCCTCTACGCCATTCCCATCCGCTCGAGCGACCTGTTCCAGCGCTTCCTGCTGCCCGCGGGCGTGATGCCCGCGCGCGTCGTCCACGTGGAGCTGACGGAAGCGATCGTCGAGCTGGTGCGGGCCGGGCAGGGCATCGCGGCCATGGCGCGATGGGCGATCGCGCCCGACGTCCAATCGGGACGCGTGGTCGTCCGCCGGCTCGGACGACAGGGCCTCCGCCGGCACTGGTACGCGGCCGTGCGCGCGCGGCGCTCGCCCGACTACCTCCGCGCGTTCATCGATCAGGTGCGCCGGACGGCGCCTTCTTCATCCCGTCACGAAGGACGCGGACCTCGGCGGCCAGGCGCCGAATGAGAGCGCCGTGAACGTCCGTGACGGCGATGCGGGACAGGGCGTCGATCTGCGCGTCCGAGAATCGCTCCAGGTCCGGCGCGGGATCCTCCGCGGCGCCACGCGCGTCATCCGGCAGGGCCGCGCCCGAGTCCACGGGGCCGTCGGGATCGCGCGCGCGGAGATGCGCGTCCGCGGCCAGCGGCTTGCCCGCCTGGGTGAGCGCCTGGTGGATGGGGCGCCGGATCGCGCTCGGATCACCGCCCGCGCGCACCCGCCCGTCCGCCCGCCCCACCACGTCACACCATCCGGTCGTGAAGGTCCAGCCGTCGGTCGTCTCGTAGAACCCGACGCCGAACTCGCCCGGATAGGGCTCGAGAGCGGCGGCGACGATCGCCTCCCACTCCGCGAAATCGGCGGGCTTGACGTTGTCGCGCCAGACGACCGTCCCGCGCCGGTCCCGCGTGCCCACTCCCACCTCCCGCGCGGATGTTAGAGACCGCGGGGCCGGTGGCGCCGGCGAAGGTGACGGTTTGAGCGCGTGTCACAACGTAATGGAAGATGGGCCGTGCCGCGCTCCCGAAGACTGACGGTCGCGGCCCTGCTCGCGGGCGGCCTGGCCGTCTACGCCTCCCTCGCCGTGAGCGGCATGCGCACGACGTCCGCGTACTACGACGAGACGGCGCATCTCCCCGCCGGCTACACCTATCTGACTCTCCGCGACTTCCGGATGAACCCCGAGCATCCGCCCCTGGCGAAGGAGCTGGCGGCCCTTCCCCTGCTCCTCCTGGACGTCCGTTCGAGGACGGGCCTGCCCGCCTGGCAGCTCGGCCAGGAATGGGAGTTCGGCCACCGGTTCCTCTACCAGTGGAACGACGCGGATCGCCTCCTCTTCTGGGGACGGCTGCCCGTGGTGGCCCTGGGATGTGTGCTGGCCGCCGCCGTCTTCCTCTGGACGCGACAGCGTTTCGGGCTCCGGGCGGGGGCGATGGCGCTCTTCCTGTGCGTGCTGAGCCCGGACGTTCTCGCGCACGGCCAGATCGTCACCACCGACCTCGCCGTCGCGCTGTTCGTGTTCCTGAGCGTGATCGCGTTCGAGTCGGTGACGGAGCGCCTGACGCCGTCGCGCGTCCTCCTGGCCGGCCTGGCCACGGGCGCGGCCCTGGCGAGCAAGTTCTCGGCCCTGGTGCTCGTCCCCATCCTGATCGCGCTCGCGGCGATTGTCGCCTTCTCGTCACGGCCTCTGTCCGTCGCGCGCCACCGCGCCCCGCCGCGCGCGCTCACGGGGACGGCTTCGCGCCTGGCCGCGCTCGCGCTCGTGCTGCTGGCCATCGCCACGATCGCGCTCGCGTTCGTGTGGTCGACCTACGCGTTCCAACCTCGCCTCGCGAACGATCCGGAAGCCGCCGCATCCCTGAGCTGGTCGCGCCTGGAGCGACCAGGGGCGGCGACCGCGATCCTTCGCGCGATCCACGCCGTCGGGGTCCTGCCCGACGCCTACGTCTACGGACTCGCGATCGTCCTCCGCGACACGGAAGGGCGCCCCGCCTTCCTCTTCGGCCGCATCTCGGAGCAAGGCTGGTGGTACTACTTCCCCGCCACGTTCCTGTTGAAGACGCCGCTGGCGCTGCTCGGCCTGCTCGCGCTTCCGCTTCTCGGCCGGCGCGACACGGACGAGCGGCGGCGAAGGGCGCTGGTCTTCCTCTGGGTCCCGGTGGCCCTCTACGTGGCCACGACCCTGACCCGCCACATGAACATCGGGCACCGCCATCTCTTGCCGATCTATCCCTTCCTGTTCGTGGGCGCGGGCGCGGCCGCCGCGCGCGTCATGGAGACGAACCGGCCGGCGCGCGGGGCGGTGATGGCGCTGGCCCTCTGGTACGCGGTCTCGGTCGTCCACGTCCACCCGCATTACCTCGGCTACTTCAACGAGCTCGCGGGCGGCCCCTCGCGGGGATGGCGATACCTGGTCGATTCCAACGTGGACTGGGGGCAGGACCTCAAGGCCCTGAAGGAATGGACGGACGCGCACGGCGTGACGCACCTGAAGCTGTCGTATTTCGGATCGGCCGACCCCGGCTACTACCGGATCCCCTGCGCGATGCTGCCGAGCAAGATGCACCCGGACCCGGATCGCATCACCCGCGACATCCAGCCCGGCGACACGGTGGCCGTGAGCGTCACGAATCTGCAGGGCGTGTACTTCGAAGGCGCGGACCGGCACCTCATGAACCACCTGCGCGCCCTCACGCCCATCGACCGTGTGGGCTACTCGATCTTCGTTTTCCGGATGGACTCCCCGGCGCCGGCGGCCCCGCCTTGACGAGTCGGCTCGGAAACCGATTTCACCGATAATCGCGCGCGTACGTCGATGGCCCCTCCCTCTGATGACACGCCGCCCGCACCTGGCCCCGGCGGCGGAGCCTTGGACAACGCGCCCACGGCCGATCGTCTCGACGCGCCTCCCGCCGACAGCCCGCACCGATTCCGCCCCGGCCTCGTCCTGGCCGAGCGCTACCGCGTGCTGCGGTTCCTGGCCCAGGGCGGGATGGGTGAGATCTACGAGGTCGAGGACCTCCAACTCGCGGAGCGCGTCGCGCTCAAGACGGTTCGGGCGGTCGCCGCGCGGCACCCGACGGCGCTGGAGCGCTTCAAGCGCGAGATCCAGCTGGCGCGGCGCGTCACCCATCCGAACGTGTGCCGGATCTTCGAGTTCGGGTCCCACACCCCGCCGGGTCGAGCCCGCATCGTGTACCTCACCATGGAGCTGCTCGGAGGCGAGACGCTGCTGGAGAAGCTCCAGCGGGAATTGAGCTTGAAGCCGGGCCAGGCCTTGCCCCTCGTCGCCCAGATGGTCGCGGCGCTGGAGGCCGCACACCGCGTGGGCGTCATCCATCGCGACTTCAAGAGCGCCAACGTCGTCCTCGTCCCGATGCCGGGCGGCGCGGTCCGCGCGGTGGTCACCGATTTCGGGCTGGCCCAGATGGCCGCCGGCGAGGGCGAGAGCCGGCCCCGGGCCGAGGGGGTCAGCGGCACGCTCGATTACATGGCTCCGGAGCAGATCAAGGGCGAGGAACCGACGCCCGCCGTCGATGTGTACGCCCTCGGGATCGTGATGTACGAGATGCTCACGGGACGGCGGCCGTTCGACGACACGCACGGAGAGATCTCGCGCCGCCTGAACGAGGCGGTGCCCTCTCCGCGCGCCGTCCTCCCCGACCTCGATCCGGCCTGGGAACGGCTCATCGTCGGCTGCCTCGAGCGTGATCCCCGAAAGCGCTTCCGCGACGCCACGGAGGTGGCGCGCGCGCTTCCCGGCCGGCCGGCGGGGCCGCGTGGGAGGCAGGCGCTGCGCGCGGCCGCCATCGCTGCGGCCATCGCGCTGGCCGCCGTCGTCGCCTACCGAAGCACCGCTCCCCGCGTCGAGGCGCCGCCCCCGGCGGCTCCGGCGCGGCGCACCGTCGCCGTCCTGCCTTTCAAGAACCTCACGGGCCAGGCCGACGTCAACTGGCTCGCGACCGCGGTGTCCGAGATGCTGGCCGGCGAGCTGGCCGCCGGCCAGAAGCTGCGCGCGATCCCGGGGGAAGACGTGGCGCGCATGCGCCTCGAGCTCCAGTTGCCCGCCGCGGACGCATTGGCTCGCGACACGCTGGCCCGGATCCACGCCAACCTCGGCACCGATCTCGTCGTGTCCGGGTCGTACCTGGCGACGAACGGTCCCGCCCTGCGCCTCGACGTGAGGGTTCAAGACGCGCGCGCCGGCGAGACGGTGGCGACGATCGTGGAAACGGGAACGCGCGGGGAGCTCGCGGGTCTCATCTCCGGCGCGGGACGGCAGCTCCGGCAGGGGCTGGGCCTCGGCGAGCTGACGCCCACGGAGACCTCCGCCCTGCGCGCTTCCTATCCCGTCGACGCCGAGACGACGCGGCTGTACGCGGCCGGACTCGCCCGGCTGCGCTCGTTCGATGCGCGCGCCGGGCGCGAGCTCCTGGAGAAGGCGGTGGCGGCCGACCCGAAGTACGCGCTCGCTCACGCCGCCCTGGCCGAGGCGTTGTCGCGGCTCGGCTACGAAGACACGGCCCGCGAGGAAGCGCGTCTGGCCTTCGAGGGGGGTGAGGGGCTGCCGCGCGAGGAGCGCCTGCTCGTGGAGGCGCGCTATCGCGAGATCGCGCGCGACTGGGCCCGGGCCGCCGAGATCCACCGGACCCTGGCCGGTCTGTTCCCGGACGACGTCGAGCACGGCCTGCGCCTGGCCCAGGCCCTGAACGCGGCCGGCCGATCCCAGGAGGCGGTGGGTACGCTTTCCAGTCTCAGGGCGTCGGCGGGGCCGTCCGCCGGAGATCCCCGGATCGACCTCGTCGAAGCCGAAGTGGCGCAGTCCCTCGGGGATTTCCGGAAGGAGCGCGAGGCCGCCCGGAGGGCGGCGGCCAAGGCCTCGGCCGCGGGCGCCCGCCTGCTGGTGGCCCGGGCGCGAGTGGTCGAAGCCTATGCGCTGGGCCGGCTCGGCTTCGAAGCCGAGGCGATGACGGCGGCGTCGGAGGCGCGGACGATCTACGGCAAGGCCGGTGACCGGGGCGGCGAGGCGTGGGCCCTCTTTCGAATGGGCACGGTCCTCTACCAGCAGGGCGAGCTGTCCAAGGCGGAAAGGCTCTACCAGGAAGCGGAAGCCGTTTTCGAGGAGATCGGCTACCGGGCCACCCTGGCCGCGCTCCTGAACAACGAGTCCGAGGTCCTCTTCCTGCAGGGAAATCTCGAGCGCGCGAACGACAGCCTCGAGCGCGCCGCCGCCTACGCCCGGCACAGCACCGATCCGCGGGTGTCGATCATCGTCCCGCTCAACCTGGCGAACGTGGCGGCGGAGCGGGGTGCGTACGGTCGTGCGGACCAAGCGTACGAGAAGGCGCTCCAGGACTGTCGGAAGCTCGGCGACAAGAGCCTGGAAGGAAGCGTGCTCTGGCACCGTGCGGACGCGCTCCAGCACAAGGGCGACCTCGCCACCGCCGACCGCATGTTCGCGGAAGCCCTGTCGATCCTGGAGAAGCAGGGCAACACCCGCTATGTGGCCTCCGCTCTCTTCGCGCGCGGCCAGGTGCGGAGGGAGGCGGGGGACGCCAAGGGTGCCCGTGAGGCCCAGGAGCGCGCTCTCGATCTCCGCCTGCGCCTGGGGGACAAGTTCGGGGAGGCGGAGAGCCGGCTCGCGCTCGCCCAGCTCGAGCTGGACGAAGATCGCCCCGAGAACGCCGAGAAGGCGCTCCGCGAAGTGGCGGCCCTCTTCGCCGCGGAGCGGGCGAGCGACCGTGAAGCGGAGGCGGAAACGATGCTCGCGCAGTCCTTGCGCGCGCAGCATCGCCTCGCGCCGGCCATGGAGGCGGCGCGCCGGGCGGAAACGGTCGCCAAGAACAGCGAAAGACCCCGAGTCCGCATCCTGGCCAGCCTCGAGCTCGCGCGCCTCCAGGAAGAGGAGGCGCCGCGGGAGGGGCGGCGCCAGGCGGAGGCGGCCCTCGCCGAGGCCCGCCGGATCGGCGCTCGAGGCCTCGCCCTGGAAGCCGGCCTCGCCCTGGCCGAGATGGAAACGGCGGGCGGGCCTCCGCCGCGAGCGGAGGGACTCCTCGCCCTCGAGCAGGAGGCCAGGGCGCAGGGATTCGAGCGCATCGCGCGAGTGGCGGCGGACGGCCTCCGCCACCGTTGACGCCTCGCTCAAAAGGAAGCGACAATCCGCACCGTTCGCGCACCACTCCCTCCAACACGAGGTCAATGCATGGCTGCAAAGAAACCGAAGAAGGGGCCGAAGAAGAAGGGTCCCGCCAAGACTCGCAAGACCCCCGCCAAGAGAAAGAAGAAGCCGGCGCAGGAGGAGGCTTAGGCTTGGCCCGCCCGGGGTCGAGAGGCTCCGGGCAGCCACGCGGCCGTCTGGGCGAAGAGGCGCCAGGATGAGTGAAGTCGTTCTGGTCTTCATGCCCTTCGGCCACACGTTTTCGCCTTCCCTCGCCCTCAGCCTGCTGAAGGCGGGCCTCACGGCCCGCGGCATCTCGTCCCGGGTCCATCACTTCTCCCTCGGATTCGCCCAGCGCATCGGGCAGCATTTCTATTCGGGCATCTCCACCTATGCCCGCCCCAGCCACCGGCATCTCGTCGGGGAGTGGATCTTCGCGAAGGCGCTCTTCGGGGCGCCGCCGGATGGGGATCGTCCCTACCTCGACGAGGTGCTGCTCCGGCGGAACCGGCAGTCCTCGGAGGCGCCCGCCTCGCCGGCCATGGTGCGCAAGATCCTGGACGCGCGCCGCCAGGCCGACGCGTTCATCGACGAGTGCCTCGAGCGGGTGCTGAAGGAGAAGCCGCTCGTGGTGGGCTTCACGAGCAGCTTCCATCAGCACGTGCCGAGCCTGGCCCTGGCCAGGCGCCTCAAGCAGGCGCGGCCCGAGTGCGTGATCGTGATGGGCGGCGCCAACTGCGAAGGACCCATGGGCGCGGAGACGGCCCGCCAGTTCCCCTTCGTGGACGCCGTCGTCTCCGGGGAGGGCGACCTCGTGTTTCCCGACCTCGTGCTGCGCGCGCGCGAGGGCCGGTCCCTCGAGGGATTGCCGGGCGTCTTCACGCCCGCCAACGCCTCCGCCGCCCTCGCCGCCGGGGCCCGCGTGACGGCGCCGATGGTCCAGGACATGGACAGCCTGCCCATCCCCGATTTCTCCGACTACTTCGAGGAGTTCGGACGCAGCCCGTACGCGAAGGGCTGGCAGCCCGGCCTCTTCTTCGAGAGCTCGCGGGGATGCTGGTGGGGCGAGCGGATGCATTGCACGTTCTGCGGGCTCAACGGCGGGACCATGAGCTACCGCAGCAAGTCGGCGAAGCGAGCGATCGCGGAGCTGGCGGCGCTCACGGAGCGGCATCCCGGGTGCGACGTGCAGGTCACCGACAACATCCTGGACCTCGCCTACTTCAAGGACTTCGTGCCCCTGCTCGCGGAGCGGAGGCTCGGCGTCGATCTCTTCTACGAGACCAAGGCCAACCTCCGGAAGGAGCAGGTCCGCCTCTTGAAGCAGGCGGGCATCACGCAGGTTCAGCCGGGTATCGAGAGCCTCATCGACGACGTGCTGAAGCTGATGCGCAAGGGCGTGGGCGCGCTCCACAACATCCAGCTCCTCAAGTGGTGCAAGGAGATCGGAGTCGAGCCGCACTGGAACGTGCTCTGGGGGTTTCCGGGCGAGCCGCCGGAGGAGTACCAGCGCCTGGCCGGCGTCGTTCCCTGGCTGCGACATCTGCCGTCGCCCGGCAGCTTCGGGCCGATCCGCCTCGACCGCTTCAGTCCCAACTTCTTCGATGCCGAGCGGCTGGGGTTCAAGGACGTCCGGCCCCTCGTTCCCTACCGGCACGTCTATCCGTTCTCGGAAGACGTGCTGCGCAACCTGGCCTACTACTTCTCGTACGACTACCGGGAGCCGAGGGACGTGGCCGGCTACGTGCGGCCCCTGGCGCGGGAGCTGCGGGCCTGGAAGCGCGACCGCGAGAGCGAGCTCCTCTCCGTGGATTGCGGCGACACCCTGGTGATCGCCGATTCCCGGCCGAAGGCAAGTGAGAGCCTCACGACTTTGCGGGGCCTCGACAAGGTCCTGTACGAGGGTTGCGATTCAGTGACGAACCCGGCGAGCCTCGCCGCCGCGCTCGAGCGCGCCGGGTTCGGACGGCTCTCCGAGTCGGAGGTCGTTGATCGCCTCGCGCCGCTCGTCGCGCGTGGCTTCGTGTTGAGCGACGGCCTGCGCTACCTTGGGCTGGCGGTGGCGGTCGGCGACTACGTCCCGGCCACCGAGGCCGCCCGAGCGTTGCTCAGGCGCGCACGGACGCGGGGACGCCGCGAAAGATCGCCGAGGGCCGCCGCGGCCAGAGGGGTGCCCGAGCCGAGCGACCTCCGCGGGCGGCGAGCCTAGATGAGCACGGCTTTCCTCATGGCGCTCGTGCTGAGTGCGGCTCCTGTCGATCGTGATTCGCATCAGTCCGCTGCCTCTGGCCCACAACCCCTCGTCGTCTGGATTCAGACGGACCCCTGGGCGATGGTCATCGGCGCCGATACACCGAGACTGGCCGTCTACGACGATGGCACACAGATATGCCTCGAAACCCACGACGGCGCGCCACCCGCCTATCTCGCGGCAAAGCTTTCTCGCGCCAAGCTGGACGAGATGAGGCAGCATATCCTCGGGCTCGGGAGCTTCGAAGGCCTGAAGCGGCAGTACGACCTGACCAGAGTTACGGACCAGCCGACGGCCAAGTTCTTCCTGAACCTCAGCGAGCAAGGCCCAGTCACGACCGAAGTCTACGGACTGATGACGAGGGGCATTCGACTCCCTGCCTACACGACCAGCCCTACGAAGGACACTCCTGACCGGCCCCCCGATAGCATTCTCCTGCTTCACAAGTACGTCACCGGCTTGCGCTGCGAGGGCGGCACAACCACGCCCGCGCCCTCCTGCAGCTGATGGTCGACCGCGGCGTGGCGACGG
>Ga0207689_10004696_pt1 | contig 12330 bp, 10 predicted proteins | sample KBSMisM52_FD_184312 | JGI IMG/M metagenome (GOLD analysis project Ga0207689, IMG submission 184312) | Miscanthus rhizosphere microbial communities from Kellogg Biological Station, Michigan, USA - KBS Miscanthus M5-2 (SPAdes) (version 2) | ecosystem: Host-associated > Plants > Roots >... | reverse complement strand
GGGCTTGACGTAGTCGAACTTGGCGGGGATCACTGGACCTCTCCCTGGGGGTTGTTCGGGTCGATCGAGCCCAGCCCGGCGCCCGGCGAGTGGGTGTCGACCGGCGTCTCCTCGGTGGCACGGCCCTTGGCGTCCTGGATGGCCCGCCACACGCGCTGCGAGGTCGTCGGCATCTCGATCTGGGTGACGCCGAGGTGGCGCACCGCGTCGAGAACTCCGTTGACGATGGCCGGGGTGGACGCGATGGTGCCCGCCTCGCCGACGCCCTTGACGCCCAGCGGGTTCGACGTCGCCGGGGTCTCGGTGCGGTCGGTGGTGAAGCTGGGCAGGTCGGCCGCGGAGGGGATGGTGTAGTCGACGAACGTGCCGTTGACCAGCGTGCCCTGCTCGTCGTAGTTGGCCTCCTCGAACAGCGCCTGCGCGATGCCCTGCGCCAGACCACCGTGCAGTTGGCCTTCCACGATGAGCGGGTTGACCACGCTGCCGACGTCGTCCACGCAGACGTACTTGCGCAGGTGGACGCGTCCGGTCTCGGTGTCGACCTCGATCGCGGCCAGGTGCGTGCCGTGGGGGAACGAGAAGTTCTCCGGGTCGAACGTGTACTCCGAGTCCAGCGACGGCTCGACGCCCTCGGGGAAGTTGTGCGAGGTGAACGTCGCGAGCGCGACCTCCTGGATGGTGACGCCCTTGTCGGTGCCCTTGACCCCGAACCGACCCGAGGTGAACTCGAGGTCGTCCTCCGAGGCCTCCAGCAGGTGGGCCGCCACCTTCTTCGCCTTCTCGACGACGCGCTGTGCGCACTTCACCACGGCCGTGCCGCCGACGGGCAGCGAGCGCGAGCCGTAGGTGTCCATGCCCTTGGGCGAGACCTGGGTGTCGCCGTGCAGCACCTCGATGTCCTCGAACGGCACGCCGAGCTGGTCGGCCACGATCTGGCTCCACGCCGTCTCGTGCCCCTGCCCGTGCGCGGACGAGCCGGTGACGACCTCGACGCCGCCCGTCGGCAGCATGCGGATGGCCGCGTGCTCCCAACCGCCCGCGCCCGCGCCGAGCGCGCCGAGCAGCCGCGACGGCGCCAGGCCGCACATCTCGGTGAACGTCGAGATGCCGATGCCCAGCTGCACGGGGTCGCCGCTCTCGCGACGCTCCTGCTGCTCGCGCCGCACTCCCGCGTAGTCGAAGAGCGCCAGCGCCTTCTCGGTGGCCGCCTCGTAGTTGCCCGAGTCGTAGGTCAGGCCGCCCGCGTTGGTGAAGGGGAACTCGTCGTGCTTGATCCAGTTCTGCTCGCGCAGCTCGATCGGGTCACGGCCGAGCTCGACGGCCATCTCGTCGACGATCCGCTCGACGGCGAACGTCACCTCGGGACGCCCCGCGCCGCGGTAGGCGTCGGTGGGCGTCTTGTTGGTGAACACGTCGGTGAAGACCGCCGCGTACGCCGGGAGCTTGTAGATGGCCGGGCCGATGAACGCGCCGAAGACGGGGATCGCGGCCGTGAAGAGGCCGAAGTAGGCGCCCATGTCGGCTTTGACGTCGAACTTGAGGGCGGTGAAGGAGCCGTCCTTCTTGGCGGCGAGCGTCACCGTCTGGATCTGGTCGCGGCCGTGGTGGGCCGACACCAGCGACTCCGAGCGCGTCTCGGTCCACTTCGCCGGGCGGCTCAGCTTGCGGGCCACCAGGAGGGTGAGGATCTCCTCGGGCGTGAGCTGCAGCTTGCCGCCGAAGCCGCCGCCGACGTCCGGGGCGATCACGCGCAGCTTGTGCTCCTGCAGGCCGAGCACCATGGACATCATGGTGCGCAGGACGTGCGGGACCTGCGTGGCCGACCAGACGGTGAGCTGCTCGCCGGTCGGGTCCACGACCACCGAGCGCGGCTCCATGAACGCCGGGATCAGCCGCTGCTGGCGCCACGTCCGCTTGACGACCACGGAGTCCGGGTCGTTCTCCGCGGCGGCGATGACCTCGTCGGCCGTCTGGCCGGACGTGGTGCCCGCGCCGACCGAGTCGAACGGGAACGTGACCCACTTGTTCGTGCCGAGGCCCGCGTGGATGACGTTGGCGTCGGTGAGCGCGTCGTCCATGTCGAGGACGGGGTCGATCGCGTCGATGTCGACCTCGACGGCGTCCACCGCGTCCTTCGCCTCGGCCGCGCTACGGGCCACGACGATCGCGACGATCTCGCCCGCGAAGTTGACCTTGTCGACGGCGATCGAGACGTGCCGCGGCTGCTCCGCCTCGCCGTTGATCGGCCAGGCGCACGGGATGCCGCCCTGCTCGGCGTCGAGGTCGGCGCCGGTGAAGACGGCCACCACACCGGGCATCTCCTTGGCCGCGGTGACGTCGATCTCGGCGATCGTGCCGTGCGCGACGGGGCTGCGGACCATCGCGATGTGCAGCATGCCGTTGAGGACGATGTTGTCGGTCCAGCGGGTGCGACCGGTGATCAGGCGGGCGTCCTCCTTGCGGACGCGGGCCTTGCCGACTTCCAGGCCGGGCTCGGCGACGGCGGTCACTGGCCCACTCCCGCGGTCGCGGGGGTCTCGGCGTGGGCGCCCGGCTTCATCTTCTGGGCCGCACCCTGCACCGCGCGGACGATGTTCTGGTAGCCCGTGCAGCGGCAGAGGTTGCCCTCGATGCCTTCACGGACCTCTTCTTCGGTGGGATCGGGGTTGTCGCCGAGGAAGTCGATCGCTTGCATGATCATGCCGGGGGTGCAGAAGCCGCACTGCAGCGCGTGGTGCTCGTTGAAGGCCTCTTGCACGGGGTGCAGGTTGCCGTCGCGCGCGACGCCTTCGATCGTCGTGACCTCGCCGCCGTCGGCCTGCACGGCCAGCACGGAGCAGGACTTCACGCTTCGGCCGTTCAGGTGCACGGTGCAGGCGCCGCAGTTGCTGGTGTCGCAGCCCACGACGGTGCCGGTCTTTCCGAGGCGCTCCCTCAGGTAGTAGACGAGCAATGTTCGGGGCTCGACGTCGTCGGCGTAGTTCACGCCGTCGACGGTGACCCTGACCTGTGCCATAAGACTTCCTCTCGACCGCAACACTGTGGTGGCGAGCACATCACACCGCCGATCATGTACCGGTGCAACGAGCCCGTTGTGCCCAATTCACGCCGTCTCGACACGGACGGGGAACAGATCCGCGATCGCGGATCGAGGACCGTTGATACGCCGCAGAAGCGGAGCCCGGCCGCCCTGCGATTCAGTCTTTCGGAGTAGCCCTCTCGGTGGGTCCGACCGGGCGCAACGGGGCCAGCGTGCGGTGTTGAGCGGCACCCCACCACAGGCCTGAGCCATAGGCGAGGTCGTCGAGGCGGCGGGCCAGGAGGAACGCGGGCAGGGCGGGCCGCTCGGGGCCCGCGCGCCACCAATCGAGGACGCCGCTGCCCAGCGCGACGGCCGCCACGGTGCCGCGGGCGCGACGCGAGCAGAGCGCGGCCACCACCGCCAGCGGCCAGTAGTGCCGGGTGACGGCGTCGGCGGTCTGCGCGGCCGCGCCGACCGCGCCGAGCGCGATCAGCCGGGCCGCGGTCGGGCGGGGGTGGCGGAGTCGGCCGAGCTTGGTGGAGAGGCGGTACGCCGCGACCGCCGACACCGCCGCCGCCGCGCCCGGTCGGCGCGCCAGCAGCAGTGCGCTGGTGAGCGCGGCCCACGGGCTGAGCACCATCGGCGGCACCGCGCCCCGGTGCCGCAGGGCGAGCGGGGCCGCGCCCGTGCCGTAGAACGCCTTGCGCAGCCACCACGCCCGTAGCGAGGTGCGGTGGTCGTGCGCGACGCGGGCGGTGGGCTCGTAGCGCAGCCGCCAACCCGCGGCGTGCAGGCGCAGCACGAGGTCGACGTCCTCGGCGACGTGCATGTCCTCGTCGAAGCCCGGCCCCACGGCTTCGCGGCGGACGAGCAGGGCCGCGCTCGGGACGTAGGCGACGCGCGAGCGCGGGACGACCAGCGCCGGGTCGGGGCCGAGGTCGAGCGACGAGCGCACGGCCTCGTAGCGGCCCAGCCAGCCCGTGACCGGGGGCAACGCGACGATGCGCGGCGCGACCAGCCCGACGGCCAGGTCCGCCAGGCGCGCCAGCAGCGGCTCCAGCCAGCCGGGTTCGGGCACGACGTCGGAGTCGAGGAACGCCACCAGCGGGGTGCGGGCGGCGGCGAGCCCGGCGTTGCGCGCGGCGGCAGGCCCGCGGGGGGTGGGGTGGCGGAGCACGGCGGCCCCCGCGCGCTCGGCGACCGCCCGCACAGCGGCCGGGTCGGCCGACCCGTCGTCGACGACGATCACCCGTAGCCCGGCGGACGACCCGCCAGCCGCCCCGCTCGCGCCGCCAGCCGCCCCCCTCGCGCCGCCAGCCGCCCCGCTCGCCCCGCCAGCCGCCCCCCTCGCGCCGCCAGCCGCCCCGCTCGCCCCGCCGGGGGGCCCCGCGCCTCCGGCCGCCCGGCCGCCCGCCGCACCCGGGCCGCGGGACGACGGGTCGGCAGCGGCATCCCCGTCCACCGCGTCCTCGCCGAGCCCTGTGCGGCCGCGCGAGGGCTGAGGGCCCTGGGCGGGCGGCACGCCCTTCCCGCCGTCGACGATGAGCGCGGCGAGGAGGCGGGCGAGGCCGTCGGTGCGGTCCTTCACGGGGACCACCACGGTGACGTCGGACGGCGGCGGCACGGCGGCGGTGGGCTCGGCCACCGGATGCGCGATCCCGGCGTCGAGCAGGCGGCGGGCGAGCGCGGCCGACGTCGCGTCGGTGACGGTGAGCCTGCCCTCGACCAGCCGGTCGGCCGCGGCGGGCGACAGGTACAACATCCGCGGCGGCGACCCGCCCAGCAGCACCGCGCCGTCGTCGAGCACGCGGGCGCGGCGCTCCAGCACGACGGTCGTGCCGTGCGCCACGGTCGTGCGGTCGGGCCCGGCGCTCACCCCGCGCACACTAGGCGCCCCGCCTCGAGCGGCGAGGCGCCATTCGGTGACGGCGAGTCTCCGTTTCCGACACGGTGAGTCTGCGTTCCCGCCTCGGTGAGTCCGCGAATCCACCGAGCCGTGTTCGCGATATCGGCACGACGAGTCGACGTTCCCCCGGCGCCGGGAGGCGGCTTCCGACACCGCCCGCGACCGCCGCGTGCCCCCTGCTTGACGGCGCCGACGCAGCGGCGAGGAGGCAGACTGCGGGGGTGGACCGACCCGTGGTGCCCGAGTACGGCCGCCGCTCGCTCGCCGAGGTGCTGCCCGCCGCCATCGCCGCGCTCGGCGGCCCGGCCGGATCCCCGGGCATCCTCACGCTGCCGCGCTCGCGGGCGGTGGCGCTGCTGCTCGTCGACGGGCTGGGGTCCGAACTCCTGCGCGCCCACGCCGCCGACGCCCCGTTCCTCTCCAGCCTCACCGACCTCGGGCCGCTGACCGCCGGGTTCCCGTCGAGCACGGTCGTCAGCCTCGCCTCGCTCGGCACCGGCCTCCCGCCGGGCGCGCACGGGCTCGTCGGCACCTCGCTGCGCGTCGGCCGCGACGTGCTCGACGCACTGCACTGGCGCAAGCACACCCCCAGAGGCCGCGACCTGCGCAACACCCTCATCCCGGAGGACGTCCAGCCGTACCCGACCGCGTTCGAGCAGGCCGTCACGGCGTGCATCGGCGTCACCTCGATCGGCTTGGCCGCCTTCCGGGGATCCGGCCTCACCCGCGCGGCGCTGCGCGGCGGCACGTTCCGCGGCGTGTACGCGATGGGCGACCTCGCCGCCGAGATGATCACGGCCGTGCAGCGTCCTGGCCCGCAGCTCGTCTACGGCTACCACGCCGACCTCGACATGCTCGGCCACGGCCACGGCCCCGGCGCGCTCCCCTGGCGGCTGCAGCTGCGCCAGATCGACGGGCTCGCCGCGCTCGTCGCCGAGGCCCTGCCGCCCGACGCGGTGCTGCTGGTGACGGCCGATCACGGCATGGTGGCCGTCGACCGCACCTTCGACGCCGACACCCACCCCGACCTGCGCCGCAACGTCGCCGCGGTGGGCGGGGACGGGCGCGCCCGGCACGTCTACACCAAACCCGGCGCGGCGGCGGACGTGCTCGCGACCTGGCGATCGGTGCTCGGCGACGCGGGCTGGGTGGTGCCGGGCGAGCAGGCGATCGCCGAGGGCTGGTTCGGCCCGCTCGGACCGCACGTGGCGAACCGCATCGGCGACGTGGTCGTGGCCGCGCGCGGCTCGGCCGCCGTCACCCGCACCGTGGCCGAGCCGGTGATCTCCAAGCTGCCCGGCCAGCACGGCTCGCTGTCGGCCGAGGAGCAGCTGATCCCCCTCCTGCTCCACCGCCCCGCCTAATGAGTCGCACGACTCAGCCGCTGGGGTTGATGCGGTAGCGGACGTGGGTCACCGTCGGGGAGGCGATCACCTCGGTCGGCTCGGCGGCCAGGCCGCCCAGCCCGTCCCAGAGCCGCTCGCCCTCGCCGAGCACCACGGGCACGACGTGCACCAGCAGCTCGTCGACGAGCCCGGCCGCGAGGTACTGCCGCACGGTGGTGGCCCCGCCCGCGATCGACACCGCCTGCTCGCCCGCGGCCGCCTGGGCCTGCTTCAGCGCCGCCTCGATGCCGTCGGTGACGAAGTGGAACGTCGTGCCGCCTTCCATCGGCAGCGGCGCCCGCTCGTGGTGGGTCAGCACGTAGACCGGCGCGTGGTAGGGCGGGTCCTCGCCCCACCACCCGCGCCAGGACAGGTCCCACTCGCCCGCGTAGCCGCCGAACATGTGCCGTCCCATGACGAACGCGCCGACGCCGTCGCTCCACGTGCCGCGGATCATCGCGTCGCCCTCGCGGCCGGGCAGGTCGGTCTCGAACATCCACTCCGTCAGCCGCCCGCCGCCGACGCCGAACGGCTCGTCGCGGCTCTGGCCCGGCGCCGAGCTGAAGCCGTCGAGCGAGATGGCGAGGTTGCTCTTCACGATGCCCATGCCCCGTAGACCACCACGGAGCCGTCAACTCATCGCAGGCGGGCCCGCTCGTCGGGCTTCCAGCGGCCGAGCTCGTCGCGCAGGTTCTCGACGAGGGTCGCCAGCAGCGCCTCGCCCTCGGCCGCCGTCGCCCCGCGGGGGTCGCCCAGCACGCCGTTCGCGGACGCCGCCTTCACCCCACCGCTGGTCAGCGCGGGCATCAGGTCCCGCAACGGCGCGGTGTTGCCCACCTCGGCCGCGGCGAGCCGGACCACCGACGGGTCGAGCGCGAGCAGGATCGAGGTCTCGGTGCGGCCCGCGTGCGCGTCGCCACCGGGCACCACGCAGCCCGACCACGCGACGTCCCGGCCCTCGGCGCGCAGCTGGATCGCGGCCTCCGCGACGGTCGGCAGGTTGCCGCCGTGCCCGTTGACGAACACCAGCCGCGACACCCACGCCCCCGCCGAACGCCCCAGCTCGACGAGCACGGCCCGCAGCGCCGCGTGCCCGATCGAGAGCGTGCCCGCGAAGCCCTCGTGCTCCCCGGACGCGCCGTAGGCCAACGGTGGGGCGATCAGCGTCGACGGGTCGGCGGCCCGGCGGGCGACGGCGGCGGCGATGCGGGCGTCGGTGTCGAGCGGCAGGTGCGGGCCGTGCTGCTCCAGCGACCCGACCGGCACCAGCACCGTGGTCCGCTCGACCTCGGTCCAGGTGCGCTCGCCCAGCCTCACCGCGCGCCGCCCCCGGATGTCAGCAGGGTGACATTCCAGACGTTGAGTGTCCGGAGTGTCACCCCGCTGACCCGACGGCGGCCCACAACCGTCACGCGCGCGCGGCCGCCGGGCCCAACCGTGCGTCGGCCGAGGTGCCCACGAGCGGGCTGGTCTCGCAGGCCTTGTCCGGTCGCACGCCGAGCGTGAGCGCCACCGGGGCCTTCCGCCCCCGACGGGAGTGGTCGACGTCCGAACGCGGGACCGCCGCCTCCGCGGAACGCGCGGCCAGCGCCTGCTCGCCGAACCCGCGCACGCACTCCGGGTCGGGCCCGTCGAGCGGCAGCCCGGTGAAGAACTTGGCCGCCATGCACCCGCCCTGGCAGGAGTCGTAGAAGCCACACGACCGGCACGCGCCGCCGGTCTGCGGCTCGCGCAGCGACAAGAACAGCTCCGACGACCGCCAGACCTCCTCGAAACCGCCCGGCGAACGGACGTTCCCGGCCAGGAAGTTCTCGTGGATCGCGAACGGGCAGGCGTAGACGTCGCCGACCGGGTCGATCAGGCACACCACCCGCCCGGCCCCGCACAGGTTCAGCCCGGGCAGCGCTTCGCCGTAGGCGGAGAGGTGGAAGAACGAGTCGCCGGTGAGGACGTTGTCGCCGCGCGCGACCAGCCAGTCGTACATCTGCCGCTGCTGCGCCGCGGTGGGGTGCAGCTCGTCCCACACGTCCGCGCCCCGCCCGGACGGCCGCAGCCGGGTGATCCGCAGCTGGGCGCCGAACTTGTCGGCGATGGCGGCGAACTCGTCGAGCTGGTCGACGTTCTGCCGGGTCATCACGACCGAGATCTTCGGCTTCACGAAGCCCGCCGCGGCGAGGTTCTCCAGCGCCCGCATCGCGGTGACGTACGAGCCCGGCCCGCGGACCTCGTCGTTCACCGCGGCGGTGGCACCGTCGAGGGAGATCTGCACGTCGACGTAGTCGGTGTTCGCCAGCTGCTGCGCGCGCTTCTGATCGAGCTTCACCCCGTTGGTGGAGAACTTGACGCCCACCTGGTGGTCGATGGCGTAGTCGAGCAGCTCCCAGAAGTCGGGGCGCACGGTGGGCTCGCCGCCGCCGATGTTGACGTAGAACACCTGCATCTTCTGCAGCTCGTCGACCACGCCCTTGGCTTCGGCGGTGGACAGCTCGCGCGGGTCGCGGCGCCCCGACGACGACAGGCAGTGCACGCACGCGAGGTTGCACGCGTACGTCAGCTCCCAGGTGAGGCAGATCGGGGAGTTGAGGCCGTACTGGAAGTGCTCGACCAGCTTCACGTGCGCTCCTCGATGGTTCCGCTCGCGGCCAGCCCGGCCAACGCGCGCAGGTAGGACGGCCGCTGCTCGGCGGTGACACCCGCCGCGACCAGCGCGGAATGGACGTCGGGTTGATCGGCGAGCGCCTGCACCGTGCTCAGCAGCTGCGGCGTCTTCAAGAACGAGAGCTTCCGCGTGCCGAAGTGGTAGACGAGCGCGCCGAAGGGCTCAGGGCGCAGCGCGACGCTCGGGCTGCACCGGTAGGGGCGGTCGGGGTCGAACGCCGGGCCCGCAGCAGCGGGCCCGGCGCCCTGATCGGTGCTAGTAGACACCGCACATGCCGTCGATGGAGACCTCTTCCACAAGGGTCTCCTCGACCACGGGCTCCTCGGTCTCGTGCTCGTTCACTCGGCGCTCCGATCGTCGCGGACGGACGCACCGAAGCTAATTGCCGCGCGGCACGACCCACAAGGGGTGGTCGGCTCAACCGGCCGATCGGACAGGCTGTGCCCCGTGACCCCTCTCCTTCATCTCGTCTCCCCCGCCGAGTGGCGGGCGGCGCTGGCCGACGGCGCGATCCACCCGACGGTCGCCGAGTTCGTGCACCTCTCCGCGCCCGAGCAGGTGGCGGTGGCCGCCAACGGTCACTACGCCGGTCGCACCGACCTCTACCTGCTCGTACTCGACCCGGAACGGATCCCGGTCGAGGTGCGGTGGGAGGAGAGCGAGCCGCCGATGCGCTTCCCGCACGCGTACGGGCCGGTGCCGACGACGGCCGTGCTCGACGTCCTCCCGTACCCGCCGGGCCCGGACGGCGTCTTCGCGACCCCGACGCTCCCCCCGCTCGACCCGGCGTCCCGCGCCGCCCGCCTGACCCGCTCGATCGTGCGGCGGGCCGCGACGGCGGCCGTGCCCGTGGCGGGCGGGGTGGCGCTGCGCACCGCGCCGGTGCCGTTCTCCTACCAGCACAACGCGTTGTTCCTGGACGCCGCGGTGGACGCCGGGACGGTCGTCGCCGAGGCCGACCGCGCGCTCGTCGGGCTCGACCACCGGGCCGCGGCCTTGTACGGCCCCGCGCTCGGCGACACGGCGGTCCAGCTGGGACGTCGGGGCTGGTCGGTCGACGCGCAGGCCGGGATGATCGCGCGCCCGGCCGGGTCCCCCACCGGCCGCGTCGAACTGGTCGACCTGGCCGCCGTCCGCCCGCTCTGGGACGCGGACTGGCGGCGGGCCGGGCTCGCCGAGGCGGCGGTCGCGCAGCTCTCCGACCGGTACGCGCTGGAGGAGGCGGTGGCCGACGTGCGGTACCTCGCGGTGCGCATGGGCGGCACCGTGGTGGCGGCGGCCGTCCTGAAGATCGACGGCGCGACGGCGGGCCTCGACGCCGTCGGCACCGATCCCGCACACCGCGGCCGCGGTCACGGCGACGCGCTCGTCACCGACGCCCTCGCGCTCGCCGCCGCGGCGGGCTGCGACGTCGTGGGCCTCGACGCGAGCATCGACGACTGGCCCCGCGACTGGTACGCGCGGCGCGGCTTCGCCGAGACCACCCGCAGCTGGTTCGCGTTTGACGCAACCCGTTGATTGCCATAAAGTAGCAACCCATGAGTTGCTATCCAGAAATCGTCGACCGGGAGACCTGGCGGGCCGCGCGGGAGGAGCTGCTGGTCCGGGAGAAGGCGCACACCCGCGCGGGCGACGCGATCGCCGCCGCGAGACGGCGGCTGCCGATGGTGGAGGTCGACGCCACACTGCCGGTGACCGGCCCGAACGGGCTCGTGCCGCTGCTCGACGTGTTCGAGGGCCGCGGCCAGCTCATCGCCTACTTCCACATGTGGCACGACGGCGCGTCGGCCGCCGACCAGTGCGAGGGCTGCACGTTCTTCAACGGCCAGGTGCGCGAGCTGTCCGCGCTGCACTCCCGCGGCGTCACCTACGCCACCCTCTGCGAGGGCCCCTACGACCTCAGCAACCGCTACCGCGCGTTCATGGGCTGGGACGTGCCCTGGTACTCGGCTCGCCCATCGCTCGACGAGCTGATGGCGGGCCGCTCGCCCGCCCAGCTCGTCTGCTACGTGCGCGACGGCGACCGCGTCTTCGAGACCTACGCGACCGGGACCGGCCGCGGCTTCGAGCAGCCGATGGGGCCCGCCTACGGGTTGCTGGACCTCACCGTCTACGGGCGGCAGGAGCCGTGGGAGGACTCGCCCGAGGGCTGGCCGCAGCCGTGGAAGGACAACCCGTTCCGCGTGGACGGGCGTCCGATCGCGCAGTGGTCGCGGATCGCGGCGGGGCGTTCCGACGACCTGGACAGCTGACCCCTGCCCGATCAGGCAGGTCCCCGTCCTCCCCGCCTACACGTGTTGCCCGACCCCGCAGGCGGCTTAGCGTCGGATTCGACCCAAACCTGCGCCAGAGAGGGCTGCCATGCAGGTCGAAGAGATGCTTCCGCTGTTCCCCATCAAGGAGTTCCACCCCTTCCCGCGGGGTCTGCTGGGCCCGGGCGCGCACGAGATCGTCGGCCCGGAGGCCCTGAAGCTCGGCTTCAAGAGGACGTTGGTGATGACGTCGGGCCTCCGCGGCTCCGACATCGTGCACAAGATCACTGAGTCGCTGAAGTACCACGGGCTCGAGGTCGTGGTCTACGACAAGGTGGAGTCCAACCCCAAGGACTACAACGTCATGGACGCGGTCGGCCTCTACCAGGAGAACGAGTGCGACAGCTTCGTCTCCATCGGCGGCGGCTCGTCCCACGACGCCTGCAAGGGCGCGCGCGTCTCGGTCGCGCACGACGGCCGCAACGTCAACGAGTTCGAGGGCTTCAACAAGTCGGAGAACCCGAAGAACCCGCCGCACATCGCGATCTCCACCACCGCGGGCACCGGCTCCGAGACGTCGTGGGCCTACGTCATCACCGACACCACCACCGACCCGGACAACCCGCACAAGTACGTCGCCTTCGACGACGCCTGCGTCACCTCGCTGGCCATCGACGACCCGGTGCTCTACTACAGCTGTCCGATCGACTACACCGCCCAATGCGGGTTCGACGTCCTCGCGCACGCCTCCGAGCCCTACGTCTCCCGGATCAACTTCCAGACCTCGCTCGGCAACGCCCTGCACGCCATCAAGCTGACGGCGGAGAACCTGCGCGAGGCCGTGTGGAACCCGCAGAGCCTCGCGGGCCGCGAAGGCATGATGTACGCGCAGTACATCGCGGCGCAGGCGTTCAACTCCGGTGGTCTGGGCATCATCCACTCGATCAGCCACGCCGTGAGCGCGTTCTACGACACCCACCACGGCCTCAACAACGCGATCGCGCTGCCGCGCGTGTGGGCGTTCAACATGCCGGTGGCCTACAAGCGCTTCGCCGACATCGCCCGCGCGATGGGCATCGACACCCACGGCATGACCGACGTGCAGG
>Ga0207689_10004695_pt1 | contig 12331 bp, 10 predicted proteins | sample KBSMisM52_FD_184312 | JGI IMG/M metagenome (GOLD analysis project Ga0207689, IMG submission 184312) | Miscanthus rhizosphere microbial communities from Kellogg Biological Station, Michigan, USA - KBS Miscanthus M5-2 (SPAdes) (version 2) | ecosystem: Host-associated > Plants > Roots >... | reverse complement strand
GATCACCGTCGCCGACACGTTCAAGCCGGTCAGCCGCTACTGGGACCGGATCACACGGCCCGCGCGACCCACCATCGCGGACGGGATGGTGATGCCGAGCGCCGCCGCGGTCTTCAGGTTGACCGCCAGCTCGAACCGGGTGGGCCGCTCGACGGGCAGGTCGGCGGGCTTGGCGCCCTTGAGGATCTTGTCCACGTAGGTCGCGACGCGTGAATTGACGTCGGCCAGGCTCGGGCCGTAGGAGAGCAGGCCGCCGGCCTCGACGATCTCCGGCCACTCGTACATGGCGGGCAGGCGGTGGGTGGCCGCGAGCTGGAGGATCCGCTCCCGGTTGCTCGAGAGAATCGGGTCGGCGGTGACGAAGAGCGCGCGGGCCCCGCCGCGCGCGATGCTCGCGAAGGCCTCGGGATACTGCTCGGGCAGGCGCGCGTCGGCCACGTGGATCTCCAGCGCCATGCTCCGCGCGGCCGACTCGGTCTCTTTCGCCTCCGCCGCGCTGCTCGGATTGCGGAGGTTGGCGAGCACCGCGACCCGGCGCAGGCCGGGCAGGCACTCGCGCAGCGTCTCCAGACGCTTGCCGGCCAGCTCCGGGAGATAGGTGGTCACGCCGGTCACGTTGCTCTCGGGACGGGCGAGGCTCGCCACGAAGAGGCCCGCGACCGGGTCGGTGCCGCTCACCATCACGATGGGGATCGTGGACGTCGCGTTCTCGGCGGCCCGGATCGCGGGCGAGGAGACCGCGACGATCAGGTCCACTCCGCTCCGCACCAGGTCCGCGGCGAGATCGGGCAGGCGCTCGAAGTCCTCGTTGGCCGAGCGGAGCTCGAACCGGACGTCGCGCCCTTCCACGTAGCCCAGGTCGCGGAGGCGCTGGCGGAGCTCGACCATGCCGCCGCGGGTCGGCACCGACGAGGGGGTGAGGTAACCGACGCGGGGAACGCGCGCGGCGGGCTGCTGGGCGGAGCCCGCCCGGGGGAGGAACAGCGCCCCCACCGCCAGCGTCGCGACAAATGCCCGCCGATCCGCCACCGCGCCCAGGCCCTTGGTCATTGGAGTCTCCCGCTCACTCGTCGTAGAATAGCCGGAACCGGGAGCAGGTCAACAGCCGCGGGGGCCATTCTTGGGACGAGCGCGTATCCTGGTGATCGACGACGAGCGCGCGGTGCGCGATCTGATCTCGGACGCCCTCCTCATCGAAGGCCACGACGTCCACACCGCGGAGAACGGCAAGGAGGGCCTCGACCTCATCGCCCAGTATCGCTTCGACCTCGTGTTCTGCGACCTGCGCATGCCCGAGATGGACGGCCAGACCCTCTACGAGGAGGTTCAGCGGGATCATCCGCAGGTGCTCAAGCGGATCGTCTTCGTGACCGCCCAGGCGAACTCGTCGGACTATGGCGCGTTCCTGCGCGAAACCGGGATCCCGGTCATCGAGAAGCCCTTCACCCTGAGCCAGCTCCGGCAGGCCGTCTCCAAGGTGGTGGGACTGACGCGGTAGACGGCCCGCTCGCTCAGTCTTGACCGAGCGACTTCAGGAAGTCGGCGTTGGTCGCGGTGAGCTTGAGGCGGCCCAGGAGCGCTTCCATCGCCTCCTGGGGCTTGGTGCCGGACAGGGCCCGCCGCAGCATGTGGATCTTCTTCATGTCCTCCTCGGAGAACAGTAGCTCCTCGCGCCGCGTCCCGGACCGCATCAGGTCGAACGAGGGGAAGATCCGCCGGTCGGCCAGCTCGCGCGAGAGGTAGAGCTCCATGTTGCCGGTGCCCTTGAACTCCTCGAAGATGATCTGATCCATCCGCGAGCCGGTGTCCACCAGCACGGTGCCGATGATCGTGAGCGAGCCGCCCTCCTCGATCTTGCGGGCCGCCCCGAAGAACGCGCGCGGCATCTGGAAGGCGCGGCTGTCGATGCCTCCCGACATGGTGCGCCCGCGCGAGGAGAGCTCGTTATTGTAGGCGCGAGTCATCCGGGTCAGCGAGTCGAAGAGGATCAGCACGTCCCGCTTCTCCTCTACTATTCGTTTCGCTTTATCGATGACTTGCTCGGTGATTTCTATATGTCGCCGGTAGGGATTGTCGTTGCTGGAGGCGAAGATCTCGGCCTGCTTGCCGATCTGCATCTTGAAGTCGGTGACTTCCTCTGGCCGCTCATCCACCAGGAGCACCATCACCACCACCTCGGGATGGTTGGCGAGCACCGACTTGGCGATCTTCTGGAGCAGCATGGTCTTGCCGGTGCGGGGCGGGGCCACGATCAGGCCGCGCTGCCCTCGGCCGATCGGCGCGATCATGTCCAGCGCGCGCATCGAGAGCTCGTCCCGGGTGAGCTCGAGCTTGAACTTCTCGTACGAATGAACCGCGGTGAGGCCTTCGAAGATCGACGGGGTGGGCGGCCGAGACGGCGGACGGGGCGGCATCGGACCACGCGGGCCCTGGCCTTGCCCTCCGCCCTGGCCCTGACCCGATCCTTGCCCTTGCCCCTGCCCTTGCGGCGGTCGGTTCCCGGAGTGGCGGCGGTGGCGAGATCGCCTACTCACGTGGGATGCTCATTGGCGCAAACCCTTTCCTTCAGTAGCGGTAGAGGTGAACCGTCAAGCCGCTCAATCGGCGCCGCGGTGCGGGGGCACGCGCGGGGGGCCCCGGTCGGGCAGGCCCATGACTGACCCCAAGTGTACCGGAACGTGTTCGCCGCCACCAGAGAATCGGGGCCACCGATTTAGGGTGTTCTTACCGGGTCGTTCGTTCCAGAACCCGGGAGGCAGGCCCCCGGCCCGTGGGCCATCACCGCCAATTCCGGCGCGTTGCGCCATGGGGCACGCGGCACATGGCTTGCTCCTTCCGGTGACATGCCCTCCCGGTGGCGCTCGGTCTGCATCGTGGTGACTCCCGGCTCCGGAGAGGGCCGGGCGCGCGGGGTCGCCCGAAGGCTCGGCCGGCTCTTCCGGCGCCGGGGCTCGGCGGTCACAACCCAGGCCTTCGACACCCTGCCCTCGCTGGTCGAATGGGCCAGAACCTGCGGGCCGGAGTTCGACGCGATCTGCTGCGTCGGCGGCGACGCCACCCAGAGCGCGGCCGCCCTCCTGGCCCGGCGCCACCGGATCCCGTTCGTCCCGATCCCGACCGGCTTCGGCAACCTCTTTGCCCGGGTCTTCGGTCACCGCTCCTCTGCCCGCGAGGTGGCACGCCTGCTCGACGAGGGCGAGATCCGGCTGGTGGACGTCGGCGTGGCGGGAGACGAGCTCTTCCTCTCCCACAAGAGCTATGGCTTCCTCGATCAGATCCAGGAGGCGGTGGAGGACGGCCGGCGCCAGCCGCGGGACCGCATCCGGCGACTCCTCGCCTACTATGGCACCGCGCTGCGGGCGGTCTGGCGCACGCCGCTCGCCCCGCTCGGCGTCGAGGTGGACGGGGTATTGGCCGCCGACCAGGCCGTGCTGGTCACGGTGGCCAACGTGGAGACCTATCGCGACTTCCTGAGCCTCACCCCAGCGGCGTCGCCGGTCGACGGGCGCCTCGACGTCTTCGTCGTCCCGCGGACCTCGAAGTGGGGCCTGGCGTGGCGCCTCCTCCGGCTCAAGCTGCGGCTGCCCGGCTGCTGGAGGGGCGTCTCGGTCTACCGCGGGCGCGAGGTGGTGATCGTGAGCGCGGCGGGCCGCGAGACGCTCCGGGTGGTGCGGCGGGTGCTGCCGCTGCTGTTGCCCCCGGGCGCGATCGAGCGGCTCAAGCGGCGTCAGCTCGAGGGAGAGGAAGAGGTCCCGCTCGAGACGGTGGGCTGAAGCCCGGCGCGCTTCGCCCGCCAGCTCATGGCCGCGAGCGCGAGCAGGCCGATCGCGATCCACACGACCTGGCGCGCCCGGCGCACGAAGCTGAACGCGAGCCCGGCGCCGGCCCCCAGGCCCATGGCTTCGAACGCCGCCGCGTTGGCGCTCTCGAAGGCCCCGAGGCTCGCGGGCACCAGGAACGTCGCGAAGCGCACTCCCGCGCCGAGCGCCTCGATCACGGTGGCGGTGACGAGGTCGGCCGGGATGCCCAGGAAGACGAGGATCACGAAGGCCTCGACGGCGCCGAGCAGCCAGCCGGCCAGGTGGAACCCGGTGGACAAGGTGAGTCGGCGCCAGTCACGCCGGTAGTAGTCGCGCAGGGCCGCGTCGAGCCGCTGCGCGTAATCGGCGCGCGTCACCACCCCGAACCACTCGAGCAGCCGGCCGGCGCGCCCGACGAGGCCCACGATCTGCACGCCGACGAAGCCCCCCACCGCCGCCACCTCGACCACGAGCAGCCAGAGCATCGCCGCGATCACGCTGGAGTCGGTGGCGAGCGTGGTCCAGGCGAGCGCGATCCCGATCACGAGGAAGAGGGCCTGCGCGATGGTGAGCGTGGTCTTCGCGATCACCACCGACGGCACGCCCTCCTCGTAGGTGACGTCACGACGGATCAGCCATGCCTTCACGGCCTCGCCGCCCATCGAGCCGAGCGCGGTCACCAGGTTGAGGGCCTCGCCGGCCAGGCGCGCGCCATAGAGGCGGTGAAACGGCGCCGGGTCGTGCGGGAACGCGAAGCGCCAGCCCAGGGTGTCCACCGCCATGATCGCCGCGTAGGGCAGGCAGACGAGCACGAGCTGCCACCACGTGAGGCGGGCCAGGGCCTCGAGGATCGGCGCCGGGCCGATGCGGTACACCGACAGCGCGATCGCCACGATCCCGAGCACGAGCAGGACGGCCTTCAACCGGCGCATGGGAGAGAATCCTACAACTTCCATGCCACCCACCCGACACTGGACCTCTGTGGGATGATTGACGTGTGAAAAGGGTCATACGGTACCGGCTGACCGCGGGAGCGTGCGGGCTCCTGGCCGCCTATCTGGTCCTGGCGCTCGCCGCGGCGCAGCAACAGTTCCTCCCCCTCGACAGGAGCGTCCGGGCCTGGGTCCAGCCCATGCGCAGCGGCTGGCTCGACGTCTCGATGGCCGCGGTCTCGTTCCTGGGCGAGCCGGCCGGCCTCATCCCGCTGATCCTGATCGCCTCCGCGCTGCTGTGGCGCGCGAGCCGGCGCTGGGCCCTGCTGCTACCGGCGGTGATGGCCGGCACCGGCGTGCTGCAGCTCGTGGGCAAGTGGGCCGCCAACCGGCCGCGGCCCAACGCCGCGCCCTGGGGCTTCCCGAGTGGCCACGTGCTGAGCCTGGCCGTCTTCTTCGGCATCCTGGCGTTCCTGCTGGTCACGCTATCCGGGCGACGCCGGCGCTGGCGCGTCTCGGCCTGCCTGGCGTGCGGCGCCGCGGTCGGGCTGGTCGCGGCGAGCCGCATCTACCTCGACATGCACTGGCTCTCCGACGTGATCGGAGGCTTCGCGCTGGGCACCGCCTACCTGTTGCTCGCGATCGGCGCGGCGCAGGCCCTCGCCCGCCGCGCCGCGGCCCGCCCGCCCGTCACGCTGACCGAGCCGATCGAGGTCGCGCCCCCCGCGTGACGCCGCGCGCCGACGTGGTGGGCAGCCTCCTGCGCCCGGCCTATCTCCGCGAGGCGCGGCAGGGCGCACGCGAGGGGCGCGTCACCGCCGAGGCGCTGCGCGCGGCGGAGGACCGCGCGGTCCGCGACGCCATCGCGCTCCAGGAGGCGGCGGGCCTCGACGTGATCACCGACGGCGAGCTGCGCCGGTCGTCCTGGGTGATCACGATCCCGCTTCGCGAGGAGGGCGCGGCGCGCGCGCCGCTCGCCGGCTTCGAGTTCCTGCCCGCCGATCCCGGCTGGTGGTCGCTCTGGAAGGAGCCGGACGGCCGCCGCGCCCAGGTGTGGACCAATCCGACGCGTCCCTTCGTGACCCGACCGATCGAGATGGTGCGCGACGTGGTCTCCGACGAGTACGCGTTCCTCAAGGCGCACGCGCGGGCGCGCTCCAAGTTCACGATCCCCTCCCCGAGCTGGCACCGCATCTTCTGGCACCGCGAGTACTCGCGCACCGCCTACCCGACCCCGGAGGACTTCTTGCGGGCGATCGCCCGCTATCTACGCGAGCAGGTCGTGCCGCGCATCATCGCGCTGGGCGGCGACTACATCCAGATGGACGCGCCCAACTACGCCCAGTGGCACGTGGACCGGGAGAACCGGGCCGCGTTCGAGTCGTGGGGGCACGACATGGCCGCCGAGCTGGTCGCCGACGCGGAGATCGACGACAGCGTGTTCGAGGGCGTCCGCGGGGTCACCCGCGCGATCCACATCTGCCGCGGCAACGCGCCGGGCGGGCGATGGCTCGCCGACGGCGGCTACGAGTCCATCGCGGCTCGGGTCTTCCCCCGGCTCACCCGCTACGACCGGCTCCTGCTCGAGTACGACACGCCCCGGGCGGGTGACTTCAGCCCGCTGCGCCACGCGCGGCCGGAGGCGACGGTGGTGCTGGGCCTGCTGACCACCAAGCAGGGCGCCCTCGAGGACACCGCTGCGGTGGAAGCGCGCCTCCACGAGGCCACGCGCCAGGTGCCGCTCGCGCGCCTCGCCCTGAGCCCGCAGTGTGGATTCGCCTCCGGGGAGGCGGGCAACCCGCTCACCCCGGACCAGCAGGCCGCGAAGCTGCGCCGGGTCGCCGAGATCGCCCGGCGGGTCTGGCCGGTCTAGCCGGCTCTCGCGCGCGCGTGTCAGCGCGCCGCGGCGGCGGGCTGGGCGATGCCCCCGCGCACCGCGCCGCCCTTGATGCTGCCCCAGAGCGTCTCGAAGCCCTCCGGGAGCGGGCGGCTGTTGGGCGGGGCCAGCCAGAGACGCATGAGCAGGCGGTCGCGGCCCGGCTCGGGGGCGTCCTCGTAGGCGGTGCGGCCGTGGTAGATCACGTGGTTGTTCAGGAGCTGGATGTCGCCCGGCTCGAGCTCCATCTCGTACCCGAGCTCATCGCACACCGTGGCCAGCAGATCGAGCGCCTCGTCCTGGGCCGGGGTCAGGCGCGGGATCGCCGCGATCTTCTGCGCGGCCTCCACGAAGGTGCGCGAGTACTGGGTGGTGAACTTACCCTCGCGCATCGCGAAGATGGGCATCGCGTAGATCGACGCCTCCCCGCCCGCCTCCTCGCCCTGGCGGCTCCGGTAGTAGTCGGAGCAGAGCAGCGCGTGCAGGTCCGGCCGCCGCTCGAGGATCGCGTTGCTCACCGCGGGGACGCTGACCACGCGGCTCGTGCCGCCCCGGCGGGCCGGTCGCACGCAGAGCAGCCCGACCACGTCGCAGCGGTCGGTGTGCCAGCGCAGGGGGCCGCTCGAGCGCGCCTTGGCGCGGGAGGTGACGCCGTCGCCCGTGGGCACCGCGGGCTGGACCACCTCGCCGTAGAGGCGGACCTCGTCGCGCACCTCGCCGATCAGCTCGCCGTGCGCGTTCTGGTGCACCGCCGTCCCCAGGTGGCAGCCGAGCCCCCACCAGATCGCGCGGAGCTCGTCATCTCCGTACCGTTCGACCGGCAATCCGCGCAGGAGCGCGAGACCGCGGCCCCACTCGAGATCGCGATTGACCTGGGCCAGCTCGGCGGAGACGCCGGGCAGCGGGAAGTCTTTCTTCCGGATGTCCCGCCAGTCGAGGCCGCGCGCCTGCACCGCGCGCAGGGCCGCGTCGATCTCGTCCGCCGCGGCCGGGGAGAACCGGTGGATCCAGTCGGTCGAGCCGGCCAGCTCCCGTCCGTGCCAGACCATCGGCCCGGCGATCGGCGTATCCATCAAGGTCGGCGTCATGGCAGTCAAGGCTAGCCGAGCCGCCCTCGCGTCCGCAAGCCCGGCTGGCTTAGAATTGGGGAATCATGGCCGGGCCTCACGCTGGGCTGGTTGCCGGACTGGTGGGGGCCCTGCTGGCGGGCCTGGTCGCCGGCTGCGCGGCTCCGGCCTCGGGCCAGTCCCCCGCCCCGGACCGAGCCCTGATCGTCCGGGCGCCCAACGGGGCCCGCGAGGAGATCCCGTTCACGATCGGCAAGCCCGAGGGCGCGGGACCGTTTCCCGCGGTGGTCATCATGCACGACTGCAGCGGCCTGGGCCCTCAATCCAGCGGCGCCCCGGGGCGCTGGGCCCGGGAGCTGGGCTCCCGCGGCTACGTCACGGTGATCCCCGACAGCTTTACCACCCGAGGCCACCCCGACGGTGTCTGCACCGACGCCTCGCCCACCCGCGGCGAGGTCGCCCCGAGCCGGCGGGTGCGCGACGCGTACGCGGCGCTGGCCCACGCCCGCGCCCTGCCGTACGTGGACGGCCGGCGCGCGTTCCTCATGGGCGGCTCGCATGGCGGATCGACCACGCTCGCCTCGATGGCCGCGCCGGAGAGCACCGTAGAGCCGCTCGCCCGCGAGAAGGGCACGGGATTCGCCGCGGCGGTGGCGCTCTATCCGAGCTGCGGGGCCACGCTCGGCGACCGCGCGGGCACGTACCGACCGGTCGCCCCGATCCTGATCCTGATCGGAGAGAAAGACGACTGGACGCCGGCCGAAGCCTGCGTGAAGCTGGCCGCGTCCACGCGCGCGAGCGAGTACCCGGTGGCGATCACGGTCTATCCGGACGCGCATCACTCCTTCGACAGCGACCGCCCGGTGCGCTTCGTGGCCGCGCGGGTGAATCGCAATGCCCCCGGCGGGCGCGGCGCCACCACCGGGGGCAACGCCACCGCCTGGGCCGACAGCATCCGCCGCGTGGCCGAGTTCTTCGGAGAACGGCTCAAGCCGTAGGAGGAGACCGGTGACCACGTCCGGGTCCCCACGCTGGGTATGGCTCGCCGCCGTGACGGCGGCCTATGTCCTCGCCGGCAAGCTCGGCCTCCTCTTCGCGTCCGTTCACGCCAGCGCGACCGCGGTCTGGCCGCCCACCGGCATCGCGATCGCGGCTCTCCTCGTCCTGGGCGTCCGGATGTGGCCGGCGGTGGCGGGCGGGGCCTTCCTGGTCAACGTGACCACCGCGGGCTCCGTGGCGACCTCCCTCGGCATCGCGCTCGGCAATACGCTCGAGGCGGTGGTGGGCTGCTGGCTCGTCGAGCGCTTCGCCCACGGCCGGGCCGCGTTCGAGCGGCCGCGCGGGATCTTCGCCTTCGCGGGCGCCGTCGTCCCCGGCGCGGCGCTCGCCGCCACCGTCGGCGTCACGAGCCTCGTCCTGGGCGGCTTCGCGCCGGGCGCGGACGTGGCCGCGATCTGGATCACGTGGGCCCTGGGAGACATCACCGGCGCACTCATCATCGCGCCGCTCCTGGTCCTGTGGACCGCGGACCACCGGTCCCTGGCCCTGCGCCGGCAGCCGATCGAGGCGCTGGCCCTGGTCGTGACCGTGGTGGGCATCGCCCTGATCGTCTTCCAGGGGATCGCCCCCGCCGGCTGGCGCCACTACCCGGTCGCGTTCCTGGCCATCCCCCCGCTGCTCTGGGCCGCGGTCCGCTTCGGCCGCCGCGAGGCGGCGACCGCGGTGGTCGTGCTCATGGCGATCGCGATGAACGGCACGACACGGGGCGACGGGCCGTTCGCGCTCCTGCCCCCGACCCACTCGCTGCTCATCCTGCAGTCCTTCGTGGCCACGATGGCGCTGATGACCCTGGTCGTGGCCGCGCTGGTCCGCAGCCGCGAGCGGCAGAGCGACCTGCTCCAGGCGATCATCGACCGCATCCCGGTCATGATCACGATGTACGAGGCGAACACCCGCATCCTCCGCCTGAACCGGGAGTTCGAGCGGCTCACCGGCTGGTCCACCGCGGACGCGCGGGGGGTCGATCTGATGGCGCGGTGCTACCCGGATCCGGCCTACCGCGCGGAGATCCAAGAATACATGGACGCGGTCCGGGAGGGCTGGCGCGACGTCGCGATGACGACGCGCGACGGACGGATCCTGAAGACCTCGTGGTCGAACATCCGACTACCCGACGACACCCGCATCGGCATCGGGCTCGACGTGACCGAGCGCCGGCGGGCCGAGGACGAGCGGGAGCACGCGCGGGCCCAGGCCGAGGAAGCGAGCCGGATCAAGGACGAGTTCTTCGCCATGCTCGGCCACGAGCTGCGCAATCCGCTCGGCGCGATCACCACCGCGCTCTACGTGATCGACACCGGCGAGCCGGGCGACCAGCGGAGCGCGCAGGCCCGCGAGATCGTCGCGCGCCAGGTCCGCCATCTCGTCCGGCTGGTGGACGACCTGCTCGACGTGACCCGACTCGCCACCGGCAAGATCACGATCGGCCGGCGCCCGGTGGACCTCGCCGCGCTCGCGCGGCGCGTGGTGACCACCCTCGCCGCGACCACCCCGACCCTGCGCCTGCAGGCCCAGGCCGGCGGGGCGGCGTGGATCGAGGCCGACGAGACCCGCCTCGAGCAGATCCTCACCAACCTCCTCGGCAACGCGGTGAAGTTCACGCCGGCCGGCGGGCGGGTCACGGTGGCCGTCGAGACCCGGGACCACGAGGCCGTGCTGCGCGTGGAGGACACGGGCGCCGGGATCTCGGCCGATCTCCTCCCGCGGATCTTCGACCTGTTCGTGCAGGGACACACCGGGCTCCACCGGCCGGCCCCGGGGCTCGGCATCGGGCTCACCCTGGTGAAGCGGCTGGTGGACCTGCACGACGGCCGCATCCAGGCGGAGAGCGCCGGGGCCGGCCGGGGCAGCACGTTCACGGTGCGCTTCCCGCTGTGCCCGGCGCCCGGCGACCCCGGCGGCGCGGCGCCGCCCCCGGTCGGCCCGCCGGTCCGGCGGCGCGTCCTCATCGTCGAGGACAACGACGACGCGCGCGACATGCTCCGGCACCTGCTCACCCGGACCGGCCACGAGGTGCACGAAGCCGCCGACGGCCTCACCGGGCTCGACCGGGCGCGCGCGCTCCGGCCCGACGCGGCGGTCATCGACATCGGCCTGCCCGGGCTCGACGGCTACGAGGTGGCCCGGCGCATCCGGGCCGCCGGGGACGCGGACGTGCTCCTGGTCGCAGTGACGGGCTACGGGCAGTCCGGCGACCGGCAACGCTCGAACGAGGCCGGCTTCGACGCCCATCTCACGAAGCCGGTGGATCCCGTCGCGCTCGAGACCCTGCTCGTGAACCTGCCGCTTGACCCCCGCCGGACGGCCCGCTAGTCTCACCTGGCCATGCTCTCGACCAGCCCGCGCGTGACCATTCCGGACGTGACCATCACCGACTACGTGCTGCGCCATGCCGCCCAGCTCGGCGACAAGCCGGCCCTCATCGACGGGCCCACCGGCCGCACCCTCAGCTATCGCCAGCTCGCCGACGGGGCCCGGCGCACCGCGGCGGGCCTGGCCCGGCGGGGCTTCGGCAAGGGCGACGTGCTCGCGATCTACTGCCCGAACGTGCCCGAGTACGCCATCGTGTTCCTCGGGGTGGCGATGGCGGGCGGCATCAACACCACCGTGAACCCGCTCTACACCGCCGACGAGCTGGCCAAGCAGCTCCGGGACTCGGGTGCGCGCTTCCTCGTCACGGTGCCCCCGTTCCTCGAGAAGGCGAAGGAAGGCGCGGCCCAGACCGACGTCGAGGAGATCTTCGTCCTGGGCGCGGCGGACGGCGCCCGGCCCTTCACCGATCTCATGCAGGCGGGCGATCAGCCGCCCGCGGTCACCGTGAAGCCGGCCGAGGATCTCGTCGCGCTGCCGTACTCGAGCGGCACCACCGGCCTGCCCAAGGGCGTGATGCTCACGCATCGCAACCTCGTCGCCAATCTCTGCCAGGCCGAGGGCATGCGGAACTTCGAGTGCTTCGGGGAGCGGGACATCACGATGGCCGTCCTGCCGTTCTTCCACATCTACGGCATGGTCGTGATCATGATGCTGGGCCTGGCCGGGGGCGGCACCATCGTGGTCATGCCGCGCTTCGACATGATGGAATTCCTCACCTTCGTGCAGAAGTACCGCGTGACGATCCTGCCGCTCGTGCCGCCCATCGTCCTCGGGCTGGTGAAGCACCCCGCGGTGGCCCAGTTCGACCTCTCGAGCGTGCGGCTGATCTTCTCGGGCGCGGCGCCGCTCGGCGAGGAGATGGCCCGCGCGCTCAGCGCCAAGCTCGGCTGCCCGGTGGTGCAGGGCTACGGCATGACCGAGGCGAGCCCGGTCACCCACCTGAGTCCCACCCACAACGAGCCCTTCAAGCCCGGCTCCGCGGGCAAGATCGTGCCGAACACGGAAGTGAAGATCGTCGCGGTGGGCTCGGGCTCGGACGCGGAGCTGCCGGTCGGCAAGGAAGGCGAGCTGTGGATCCGCGGGCCCCAGATCATGAAGGGGTATCTCAACCGCCCCGAGGAGACCGCGGACTGCCTCGACCGCGACGGCTGGTACCACACCGGCGACGTGGGCTACGTGGACGACGAGGGCTACTTCTTCATCGTGGATCGCACCAAGGAGCTG